>ERZ1026901.143-NODE-143-length-64449-cov-26.446284_pt1 | contig 64449 bp, 56 predicted proteins | sample MGYA00380179_ERZ1026901 | MGnify/ENA primary metagenome ERZ1026901 (study PRJEB33269, sample SAMEA4719815) | human gut metagenome | biome: human-associated habitat; feature: organic feature; material: feces | place: Cameroon | collected 2013-10 ... | reverse complement strand
GTATATAACATCGTACATAAATTCAACCCATAGAGGACATGTATACAGGTATTCTTATGTTAAAGGGATTTATCACAATTTTGTCATTTGCTTGTTGTAGAATATAGGTATACAATAAATGTATAACTATAAATTTAGCGAGGAGATGAAGACATGAATAATGACAACAATAAAAAGCCGCGCTCGCTGTTTTATTATTACGGTCTGGCGTTGCTGATTATTTTAGTGATTAATACGGTTATCATGCCAACCTTTGTCAATCCGAAGGTGAAGGATGTTTCTTATAACAGCTTTATCAAGATGGTTGATGAAGGCAAGGTGTCGAAGGTTGAGATTACCGATAAGCGTCTGGCAGCCGTCGATAAGGATAATGAAAAAGAGATTTATGTTACCGGCCGTGTAGAAGACCCTGAGCTGGCAAACCGTCTGATGAAGAGCAAGGTAGAATTTACGCAGGTTGTGCCGCGAGAGCAGAGTCCGATTGTGACGTTCTTCACCAACTGGATTATGCCGATTCTGATTTTCTTTGCCTTAGGCCAGCTGTTCATGTATTTTATGGGCAAGCGCATGGGCGGCAACGCTATGAGCTTTGGCAAGAGCAACGCCAAGGTTTATGTGGAGGCGACTACCGGCAAAAGCTTTGCTGATGTTGCCGGACAGGACGAGGCGAAGGAAGCGCTCATGGAGCTGGTGGATTTTCTGCATAATCCGGGCAAGTACAAGGAAATCGGCGCGAATATGCCGAAGGGTGCGCTGCTTGTCGGTCCTCCGGGTACAGGCAAAACCCTGCTGGCGCGTGCTGTAGCCGGTGAGGCGAAGGTGCCGTTCTTCAGCATCAGCGGTAGTGAGTTTGTAGAGATGTTTGTCGGCATGGGCGCTGCGCGTGTGCGTGATTTGTTTAAGCAGGCACAGGAGAAGGCGCCGTGCATCGTGTTCATTGATGAGATTGACGCTATCGGCAAGCGCCGTGATAACGGTCAGTTTGGCGGCAACGACGAGCGTGAGCAGACACTGAACCAGCTGCTTAGCGAGATGGATGGCTTTGACGGCAGCAAGGGTGTTGTTATTCTGGCTGCTACGAACCGTCCGGAATCGCTAGACAAGGCGCTGCTGCGTCCGGGACGTTTTGACCGTCGTGTGCCGGTGGAGCTGCCGGATTTGCAGGGCCGTGAGGCTATCCTGAGGGTGCATGCGCGTGCTGTGAAGATGGCCGATAATATTGATTATGGCACGCTGGCGAGAGCAACGGCTGGTGCGAGCGGTGCAGAGCTGGCGAATATCATCAACGAGGGCGCGTTGCGTGCTGTGCGTATGCAGCGTCATATCGTGGAGCAGGAGGATTTGGAGGAATCCATTGAAACTGTTATCGCCGGTTATCAGCGCAAGGGTGCTGTTATTTCGGCAGAGGAAAAGAAGGTTATCGCCTACCACGAAATTGGTCATGCGCTGGTGGCTGCTATGCAGAAGCATAGTGCGCCGGTACATAAGATTACGATTATTCCGCGTACCAGCGGTGCTTTAGGCTATACAATGCAGGTCAGCGACAATGACAGCGTGCTTATGACGAAGGAGGAGCTGTTCAACAAGATAGTGACCATGACCGGCGGACGGAGTGCTGAGGAGGTTGTTTTTGGCAGCATCACGAGCGGTGCGTCGAACGATATTGAGCAGGCGACGAAGCTGGCTCGCAGCATGGTGACGCGTCTGGGTATGACCGAAGAATTTGATATGATGGCGACAGAGGTTATTGCCAACCGTTATCTGGGCGGCGATGCTTCGCTGCAATGCAGTGAGGAAACCGCTGGCAAGATTGATGCGGCAGTGCTGGGGCTGATTAAGGAGGCTCATGGCAGGGCACGTGAGATTTTGAGCGAGAACCGTGAAAAGCTCGATGTGCTGGCACAATATCTGCTGGAGAAGGAAACAATTACCGGCGAGGAGTTTATGCAGCTTCTGCAGCGTGAGGAGAAGGCTGAAGCAGAGCAGGAGCCTGCTGACGTGGAAGCCTAAACGCAGACGGAAAGCAGAAAAGGGAGCAGGTCAAAAAGTTTATAAAAAAATATTAGGTTAGGGGTTGCTAACTGCAAAAAACTGTGGTACAATAATCGTGAAGTTAGTGATAGCTAACCAATGCATTGTCGTCCCTTCCTGATTTTGCATTGCAACCTTGACCTTTGACCTAGACAATTTCCATAGGTGCATTGGTTAGCACTCTTACTTTACAATGCTGCTATTTGCTGTAAAAAGCAAATTCATATTTTTCTCCTCCAAAAACAAACAGAACGCTGAAAAACCTGTAGGCAAGCGGGTTTCAGCGTTCTGTTTTGTTTTATTGATACACTTTTGATACACTTTTTTTCGTAAATTGCAAGAACAAGTTGCACATTTTTCCTAATCAAGCAGAATAAATTTCATCCAGCTTAGCCTCAAACAATTCATCAAGGGTTTTATATACCAGAATTTTACGGGTTTGGCGTTCAAGTAGGGTTAGTAACACTTCATCGTTATTGGTCTTTTGACCAATAACGATGTCGGCTTCCCCATGTCCAAACTCCAGTTTATAAAATCTTTTTATCTTGCTTGCTAAAAAAACCCGTATATGCTATTATCTACATATACGTATTTTTGTTCGTGATATAGTATATAATTTCGCGAATAGTATACTGTTGGTTGAATTATCTATTGTTGTTTTGATAGGGGTGGAGGTGGAGTATGGCTAAAGGAGTAAAGAAGCTGCTCAAAGAAATTCTTAAAGCAGAAAATAAAATGCTGAAGATGCTTGAGCTGGGATATATAGCGAGAGACATACCGCTAAAGGAAAGACATGGTATCGCTTATGTCGATGGCAGCTATAATGAGCAACGTAAAGTAGGTGGTTATGGAGTGGTGATGATATTTAAAGATTGCAGGAGAACATATAACGGTGTTCCAGATTTTTTGCCAGCAGATTCTATAAGCTCCATAGCTTGTGAATTAGCCGCAGTATATGTTGCGGTAAAGGCTGCACAAAAAGAACATTTGAAAAAGATAATTATAAAATATGATTGTGCTGCTATTGTTGATGCGCTGGAACGACCAAAGAATAATCCGTCTGAACTTGTATTGTGGTATAGGCAGGCTATAAAAAAGGCTAAGAAGAAAATCAAGGTGAAATTTAAGAAAGTCAAGGCACATAGCGGCAATACGAATAACAATCAGGCAGATACGCTGGCAAGGCAGGTTTTAAAAGCAGAGCTTGAAAAAATGGAACAGTTGGCTAGGGCGGCAAAAAGACGGGCAGCAAAGAAACGGCAAAAGCAGAAGGCTGCTGCAAGGAAAAAATGGAAGGAAAGCTTTTTGCTTAGTCTGCCACTTAGTCTGCCATGTAAAGCGTTGGTTGTGCGAAAAGATACGTTACCGATGATCAGTTAGATGTTTTACTGTGCAGGCTCACTGCTGACGATAATTACGCCGGTGTTTATGTTTTATATTCCGGAGCCGCCGCGCGCTGCGGCATAAAGAAATGGCTATCGCAATGATTACCCTCTCTGCCTCGCTAAGCTCGGCATCTCTCCCTTTCAGGGAGAGCGATTTCGACGTACTAGTAAAAATAGTACTGAGCGAAAGTCGCCCCTGTTCATCGCAAGCGATGTTAGCACGACCAACAGTTTTTACGGCGCTTACGCTTGTAAAAACTGGGTCTTTGCGTCAGGGGAGATGTCGCCGTAGGCGACAGAGGGGTATCATGTGTGATAGCCATTATTTTTTATATTATTTTATATAGCTGAAAGCCCTGCGTGTCGCAGGAGACAAGCTTATAGCGTATGCCCTCGCGCAGACCTTCAAAGGCGGTGATATGGTTTTCGCCGTGAAGATGGCCGTAGAGGCAGTGCTGCACGCCGTAGTTATGCAGCAGATTAGTAAAGGCCGTGTGCTCAGTGCGTGCAAACAGCGGCGGATAATGGAAGGCAGCGATGATGGCGGCGGGCTTTTGCTTTGCTGCTGCCTGTAATGACAGCTCTAGACGTATAGCCTCGCGACGGTAAATTTTTTCGTCCTCGGCGCTAAAGGCTTCCGCTGAAGGCAGAAGCCAGCCGCGCGTACCGCAGACTGCGATATCGCCAACCATAATGCAGCCGTTTTGCAGAAATTCAAAATGCTCACCGAAGCGCTTCTGCATTTTCGCCAGGCTCGTCCACCAGTAATCATGGTTGCCGCGCAGCAGCAGCTTGCGTCCCGGAAGCCGGGCCAGCCAGTCCAGGTCCTGCGCTGCTTCCTCAAGGCTCATGGCCCAGGAGATGTCACCGCAGATGATAACGGTGTCGTCTGCTTTTACTGTTTCCAGCCAATGCTGACGGATTTTTTCTTTATGACCGCGCCAGTGCTCGCCAAAGATTTCCATTGGCTTGGTGGGCGGTTCGCCTGACAGATGCAGGTCGCCGATAGCGTAAATATGCATAAAATCACCCTTGTGCTTATTTCCCAAGCAGCAGCTTGTGCAACGCTGCCATGTCTTCAACATAATAATCTGCGCCTGCTGCGTTTAATTCCTCGTAGCCGCCGAAGCCGAAGCCTACGCCGATGCAGGCAATACCGTTTTCGTGCGCTGCCATAACATCCTCGCGGCGGTCACCGATGAGGACTACAGTTTTTTTCTGCTCCGGTGTGGTGAGCTGCCATTTTTCTAAGGCAGCGGCAACGACGAGAGCTTTTTTATCTGTTTTGCCGTCGAGGCTTGCGCCTGTGATATCCTCTAAAAACGGATTAAAGCCAAAGCGTTCAGCGATACGTACGGCAAAGACCTCCGGCTTAGCCGTTGCCATACCGAGGCGGCGCTTATCTGCCTGCAAATCCTGCAGAAGCTCCAGCATGCCGTCGTAAACCTGGTTTTCCCAGATGCCGATATCTGTATAGCGTTCGCGGTATTTTTCTACGCCAGCCTCTGCCTGCTCACGCGTGAAGCCGTAAAACTTCATAAAGCTGTCGCGCAGCGGCGGACCGATGAAGACCTCCAGCTTATGCAGGTCGCTGACCTCTATGCCTTGGTCACGCAGTGCATATTGCACGCATTTGGTAATGCCCTCGGCAGAGTTTGTGAGTGTTCCGTCTAAGTCGAAAAGTAAATTTTGAAACATTTAGTGCTCCTTTTATGCAAAAATAAATTTTTTTGTTGTTTTCCTCATCTGATTATAACACACTTTAGCTGAGAAGTGATAAAATAACAGCAGAAGAACTAGCGAAAGAAGCTGCCAAAGGCTCACCTGTTCTTCAGAGATATTTGCTTGAGGGGGAATAAAGATGACAGTAAAGCTTTTTGAAAATAATTCGCTGCTTAAGGAATGCACGGCCACGGTTACGGCTTGTACAGAAAAGGAAGGCCAATATCTGGTGGAGCTTGAGCAGACGGTGTTCTTCCCGGAGGGCGGCGGCCAGCTCAGTGATAAGGGCAAAATAAATGAGGCGGTTGTCAGCCATGTCAGCGAGAAGGATGGGCATATTTACCATGAGTGCGATAAGCCGCTGGAGGTTGGCACAGAGGTTAAGGCGGTGCTGGACTGGAGGGTGCGTCTCGACAGGATGCAGCAGCACTTGGGCGAGCATCTTTTGTCCTATGCCTGCTGGAAGCTTTTCAAGGCAAATAATATCGGCTTTCATATGAATGAGGATGATGTTTTTATTGACCTTGATAAGGAGCTTACGGAGGAGGAGCTGCTTAAGGCAGAGCTATATACGAACGAGATTATCTGGGAGAATCGTCCGGTGCACATCAGCTATATGGACAGCACGGAGGCAGTCAAGCTCAAGGATAAGATGCGCAAGTTCAACAGCAAATTGACAGGTACGCTGCGCATTGTGTCTGTGGAGGACGCCGATATCTGCACCTGCTGCGGCACGCATCCGCCGTTTACGGGCATGCTGGGCAGCGTGAAGGTTATCCGTCACGAAAAGCATAAGGGCGGCTGTCGTGTGGAGTTTGTCTGCGGCAGCAGAGCACTTGCTGATGCGGATAAGAAGAACAGCACACTGCTTGCGGTGGCGCAGGGGCTTTCCGTAAAGCCGGAGCAGGTGCCTGATGCTTTAGCGAAGCTGAAGGCTGATTTGCTGGCGCAGCTTGATGATGTGAAGAGCAAGCTGCTGAAAATTGAAGAGGCACAGCTGCAGGAGCTGTATGAAAATGCGCCGACGAATGTAGCTGGCACAAAAATTCTTGCTGTGCCGCTAGACGGACATGATGCCAAGGATATCAAGGTCTTTCTGCCGAAGGCTACGGCGCTGGAGCATACTATCTGCCTGCTCGTAGCGGCTAAGCCTGAACGCATCAGCTATGCCGCTGCTCTGGGTGCAGATACAGAGGGCGATTGCCGTGTACTTATCAAGCTGCTTAATGAGGCCTTTGGCGGTCGCGGCGGAGGCAAGAGCGATTGTGCGCAGGGCGGTGCAGATTATTGCGCAGACTGGGTAGAAAAGCTCGATGCAGTAGTGGACAAGTTAAAATAAGCGTAAAAAAAGACGGTCACCTCCATGCGACCGTCTTTTTTGCTGAGCCTTACAGCTCGTTAATCATAGCGATAAGTCTGTCGACCTCTTCGTCCTTGGTTGCCCAGCTGGTGCAGATACGCACGCTGTAGTTGCCGTCGGGCAGATAAGCGATATGGCTCAGAGCGAATTCCTCGCTGAGCTTGTGGAATTGCTCCGGCGTCATGATGACAAACTGCTGGTTTGTCGGCGACGGCGTAATGAATGCAAAGCCTTTGGCAAGCAGGGCATCGCGAATTTTGAGCGCCTGGCGTGTGCCCTTACCGCAGATTTTCGTGTAGAGGTCGTCCTTCATGATGGCGCCGAACTGTACGCCGAGCAGACGGCCTTTAGCCATAATGGAGCCGCACTGCTTAGCAATAGTGCGGAAGTCAGGCTTGAGGGCAGCGTTGGTGATAACAACTGCTTCACCGAAGAGCAGGCCGCATTTTGTGCCGCCGATGTAGAAAACGTCGCAGTTTGCTGCGAGGTCGGCTGCGCTCATATCGTTGTCAGGTGCGCCGAGCACATAACCGAGGCGTGCGCCGTCGACGAAAAGATAGAGGCCGCAGTCCTGGCAGGCCTTGTATAAGTCCTGCAGCTCCTGCTTGCTGTACATGCTGCCGATTTCTGTCGGTTGGGAGATGTAGACCATCTTCGGCTGAGCCCAATGCTCGCGGCTGGGGTCGGTGTCATAGCTTTTCCAGGCTGCGCGGATTTGCTCAGCGGTCAGCTTGCCGTCATCGGAGGGCAGGGGCAGCACGCGGTGACCAACGTGCTCAATTGCGCCTGCCTCGTGTGTGTTGATGTGGCTGGGAACGGCGCCGTAGACAGCCTGATGCGGACGCAGGGCAGCGCAGATAACGGTAAGGTTGGTCTGGGTGCCGCCAACGAGAAAATGCACGTCAGCATTCGGGCAGGCGAAGGCTTTTTTGATAAGCTCGCGTGCTTCGTCACAGTAGGGGTCAAGACCGTAGCCGTCGGTCTGCTCCATGTTGGTCTGGACAAGTTTTTCGAGGACTGTCGGATGGCAGCCTTCTGTATAGTCGCTGTTGAAACGATAAGTCATTGGTAAAACCCCTCTCGTAAATTTATTTATTTATGTTACTTTTTGCCTAAGAATTTTTTGCCTACGAATTCGTAGAGCACCGGCAGCAGCGAGAAAACGATGATGCCCAGCGTTACAAGCGTGAAGTTATGCTTGATAGCCGGAATGTTGCCGAAGAAATAACCGCCGCCGACAAACAGGAATACCCAGACTACAGCGCCGATAACATTATAATGCGCAAAGGTCAGGTAGTGCATTTTGCCTACGCCTGCGACGAAGGGCGCGAAGGTGCGCACGATGGGGACGAAGCGTGCTAAGAAAATAGCCTTGTGGCCATGCTTTTCGTAAAAGGCGCTGGCCTTATCTACATGCTCCTTTTTGATTAAGCCATGCTTGGAGTTAATCATGTGCAGGCCGAGCTTTTCGCCTATCATATAGTTGCAGGCGTCACCGAGTACAGATGATACAAGGAAAATCATCGCGATGATTTTGATGTCCATGCCCTCTGGTGCCGTGGCTGCGAGAGCGCCGCAGGCGAAGAGCAGCGAATCACCGGGCAGGAACGGGGTGACAACAAGACCGGTTTCGCAGAAGACTACGAGAAACAAAATAGCGTAAATGAGCTGGCCATAGGCTGCCATGATTTCCGGCAGGTGCTTGTCCAGGTGTAAAATTAAATCAACGAAATACATTGCGTATGCTTCCATAAAAAATTCCTTCCTCTTGTAAAAATTTTACTCGCTTAATTCTAGCATAAAAAAAGTCGTCTGTCGAACGATATTCGCCATATATGGCAAAATTTCTTCCGTACCGTTCCGAACATTAAAGAAGAATTTTGCATAAAAATATGATTTTTTCCTTAAATGTGGTAAAATAGAGTGTATTAAGGGAGCAATACTTAATCACGAAAGTAAATTGTAATGAAGATAGGAGAATTTTTTATGTCTGACTTATGTTGGTGTGGCAGCGGCAAAGCTTATGCTGAGTGCCACCAGATGAATGACCAGAAAATCGCGCTGCTGCAAAAGCAGGGAATGGAGGTTCCTTCCCGTGATATGATTAAAACGCCGGAGCAGATTGCCGGTATCCGTGCAGCCTGCAAGATTAATACAGGCGTGCTGGACGAGGTTGCCAAGCATATCAAGGCTGGCATGACGACGGCGGAGATTGACCGCATTGTATATGATTTCACCGTTGCTCATGGTGCAACGCCTGCACCGCTGGGCTACGAGGGCTTTCCCAAGAGCGTGTGTACGTCGATTAACGACCAGGTTTGCCACGGTATTCCGAGCGAACGCGACGTGCTGCGCAGCGGCGATATTGTAAACGTCGATGTTTCTACGATTTATAATGGCTATTATGCTGATGCTTCGCGTATGTTCATGATTGGCAAGGTTGCTAAGCCGGCTGCTGACCTGGTGGCCATTACTAAGCAATGCCTGCTGCGCGGCATTGAGGCTGCACAGCCCTGGGCACAGCTTGGCGATATTGGTGCTGCCGTGTCTAAGCTTGCGCATAAGCACGGCTATTCTGTTGTCGAGGAATTCGGCGGCCACGGCGTAGGCGTAGAATTTCATGAGGATCCGTTCGTCTGCCATGTCGGCAAGCGTAAAACAGGCATGGTGCTTGTACCGGGCATGATTTTCACGATTGAGCCGATGATTAACATGGGACACAAGGATATCTGCATTGACGAAACCAACGACTGGACTGTTTATACTATCGATGGCAGCCTGTCTGCGCAATGGGAGCACCAGATTCTGATTACGGAAAATGGGCCGGAGATTCTGAGCTATTAATATGTACTTTGGCGTGCAACGCTGATTATAGGGAGGAACAAAAATATGACAACTTTTCTTGAGAATTATTTCCGCCTCAAGGAGCATAAGACTGATGTGCGCACGGAAATTCTCGCAGGTATCACTACCTTTATGACCATGGCTTATATCCTGGCTGTCAACCCGGGAATTTTAAGCGCTGCCGGTATGGACGCAGGCGCAGTATTCACTGCAACGGCTTTGGGTGCCTGCATCGGTACTGTCATGATGGCTTTATTTTCTAACTATCCGTTTGCACTGGCACCGGGCATGGGCTTGAACGCCTTCTTTGCCTATACGGTTGTTGGTCAGATGGGCTATAGCTGGCAGGTGGCGCTGGCTGCAGTTTTTGTTGAGGGTATTATTTTCATTATCCTTTCTTTGACGAAGGTGCGCTCGGCCTTGTTTAATGCTATTCCGCCTGCTTTGAAGTTTGGCGTGACGAGCGGCATCGGTCTGTTTATCACCTTTATCGGTCTGCAGAATGCAAAAATTGTTGTCAGCGGTCCGACGCTTGTTGGCCTGTATCCCTTCAAGGCTGCTTTTGCTGACGGTACGTTCTGGTCTACCGGCATTGGTGCGCTGCTGGCGCTGATTGGCATTTTGCTGACGGCTGTGATGCTGGCGAAAAAAGTTCCCGGCGGCATTCTGCTGGGTATTATTGTTACCTGGGGACTAGGCATGCTTTGTGAGCTGACGGGTATTTATGTACCTGATCCGAAGCTGGGCATGTTCTCTGTTATGCCGAGCTTTGCTAATGGTATTGCTATTCCTAGCCTGGCGCCGACCTTTATGCAGCTTGATTTCAGTGCGATTTTCACCTTTAACTTTGTAACGATTATGCTGTCCTTTATGTTTGTCGACCTGTTCGATACTCTGGGCACTTTGATCGGTGTAGCTTCTAAGGCAAATATGCTGGATAAGAACGGCAGACTGCCGAAGATTGAAGGCGCTCTGCTGGCTGACTCTGTCGCAACGACTGGCGGCGCGCTGCTGGGTACCTCTACCGTTACGACCTTCGTAGAGAGCAGCGCCGGTGTTGCTGCCGGTGGCCGTACCGGTCTGACCAGCATCACTGTTGCTGTGCTGTTCTTCCTGAGCCTTTTCTTTGCGCCGATTTTCCTGGCAATTCCGGCCTTCGCTACGGCTCCGGCACTTGTTATCGTTGGCTTCCTGATGGTAAGCAGCCTGCTGAACGTTGACTTCAATGATATGACAGAAGCAATTCCTGCCTTCATCGCTGCTGTGGCTATGCCCTTCATGTATTCCATTTCTGAAGGCATTTCCATGGGTGTTATCTCCTATGTGGTTATCAACCTGCTGAGCGGCGCGCATAGAATGAAGCAGATCAGCGGTGTTATCTATATTCTGGCGATAATTTTCGTTCTCAAATATATTTATGTTTAAGCTGTAAGCTGTGCAGCTTGCAGCCGATATCATTGTCTAAACGAGGTAAATGAAAATGAACGACCGTATCCGTGCGGTCGCACTAGGCAACGACCCTGCTGATATTCTCTTCAAGAACGGCAGGGTTGTTGACGTGCTGACCGAAACAATTTATGAAGCAGATGTTGCAGTTGCCGACGGCGTGATTGCCGGAGTGGGCAGCTATGAAAAAGCCTATGAGGTTGTCGACCTTAAGGGTGCGTATCTGGCGCCTGGCCTGATTAATGCACATTGTCATGTGGAAAGCTCTATGGCAACGCCGGAGCATTACTGCACCGAGGAGCTGCGCTGGGGCGTGACGACGCTGATTACGGATCCGCATGAGATTGCGAACGTTGCAGGAGCAGCAGGTATCCGCTATATGCTCAAGGCAGGCGGACAGATGCCGCTGAATTATTATGTAAACCTGCCCAGCTGCGTGCCGGCGACGCGCTTTGAGAACAGCGGCTGCGTGATGGATGCGCAGGATATGGCGCAGCTTACGAGCGAGCCGGGCGTCTTAGGCATGGGCGAGATGATGAATGTGCCGGGCGTTATTTATAACTCTGCTGAGGTGCAGAAGAAGCTGCAGCTTTTTCATGATGCCGGACGCGTGATTGATGGTCATGCGCCCTGCGTCAGCGGCAGAGAGCTGGCAGCCTATGTGGCCAGCGGCATTGACACGGATCACGAGAGCATCAGCTGGGACGAAGCGAAGGAGAAGCTGCGCAGCGGTCTGGCCGTGCTCGTGCGCGAGGGCAGTGCGTCGCGCAATCTGGAGGCGATTATTAAGGGCGTGCTGGCGGACGGCGTTGATGTCAGCAGCCTGGCTTTTTGCACGGATGATAAGCATTTAGCAGATATTCGTCATGAGGGCACGATACGTCATTGCGTGCAGCTGGCGATTGCTTTAGGTATGGAGCCTGTGCGTGCGCTGCGTCTGGCAAGCATCAATGCGGCGCGTATTTATGGCCTGAAGCGCTTGGGTGCAATTGCCCCGGGCTGGCAGGCTGACCTTGTTGTCTTTGATAATCTGGAAAGCCTGACACCGCAGGCCGTTTATTATAAGGGCCGCGATGCCTGGAAGGAGGCTGCAAGGGTGCAGCCTGTAATGCCTGAGGCGGCGCTGCAGGGCAGCGTGCGTCCGGCGGCGTTTAGCGAGGAAACCTTTTCGCCGGAGCGTTTTGCTGCGGACAAGGAATATGCCGTGATTGAAATGCTGCCGGGTGAAATCTTCACAGAGCGCTCGTCAATTAAGGGTGCAGAGGTGAAGGAGGCACTGGCGAAGGGTGAGCTGTATCTTATCGCTGTGCTGGAGCGTCATCACGCTACGGGCAACGTAGGCCTGGGACTCTTGCGCGGCTATGGTCTGCAAAAGGGTGCGGCAGCGACGACCGTGGCGCATGATTCGCATAACCTTATCGTTATCGGCACCAATGCTCAGGATATGGCGCTGGCGGCGCAGGAGCTTGTACGCGTGCAGGGCGGCTATACGCTGGTGCATGAGGGCAGCGTTGTCGGCACAGTGCCGCTGAATATCTGCGGCCTGATGAGCAGCGCACCGGCAGAGCAGCTTATCGCCAGCCTGGAGCAGATTTCGGCGCAGGCGAGGGCGCAGGGCGTGCATGAGGGCATTGACCCGTTTATCAGCCTGAGCTTTATGGCTCTGCCTGTTATTCCCAAGCTGCGCATTACGGATATAGGAATGTTTGATGTAGATAAATTTACCTTTGTAGAGCATGAGGGGCAATATATATGTATCAATTAGTTTCGCAATTGCTTGTTTACCGCAATCTGCCGCAGGATAATCTGCTGGAGGCTTTGGCAGACATTTGTCTGGAGCTGGACAGCGGCGATTATCTGCGAGAGGAGCTGGTCGCTGACGTTTATCAGCAGGTGCACAGACTGCTGGATATCGGAACCGTTTATGGCTTTGACAAAAATCTTTGGCATAACTATCTGACCTATCTTCTGGTGAGCTGTGAGAATCCCTTTGCCATCACCTGTGAAAAGGTGGGCGCGTGTGAGGGCAGCGTCAATGTATTGGCGAAGCATGATTTTGAGATTTTCCGTAAGCTGTTCGCCTACGATTTCTCTGAAATCGAAAAGGCGCTGGGAATAAGCTGCTTCAGCATTATCGAAAATTATCAGGCTGTGGTCAAGAGCGAGCGCCGCTACAACAAAAATATCAGCGAGAAGGTACAGGCGTTGAGCGCAAGGCTGGCGCAGGCGCATGACGCTGAGGAATTCTTTGTGCTGGTGACGGATTTTTATCGTCAGTACGGCGTGGGCTGTCTTGGCCTTAATAAGGCGTTCCGCATTGTGCATGAAAAGCAGGGCGACGCCGAGCTGGTGCCGATTTCCAATACGGAGCAGGTGAGCTTTGCTGACCTTGTCGGCTATGAGGAGCAGAAGCAGCGCCTTATTGCCAACACGGAAGCGTTTGTGGACGGACGGCCAGCGAATAATGTGCTGCTCTTTGGCGACAGCGGTACAGGCAAGTCCAGCAGCATCAAGGCGCTGATTAATAAGTATTATGACAGCGGCCTGCGCATGATTGAGATTTATAAGCATCAGTTCCATGACCTTGCGCCGATTATCGCACAGATAAAAAACCGCAACTATCGCTTCATCATTTATATGGACGACCTGTCCTTCGAGGAGTTCGAGACGGAGTATAAATATCTCAAGGCGATTATTGAAGGCGGCTTGGAGGTTCGTCCGGAAAATATTCTTATTTACGCTACGAGCAACCGCCGTCATCTGATAAACGAAACGTGGAAGGACAGACGTGACCTGACAGAGGAAAACGGCATCTATCAGTCCGACACGATGCAGGAGAAGCTTTCGCTCGTCAACCGCTTTGGCTGTACGATTTATTACGGTCAGCCGTCGCAGAAGGAGTATTTTGCGATTGTCTGCGAGCTGGCGCATAAGCAGGGCGTCGACCTCGATGATGACTTCCTGTGTGCTGAGGCGAAGAAGTGGGAGCTGCATCATGGCGGCATTTCCGGACGCACTGCGCAGCAATTTATCAACTATATAAAAGGTGTTAGCGAATTTGCAAAAAAATAGCTTGCTTTCTTAAGGCGTATATGTTAAACTAGTCTAGTGCAAATGTAAGCCACGCCATAAACAGCCAAATGCTTCGCTATGGTTTGCCGGAGTATAATTTATACGCCGCAGCCGTCGCTAGCAGCCGACTATTTCTGACGCGTCTTATAAGGAATTTAAGAATAATGAATACAATGTTCTAAAGCAAAGAGAGGTGTAAAGAATGAAAGAAAAGATTCATCCGAATTACGGTGAAGTTACTGCTACCTGCGCATGTGGTGCAAGCTTCGTAACTGGTAGCACGAAAAAAGAATTACGCGTGGATGTTTGCTCTAAATGCCATCCATTCTTCACTGGTCAACAACGTAATGTAACTGCTCGTGGTCGTATCGAGAAGTTCAACAAACGTTACAACAAAGAACAATAATCTATACAATAAGGCAGAGCTTGCACATGCGGGTTCTGCTTTATTTAATTTATGGAGTATATCTATGAGCACGAAAAAATTATCTGTAGGCGGACAGGCTGTGATTGAGGGCGTCATGATGCGCGGACCGAAGAAGGTCGCTGTCGCCGTGCGCCAGCCGAATGGCGAGATTGCTGTTGATGTTAATCCGGTCAACAGCATCCGTGATAAATATCCTATTTTGAAAAAACCGCTGCTTCGCGGCGTTATTGCTTTATTTGAATCCTTATACGACGGTATGAAGGCGCTTGCTTATTCGGCGCAGGTCTCCGGCGATGAGGAGGAGCAGTTGACAGGCAAGGAGATGGCAATGACTATTGCTTTTTCTGTGCTGCTGGCTGTGGGCTTGTTTATAGTTATTCCGACGTGGTCCATGCGCTTTCTGCATGAGCTGACGGAGGACCCGATGCTGCTTAACTTGGCTGAGGGCGTGCTGCGTATGGTTATCTTCCTGAGCTATATTGCAGCGATTTCCTCGATGGAGGATATCCAGCGCGTCTTTCAGTATCATGGAGCAGAGCATAAGACGATTTATACCTATGAGGCAGGCTTGCCGCTGCGTGTGGAGAATGTGCGTCCGTTCAGCACGCTGCATCCTCGCTGCGGCACCAACTTTTTGATGATAGTTATGCTGATTAGCATGTTTATCTTTACGTTTTTAGGCTGGCCGAGCCTGTTGGAGCGTATTGCTTCACGTGTTGTCCTGATGCCGGTGATTGCCGGAGTCAGCTATGAGATTATTCGTTTTGCCGGTGCGCATAACGATAATAAGCTGGTGCATATGGCGATTATGCCGGGCCTGCTGCTGCAGAAGCTCACGACGCGCCAGCCGGATGATAGTCAGATTGAGGTGGCGATTGCTTCGCTGAAGGCCGTGCTGCCGCCTGAAGAAATTATTGAATAAAATTTGAGAGGAGAATTTCTAATGCTCGACAAACTGCAAGCACTAGAAGATAGATATTTAGACCTGGAAGCAAAAATCAGTGACCCCGAGGTTATTGCTGACCAGGCCAACTGGCTTAAGGCGACGAAGGCGCATGCAAAGCTGGAGCCGATTGTTACTGCCTACCGCGAATACCGCGACATGGTGCAGGCGCGCGATGAGGCACAGGAGCTGCTGGAGCTTGGCGACGACGCAGAGCTCGTGGAGATGGCGAAGGAAGAGCTTAAGGAGCTGAAGCCGCAGCTTGAGGAATACGAGCAGAAGCTGACGATTCTTTTGCTGCCCTCTGACCCCAACGACGACAAGAACGTTATCGTGGAAATCCGCGGCGGCGCAGGCGGCGATGAAGCAGCGCTGTTTGCCGGCGTATTATTCCGTATGTACACCCGCTATGCAGAAACGCGCGGCTGGCGTATCGAGGTTCTTGATGCAAGTCCGACAGAGCTGGGCGGCTTCAAGGAGGTTGTTTTCCAGGTGAACGGTGACAGCGTGTACAGCCGGATGAAGTTTGAAAGCGGCGTGCATCGTGTGCAGCGCGTGCCGGAGACAGAATCGCAGGGCCGTGTGCATACCTCGACTGTTACGGTGGCTGTGCTGCCGGAGGCTGAGGAGGTCGACGTGGAAATCAATCCTGCTGATTTGCGTGTTGATACCTATCGTGCAGGCGGCGCAGGCGGCCAGTACGTAAACAAAACGGAATCTGCCGTACGTATTACGCATATTCCGACAGGCATTGTGGCACAGTGCCAGGACGAAAAATCGCAGCTGAAGAACCGCGAAAAATGTATGCGTGTGCTGCGTGCGCGTATTCTGGAGAAGGCGCAGGAGGAGCAGCGTGCTGCTACCGCTGAGGACCGCAAGAGCCAGGTTGGTACTGGTGACCGCAGCGAGCGTATCCGTACCTACAACTATCCGCAGGGACGCGTAACTGATCACCGCATCGGCTTGACGCTGCATAAGCTTGACAGCATCGTCAACGGCGATATGGATGAGCTTTTAGATGCCTTGATTACGGCAAAACAAAGTGAACAATTACGACAGGTGAAGTAAAATGAGCAATGCTGTCTGGACGATAATGAAAATTTTAAACTGGACGAAGCAGTACTTTGCAGAAAAGGGCGTGGAGGATCCACGCTCTGATGCCGAAGTACTGCTTTGTGCTGTCTTAAAGTGCGAGCGCCTGACGCTGTATGTGGACTTTGAGCGTCCGCTGACGGAGGAGGAGCTGGCATTGATGCGCAAGTATGTGCAGCGACGTGCTCAGCATGAGCCGATCAATTATATCCTGGGCGAGAAGGCGTTTATGCGCAATGTTTTTAAGGTTACGCCGGCGACACTGGTGCCGCGGCCGGAAACAGAGCTGCTCGTGGAAAGCCTGGTGAAGGCGGCACCGTTTTTACAGCCTGAGGGCGCTGTGAAAATCCTTGATATCGGCACAGGCAGCGGCGCGATTATCGTTTCGCTGCTGGATTACCTGCCGCAGGCCAAGGGCGTGGGCGTGGATATCAGCGTGGACGCCTTGGTGGTGGCCAAGGAGAATGCCGAAAAAATAGGCGTGAAGGAGCGCTGCGGCTTCGTGCGCAGTGATGTTTTCAGCCGTGTGCCGCAGGAGAAAAAGTTTGATATCATCGTGTCTAATCCGCCGTATATTCCTGCGGCTGATATAGCGACGCTGGCGGAGGACGTGCAGCAGGAGCCGCACGGAGCACTGGACGGTGGCGCAGATGGCCTGGATTTTTACCGCCGCATCTGTGCAGAGGCTGCGGAGCATCTGGCAGACGACGGACTTTTGGCGTTTGAGATTGGTATTAACCAGAGCGAGGACGTGTGCGCGTTGTGCCTGGAGCATGGCTTTAAGCAGGCTGTGGTGCGTAAGGATTACGCCGGCATTGACCGCATGGTTTTTGCGCTGAAGGAAAAAGAGGGAGAGGATAAATATGCAGACCTCCTACTGGAAGTTACAAAAGAACTCTGAGAATAAAGAAGCAATGGAGCAGGCTGCTGCGCTGATTAAGGCAGGCGAGGTTGTTTCCTTTCCGACGGAAACAGTGTACGGCCTGGGCGCAGACGGACTGAATCCGACGGCCGTAGCCAAAATTTTTGCGGCTAAGGGACGGCCGAATGATAATCCGCTGATTTTGCATATTGCACAAAAGGAAGCAATTGCACCGCTGACGACAGGCTTGAACGCGAATGCCCAAAAGCTTATCGAGCATTTTTGGCCGGGGCCGCTGACTTTGATTGTCAATAAATCGTCCATCGTGCCTGACGCAGTAAGTGCCGGTTTGGAAACAGTTGCTGTACGCTTTCCGTCGAATAAATTTGCGCAGGACTTTATCCGTGCCTGCGGCTGTCCGATTGCGGCACCGTCGGCTAATATTTCCGGTCGTCCGAGTCCGACGAATGCGCAGGATGTGCTCGAGGATATGCAGGGCAAAATTGCCGGCATACTTGACGGCGGCAGCTGCGGCATCGGTCTGGAATCCACGGTTGTCGATACGACAGAGCCTGTGCCGACGATTCTGCGTCCCGGCGGCATCACCTACGAGATGCTGACGGAGGTTATGGGCGCAGTAGAGATTGACCCGGCCCTGCAGGGAGATAAAAACTTTAAGCCGAAGGCACCGGGCATGAAGTACCGCCATTATGCGCCGAAGGCGCCGGTATATCTGTTTGAGGGCGAGGCCTGCCAAAAGCTGCCAGAGGTTATCGCTAAGGCGCTGGCAGCAGGCAAGACTGTCGGCGTGCTGTGCGGCAGGGCGCTGGAGCGCGAGCTGGCAGAGCTGGTGGAGAAGCAGCAGCTGCAGCTGGCATGCTGGGGCGACAGCCGCGAGCAGCTGGCTGCCGACCTGTTCTATCTGCTGCGTGATTTCGACCGCACACAGCCGGATGTTATTCTGGCCGAGGGAGTGGACGAGAGCGGTATCGGCCTGGCAATTATGAACCGTCTGCGTAAGGCAGCAGGCTATCAGCTGATAACTCTGCAAAATGGCAGCTTACATTTAAAAAATAGTGCCACTTTACCAGAATTTATGATACAATAAAAGATAATGCGAGGACAGTGTTGTCCTAAAGTGAATGCATGAAGGAGATTGGTGAATTATGAAAATTGCAATGGGCTGCGATCATGGCGGCTTTCATCTGAAAGAGCACATCAAAAAATATTTGCAGGACAAGGGTATCGAGGTTGTTGACCATGGTACTTATAGCGAGGATTCTGTAGATTATCCTGATTTCGCTGAAAAGCTCTGCAAGGATATCACTAGCGGTGAAAGCGGTGCAGAAAGAGGTATTCTTATCTGCGGCACCGGTATTGGTATTTCCATTGCTGCTAATAAATGCAAGGGCATCCGCGCTGCACTGTGCGGCGATGTTTTCTCTGCGCAAATGTCCCGTGAGCATAACAATGCTAATGTTCTGTGCATGGGCGAGCGCGTTCTGGGCGTTGGCCTGGCAGAGATGATTACGGATGCATGGCTGAACACTGAGTTTGCCGGCGGACGTCATGAGCGCCGTGTCGACAAGATTATGGCCTTGGAAGCAAAATAAAAACCCTGATTCATAGAAAGAAGTAACAAGCGTTATGGAAACAAAGGAACAGATTGTTCAAGAGCTTACTGCAGCAGCAGAGGAGCTCATTGAGATAGCTAAACCAAAAAAAGGACAGATTTTTGTGCTGGGCTGCAGCACCAGTGAGGTGGTGGGCAATAAAATCGGCACCGGCGGCAGCAGTGAGACTGCTGTGGCAATGTTCAAAGCGTTGAAGGCTGTGTGCGATGCGCATGAGCTGTATCTGGCAGTTCAGTGCTGCGAGCATTTGAATCGTTCCTTGGTAGTAGAGGCCTCTGCAGTAGAGCGTTATAACCTCACTGAGGTTACAGTACGCCCTATGCCTCATGCCGGCGGCGCTATGGGTACAGCAGCTTATGAAAATTTTGCTGAGCCTGTAGTTGTTGAAGCAATCACCGCGCATCTGGGCTTGGATATTGGTCAGACACTTATCGGCATGCATCTGAAAAGAGTTGCTGTACCGGTAAGGCTGCAATATAAAAAAATTGGCGAAGCAGTGCTGACTGCCGCCAGAACACGTGCGCCGCTTGTAGGCGGTCCGCGCGCACAATATCCGGATGACCGTCCATAATGTGCCATCTGTGATATTTATTTTATGTTTTATTATTTAGGAGGGTTTTGAAATGAACTTAGAAAAACTTAGCGTGGTTGATCCTGAGCTGAAAGGTTACATTGATGCTGAGCTGAATCGTCAACGTGACAAAATTGAGTTAATCGCTTCGGAGAACATTGTTACTCCGGCAGTTATGGAGGCTATGGGCAGCGTACTGACGAATAAATACGCTGAAGGCTACCCCGGACACCGTTATTATGGCGGCTGCGAATATGTAGACAAGGTTGAAACCCTGGCTATCGAACGCGCTAAGAAGCTGTTCAATGCTAATTTTGCTAATGTACAGGCTCATTGCGGTGCAAGCACCAATATGGCTGTGTATTTTGCTTTCCTGAAACCTGGCGATACCATCATGGGCATGGATCTGTCTCAAGGCGGTCATCTGAGCCATGGATCCCCAGTTAATATTTCCGGTACCTATTTCAACGTAGTTCATTATGGTGTAGACAAGGAAACCGAAATGATTGATTATGCTGATATCGAGGCTAAGGCTAAAGAATATCAGCCGAAGCTGATTGTTGCCGGCGCCAGCGCTTATCCGCGTATCATTGATTTTGAACGCATTGCTAATATTGCTCATGAGAACGGTGCTCTGCTGCTCGTTGATATGGCACATATTGCTGGTCTGGTTGCAGCAGGTCTGCATCCGTCCCCGGTTCCCTATGCTGACATTGTAACTACCACTACGCATAAAACCCTGCGTGGCCCTCGCGGCGGTCTGATTCTGACCAACAATGAGGAATACGCAAAGAAAATCAATAAATCTATTTTCCCTGGCCTGCAGGGAGGCCCGCTGATGCACGTTATTGCTGCTAAGGCTGTTGCCTTCGGCGAAGCTCTGAAGCCTGAGTTCAGAGAGTATGCGGAAAATATCGTTAAAAATGCCAAGGCTTTTGCTGAAGGCCTGAAGGCAGAGGGCTTCCGTCTCGTTTCCGGCGGTACTGACAACCATCTGATTCTGGTTGATGTACGCAACAAAAACCTGACCGGCAAGGAGGCTGAAAAGCTGCTCGATAATATCGGCATTACCTGCAACAAGAACACCATTCCGTTTGACCCGGCCAGCCCGTTTGTAACCAGCGGTATCCGTCTGGGTACTCCGGCTGCTACTACCCGCGGCTTCCAGGAGGAGGACTTCAAAGAGGTTGCAGCTATTATGGGTCTGGTGCTCAATAACCCGACCGATTTTGCTAAGCATGCAGAGGCTGCCAAACGTGTAGCTGCGTTGTGTGCTAAATATCCGTTATACACAAATCTATAATTAATAAAATATCCTCTTGCCTGCATGGCGGGCAAGAGGATATAAAGTAAAGGAGCGATATATCCAATGCAAATCAATGTAGTAAATCATCCGTTGCTGCAAGCAAAAATGACCATCCTGCGTGATAAGGATACTAAGAGCGTAGTTTTTCGTCACATCATTAGTGAGGTTGCAGCGCTGCTGACCTTTGAAACGACTAGAGATTTACCTGTGGAAGAAGTAAAGGTAACGACGCCGCTGTGCGAAACCACCGGCTGCCGTATCAAGGGCAGCGTAACTGTTGTGCCTATCCTGCGTGCAGGCTTAGGCTTCATGGAGGGCGTACTCAGCGTTATCCCGGAAGCTAATGTTGGTCATATTGGCATGAGCCGTAATGAGGAAACTCTGCTGCCTATGGAATACTACTGCAAGCTGCCTGCGGATATGGACGCTTATACGATTGTTGTTGACCCGATGCTGGCAACCGGCGGCAGTGCAATTGCTGCTATCGACCAGCTCAAAAAACGCGGCATGAAGAACCTGCGCTTCATGTGCCTCGTTGCTGCTCCTGAGGGCGTAGAAAAGCTTAACGCTGCTCATCCTGATGTGCCCATCTACACTGTTGTGCTGGACGACCATCTGAACGAGCATGGCTACATCGTTCCCGGTCTGGGCGATGCTGGCGACCGCATTTTCGGTACGGTATAACATCATGGAACACAAAGCAAGACCTGATTGGGATCATTACTTTATGGAGATTGCGCAGGTTGTCAGCACGCGTTCAACCTGTCTGCGTCGCAGCGTGGGTGCTGTGATTGTCAAGAACAAGCAGATTGTGGCGACAGGCTACAACGGTACACCGAAGGATTTGCCGCACTGTGAGGTTACAGGCTGTCTGCGGGAGCAGCTTCATGTGCCCTCCGGACAGATGCACGAGCTGTGCCGCGGCATTCATGCGGAGCAAAATGCGGTTGTGCAGGCTGCCTATCATGGCGTGTCGGTTAACGGCGGCACTGTGTATTGCACGCATCAGCCCTGCGTTGTCTGCACGAAGATTCTTATCAACGCCGGAATAAAGCGCATAGTTTACGCCAATCCTTATCCTGATAAGCTGGCTGAGGATATGATGCAGGCCTCGGGCATTGAAATCTGCGTGCTGCATAAGGACTGACTTGCTTTAATTTGAAATTTATATAACTGCCATTTTTAGCTGTGCTTCGGCGCAGGTGAGGTGGCAGTTTTTCTATGAAACAGCTCTTGACTCTGTAGTGAGCTTTAATGATATAATGCTTATAGTCAAGAAAAACTAGGAATGGAGTTATAAGTATGCATATGGCAGATGCTTTGCTTTCTCCAGCTGTTGCCGGAGCTATGTATGCCTGCTCATTTGCAGCTGCAGGCTACGCACTGCAAAAGGTTAAAAAGGAGCGCGACGAAAAAATTCTTCTTCTCCCTTTAGAAAATCTTTTTTTCGTGTTATAATGAAAACAAATATAACTCTGAATGGAGGTAAGGAAATTGAAAAAACAGCTGGCGACTTTATTGTTGACCTTTATCTTTTGCTTTACTACAGTAGTTCCTGGTTTTGCAGCCGATTCTGCTCTGCCGATGGCAGACAAAATCAGCGCTATGGAAAAAATGCTGTACGGCACGGAGCAGAGCGGTTCGCTGATTCAGCGTATGGACAGCTTGGAGGACGATGTTTATGGTACGGTGACTACCGATTCTATCATTACCCGTGCTGATAATATGTACGATTATCTGGAGGGTACGCCTGATAATGGCGAGGCTTCCTTTGCCACTAAGCTTAATGTTGTAGAATGGAAAATGAATGAGAGTATGTCCGGCGGTCCGGCGAAAAACCGTATGGAGGCTACAGAAAAGCTGCTGTATGGCCAGACGCAGAGCGGTTCTCTGAGCGGTCGTCTGGAAAGCCTGCTGAAGCTTGCTTCCTATACTGACGGTAATGTTCCTGTACAGCAGGTGACGCTGCCGAAGGATTCTGTTTTCAAGGTTGCCTTTACCTCCGAACTGAGCACAAAAAATAGCCGCCAAGGTGATGCTGTTCACTTCAAGGCTGCTGATAATTTGTATGTTAATGACGTCTTGGTGCTGCCGAAGGGCGCAACTGGTGTCGGCGTAGTGAAGAAGGTTGTACAGCCTGGTATATTTGGCAAGGATGGCCGCATTGATATCGATTTCACTTATATCTATGGCGTAGACGGCACGAAGCTGCCGATTGCTGTAGGCGAGCTGGCAAAGCAGAAGGCTGAAAGCATCGCGGGTGCTGCCGGTGCAGCTATCGGCGGTATGATTATTCTTGGACCTGTCGGTATTGTTGGCGGCGCTTTTGTTAAGGGCAACAGCGTAACTATTCCTGTAGGCTGCGAGACTTATGTGCAGACTTCTGAGGATATTTCGCTGCAGGGCGTTGTGTACCAAGAGTAAAATCGAAAATTAAACGTGAAAAGCTCACTCTTTAGAGTGAGCTTTTTCTTGTTTTATGGTATAATGTTAAGTGGATTACTATGAAATTTTTTCTTAATCAAATATAAAGGAGTTTTTCTTATGCATAAGACTTTTGTAGCGACTGCCTTGATGCTTGGCTTGTGCCTTCCAGCAGCAGCAGAGCAGTTTAGCAATAGCAACAGCGATAGTATGGTTAGTCCTGTTTCTGTGGCTGAACCGAACACTGCGGTGCAGCATCGTGAGAAGCATGACAGCGAAAAGCAGCAAGGTCTGCCTATTACGCTGACGGGTGAGCATGCTGTTTATGATACGGTCAGCGGTGATTTTCATGCCGAGGGCAATGTTAAGGTAACACAGAACGGTCAGGATATTTATACCACGCAGGTGAAGGGCAATATGAAGACCGGCGATGTCTGGCTGCTGAAGGGCGGCAGATTTGTCGAAAAGCAGGCAGAGTCTTCTGCCGCGTGGGCGCATTATAACTTCAACAGCAAGACCGGCGAGCTGAAAAAAATTAATGGCAAGAATGGCAAGGATTATTTCTCTGCACAACATGCTGAGATTTATCCTGATAAAATGATTCTTGATGAGGGCGGCACGACGACGCGCTGTCCGGCGGTTAAGCATCCACGCTGTCTGGAGATTAAGGCTAGAACCTTCGAGGTTTATCCCGGTGAAAAAATGGTGGCTCGCGATGTGAAGGTTTATGTGCGTGGCAAGCACATCTATTCCCGTGATTATTGGGAAAACAGCCTGACGGATAAGTCTAAGGAACGCCTGCTACCGCATATTGGCTTTAAAGACAGTGACAAGGGCACTTATATAAATGTTTCCTACGAGCGTCCGCTGGGTGACAAGGATGTTGTTTATGCTGACCTGAATTATTACAGCAAGGCTGGTTATAAGCCTGTTTATGGTCTGGAGCATAACGAGCGTAACTTTAAGGTTACCTATGAAAACGGCTGGTATGAGGACGATGACGAGTGGGTAAGAAAGGAAAATAATATCCGCTTTGATTATAAAAATCATCATATTGCTCCCGGTCTGCCTTTGTCCTACAGCGCTTATGTGGAGCGTGGTCTGTGGAAAAACGATGACACCGGCCGCAAGAGCTGGCATATGGAGTATGGTGCTTTCCTGAACCACGACCGCATTTATCTGTTCAATAGCAAGAATACCTCTCTTGATTTGACGATTGGCAAGAAGTGGACGCGTGAGAGTGCAGAGGATTCTGTAGAATCTACGAATGTTTACTATGCAACCTTGGGACAGAAAATCAGCTCGAAGTGGAATACCTGGGTTGGTTATTATCGTGAGGATTTTACGAGTAACGTATTTACTTATGACCAGCCGGATATGGCTAAGGAGCTGCGTAATGGCCTGCAATATATCATGGATGACAAGAATACATTTACTGTTGTCAACCGTTATGATTTAGACCAGCAGGAAAACTATGAAACAAAATATTCCTGGACGCATAAGTTCTGCTGCTGGGATCTTTCCTTGATTTATAAGCATAAGGATTATGATAACGATAATGCCTTTGAGGTTAAATTTGATTTTGTGAACTGGTAATGAGGTGGATGATGAAAGAGATTATTAGACAACGCTTTCTGGACCATCTGGCAGTGGCTGCTGCTGTGGCGAACAGCGATATTCTGCTGCAGATTGAAAAAATTGCTTTAGAGCTGCAGCTAGCGCTGGCGCGTGGCAACAAGATTATGTTTTGCGGTAACGGCGGCAGTGCGGCGGACAGCCAGCATCTGGCAGCAGAGTTTGTGGGACGCTTCCAAAAGGAGCGTGCAGGCCTGCCTGCTATTGCGCTGACTGTTGATACTTCGATTTTGACTGCCGTGGGCAATGATTATGGCTATGACAAGGTTTTTGTGCGTCAGGTGCAGGCGCTCGCCCGTCCTGGTGATGTGCTGGTGGGCATTTCGACGAGCGGCAACAGCGCAAATGTTGTAGAGGCTGTTGAGCTGGCGAAGAGCATGGGCGTGTACTGCGTCGGTATGACGGCTGCCGGCGGCGGCAAAATGAAGGAGCTGTGCGACGAGTGTATTGCTGTACCGGCGCAGGTTACAGCACGCGCGCAGGAAATGCATATTTTGATAGGCCACATTTTATGTGAGCTGGTGGATGGTGAATAAATTGGCTGATTTAGCTGTTACAACTTTTTTGGCGGAGCAGATTAAAAATGTTCGTGTTGCTGTCATTGGCGACGTCATGCTGGACCGCTATTTTCAGGGCGAGGTGAAGCGCATTTCGCCTGAGGCGCCTGTGCCGGTAACGAGAATTACCAAGATTAATTCTGTGCTGGGCGGCGCGGCGAACGTTGCTGCCAATCTGGCGCATCTGGAATGTAAGGTGTTTATGGGCGGCGTGACGGGCGACGATGAGAACCGTGTGCTGCTCGAAAGGCTTATGGATGAAGCAGGCATCGACTACAGCGGTCTGGTGAAGAGCGCTGCACGCAAGACGATTACGAAGCTGCGCGTTTTGGGCGGCAATCAGCAGATGCTGCGTATGGATTTTGAAGAAACCGGTGATCTGCATCCGGAAGAAATCATAGAGCTGCGCCGCTGGCTGGAGAACCTGCTTGATAAAGGCCTCGATGGCATCATCGTCTCTGACTATGCCAAGGGCGTGTGCTCAGACGAGTTCTGTCAGTGGGTGATTGCGCAGGGACATGCCTATAATATTCCTGTGCTCATCGATCCGAAGGGTGCCGACTGGAAGAAGTATAGCGGCTGTGATTTTATTACGCCGAACCTCAAGGAAATGTGCGAGGCTGCCGGTTGCCAGAAGGAAAATGAGGACGAGGCAGTGGTGGCGATGGCGCAGGCTGCTCGTGAGAAATTTAACATTAAAAATGTGGTGGTTACGCGCAGCGAGCGCGGCATGAGCCTTGTCAACAGCACGCAGGTGCTGCATAGTCCGGCGACGGCCATCGAGGTGTTCGATGTGTCGGGCGCAGGCGATACGGTGGCAGCAACGCTGCTGGCAGGTGCAGCTGGCAAGCTGGATCTGGCGGACGCTATCTTTATGGCGAACCGTGCAGCAGGCATTGTTGTGGCTAAGGTTGGTACCTATCCTGTACACCGCGATGAGCTGCTGAAGGATTTGCTGGCCGAGGAGCGCAAGCAGGGCCGCGGCTACCGCACGCTGAGCTGGCAGGAGATTGCCGAGCTAGCTGCAACGTGGAAGGCCTGCGGTGAAAAAATCGTTTTCACTAACGGCTGCTTTGATATTCTGCATGTGGGACATGTAACGTATCTTGAAAAGGCGCGCAATCTGGGCAAGCATTTAATCGTGGGCCTGAATACGGACGCTTCTGTACGCCGCCTGAAGGGTGAGACGCGGCCGCTTGTGCATGAGCTGGACCGTGCGCGTGTGCTGGCAGCATTGGCCTGCGTGGATGCGGTGGTGCTATTCGACCAGGATACGCCGACGGAATTGATTGAAAAGATTCGTCCTGACATTCTCGTCAAGGGCGGCGATTATAAACCAGAGGAAGTCGCAGGCCGCGAATATGCAGGCGAGGTGCGCATTATAGAATTTGAAGATGGCTATTCTACAACTGGTGTGGTAGAAAAAATCGTCAAAATGGTTAAGGAGGGCAAATTATGATTATCGTAACTGGTGGTGCCGGTTTTATCGGCAGTAATATTGTTAAAGGCTTGAATGACCGTGGTATTGATGACATTCTTGTTGTTGATAACCTGACTAATATGGTCAAATTCAAAAATATCCAAGGCCTGAAGGTTAAGGATTATATGGATAAATATGCCTTCATGGATGCTTTGAAGGCCGGCAAATTTAATCATGAAAAAATCGACGTTATTTTCCATGAGGGCGCATGCTCTGATACTATGGAATATAACGGCAAATATATGATGGAAAACAACTTTGAGTATACGAAGAACGTCCTGCATTTCTGCCTCGACAGAAAGATACAGATGATGTACGCTTCCTCCGCTTCTACCTATGGCAGCGGTGCGCACGGCTTCCGCGAGGAGCCTGCCTGTGAAGAGGCGCTGAATGTTTACGCTTTCTCCAAGCTGTTCTTTGATAACTATCTGCGCCGTTTGCTGCCGCAGGCACAAAGCCAGGTTGTCGGCCTGCGTTATTTCAACGTTTATGGTCCGCAGGAAAATCATAAAGGCAAAATGGCTTCGATGATTTACCAGATGTACAACCAATGGAAGGCAGAGCACAAGGTGCGTCTGTTTGGCGAGTACGATGGCTACGGACCGGGCGAGCACACTCGTGACTTTGTTTATGTTAAGGATGTTGTGAAGGTAAACTTCTACTTCTGGGAGCATCCGGAAATCAGCGGTATTTTCAACTGCGGTACCGGCCATGCGCATCAGTTCAATACGTTGGCTAAGGCTGTGCTGAAGCACTTTGGCAGCGGCGAGCTGGAATACGTGCCGTTCCCTGAGGTGCTGAAGGGCAAATACCAAAGCTTTACCGAAGCTGATGCAACCAACCTTTTAGCAGCAGGCTATGATGGCGGCTTTACGCCGATTGAAGAGGCAGCAGAGGAATATTGCCAGCTGCTCGACAAGACTGGCGGTTACTACGTTTATGAAGGCTAAGGCAGTATTTTTTGATAGAGACGGCGTGCTGAACGTCGATGTAGCCTATCTTTATAAAATTGAGGATTTGCGCTGGGTTGAGGGCGCACGTGAGGCTGTGGCCTATCTGACGCAGCAGGGCTACAAAATTTTTATCGTGACGAACCAGAGCGGCATTGCGCGCGGCTATTATACGGTGGAGCAGATGAACGAGCTGCACGGTTGTATGCAGCGTGAAATTGCTGCTGCTGGCGGCCAAATAGAAAAAATCTACTACTGTCCGCATCATCCGGAGGGCAGCGTGCCGGAATATACTGGCGTGTGCGATTGTCGCAAGCCGCAGCCGGGCATGCTGCTGAAGGCGCTGGCTGAATACGACATCGACAAGAAGCAGAGCTTCCTCATTGGTGACGGCAAGCGTGATGTGGAGGCAGCAGAGGCGGCCGGAGTGAAGGGCTATCTTTTCACAGGTGGCAATCTGCTCGACTTTGTAAAGACTATTTTAGAAAAATAAGACGCGTCAGAGTGCGGCAGCTGCGAGCAAGGGTGACGAAGGCGTACTTATAGTACGTCTAGGAGGCCTTGTGAAGCAGATGGTGTGCTATGACGCGGCTAGGAAGAAAAATATGGAATACAAGAATATTCTCCTGATCAAAATGAGCTCCCTGGGCGATATCCTGCACACTCTGCCATTTGCGGCAGCGCTGCGCAAGCGTTATCCCCAGGCAAAAATCACCTGGCTGGTGCATCCGCAGTTTGCTGGCTTTGTGCCTGATCCGCCTGTGATTGACGAGGTTATTTATTTTGATAAGGTAAAATTTAAAAAGCTGGGCTGTAGTGAGAAGCTGAAATACTTTTGCGAAATGCGTTCACTGCTGCACAGCAAGCACTTTGATCTGGTCATAGATATGCAGGGCTTGTTCAAGAGCGCTGTGCTGGCGGCTATCAGCGGCTGCGACAACCGCATCGGCTATTGCGAGATGCGCGAGGGCAGCGGCCTGGTCAGCAAGGCGATTGGTGGCAGCCATAGCAAGGACCATGTTATTGAGCGTTATCTGGACGTGGCGCGTTATCTTGGCGCGAAGGTGGATTCGCTTGATGATGTGGAGTTTCCGATGCCGGATTTGAGCAAGGAAACTGCCTCGGTGCAGGCTAAGCTGAAGGAAGCAGGCTGGCAGGGCGGTAGCTATGTGGTCATTGTTCCCGGCGCACGCTGGTGGACGAAGGAATGGCCTGTAGAGCATTATATCGAGCTGGCGAAAAAAATTACGGCAGGCGGCACGGCTGTTGTGCTGGCCGGCGGGCCGGATGATGCTGTTAAGGGCGGAAAAATCGCTGAGAGCGCAGCGAGTCCTCTTGTACTGGATATGACAGGACAGACGAGTCTGCGTGAGCTGGCAGCGCTGATTAAGGCGTGCAGCTTCTATATCAGCGCCGATACAGGTCCGCTGCATTTTGCGGCGGCTTTGAAAAAGCCGCTCGTGGCGATGTATGGCCCGACGAAGGCCGACCGCACCGGTCCCTATGGCAGCAAAAATTCTACGGTGCTGCTTTCACCTGCCAAATGCGCAGGCTGCTTGAAGAAAAAGTGCGATAACTGGCATTGTATGCATGATATAGCGCCGGAGATGGTTTATAAAATTTATCAGGAAAAGGTGGCAGAGGGCTGATGGCACAAGCTGTAGAGTTAAATGGTAAAAAAATATTGGTAACATTTTTGATGCATCTGGGTGACCTGACGCTGACTACGCCCTTTATCCATGCGCTGCGCAAGGCGGCGCCGGACGCGCACATCACCTTTTTGGCGGACGAGAAGCTGAAGGATGTGGTGCTGCATAATCCGTATCTGGACGAGGTTATTACGATTGATAAGAAGGGCAAGGACAATAGCCTGTTGGCGCTCATGGCCTGTGCCCGCCGCTTAAGCAAGCTTGACTTCGACATTTTGATTAACCTGCATCCGAATGAGCGCTGCAGCTTTATTGATGCGCTGACCAAGACGAAGCTGCGCTGCGGCACGACGCATACCCTGTTTAAACCGCTGTGGGATGTGTTCACGCCGCTGAATCGCAAAATCCACGCCGCAGATATGTATCTTGATGTACTGACGCAGTTGGGCGTGCAAAAGCTCGAGCATAACGGTCTGGAGATTTTTCCGAGTGAGGAATACCAGCAGCATGCAGAGGAGTTCTGGCGTGAGCATGGCGTCTTTGCTACGGATAAGCTGGTAGGCTTCAACATCGGCAGTGCCGTTGTTACTAAGCGCTGGGCGCCGGAGCACTTTGCGCAGGTGGCCGATATTCTTGCAGAGAAGGGCTATAAGCCAGTATTCTTCGGCGGTACGATGGATGAAGAAATGGTGCAGGAGGCTGTCAGCTTTATGAAGACAACGCCTGTTGTGGCAACAGGCAGCTTCCGTATTGGCGAGCTGGCGGCGGCTATGCGTCGCTGCAGCCTGATTATCACGAACGACAGCGGCCCTATGCACGTGGCTATCAGCCAGAAGGTGCCTATCGTGGCGATGTATGGTCCGTCCAGCCCGAAGCTTTACGGTCCGTATACGCAGGATGCAACCATTGTGACGGCCGTGCCGCCCTGTCTGGGCTGCGCAGACGGCATGAAGCACAAGTGCGACGATATGCAGTGCATGACACGCCTGACGGTGGAGCAGGTTGTGGAGGCAGCAGAAAAAATGCTGGCGCTGCACGCGGATGCGTAATAAAAAACAGCTTCAGACGAAAGTCTGAAGCTGTAATTTTTTTGTCTATTAATCTTCCGTATAATTGTTGGCCTTGTCGTAAAGTGCCGTAACCTCTTTGGAGGGAGCACCGCAAACAATGGAAACAAGCACGCCTGCAAGCAGGCTGGCGAAGAAGCCGGGGATGATTTCGTAGATGCCGGTGCTGGAGGCCATAGTCAGGAACCAGCCGATATCGACTAAGGCACCCACAACGATGCAGGCAACTGTACCCTGGAAGGTGAAGTTACGCCAGAACAGGCTCAGCATGATAGCCGGGCCGAAGGCTGCACCGAATACGCCCCAAGCGTTGGAAACGAGCTCCATAATGCTGCCTGCACGCGGAGAATCGGCAATCAGCAGCGCTACGAAGGAGATGGCGAGAACGACCAGACGGCCTGCCCAGAGCATTTCCTTGTCGCTGGAGGAGTTCTTGCGGATAACAGGCTTATACACGTCGCTGGCAAAGGCCGAAGCGGAGGAGAGCAGCTGGCTGGAGGCCGTGCTCATAGAAGCTGCCAGCACGCCGGAGAGCAGCACGCCGCTCATGAGAGCCGGGAAGATGCTGCGTACCATTGCGATGAAGACGAGAGAGTTTTTGTTGATGTTATCGTCCATGCCGAGGTACATACGGCCGACTACGCCAACCATCGTAGCAAAGAAGCAGATGAGGGCAGTCCAGCTGATAGCGATAATCGCAGATTTTTTCATTTCCTTCTGCGAGCCTAAGGACATGAAGCGGATGATGATATGCGGCATACCGAAGTAGCCAAGGCCCCAGCCGAAGCCGGAGATGATATCGGTGACTTTGGCCATCGGATTCCAGTAATCAGGCGGAATGGCTGCAACGGCAGTCGGGTTAATCAGGGATACAGCGAAAATAGGCGCGATTAAGAGCGAGCCGAGAATCATCAGGCCCTGATAGAAGTCAGTCCAGCACACAGCCTGGAAGCCGCCGAGGAAGGTGTAGCCGATGATGATAGCTGCTGCGAGATACATGGTGTAGGCTTCGTCAATGCCGATAACGGTGTTGAACAGGGTACCGCAGGCCTTGATGCTCGAAGCAGAGTAAATCGTGTAGGCGATTAAAAAGACAATAGCACAGATGACCTGCAGCACATAGGACTTGGACAGAAAGCGGTTGCTGAGGTACTGCGGAATAGTGATGGCGTCGTCCGCAACGATAGAGAAGCGGCGCAGGCGCGGAGCCTGGAAAATCCAGCTCAGTGAGTAGCCGGTCAAAAGGCCGATGCTGATCCATGCCTGACCAAGGCCGAGCGCATAGATTGAGGTCGGCAGGCCCATGAGCACCCAGGCGCTCATATCCGAGGCGCCGGCGGAAAGTGCTGTTACCCACGGTCCCATCTGACGGCCGCCGAGAAAATATGTTTTCTCACCGCCGGAACGGTTTTTATAGAAAAACCAGATGCCGATGGACAGCATAAATAAAAGGTAGACGATGAAGACTACCATTTCGGTTATATTCATTAAACAACCCTCCAAAAAATAAGAATAGATAGTATTATTATACACCAAAACGGGCGATTAAGGTAGAAGAAAAGCAAAAAACGGGAAGTATTTTTTCTCGGAAGATAGTTTCGGCGCTTGTATAAGCAATTTCTTGACTGTACTTTATGGCTGTTATATAATATTAAAGATATAAGTAGTTTTTTGCGCAGCAAAGACTGACAAAAATCTAGTGAGGGCGTGCCACCTTTGGATCATAAGGTCTGGGTAAAGGGTGCAGGCTCTCAACGTGTTTATGGAGGCAAAAGATGCAGCCAGTAAAAATCCGTATTCTGAGCACGACCAGTGAAGCTGGCAGCGAGGCTCAGTCCACAGAACAAAAATATCGTGGTCAGATGACTGAGAAGGGCGGCAAGTATTACGTGATGTACAGCGAGGACGAGCAGTCCGGCCTGGACAACACGAAGACGACGCTGAAATGGGATGACGAGCGTGTCATCGTCATGCGCAGCGGCAGCGTAGACCACCGTCAGGAGTTCTGCCGCGGCTATGTAGACAAGAGCGTCTATCATACTCCGTATATGAAGATCCCTCTGACTACAGAAACAACCTATCTATATACTTATTTCCGTGATGGCAGCTGGCATCTGGAAATAGAATATACTCTGTACCATGATGACAAGCCTTATGGCGAGATGAAGATTTTAATTGAGATTGAGGAACTTTGACATGAAAATAGGCTTTGATAATCAAAAATATTTGACCATGCAATCTGAGCATATCAGAGAGCGCATTAGTAAATTTGGCGATAAGCTTTATCTTGAATTCGGCGGCAAGCTGTTCGACGATTATCATGCTGCCCGCGTGCTGCCGGGCTTTGCTCCGGACAGTAAGCTGCAGATGCTCCTGCAGCTGGCGGACCAGGCAGAAATGATTATTTCCATCAATGCCGATGATATTGAAAATAACAAGATACGTCATGACCTCGGCCTGACCTATGATTTGGACGTGCTGCGTCTGGTGAAGGCTTACCGCGCTGAGGGCTTGTATGTAAGCAGCGTTGTTATTACACAATACAGGGGCCAGAAATCCATTGAAAGCTTCAAGAATAAGCTGGAGGCTTTGGATATTAAGGTTTATTATCATTATCCGATTGAAGGCTATCCGCATAATGTGGAGCATATCGTCAGTGATGATGGCTATGGCAAGAACGATTATGTAGAAACCACGCGTCCGCTGGTGGTTGTAACGGCCCCCGGACCGGGCAGCGGCAAGATGGCGACCTGCCTGTCGCAGCTTTATCATGAAAACAAGCGCGGCATCAAGGCCGGCTATGCTAAGTTCGAAACCTTCCCCATCTGGAATCTGCCCTTGAAGCATCCTGTTAATATGGCTTATGAGGCAGCGACGGCAGACCTGCAGGATGTCAATATGATTGACCCCTTCCATCTGGAGGCTTATGGCGTAACTACGGTAAACTATAACCGCGACGTAGAGATTTATCCTGTGCTGGCAGCGATATTTGAAGGCATTTACGGCTACTGCCCGTATAAATCGCCGACAGATATGGGTGTTAATATGGCCGGCAACTGCATCTGTGATGATGAGGTTTGCTGTGAGGCTTCGCGTCAGGAAATTATCCGCCGCTATTATCAGTCCCTGAATCGCATGGTGAAGGATGAGGCGACGAAGCAGGAGGTTTATACGCTGGAGCTGCTGATGAAGCAGGCGAAGGTTAGCGTCAATGACAGACACGTTGTCACCGTAGCGAAGCAGGTTGCCGAGGAGCGCCAGTGCGCAGTTATTGCGCTGGAGCTGGAGGATGGCAGCATTGTTACCGGCAAGACGACCGATCTGCTGGGCCCTGCAAGTGCCGTGCTTCTGAATGCTATCAAGGCCTTGGGCAATATTGCCGACGAAATGCATCTGATTTCGCCGACCTATATCAACCCGATTCAGAATCTGAAAACAAAATTCTTAGGCAGCAGCAATCCGCGTCTGCACATGGACGAGGTGCTGATTGCGCTGTCTATGTGCGCAGCAACAGACAGCCTGGCGAAGCTGGCGCTGAGCCAGCTGCCGAAGCTAAAGGGCTGTCAGGCGCATTCTACCGTTATGCTGACGGAGGGCGATTTTAAAATCTTCAAGAAGCTGGGCATAGAGCTGACTAATGAACCAATTTACGAAACAAAATAAACAATAAGGAGAGATTGCTTTGGATATAAAAGATTTATTAGCCGCTGCTATTAAGGCTGCAGCGCAAAAAGCTATTGACAATGGTGCCCTGAAGCAGGGTACTTTGCCTGAGGTTATGCTGGAGGTGCCGCCGCAAAAGGAATTCGGCGATTTTGCCACCAACTTTGCCATGCAGTCTGCACGCAGCCTGCATTGTGCTCCGCGTCAGATTGCGCAGGCAGTTGTTGACAATTTAGACTGTGCTTCTGTAGAGAAGATGGAAATTGCCGGCCCCGGCTTCATCAATTTCTATCTGAAGCAGAACTGGACTGCTGATCTGCTGGCAGGCATTCTGGCTGCAGGTGAAAATTATGGCAACCTGCCTGCTAACGGCTTAGGCCGCGTACAGGTGGAATATGTAAGTGCTAACCCGACAGGACCGCTGCATGTAGGCCATGCTCGCGGTGCTGCTGTTGGTAGTGCGATGGTTAACCTGCTGCGTGCTGCAGGCTATGATGTTGAAAGCGAGTATTACATCAACGACGCCGGCAACCAGATGAACAACCTGGCTGCTTCTGTCAATGCTCGCTATCTGCAGCTTTTGAAGCTGGAGGAAATGGGCGGCGTGCCTGCTGACCTGACCGTGAAGCAGTTAGACGAGCTGCCGACCGGCATTGCTTTCCCGGAAAATGGCTACCATGGCTATGATATTATTGAAACTGCACAGCGCATCATCCGCATCTATGGCAAGGAGTTCGTTGCTTTAGAGGAAAAAGAGCGTCTGGCAAAATTCTTAGAGATTGCTTATAAAGAAAAGCTGGCAGGCCTGAAGGAAGACCTCGAGGCCTTCGGCGTAACTTTTGACGTATGGTTCAGCGAGCAGTCGCTGCATGATGGCGGCAAAATCCAAGAGGCCTGCAAATATTTGCAGGAGAAGGGCTGCGTTTATGAAAAGGACGGCGCTCTGTGGTTCAACTCTACCGACTATGGCGATGACAAGGACCGCGTTGTTATCCGCGATAACGGCGTGTCCACCTATTTCGCTGCTGATATTGCTTATCACCGCAATAAATTTGAGCGCGGTTTCGACCGCATCATCAATCTGTGGGGCGCAGACCATCACGGCTATATTGCCCGCGTGAAGGCTGCTGTTACCGCCTTAGGCTTTAATGCTGATGATCTGGAGGTTCTGCTGCTGCAGATGGTACGTCTGTACCGCAATGGCGACATCGTGAAGCTTTCCAAGCGTACCGGCGAAACCATTACTCTGCGCGAGCTGATGGAGGAGGTTGGTGTTGATGCAGCACGCTACTTCTTCTGCATGCGTTCCTTAGACAGCCAGTTAGATTTTGATATGACTCTGGCTACAGAAAAATCCAATGAAAACCCGGTTTACTATATCCAGTATGCACATGCGCGTATCTGCAGCATTGCCCGTCAGCTTGCTGAAGCCGGTATCGAGGCAGCAGCTCTGGAAGAGCTGAAGCTGGATACCCTGCAGGCTCCTGAGGAGCTGGCACTGGTGAAAAAGCTGGGCGAATATCCGGAGCTGCTCGTGCGTGCAGCGCGTGAGCGTGCAGTACATCACGTTGCGACCTACGCCTACGAGCTGGCAGGTTTGTTCCACTCCTTCTATAACCAATGCCGTATTCTGGGCGTAGATAAAGACTTACAGCAAGCCCGCATTGCATTGGTAAAGGCAGTAGGGCACACCATCCGCCATTCTTTGGGCATCCTGGGTGTTTCTGCTCCGGAAAGAATGTAAGCTGAGAAATTCCTTTGCTGGCGGCTAGGTCTGCGGACTTGGCTGCCGGCAGTGAATTTATATAATTTTATATTGTTGTGTGTTGTAGCGTGTTATGAAATCTGAGGGGGTTTAAAAATTATGACTACTAATACTAAGTACATTTTTGTGACAGGCGGCGTAGTGTCTTCTTTAGGCAAGGGCATTACAGCAGCTTCTTTAGGACGCTTGCTTAAGAGTCGTGGCTACAGAGTCACCATCCAAAAGTTCGACCCGTATATAAATATTGACCCGGGGACGATGAGTCCGTATCAGCACGGCGAGGTGTTCGTTACTGATGACGGTGCAGAAACAGATTTGGATTTGGGACACTATGAACGCTTTATTGATATCAACCTGTCGAAGAATTCCAATACCACTACAGGTAAGATTTACCAGAGTGTAATAAATAAAGAACGCCGTGGTGATTATCTGGGCGGTACGGTGCAGGTTATTCCGCATATTACCAATGAAATCAAGGAGCGCGTTTTCCGCGTCGGCCAGCAGGATAATGCTGATTTCGTTATCACGGAAATCGGCGGCACGGTAGGCGATATTGAAAGCCTGCCCTTCCTGGAGGCGATTCGTCAGGTTAAAAAGGATGTTGGCAAAAATGATGTTTTGTATATCCATGTTACGCTGGTGCCGTACATTTCGGCAGCGGGCGAGCTGAAGACCAAGCCGACGCAGCACAGTGTCAAGGAGCTGCGCAGCATCGGTATTTCTCCTGATATCATCGTCTGCCGCAGCGAAAAGCCTATTTCTAAGGAAATGCGTGAAAAAATGGCTATGTTCTGCGACGTTGACCCGGACGCAGTTATCCAGAACCTTACGGCCAGAAGCATCTATGAGGTGCCGATGCTCATGGAGGAGCAGGGACTGGACAGCATTGTTCTGCGCAAGCTGGACATGGAGGATAAGCCGAAGGATATGAGCGGCTGGCATGATATGGTGGCCCGCATCCTGAAAAAATATGATAAAAAGGTAACCATTGCCGTTGTCGGCAAATATGTTGCGCTGCAGGATGCCTATATCTCTATTACGGAATCTTTGCGTCACGCAGCAGTTGCGAATGAGGCAGAGCTGGCTATCAAATGGATTAACTCCGAGGAAATCGAAGCAGATGATACCGATATGGACGAGGTTATGGCCGGCGTAGACGGCGTGCTCGTACCGGGAGGCTTCGGCAACCGCGGCATCGAGGGCAAGATTAAGGCTATTCAATATGCTCGCGAGCATAAGCTGCCGTTCTTCGGTATCTGCCTTGGCATGCAGTGCGCTGTTATCGAGTTTGCGCGTCACGTCTGCGGTATGGCTGATGCCAACAGCTCTGAGTTCAATCCGAACAGCTCGCATCCGGTTATCGACCTCATGCCGGAGCAGCTTGATGTCGAGGACCTGGGCGGTACGATGCGCCTTGGTCTGTATCCGTGCAAGGTATATCCGGATACGCTGACCAGCAAGGCCTATAACGCCGAGCTTATCTATGAGCGCCATCGCCATCGCTATGAGTTCAACAATGCCTTCCGCGAGGAAATCGTCGGCAAGGGCTTGGTTCTCGGCGGTACGCTGCCGAATGGCCGTCTTGTAGAAATCGTAGAGCTGCCGCAAAGCGAGCATCCGTGGTTCCTCGGTGCGCAGTTCCATCCGGAATTTAAATCTCGCCCGACGCATCCGCATCCGCTGTTTAAGGAGTTTGTTGGCGCGGCAGTAAAGCATCATAAGTAAGATAATACCCCTCAGTCATCTCACCGTGTTCGATGACAGCTCCCCTTACAGGTGAGCCTAAGTCGACGTAAAATATTATTGCGAAGATGCTTCCCCTGTAAGGGGGAGTGCCGAACATAGTGAGGCGAGAGGGTATCGCTCCTTCAGTCACCTTAGGCACATTCCTGCCGTAAGGCAGGTGTCTGGGGGAGTTTTGTTATAAATAAGTTAGGGAGGAGCGTGAGAAAATGCTTAAAAAAATTTTTATCAGCGCAGTGCTGCTGCTGGCAGTGCTGAGCTTCGTTGTTTCGATGCTTAAGGGCAACAATAACGGCGAAAAGACTGTTTCTGTGCCTGACCGTGTAGCGGTTATCAATATTTCGGGTACAATTATGAGCGGTACGGACAGCAATGATAATTTGTTCAACCAGACGAGTGGCGTGACGAGCGGTTCTATTATGAAGCAGATTCGTGAGGCGGCGGCTGACGACAGCGTAAAGGCGCTGGTGCTGCGTATCGACAGCGGTGGCGGCAGTGCGACGGCGGCGGAGGAGATTGGCCGTGAGCTGAAGCGCTTTAAGGAGAAGACCAAGAAGCCCGTTGTCGCAACGATGGGCAATACCGGTGCGAGTGCGGCCTACTGGATTGCAGTCTGCGCTAGTGATAAGGTTTATGCTAATGCGACGACGCTGACTGGCAGCATCGGTGTGTATATGCCGTATATGAATACGGAGGAGCTGTTCAAGAAAATCGGCATCCAGTCGAATAAAATCAAGAGCGGCCCCTATAAGGATATCATGAGCTCTGACCGTCCGATGACGCCGGAGGAGCAGGCAATTTTGCAGAACATCGTCAACGAAATCTATAACGAGTTCGTGGCAACTGTGGCTGCAGGACGTAAGATGGAGGAAAGCAAGGTGCGCAGCCTGGCTGACGGTCGCGTTTATACCGGTCTGCAGGCGAAGAATCTTGGCCTTGTTGACGAAATCGGTGATTATTATGATGCCTTGGCAGCAGCAGGTGAGCTGGCACAGCTGAAGGCTGGCAGTGATGGTCTGCCGCCGGTGAAGGAGAAGGAAAAACAGCAGCCGTGGGAGTTTTTGCTGAGTGCGCAGATTGCCAACATCATTAAGGGTGAGCTGGTGAACCAGCTGACGGGCAGCCTGCAGCAGGGCGTGGCTCCGGCTGGCGGCATGACGAGGTGATGAGCTATGCGGCGCAAAACCTTTGATGTGCTCTTTGATACGAGTGCAGGCATGGCGGTGCTGACGAAGCAGCCCTGCCTTTGGCGCAGCGCGTTCTATTTTACGCTCAGCGTGGGCTTTTTCACAGGCGTGACGACGAACTGCTGGCTGTTGGAGCAGGAGCTGGCGGTACGCTTTGCGATTATTATTGCGGTGGTTATTATAACGGCGACAGCGCTGACGCTGTACGGCTTTTTGCTGCACGGCATCATGGAAACCTTTGGTACGCTGGCCGGTGACCCTGTGGCGCTTATCTGCCTTTTGGGCTACACGACGCTGCCCTTCCTGGTGCTGACGCCGGGGGCGCTGCTTGCAGGCAAGCTGGGCTGGGGTGGTCTGCCGCTGCTCGGCGCGCTGCTGCTCGCAGGCTGCCTGTGGATGCTCTACCTCTTGGTACGCGCGTTGGAGGCAGTATATCTTATTGATTCTGTACGCGCGGGTGTGACGCTACTTTTCAGCCTGCTGTTGCTGTACATTGTCTTTATTCTGCCCTGGCAGCTTGGTTTTACCCTGCTTTTGCGCAGCTTTTAAGTAATAATTTAATATTTTCTTGCTAAAAGCGTGTAAAAGTGTCATAATAAATGAGTAAAGAGGATATTCCCTGCGCTGGCTGCGTTATGCAGCGCTGACGCAAATAAATATCTAGATTAAGGAGTGTGTTGTAAAGAATGAACAGAGAGCTTTCTATGGAATTTGTACGTGTTACTGAGGCAGCAGCTATTGCTTGCGGTCATCTTGTTGGCAGAGGCGACAAGAACGGTGCTGACGGTTTGGCTGTAGACGCTATGCGTGCAGCCTTTGATACTGTAAACATTAAAGGTACCGTAGTTATCGGCGAAGGCGAAATGGACGAAGCACCGATGCTGTATATCGGTGAAGAGGTTGGCGCCGGCGGCCCTGAGGTTGACATCGCTGTTGACCCCATCGAAGGTACTAACCTGGTTGCTAAAGGCCAGCCTGGTGCTATCGCAGTTATTGCTATCGCTCCGCGCGGCTGCCTGCTGCATGCTCCTGATATGTATATGGATAAAATCGCTGTTGGCCCGCGTGCTAAAGGCTGCATCGACATCGATGCACCTATCAGCGAAAACCTGGCTCGCGTAGCAAAGGCTATGGACCGTAAAATCAGCGACCTGAACGTAGTTCTGCTGGACCGCGAACGTCATTATGGCCTGATGGACGAAATCCGCAAGGCTGGCGCTCGTATCTCCCTGATTACTGACGGTGACGTTAACCCGATTGTTGAATGCTGCATCGAAGGCAGCGGCGTGCATATGTACGTTGGCAAGGGCGGCGCTCCGGAAGGCGTTCTGGGTGCTGCAGCAGTTAAATGCCTGGGCGGCGATATGCAGGCTCGTCTGGTTCCTGAGGATGATGCACAGGTTCAGCGCTGCCTGAAGATGGGTATCACCGATGTTAACAAGGTGCTGACTCTGGAAGACCTCGTTAAGGGTGATGACTGCATGTTCACGGCAACTGCTATCACCAACTGCAACATGCTGAATGGTCTGCGTTACTTCGGCGACGGCGTTCGTACCCATACCGTTTCCGCACGTTACAAAACCGGCACTGTACGTTTTGTTGATGCTATCCACAGCCTTGACAGAAAAGTTCTGGCAGTAAAACTCTAATTTTGCTTATAAAATTTTGCTATAAGGCTGTTACCTTGGTAACAGCCTTATTTGTGACTAACTAAACATGGAAAATTTATTAATCACTCAGGCAGCTGCTGTGCAGGAAACGCAGCAGGCTGCCGCTTATAAAAAGAAACAACAGTCCTGTCTTTTAACCGGGTTGTCTGGCAGCAGCAAGCCGGTCTTTTTTGCTACCCTGGATAAGCTTCTCGGCAGCAAGGGCAGCCTGTGCTTTATCACGGCCTCACGTGAGGAAATTCGCGCGTACAGGCGTGAGCTGAGCTATCTTTATCCTGATTTGCCGATGCAGGAGCTGTACCCTGTAAGTCTGCCGCGTGTGCAGGCTGATACGCAGAGCCTGGAGCTGCAGGCAGGGCGTGCAGCAGCGCTGCGCGTTCTGGCAGGCGAGGAGCGCGGCATAGTCTTTATTACGGCGGAGGCGTGGCAGCAAAAGCAGCTGCGTCCAAGCGGCATTACGAGCAAGGAGCTGGTGCTTAAGCTGGGCGAGGAGCATGAGCAGCAGGCTGTGCTGGCAAGGCTTATCGAGATGGGCTATGAACGCACGGAGCAGGTCGACGCGCTGGGACAGTTCTGTCTGCGTGGCGATATTCTGGATATCTATCCGATTAACAGTAATGCGCCGGTGCGTATCGAATGGTTCGATAATGAGCTGGACGCTATGCGCAGCTTTGATGTAAATACTCAGCGCAGCCTGCAGTCGCTCGAAAGCGTGAAGATTGCGCCGCTCGTTGTGGACGAGTCGCTGGCTGCTTATGATGCAGATATTTTTGCTTATTGTGCGCCGGAAACGCTCGTCGTTGTCGATGAGCCAGTGAACGTTTTCTCCATGCTGGAAAAGCTGGATAAGGAAAACAAGGAGCACGCTACGGAGCTGTTTAAAAAGGATGAGCTGCTGGCGCAGTGCGCAGAGCAGGGCGTGCAGCTCGTTTCCGCGCTGGCACACAGCTATTTGAGCTGTCTGCCGTCCTTGAATATTCCTGTGCGCAGCGTGGCGCCCTATAATAAAAATATCAATCTGCTTATTGAGGACTTGAAGAACTGGCTGGCCGACGGCATTACGCCGGTGGTTATGCTTTCCGGCAGCATCAAGGCGCGCGGCTTTGCCGACAATCTGCGCAATTACCAGCTGGAGGGCTGCTTTGCTGTGCAGCAGCTCAAGCCGGGCGTAATTAACGTGACCTATGGCGACCTTGACCACGGCTTCCGCTTCTGGGATACAGACTGGCTGCTGTTGACGGAGAACGATATCTTCGGTATGCAGAAGCGCAAGCGTCTGCATGCCAAAAATCAAGGCCAGCAGCTGCAATATTTTTCGGATATCAAGGCCGGTGACTATGTTGTGCATAAGGTGCATGGCATTGGCCGTTATGTGGGCGTAGAGAATGTGCTCGTCAACGGCGTACACCGCGATTATCTGCTTTTGGCCTATGCAGGTGAGGATAAGCTGTATGTGCCGGTTGAGCAGGTAAATATGCTGCACAAGTATGTCGGCAGCGAGGGCAGTGTGCCGCGTCTGTCGAAGATGGGCGGCAAGGATTGGCAGCGCACGACGGCGAAGGCGGCGAAGGCGATTACAGAGCTGGCAGAGGAGCTGCTCAAGCTGTATGCGCAGCGCCAGATTATGCCGGGCCATGCGTTCAGCCCCGACACGGTGATGCAGCAGGAGTTTGAGGAGGCCTTCCCTTATGAGGAAACGCCGGACCAGCTTAAAGCGATTGCTGAAATCAAGGCAGATATGGAAAAGCCACAGCCAATGGAGCGCCTTTTGTGCGGTGACGTTGGCTATGGCAAGACTGAGGTGGCGATTCGTGCGGCGTTTAAGGCTGTGGTGGACGGCAAGCAGGTTGCGGTGCTGGCCCCGACGACCGTGCTGGCGCAGCAGCATTACCTGACGTTTAAGGAGCGTATGCGTAACTTTGGCGTGAACGTCGAGATGCTCAACCGCTTCTGCAGCGCGAAGGAGCAGCGCCAGACCTTGGAGGCTCTGCAGGAGGGCAAGGTTGATATCCTTATCGGTACGCACCGTCTGCTGCAGGCTGATGTGCAGTTCCCCAATCTTGGCCTTTTGATTATTGACGAGGAGCAGCGCTTCGGCGTGGCGCAGAAGGAAAAAATCAAAAAATGGCATTTGGGCATCGACGTTTTGTCGCTGTCGGCTACGCCGATTCCGCGCACGCTGCATATGGCGCTCGTCAATGGCCGTGATATGAGCGTTATCGAGTCGCCTCCGGAGGACAGGCTGCCGGTAGAAACCTATGTCAGCGAATATAATGACGGCATGATTAAGGAGGCGCTGGAGCGTGAGCTGCGCCGCGGCGGCCGCATTTATTATATCAGCAACCGTGTGAGCGGCTTGGAGGAGATTGCGATAAAGCTGCGCAAGCTGGTGCCGGGCATCAATATCAAAATTGCGCACGGCCAGATGAATGAGGAAATGCTGGAGGACGCGATGATTAGCTTCTATGAGGGCAATTGTGATGTGCTTTTATGCACAACGATTGTCGAGAATGGTCTGGACGTGCCGCTGGCGAATACGATTATCATCGACGGTGCCGAAAACTTTGGCCTTTCGCAGCTTTACCAGATGCGTGGCCGCGTAGGACGCAGCTCGCGTCTGGCCTATGCCTATTTTGTCTATAAGCCGAATAAGGCGCTCAGCGAGATTGCCGAGAAGCGCTTGCAGGCTATCCGTGATTTTACAGAGCTGGGCGCAGGCTTCAAGATTGCCATGCGCGATTTGGAAATCCGCGGTGCAGGCAACCTTTTAGGCCCGCAGCAGCACGGACATATTACGGGCATTGGCTTTGCTGCCTATTGCGAAATGCTGGAGCAGACAATCAGCCGCCTGAAGGATGGCAAGGAGACCGTGCCTGAGCCGGAGCCTGTATTGGAGCTGACGGCTGATGCCTACATCCCCGACGGCTATATTGCCGACCCGCGCTATAAGATGGAGCTGTACCGTCGCTTCAGCGAGATGGAATATGCGCAGCGTGATGACCTTATGGATGAGCTGATTGACCGCTTCGGTAATCCGCCGCCGGAGGTGGAGATGCTGTGGCGCATTGCTTCGCTCAAGGGCCTGTGCCGTGCGCTGGGCATTCGTGGCATCAACGTAAGGCAGAATATTTTACGTATAACCTTTGGCGAGAGGGCGCAGGTAAAGCCCGAGGCTGTACTGGCGCTTTTGGAGCAGCATAAGCGCACGATGACGTTTAAAAACGGCAAGGAGTCGCAGCTGACCTACCGTATGGCGACAGAAAAGCTGTCGCCGCTGGAATGGCTCGAAAAAACGCTGCCGTCATTGGCATTATAAAAAATGAGGGAGGTGAAAGCAGGTAATGAAAAGTAGTGATAAGTTTTTGCGTGGCGCTATGATATTGACGATTGCCGGACTGCTGGTGAAGGTCATCGGCTCGGTGAACCGTATCCTGCTTTCACGGCTTTTAGGCGGCGAGGGCATAGGCTTGTACCAGATGGCTTATCCTGTGTACCTGCTGTTGCTGTCTATTTCGGCTGCCGGGATTCCGGTGGCGATTAGTATTATTGTGGCGGAATATCTGGCGCAGCGCGATTATGCGAATGTGCGGCAGGTGTTTCGCGTGTCGCTGCGGCTGATGGCTGTCGTGGGCCTGGTGCTGGCGGCGGCGCTGGTCATGGCGGCTGGCTGGCTGGTGGAGAATGGCGTGATTAAGGACGCGCGTGCGTATTATGCGCTGCTGGCGCTGACTCCGGCGATTTTCTTTGCGACGATTCTGGCCAGCTTCCGCGGCTATTTTCAAGGACATCAGCTGATGACGCCGCCTGCTGTTTCGCAGATTGTGGAGCAGTTTATCCGCGTGGTGACGATGGTGGTGCTGGCCTATGTGCTGCTGCCCTACGGGCTGGAGTTTGCGGCGGCGGGCGCTGCCTTTGGTGCCGTGCCGGGCAGCTTGACGGGACTTGTTGTGCTCGGCGGCTTTTACCGCTACTACAAAAAGCAGTGGCGCGACGAGGAGTGCGCTTTGCCCGGTGCGCAGCTGACGCCTGCACGCAGGCTGATTAAGCGTCTGCTGCTCTTGGCCTTGCCTGTATCCTGCGCGAATGTTATCGTGCCGGTGACGAGCAGCATTGATGTGCTGCTGGTGCCGAAGTATCTGCTGGCGGCAGGCTTCAGCGTCAAGGAGGCTACGACGCAGTTTGGCTATCTGGCAGGCATGGCGCAGCCGCTGCTTTTGATGGCGACGATTCCGACGATGTCGCTGGCGACGAGCCTGGTACCTGCGGTAAGCGAGGCCATGGCCCTGAAGCGCTGGCCGCTGATTGAGGAGAAGCTGGCGACGGCGATGAAGCTGTGCTGCCTGATTACGGTGCCTGCGGCTGTGGGCATGAGCGCTTTGGCCGAACCGATAAGCCGTCTGCTGTATGGCACGGGCGAGGCGGCTGCGGCGATTATGCACTCTGGTCCTGCTATTTGGTTTTTGGGCCTGCAGCAGGTGACGACAGGCATGCTGCAGGGCATGGGGCATACGAATCTGCCTATGCTGCATATGCTGGCAGGTATTGTGGCTAAATTAATCGCTGTCTGCCAGCTGACGAATGCGGAATATGGCATTGCCGGAGCGGCGTGGGCAACGAACATCAACTTTGGCGTGACGGCGGCGCTGAATATTTTGGCGCTGCAGTATTTTAAAATAAAATTTCATTGGCTGAGCATTTGTAAAATCATTTTGGCCGCGCTCATTATGGGAGCGGCGGCACAGGCTCTGCATGGCCTGCTGGCGGGCTTTAATTATACGCTGGCAACGCTGGCGGCACTTGTCGGTGCCGGTGTTGTCTATGCTGCGCTGCTGCCGCTGCTGCGCATTATCAGTGTGGCGGAGCTGAAGCAGCTGCCGCTGGTCAAAAAGCTGGCGCAGAAGCTGCGCAAATAGTTGATTACAGAAAGAAGGCGTAACATGGGAACTATTACTATTGTCGGCCTCGGCCCTGGTGCTGTAGGTCATTTATCTCTGGAAACAATGGGACTGCTCAAGGGCGGCGCCAAGGTTATTCTGCGTACTGCTGTCCATCCGACGGTAGAGGAGCTGCGCCGTCAGGAGGTACAGTTTACCTCCTGCGATGATTTGTATGAGCAGGCTGCTTCGTTTGAGGATGTGTATAACGGTGTGGTAAAGCGCGTGCTGGAGGCTGCCAAGGATGGCGATGTTGTTTATGCGGTGCCGGGCAGTCCGCTCGTAGCCGAAAAGACCGTTGTGCTGCTGCGCACTGCGGCGAAGGAGCAGGGCATCAGCCTCGTTATTAAGCCGTCGATGAGCTTTTTGGACCTGGCTTATGTCGAGCTGGGCATTGATCCGATTGCGGGCCTGCAGATTATTGATGCGCAGGATTATGCCGAAGCAGCAAGCGCAGGCAACCATCCGCTGATGATTACGCAGGTGTATAGCCAGATGGTTGCTAGCGACCTTAAGCTGGTGCTTATGGACGTCTTGCCTGATGAATATGAGATTTATTTCCTGCGCAATCTGGGCCTGCCTGATGAGGAATGCCGTCCGGTTAAGCTGTATGAGCTTGACCGCCAGCCGAACATTGATCATCTGACGAGCGCTTACGTTCCTCCTATGCCGGAAGGCGAGCTGCCGGAGAGCAGTGCTGGTGATGAGGCCTGGGAGGTTCCCGGCATTATCAGCTTTGGCGAGGATGAGGACGAAGAGGCTGAAGGCGTAGAGGAAGCAGAGCTTGACGATGTGGAGACAGACGCAGAGGATTTCCTGCCGGAGCAATCCTTTGATGATGTAGATATCCAGCCGCTTGTCGATGTTATGCGCACGCTGCGTGAGCCCGGTGGCTGTCCGTGGGATCAGGAGCAGACGCATAAATCTATTCGCAGCAACATGATTGAAGAGGTTTATGAATACCTGGAGGCTGTGGACGACGACGATACTGCGGGTATGCGCGAGGAGCTGGGCGACGTGCTGATGCAGGTTGTTTTCCATGCGCGTATGGCTGAGGAGGCAGGTCGCTTTGATTTGCAGGATGTTATTGACGAGGTAGTGGATAAGCTCATCCGCCGCCATCCGCATGTCTTTGGCAATACCCATGTTGAGAACAGCGACGATGTGCTGCGCAATTGGGAGGCTATCAAAAAGATAGAGAAGCAGGAGCGCAAGCATGTGCTCGACGGTGTAGCGCAGGGGCTGCCGGCGCTTTTGCGTGCGCATAAGCTGCAGAGCAAGGCGGCGAAGGTCGGCTTCGACTGGGATAATCTGGACGGCGTCTGGGGCAAGGTCGAGGAGGAGCTGGGCGAGCTGCGTGAGGCTTTGGCCGCAGGCGACAAGGATGCTGCTGAAAGTGAGCTGGGTGATGTGCTTTTTGCTCTCGTTAACTATGCGCGTCATAACAAGATTGAGCCGGAGGTGGCACTCGACGGTACGAATAACCGCTTTGCCAGCCGTTTTGCTCACGTAGAGCAAAGGGTTACGGAAAGCGGCAGGGAGTGGAGCGATTTCTCCCTCGCTGAGCTTGATAAATTCTGGGATGAAGCGAAGGATTTAGAGAAAAATAGCTAAAAAACCTTTGATTTAGCGGTTTTTGCGAAATATTTTTCTAAAAAGACTTGCAGGAAACTGCGTTAAAGTGTAGAATACTATTGCTAGTGATTCTGAGTTACGTTTCCCTACGACGTTACGTGCTCTGCGCTTTAATTAAAATCTAAGGAGGATATTTTCATGAATAAGACTGAGTTAATCGCCGCTGTTGCTGAAAAAGCAGGCTTAACCAAAAAAGACGTAGAAAAAACCATTACCGCTACTCTGGAAACCATTAAAGAAGTTGTTGCTGAGGGCGACAAAGTACAGGTAGTAGGCTTTGGTACTTTTGAAGCACGTACCCGCAAAGCACGCGAAGGCCAAAACCCGAGAACTGGTGAGAAGGTAGCTATCCCGGCTGCAACCATTCCGGCATTCAAAGCTGGCAAAGCTTTCAAGGACGCTGTAAACGCAGACTAATTTTTGCTCGAGTTATGCCCGGCTTGCTTAGTCGGGCATTTTTAACACATACGATGGTGAAGGTACAGGAGAATTGATTATGATTAGACGACGCAGGCGTAAATCAAATAAGTTCAAGTGCTTTTTACTGTTTTTAATTGCTCTGTGCCTTGTCTGGACTGGCAGGCAGGAGTACGAAATTCAAAAAATTCATCAAAGACAAAATGAGGTCAGTCAGCGCATTGAAGTGCTCAAGCAGCAGAAGGCTGAGCTTGAGGCGGAGCGCAAGCGGCTGGATGATCCTCGTTATATCGAAAAGCTGGCACGTGAGGATTACAACATGGTTGGCAAAGACGAAGTGCCGCTCTTTATTGTTGATGAACAAAAGGATAAGCAATAAGACAGAGCCTGAAATAAACAAGGCTCTGTTTTTTTGCTATGAGATAACGCTTGCATTTATTATGTAGGATAGAGTATAATACAAGAGTATCAAGAATTTTTTAAGGGGGATTTTTTTCTCGATGTCACTTGAAGTAGGTGCTATTGTAGAGGGTGAAGTTACAGGCATCACCAATTTTGGTGCATTTGTACAGCTGCCGGAAGGCAAGGTTGGCCTGATTCACATTTCTGAGGTTTCTAATGTTTATGTAAAAGATGTGCATGAGTTCTTAAAAGAGCATGACAAGGTGAAGGTGAAGGTACTTTCTATTGATGCACGTGGCAAAATCGGCCTGTCCATCAAGCAGGCAATGCCGCCGGCACCGCCGCAGCCCAAACCGCAGCGTCCGCAAAACGAAAACCGTGAACGTCGCGGCGGTATGCGCCCGCAAAATGCAAGATCCATGCAGCCTCTTTCTTTTGAGGATAAATTATCCAAGTTTTTGAAAGACAGCGATGACCGTATGTTTGATTTGAAGCGCAAAACTGATTCCAAACGTGGTGGTCGCGGAGCTAAACGCGATAAATAATTGGTTTATTAATTGCTTGTCTGGAAGGGCGCTCGAACTGAGTGCCCTTTCTTTACTTGAAAAGCAGGCGTGGACTGGAGTGGTAATATGCAGGTTGAACCGGTTGTCTTTAAGCTGCAAAAGCTTTTGCGGACGCAGCTGGACGTGCAGAAGCATTATCTGCTCGCTGTGAGCGGCGGTGCTGATTCGCTGGCGCTGGCGCATGGCTGTACGGCGCTGGCTCGCTCCGGTCATGGAGCCTATAGCGTCTGCCACATCGAGCACGGCCTGCGCGGTGCGGAGGCTCTGCGCGATATGCAGCTGGTGCAGCGCTTTTGTGCAGAATATGGCCTGCCCTGCTATGTGGAGCACGTCGATGTCCGCGCTCTGGCTGCGGCGGAGCATCTTTCTGTGGAGGATGCCGCGCGCAGGCTGCGCTATGAGGCACTGCGGCGCGTAGCGGCGCAGGTGGGCGCAGCGGCGATTGTCACTGCGCATCACGAGGGCGACCAGGCGGAAACAGTGCTGCTGAAGCTGCTGCGCGGTGCAGGTCTTGACGGCCTGTCGGGAATGCGTGCGCAGCAGGGCGATATTCTGCGGCCGCTGCTGAGCCTTCCGCGTGAGATGCTTGAGCAATACTGCGCTGCCGAGCAGCTGGAGTTTTGCCATGACAGCACCAATGATGATACAGCCTATACACGCAACAGCGTGCGTAAGGAGCTGTTGCCGCTGTTAGCGGAGCGCTATAATGCCGAAATCGTGCCTGCCTTGGCACGGACGGCGCTGCTTTTGGGCGAGGATGCCGATTTTCTGACGCAGACTGCTGACGCTGCCTATGCCAGGCTGGTGACCTCTGCTGAGGACGGCCTGCATATAGCTCTCAAGCCGCTTTTGGCTGAGCATATTGCTGTGCGCTTGCGCGTGCTGCGCCGCGCGTACTTCGAGCTGGGCGGCATTGAGCTGTCGTTTGAGCGGAGCAGAGCGCTGGCTGCTCTTTGCGAGCGTCGGAGCGGAGGCAGGCTTATACAGTTACCCGGTGGCATTACCGCCACTATCAAAAATAAACAAATCATTTTTACCCGATTATCGTAAAGCAAAAGGAGAATGGAAAAATGCATGACGATATTAAAACAATTTTGCTGACTCAGGAACAAATTGATGAGCGTGTCCGCGAAATGGGCAAGCAGATTGCTGCTGATTATAAGGATAAGGATCTCGTGGTCATCGTTCTGCTCAAGGGTGCAGCCTGGTTTGCAACTGACCTGACTAGAGCTATTGATATGCCGCTGCGCGTAGATTTCATGGTTGCTTCTTCCTATGGCAATGGTACAAGCACCAGCGGCAGCGTAAAGGTAAAGCTGGACATCAGCGAGGATATTAAGGGCAAGGACGTGCTCGTTATTGACGATATCATTGACAGCGGCGTAACCTTCGCTGCTATCAGCGATCTGCTGCGTCATTATAAACCGGCTACGCTGAAGACTGCTGCTCTGTGCGACAAGTCCGAGCGCCGCATGAACGGTCTGGAGGCTGATTATGTCGGCTTCAAGATTCCGGATGAGTTCGTTGTAGGCTATGGTCTGGATTACGCAGGCGATTATCGCAATCTGCCGTACATCGGCGTGCTGAAGCCGTCTGTTTACGCTCGCAAGTAATATTCTGTAGTGGCATATAAGTCATGACGGATACAGCTTCACGAACAAATTGGAATAAATAAAACAGTTGCTAGTTTCCCGTATCTATAATATAATTAAATATTATGAGCAAAGTGGAAGGAGGCTACGTGCTTGAATAAATTTTTTAAGAACGTACTTTTTTATCTGCTGATTATCATAGTAATGATCTGGATGTTTGATTTTTACGGCGAAAAGAATGCCAAACCGTCTGAGATAAGCTACAGCAGCTTCTTGCAGCATGTGCAGCAGGACGAAATCAAGCAGGTGACGATCGTTGACAATGTTATCAGTGGTAAATTAAAGGATGGCAAGGATTTCTCTACCGTTGCGCCGAATGACAGCAAGCTGGTAGAAAAGCTGGAAAGCAAAAATGTAGATATTAAGGCAGAGCTGCCGCCGCAGCCGCCATGGTGGATGAGCATTTTAAGCTCCCTCTTACCGATGCTGATCATCGTCGGCCTGTGGTTCATGTTCATGAATCAGGGCGGAGCCGGTGGCGGCAAGGTGATGAACTTTGGCAAGAGCCGTGCTCGTCGTTATGACGAGGAAAAGCTTCAGGTGAAGTTTAAAGACGTTGCCGGAGTGGAAGAGGCTAAGCAGGAGCTGGAGGAGGTTGTTGAATTCCTCAAGCATCCGCAGAAATATAACGAGCTGGGTGCCAAGATTCCTAAGGGCGTATTGCTCTACGGCCCTCCGGGTACCGGCAAGACCTTGCTGGCGAAGGCTGTTGCCGGTGAAGCAGGCGTGCCCTTCTTCAGCATTTCCGGCTCTGACTTCGTGGAAATGTTCGTCGGCGTCGGTGCATCCCGTGTGCGTGACCTGTTTGACCAGGCGAAAAAGAACGCACCATGCATCGTTTTCATCGACGAGATTGATGCCGTAGGCCGTCAGCGTGGCGCCGGTCTGGGCGGCGGTCATGATGAACGCGAGCAGACATTGAACCAGATGCTAGTAGAGATGGATGGCTTCAGTGCTAACGAAGGCATCATCATGATTGCAGCAACCAACCGTCCGGATATTCTGGATCCGGCACTGCTGCGTCCTGGCCGTTTCGACCGCCAGATTGTTGTTGACCGCCCGGATATCAAGGGCCGTACTGCAATCCTCGGCGTACACATTAAGGGCAAACCGATTGGCGACGACGTTAATCTGGACGTTATCGCACAGCGTACCCCTGGCTTTACCGGTGCAGATTTGTCCAACCTCGTGAATGAGGCTGCGCTTCTGACTGCTCGTAAGGACAAAAAGGTTATCAATATGCCGGAGATGGAAGAGGCTGCCGAGCGTGTTATCATGGGACCGGAGCGTAAGAGCCGTGTCATCAGTGATAAGGAAAAACGCCTGACTGCTTACCATGAAGGCGGTCATACTATCGTTGGTATGCTCCTGGAGCATACTGACCCTGTGCATAAGGTTACGATTATTCCGCGCGGCCGTGCTGGTGGCTATACACTGAGCCTGCCGAAGGAGGATAAGTACTATGCAACCCGCAGCGAGATGCTCGATGAGCTGAAGGTGCTGCTGGGCGGCCGTGTGGCTGAGGCTCTTGTGCTGAAGGAAATCTCCAGCGGCGCCAGCAACGATTTGCAGCGTGCAACTCAGCTTGCTCGCCAGATGATTTGCGAATATGGCATGAGCGACAACATCGGTCCTGTGACCTTTGGCCATCGTCAGGACCAGGTATTCCTGGGCCGTGACATTGCGCGTGACAAGGATTACAGTGAAGAGGTTGCTGCCGAGATTGATAAGGAAGTACGCTCCTTCATGGAGGATGCTTACGCTGCTACTGAGCAGCTGCTTTCCGAGAATATCGACAAGCTGCATGTAATTGCTCAAGCGCTGATAGAAAAAGAAACCCTGGATGAGGAAGAAATCAACCAGCTGGTTAAATATGGTCATATTCTTTCTGCTGAGGAAAAGCTGTCTTTAGTGCAGCAGTCCGTAGCGACGGAGGAGGCTGCTCCTGCTGACGCTTCTGTAGAAGAAAATAAGGCTGAGTAAAAAATTAACGCTCGCGTTCTGCTGAACGCGGGCGTTTTTTCTTGCTTCAATCTCTATGGCTTTGGAAATAATCGAGGAACAGCTCTGCTGCCGGTGTGAGCCTGCGCTCCTTGCTCCAGTAGAGCGTCTGCTCGAAGTGCAGGTCAGCGTGCTCAAGCTGCAGTCGGAGCATGTCAGGAGGAATCGTGTCGCTGCGCAGGGCGGCGATGACGGCGAGGCCCAGGCCACTTTGGGCGAAGGTGAGCGCACTTTCGGCGGTGGAGGCGATAAAGGTGATGTTGGGCTTGAAGGAATAATTCTCGCAGGCCTTGCGCAGCAGGGGAAAGGTGCCGTAGTTGCAGCAGAGCGGCAGGCCGCTTAGAGCGCTGACCTTGAGGCTGTTGCACGGTTCGTCTGCCTTCCACGGTACAGGGAAATCGTTTTTATAAACGACGAAAAAGCTTTCCTGCAGCCCTTTGATAGCAGCGAAGCTGTGGGAGGCAGGCAGCGGCGCGTTGGCAAAGGCGAAGTCGATATTCCCTTCTTTCAGCTGCTCCTGCTGCTGCTCAACGGTGGCGTCAAGAAACTGATAGCTTATCTCTGGATAGGTGTTGGCGAAGGGGATGAGATACTGGCGCAGAAAGTAGTCGGTGCGTACATGCGAGACGCCGAAGCGCAGCGTGCCGACGGCACGCTGGCTGAAGGACTGCATCGTGAGCGTCAGCTTGTCCTCTGCGGCGCAAAGGCTGCGTGCCTGCTGCAGAAAGGCTTCACCTGCCTCTGTCAGCTCGATGTGGCGCTTGCCGCGGTGCATTTTCAGAAGCTGCACGCCGTAGGTCTTTTCGAGCGTTTTAATCTGAGCGCTGAGCGCAGGCTGGACGATATCCAGCTTTTGGGCAGCGGTGCTGATGCTGCCTGTTTCGACAACGGTGATAAAGTTGCGGTAGAAAGCGAAATCCATAGCAATGACTCCTTAGAAATATAGAAAAAAGTGATTATATAAATCGAATTAAAGTATTTTACTTAATTATATAGTGCGACTATAATTAAGTAAATAGCAAAATGCTAGGGAGAGGAAGTTGTTAGGATGAAAAAACGCAGATCATTGAATACCTTGGCCGGGCCGCTGGTCTTTCTGGTGGTGCTGGCGGCGCTGACGCCTGTTATCGGCTTGAAGCAGGCCGCTGCCATCGCCACGATTTTCTGGATGGGCTTGTGGTGGGTGATGCGCCCGGTGAATATCGCCGTTACGTCGCTGCTGCCCATTCCGCTGAACGCGATTTTCGGCATGGTACCGATGGAGGGCATCATCAGCAAATATTTTTCGGAAATCGTAGTGCTGCTCGTAGGCAGCGATTTAATCAGTCTCGTGTGGGAAAAGACGCATCTCGACAAGCGTCTGGCGATTAAAAGCCTTTGCGGTTTGGGGACGTCGATGCACGAGCAGATATGCGTCTGGCTGGTGGCTTCTACGCTGCTGTCGATTTTTTTGCCGAACGTCGTAGTGGTAATGATTCTGCTGCCTGTGGCTGTGAGCATGCTGCGCTTTCTGGGGCAGAGCCAGATTACGAATAACCCTGTGGCGACGCCGATTCTTTTGGCGATTGTCTGGGGCGCAGGCTTCGGCGGCTTCGGCTCGCCGCTTGGCAGCAGCTCGAATCTGGTGGCTATCAGCTATCTGGAGAAGCTTACAGGGCATGAGTTCATGTATGTGGACTGGCTTATCCGCTTTCTGCCGCTGCTGTTCATCATCATGCTGCTGATTTTGGCATATCTTTTGCGTCTGCCTCTGCCGCTTAAAAGGCTGGACGGCGGCAAGGAATATTTCCGTGCCGCCTACGCTAAGCTGGGGCCGATGAGCCGAGGCGAAAGGCTGGGGCTGTGGCTGTTTATTTTGGCGACGGTGCTGGCATTTGTCCGCCCGCTGTACGTTGATTATCTGCCGCTCATGAAGCCTGCCTATGTCTTTTTTACCTTTGGTATGCTGACCTTTATGCTGCGTAATGAGACGGGGCAGCTGCTACTGACCTGGCGTGAGGCGGAGAAGGGCATTATGTGGGGCATGATTTTTTTGTTCTCCGGCGGTCTGGCGCTGGGGCAGCTGATTACTAAGACTGGTGCAGCGACGCAGATTGCCAAGGTTATTACGCTGCTGCCGCTCAGTGGCGGAATAGAGACGATGTTCAGCCTAACGCTGTTTGCAACCTTCCTGACGGAAATCAGCAGTAATACGGCTGCAGCTTCTATATCTATTCCTGTGGTGCAGAGCATTGCGCAGCAGCTGGGGTTAAACCCCATTCCCTATATCCTTACATCCATCGTTGCTGTCAACTGCGCCTTTATCCTGCCGGTCAGCACGCGTGCTGTGGGTGTGACCTATGGACTGAATCCTGATGACCTTATGCATAACGGCGTGAAGCTTTCTGTGCTGTGCATGCTGCTTGTCAGTGCGCTGGGTTATCTCTGCATGAATTTCTGGGAGCTTTTCAATCATCTGTAAGGCTGTTTGACATTAGAAAGTATCTCCTTTTTTGGCAGTGCTTTTGCTCGCGCTGGGGCGGGCGAGGGCACTGCTTTTTTTAGTTTTGTAGTACGGGACAAAAAAACGTACTCATAGCACAAAGAGCAGAGGAGAACGCTTGAAAATGATGCAAAACGGTGGAAAATCGAGGAAAATTAATTTTTTTTGTAAAATCGCCTATTTTAGTGCATTTTTTACTAGCCAATCGCGATATTTTGTAGTAAAATCTTATCGAAAGAAAAAATACGGGATGAAAAATCCTGAAATTCACGATAGAAAGGTTGTGTTATTAAGGCTATGAACGAACCAACAATGAATAGAAGTTTGAAGAACAGACATCTGCAGATGATTTCCATTGGCGGCATCATCGGCAGCTGCTACTTTTTGGGGGCTGGCTATGCCATCGAGCAGGCCGGGCCTGCAATTATACTGGCATATCTGCTCGGCGGCGCAATTGTGCTGGCAGTTATGATGTGTCTGGCGGAGCTGGCTGTTGCCAAGCCAATCTCCGGTTCCTTTGTTACGTATGCTAAAGAGAATATTTCTTCAACCTGGGCGTGTGGCGTGGGCTGGGCCTATTGGCTTAACTGGATGGCCTATGTTCCCTCGGAAATGATTGCTGCAGGTATTATCATGAATAACTTTGTGCCTGCGGTGAGCCAGATGTGGTGGGCGATTCTTTTCGGCCTGCTGGTGACGGTTATCAATCTTTTCCATGTTGATAATTTTGGCGAAAGCGAATTTTGGCTTTCCATTATCAAAATCTCCGCTCTGGTAGCCTTCTGTGGCGTTGCTGGTCTGATTGTTCTTGGCCTTATTGGTACTCAGGGTTATCTGGGTACAAGCATCCTGCTTTCACAGGGAGGCTTTGCACCGATGGGCTATTGGCCGATTATCCTGACGATGGTTATTATTCTGGTTAACTTTCAGGGTACGGAAATCATCGGTCTGGCTGCCGGCGAATGCAAAAATCCGGAAAAAAGCATTCCTGTAGCTGTACGTAATGTTTCCTGGCGTGTAATTGCGCTGTATATTATTCCGATTTCTCTGCTGCTTTCGATTATGCCCTGGGATAAGGCAAATCTGAAGGAAAGCGTTTTTGCTGCTGCGCTGGCTGAATATGGTCTGGAGGGTATGGCTTCCTTCATCGCCTTTGTAGTGCTTGTGGCAGGCATTTCCTGCGCTAACTCCGGCCTTTATGGTGGTGCGCGTGCGCTGCATGCATTGGCTCGTATGGAGATGGCACCGAGCTTCTTGGGCAAGCTCAACAAAAACGGTATGCCGCAGAATTCGATTATCGTTTCTGTATGCGCATGCTGGGCGGTTATCGTGTTCTACACCTTTAATCCCGATTCCACGATGTATACTTATCTGCTGTCTGTATCCGGCTTTACCGGTGCGATGGCTTGGATTTCCATCTGCTGGAGCCAATATAACTTCCGCCGTAATATGATTGCGACGGGCCGTGAGAGTGAGCTGAAATATAAAACTCCGCTGTTCCCTTACGTAACGAACTTTGGTATCTGGTCACAGGTTTTCTGCCTGGCAGTTATGGTGCTGACACCGGAGCTGCGCGAAACGCTCTATGCTGGCGTGCCGATGCTGGTGCTGCCGATGCTGTGCTATCGCTGGCGCAAGCATAAGCTCATGTTGCGTCATGCCGTAGCTATGGCGCATAAGTCCTAGGGGTTCATAAGCAATGCTTTAGAGAGCTGTCGCTGCTGCGGCAGCTCTTTTTTCTCACCCTCTTCGTTTACTTTTTACTTGACTTTTAGTTAACGTGGTGTTACTCTTTGCTTAGCAGGATGTCTGCACTGTCAGGCATTAGATACGAAGCAAACATGAGAGGAATGATATATATGCGTAAACGTATTTTGGAGCTTTTGCGAAAAAGCGGCACAGAGCCGTTGTCCGGCGAGGAGATTTCCCGTCAGCTGGAGGTTTCGCGTACAGCTATCTGGAAGCACATCCAGGCCCTGAAGAGCGAGGGCTATAATATTGAGTCTGTGCCTAAGCGCGGCTATATTCTGCGTGAGGCTCCCGACCGTCTGTTCCCGCAGGAGATTTTGTCGCATCTGCAGACGAAGTGGCTGGGTCGCAACATCTGCTATCGTGACACCGTAGATTCGAGCAATAATCTGGCGAAGCTTTTGGCGAACGAGGGCTGTGAGAACGGCCTGCTGGTCGTTGCTGAGGAGCAGGGCGCAGGCAAGGGCCGTCTGTCGCGCGGCTGGATTTCTCCTTATGCGAAGGGCATCTGGTTCTCCGTTGTCCTGAAGCCGCCGTTCCTGCCGCAGGAGGCGTCTAAATGCACGCTGCTGGCCGCAGTCGCTGTAGTCAAGGCCATCAACAAAATTGCCGGTGTAAAGGCAGCGATTAAATGGCCGAACGATGTGCTGCTGCTGGGCAAAAAGCTCGTCGGCATTCTGACAGAGATGAATGCTGAATTTGGTCATATCAACTACGTTGTTATCGGTACCGGCATCAACACGAATGCGACGCCTGAGGATTATCCTGAAGAGGTGCGTCCGCTGGCAGTTTCAGTTGCCGATGCAGCTACAGAGCCGTTTACACGCGTAGAGCTTTTGTGCGATATCCTGAAGAATATGGAGGATTTGTACGAGCTTGCTGTTGAGCAGGGCTTTGGGCCTGTGCTTGACGAATGGCGCAAGTATTCCTGCACGCTGGGGCAGGAGGTCAAGGTTATCGCTCCGGATATGACGTATTTTGGTACGGCGGAGGATATTGACGAGGAAGGCCTGCTGGTTGTACGTCGTGAGGATGGCAGCAAGGAGAAGGTTGTGGCCGGGGATGTCTCGATTAGACCGGCGGCTGCGAAGAACGGCGCGTACTCTTGAGAACCGCATCTAAGGGTCATCTGCTTCAGCGCGGCTCTTAGGAGTACTAGCTTGTACGCCGTCGTCGCCGCGCCTCGCATCTGAGCCCTTATCTGCTAGTTCGTGTCAGGTGGTAATTAATATACTTTTTTATGTTCTAGTCTCTTGCAATATTTCCTCGATGTGGTAAAATAAGAAAGGCTTTTATGCCGTACTTTGAAAACGAAAATCATACGTTCCGAGGAGGACAAAATAATGTTACTTGTTATGGATGTGGGTAATACCAACATCGTTGCCGGTGTTTTCGACGATAAGGAATTAAAGGTTCACTGGCGTTTTTCTACAGACCGTTCTAAAACTGCTGACGAATTTGGCATTATGCTGCGCAGTATGTTCGAATATAGTGTTGTGGAGATGTCGAAGATTACGTCTATCATCATCTCCAGCGTTGTGCCGCCGGTGCTGATTCCCTTGTGCCATATGTGCGAGCGCTACTTTGGCATCAAGCCGCTTGTTGTCGGCCCTGGCATTAAAAATGGCATTTCTATCCGCTATGACAATCCGCGTGAGGTTGGTGCAGACCGCATCGTGAACGCTGTGTCTGCTCTCCATAAATACAGTCATCTGGGCAAGCCTATGATTATCCTTGATTTCGGCACGGCTAATACCTTTTGTGCTCTGCTGCCGACAGGCGAATATCTGGGCGGCGCGATTGCTCCAGGCATTGGCATTTCTACGGAAGCGCTGTTCCAGCGTGCAGCGAAGCTGCCGCGTATCGAGCTGGTGAAGCCGAAGTCTGTTATCTGCCGCAACACTGTAAGCTCTATGCAGGCAGGTGCTATTTATGGCTTTGTCGGTCAGATGGAAGGCATTGTCAACCATATGAAGAAGGAGCTGGGCGGCGACGCTTATGTTATCGCGACCGGCGGCTTTGCTAATACCATGGCTGCGGAGTCTGACTGCATTGATGTGGTGGAACCGTTCCTGACGCTTGACGGCTTGCGTATTCTGTACGAAAAGAACGCCAAATAATTTTATAGATATTTGCTGAGCTGTCGCATTGCGGCAGCTCTTTTTAGATAGCTTTGATTTTTGAGAATTGTAGGAGATTAGTTATGCAGATTGGTGAGATAAAATTGGCTGCGCCTTTGGCATTGGCGCCGATGGCAGGCATTACTGACCTGCCCTTCCGTCTTATCTGCCGCCGTCTTGGCTGTGGCATGACGGTGTCGGAGATGGTTAGCGCAAAGGGCCTGCTCTATAAAAATGTCAAGACGACGGAGATGCTGCGCATTGATGATGGTGAGCGTCCGACGGCGATTCAGCTTTTCGGCAGTGTGCCGGAGGAGCTGGCTGAGGCTGCACGTATGGTGGAGGCCAGCGGTGCGGATATGATAGATTTCAACATGGGCTGCCCCGTGCCGAAGATTGTCAATAACGGCGAGGGCTCGGCACTGATGAAGCAGCCGCAGCTGGCACATGATATTTTGGCGGCGATGGTGAAGGCTGTAAAGATTCCGGTGACGGTGAAGTTCCGCGCAGGCTGGGATGACAGCAACCGCAACGCCGTAGAGATTGCCAAGGCTGTGGAGGCCGCAGGCGTGAGTGCTGTGGCTGTGCATGGCCGCACGCGTCAGCAGTTTTACGAGGGCAAGGCCGATTGGGGAATTATTGCCGAGGTGAAGCAGGCGGTAAAGGTGCCTGTTTTTGGCAACGGCGATATTTTTACGGTTGAGGACGGCCTGAGGATGCTGGCAGAGACTGGCGTGGATGGCCTGATGATTGGCCGTGGTGCAGACGGCAATCCGTGGATTTTCCGCGAGCTGGCGGCGGTGCTGCGCGGTGAGGAGCGCCCTGCTGCTCCGTCCTTGCAGGAGCGTCTGGCGCAGGCTGCTGAGCATCTGGATATGCTTATTGATTATAAGGGCGAGCATATCTCAGTAAAGGAGATGCGCCGTCATATTTCTGCGTATCTGAAGGGACTGCCGCATGCAGCGGAGTTCCGCGGCCGCTTTCATAAGGTGGATACGCGCGAGCAGTTCATGGAGCTGCTGGCAGAATACGCTGCTTGTGCTGCGCACTATTATGAAGCAGAAAAACATTTTGCACAGAGCATTGTAGAAGAGCGCTAAATATGTTACAATAATACTTTGTAAAAGAAGCATTTAGGGAGTTAGAAGCATGGAAGCAAGTAAGAAAGCAAAGCATGTCGTAAGTATTAGTCTTGGCTCGTCCAAGCGCGATGCCCACGCGATGCTGGAGCTGGGCGGACAAAAAATCAGCATTGAGCGCCGGGGAACCGACGGCGATTTTGATAAGGCGCGCCAGCTTTTGGAGCGGTGGGATGGCAAGGCTGATGCCATCGGCCTGGGCGGTACGGATTTATATGTTTACGCAGGCAAAAAGCGTTATACCTTTCGTGAATCGGCTCGGCTGATTGCTAATGTACATAAAACGCCGGTGCTGGATGGCAGCGGCTTGAAGAATTCGCTGGAGCGCAAGCTGATACAGTCGCTTGCTGCTGGCAGCGAGGTGCCGATTCGCGGCAGCAAGGTGCTGCTGGTCTGCGCGGTGGACCGCTTTGGTATGGCGGAGGCACTGCTGAAGGCAGGGGCGCAGGTTATTTTTGGCGATTTGATTTTCGGCCTGAATATCAATAAGCCGCTGCGTTCATTGAAGGCGCTTTCCTGGTGGGCGGCGCTGCTGGCTCCGTTTGTGACGAAGCTGCCGGTCAGCTGGTTCTACCCGATGGGCAAGGAGCAGGAGGTGCATGTTACGCGCCATCCGGAATATTTTTTGGACAGTGACATCATCGCCGGGGATTTTCACTATATCAAAAAGTTTATGCCGGATAAGCTGCCGGGAAAAATTATTATTACCAATACCGTTACGGCGGCAGACAGGGTTATGCTCAAGGAGGCTGGCGTAAGGATGCTCATTACGACAACACCCTGTATTGAAGGCCGCAGCTTTGGCACGAACGTCATGGAGGCTATGCTTGTAGCCATGCATGGCGATAAGGGGCCGCTGCCTGCGAGTGAATACCTGCACCTTTTGGAGCAGTATCATATAGAATCTTCTGTGGAGTATTTTAATACGGAGGAGTAGTTTGGTTTCATGGAAAAATTTGCGTTTATTCTTCATCCATTGTCTGTAGCAGACATGGAGCATTTGTCGCCCCTGATGAAATATATTCCGAATTCGGTAATTGAGGCTGGTCTGAAGATGAAACACCCCTTCAAGGTTTCGCATATTACGGGACTGAAAAGCCCCTATGCGGAGGCTGAGGGCTGGTTTATCGGCTGTCCGCTGACTGCTAAGCAGATGGTGGAGCTGCCGGAGGAGTTTGTTATGGACCGCATCATTCAGTCCGGAAAGGTTGCTCAGGAGCTGGGGGCGAAGATTGTCGGCCTTGGTGCCTTCACATCAATCGTTGGTGATGCAGGCATCACGGTGGCAAAAAATCTGGATATTGCTGTGACGAGCGGCAACAGCTATACGGTGGCTACGGCCATCCAGGGCACGAAGGAGGCTGCCGAGATGATGGGCAAAAACCTCAAGGAATGCCGTGCTGTTGTTGTCGGTGCGACAGGCTCGATTGGCGCTGCCTCGGTACGCCTGCTGGCTAAAGAGGTTAAGCATATCACTCTGGTTGCCCGTCATATGGGCCCGCTGGAGGAGCTGGCGCAGGAGCTTATCAGCAAGAATCACTGCGAGGTCGCTATCAGCCAGGATATTCATGCTTCGCTGAAGGAGGCCGACATTGTCATCACGGTAACGAGTGCGCTGGACTTTTTGATTGAGCCCGGCGATTTGAAGCCTGGTGCCGTTGTCTGCGACGTAGCGCGTCCGCGCAACGTATCGCGTGAGGTTTCTCAGCAGCGTAATGACGTTCTTGTTATCGAGGGCGGCGTGATTAATGTGCCGGGCAATGTGGACTTCCACTTCAATTTTGGCTTCCCGCCGCATACGTCCTATGCCTGCATGGCAGAGACGATGATTTTGGCACTGGATGGCCGCTATGAGAATTTTTCGCTGGGCAGAACGCTGGATATCAACAAGATTAATCTTATATCCCAGCTGGCTGACAAGCATCATTTCAAAATGGCTGGCTTCCGTAATTTTGAACGTGCTGTATCGCATGAAAAAATTGAAGAGGTCAAGCATAATGCACAGCTGGCGCTGGCCGTGCATGGCTGTTGACAAGTAAATTGCCAAAAGCTTATAATCAGTGTAGGTAAGTATTTTAATTTTATATAAAGGAGCAGGAAAATGGCTACAAAAGAAACAATCTTAACAGCTGAAGGTTTAGAGAAATTAAAAGACGAATTGGCACAACGTAAGGGTGTGATTCGTGAGGAAATCGTTGAACGCCTGAAGGAAGCAAGAGCACAGGGCGACTTGAGCGAGAACTCCGAGTATGACCAGGCGAAAGAGGACCAGGGCAAAAACGAAGGCCGTATTATCGAGCTGGAGCAGATGATTAAAACTGCAACCATCATTGATGACAGCGCAAGCAAGGATGCCGGCGTTGTTTCTCTGGGCTCCACTGTAATTCTGGAAGATATGGAGACTGGCGAGCAGGAAATCTATACCATCGTTGGTACTACTGAGGCTGACCCGTTTGCAAACCGTATTTCCAATGAATCTCCGGTTGGCGCAGCTATCCTGAGCAAGAAGGTTCACAGCACTGTTATCGTTAAAACTCCGGCTGGCGAACTCTCCTATAAGATTATCGAGATTAAATAAGAAGGAGCAATTAGCATGGCAGAAAATAAGCATTTAGAAGACGCTGCTGCGCTCACTGATACTGAAATCAACGAGCAGATGCAGGTACGCATCGACAAGATGCATAAGATTGAGGAGCACGGCTGGAAGCCCTTCGGCCATCGCTTCCTGTTCACTCATCGTGCAGCAGACATCGCTGCTCAGTTCGATGAGCTGTCAGAAAAAGAAGCTGAAGTAACTATGGCTGGCCGTGTTATGGCTATCCGCGGCCATGGCAAGACCTGCTTCATGGATATGCAGGACAAGACTGGCCGTATCCAGGTATATGTACGTAAGGATGTTATTGGTGAAGAAAACTATGCGCTTATTAAGCTCATGGACATCGGTGATACCGTTGGCATTACCGGTACCGCTTTCCGCACCCATATGGGCGAGTTGTCTATTAAGGCTGCTTCCGTAGAAATGCTGTCTAAGTCCCTGCGTCCGCTGCCCGAAAAATGGCACGGCCTGAAGGACGTAGAAACCCGTTATCGTCAACGCTATGTAGATTTAATTGTTAATCCGGAGGTGCGTGAAACCTTCGTAAAACGCAGCCAGATTATTAAGAGCGTGCGCGAGGTTCTCGACAGCCACGATTTCCTAGAGGTAGAGACTCCGATTCTCAACACCATCGCCGGCGGTGCTGCTGCACGTCCGTTTATCAGCTATCATAACGCTCTGGATATGCAGGTTTATATGCGTATTGCACCTGAGCTGTACCTCAAACGCCTTATCGTTGGCGGTATGGACCGCGTATATGAAATGGGCCGCGTATTCCGTAACGAGGGTATTGATAACCGTCATAACCCGGAATTCACCAGTGTCGAGATTTATCAGGCTTTCGCTGATTATCGCGACATGATGGACCTGACCGAAGAGGTAGTTGTTAAGACTGCTGAGAAGGTTCTGGGCACTACCACTATCAATTATGAAGGCACCACCATCGAGCTTGCTTCTCCGTGGAAACGCATGAGCATGATTGAAGCTGTAAAAGAATACTCTGGCAAGGATTTCACCAATGTAAGCGATCTGGAAGAAGCACGCGCTATTGCTAAGGAGCTGAATGTTGCTATTGAGCCGACTTTTGGCATTGGCAAGATTATTAATGCCTGCTTCGAAGAATATGTTGAGGACAAGCTGGTTCAGCCGACCTTTATTACCGGTCATCCGAAAGAAATTTCTCCGCTGGCAAAGAGCAACCCCGAAAATCCGGAAATCACGGATCGTTTCGAGGCTTATATCTATGGCCGCGAAATCTGCAACGGCTTCACCGAGCTTAACGATCCTATCGACCAGAAGGAGCGCTTCCTGAAACAGGTAGAAGAGCGCGCTAATGGCGACGAAGAGGCAAATATGATGGACGAGGATTTCGTCAATGCACTAGAATATGGTCTGCCGCCGACGGGTGGTCTGGGTATTGGTATCGACCGTCTGGTTATGTTCCTGACCAACAGCTCTACCATTCGTGACGTACTGTTCTTCCCGACAATGAAACCGATTGGCAAGGCTGTAAGCGAAAAGCCTGAATTTATGCAGGCTGCACCTGCTGCTGCACCGGCAGAAGCTAAAGAGGAGCCTATCGACTTCTCCAAGGTTGTTATTGAGCCTCCGTATACAGAATATGTTGACTTTGACACCTTCTGCAAGTCTGATATGCGCGCAGTAAAGGTAAAAGAATGCACCGCTGTACCTAAGAGCAAAAAGCTGCTGAAATTCGTTCTGGACGACGGCACGGGCACTGACCGCGTAATTCTTAGCGGTATCCATGCCTTCTATGAGCCCGAAGAGCTGGTAGGCAAGACTTTGATTGCTATTGTCAATCTGCCGCCGCGCAAGATGATGGGCATCGACTCCTGCGGCATGTTGCTTTCTGCTATCCACGAAGAGGAAGGCGAAGAGAAGCTGAATCTGATGATGATTGCTGACCGTGTTCCAGCTGGCGCACGTTTGCACTAAGAAAAATTTAAACGAGATTTTTAACGAAATTTCTCGGAGAAATTTATAAAATTTTTGGCGCTATACGCGAGTATAGCGCCATTTTCTCATCTTTTTTAGGATTTTTTGAAGAAAATTTCAAGATTTTTTGATGCGCCTAAAGCAAGTAATGACAATATCTCTTTTGCCAACCTGGCCAAGTGTTTCGCGAAAAAAGTGCAAAAAAACCTCAAAAAAGGTGTTGACAATCATAAGGCGTAGTGGTATTATATACAAGTCGACGCGATACGGCAACAAAACAAAAGCCAAAATCGTAAGACATGAACCTTGAAAACT
>ERZ1026901.135-NODE-135-length-66672-cov-32.335095_pt1 | contig 66672 bp, 63 predicted proteins | sample MGYA00380179_ERZ1026901 | MGnify/ENA primary metagenome ERZ1026901 (study PRJEB33269, sample SAMEA4719815) | human gut metagenome | biome: human-associated habitat; feature: organic feature; material: feces | place: Cameroon | collected 2013-10 ... | reverse complement strand
GTCCCTTTCCTCTAAGCCTCATTTCTATCTTATTTACAGTGCTTTGGCTTGATGTTTTTACCATATTTTTGAAACCTTTTTATTATATTTTTGGTTCTTATTCATCTGCAAAGATATGGTATTTTTTTCTAAACACCAACGTTTTTATTGAATATCCGCTTTTGAAACGCTATTTTGGCAAATTCGCAATAGGTCAGTCTATCAATTTCACCAGTTCACATTTCATCTCGTTGTCGATTTCACCGTAACGTGCAAAGGCTCGACTGCCATCTGTGATGTAAGTGCTGGCACACGTTGCAACGAAACGTTAAATTCCGACAGAAAAGTCAAGATATATTGCAGAAATCTTGCAGTTATACTATAAAAATTGTATTTTTGCCTTAGGAAAATCTCCGTTCCGTATCACGGAATGTACGTTCCGTACTTCGGAATGGCCGTTCCGTATCACGGAATGGCGGTTCCGTATCACGGAACGGAGATTTTTATAGTGATTTGAGAACAAATTCATAGAGAACTAAAAACTTTTTTTATACTATGGCTATTTATAAATTGCAAGAGATGCCTGATGTGCAGAACAAAGGCAAGAAGAGAGTCTATCCCAAGCTGGTTGTCAACCGACAGATGAACACCAAGGAGTTCATCGAAAAGATGCACTTCCGCAACCGTTCCATTCCGCCAAGCCTCACCATGGCTGTGCTGACCGACATCGCAGACTACTTGGGCGAGATGCTATCCATGGGCTACACAGTAAAGTTGGATGACCTCGGCACTTTCTCACTGTCATTAGACTTCGACGACGAGAAGACAAAGGAGCTGACGAGCGAAGACGACAAGATGCTCTATCGCAAGGTGACGGTGAAGGACGTGAACTTCAAGTCTGACTCCAAACTGGTGAAATTCGTCAACCGAAAAATAGACTTAGAGCGAGAGCCAGGAGGTGTGACCCGACTCTACAAGAAGAAATACACCCTCGAAGAGCGTATCCAGCGAGGCATGGATTGGCTCAAAGAACATGTTTTCTTCACCCTGCAGGATTACGCCGAACTCAACAACCTAAGCCGCACCACAGCCTCGCTGGAACTTAAGAAATTGACCACAGGTCCCGATGCTCCCTTTGATTACACCGGCAGAGGAAGCCACAAGATTTGGACAAAGAAAGAATAAAGCAAGGGAGTGCCATCAGTTCACATCCGACACACAAAAAATACCCACAGATTTCACAGACATACACAGAGTTTTTTAGTCTAAAACCAAATCTGTGTCAATCTGTGAAAGCCGTGGGCATAGGATAACGAGAAGCACCTCATTCAGCATTATCTCTTTCGCACGCGTACATTATACAATATCCAACATCCGCTCATTAGGTTGTGGGGGTAAGAACCATTTTTGGCTCACCTATTTCTTCTTTCAAGTATTCGTAAATATAGAGAGGACTTTGAATATACAATCCTGTCTCTGTATCTATGAGTTTTTTGTAGATTCTGGAATTATAAATGGTATCGAAAGCATCGAGGATAGTCATACCATAGTCTTCTTGCAGAAGGGAAACAATCTTCTCTACATCACAATTTATAATAAACTCTATTTCATTGTGGTATAGTTTCATCAGATGGTTCCTCCGTATCTTCTGCTAATGGTTTGTATATCTTCTAAAGCATCTTCCAACGAAAGGGTGTGTTCGGCAGCATAACATTCATCAAGAAACGCCAAAGCCTTATGCTCCTTCAAGTAATTGAAAGACATGCTTGCAGGCATTCCGAACTTTCGTCCGAATTCAACAATACACATATTTATATATCTTATTTTATCCATACACGTTCCTCCGTAATAAAAAACATTGTTTACTGCCGCAAATTTACATTTTTTCAACGTAATCACCAAACTTTGTACCATGAAACATTCTTCGTTGGGAGAAATTCATTCACACGACCATTGCTATTGCCATCCTTCTTTCCTTTGCAGAGCATCAAGCCTTGTTCCTGACAGGACGATATATCACTTCCATCTATGGGCTTCCCAAAGGATTGGAAAGACGAAGAAATGTGGAAAACTTGAGAAAAACAGGAAATTCATTGCTTTTTATTTTGGTAATTTCAAAAAAGTTCTTAACTTTGCAGCACAAGAAAAAGATAGTTCATTCAACTAAAAAATAATAAGCCTCTCAGGCGCGTCGAAAGGCAGCATACTTGAGGGGCGTTACTTATTTTAGGCAGCAACGAAATCAATACAGGTACGTTGCTGCCTTATTTCATTTTACCTATTACTGCTTTCATACGACCATTGCTATTGCCATCTTGAATTCGGGCTTTGCAGAACATCAAGCCAAGCCTCTTTCTGCGTTGAATTCTTGCTGATGCAGGAAGCACAGCACCACTATTCTTACTATTTTTAGAAAAAACAGCCATCTTTTTTCGAAAAAATTAGGAAGAACAGAATATTTTTCATAAATTTGCAACGATAAGGGACTCGGGCACCATGAGTTCATCAAGGAGCCAAGTCCAAGTATAAACCAAAACCAGATTAAGAAACAGACATCAAGAATTACGACGCAACATCGGGTTTGCTACCCTATCCCACGCATTTTGCAAAGTACATGTCAGAATACATTTCATGCACCTTAAGCAATCTGGGATACAGATAACAAGAATTCTAACCGAAGCGTCACCGTTCTATAGGGAAATTTTAGATATTAAGATATTGAGCTTTTAGCTCTTGTTCTCAAACTTCGAATACCGCCAATTTTCGCATACAGGGAACAAGCAGATGGAAGGTTCATGCCTCTTTGGCGTGAGCCGTTCTGTGCTTGTTTGTATGCGAGGTCACTTGGCGGTAACCTGAAGTTTAACAAGCCACGAACGGTTGCACGCCTTTTTTATTATTCGTAGGAAATGAAACAATTATTTTACTTAAAAGCATGTGCCTGGCATAGGACGCTTATGCTCGTCTGTCTTCTTGGGCTGTGGCAAGGAATGGGTTGGGCGGATAATGACTATACTTCCACTATCGGAAATTCTGCGAAAGATGTTCGTACCGTCACACCCGAAGAATTTGACTATATAATAGAAAGCAAAGACATAGACTATGCGATTAGGATCATCACCGATGGCAAGCGATGGGCTTACCCCTCTTCCGTACACCCTATGTATACCTTGGAAGCCACAAACTATACCGTCTATTGTCCCGAAGCGTACTATGACGTTACAGGAAATGGGAAAATGGATATTTTCGGCTATTATAAAGACAAAGAAATAGAAGCAAATTGTAATATGTATCCTCTCGTCGTTACATCTATTGACGGTGACCTCATCAGAAAGGAAGGAACTGGCAGTTATGTTTCTTGGTATACAGACCATGGTAAACTGGAGTATTACCAAAAAGACGACTATGCCAAATATGGAACGTTAGATTATGGCTTCATTGGTTTTAAGATGGGCATGTATGACAAAGACGGAATGCCGCTTTTGATAAACAGAGACGCGCAATATAATTTCCCTACCTCTATCTATAGTTATAAGCAAAACAAGATAGTTTTAAAAGCTGAAAATTTTTATTATCATAAAACTACATTTGCTGATATTAATGGTGACGGGCGCAAAGAAATCATCTCGTTTGTACCATCCAAATATAATAGTTCAAATACCCAACTTACAGAAGAAGAAGATGGTGCTATCGACATTTATCGTATGGCAGCGGACGGAACTTTCGTAGCAGACAAGATATATGTCACCTCAGACACAACAGTCGTCAAATCTATGATGCTGGATGACTATACTCCTAACTCTGGAACAATAGACAAGCCAGGTAGTAGTACACAAACAGCTACTGGCATTGGTTATCCTGGACAAGGTATGTTTGTTGAAGCCAAACCTGCTCCAGACTGGAATGACTGGCAAGAGTATGACAACATTACTTCGGAAACAGCCCAAGCCAAGCAAGTAATAACCAATAACGGGAAAGCCACACGCGCCATGGCTGCACAAACAGGTTATGTTTCTGCCGCAGATATCAATGGCGATGGTATGATTGATCTGTATGACGGCACCAACATCTATTATAATTTAGGTGGAAACAAGTTCTTTAAGAGCGCTCATACGGGTACCATCTATTCTGCTGACCTGACAGGTAATGGTCTTCTCGACTTCATCGACTTCGGCAACAAGCAAGTAGATCTCTACCTCAGCATGGCAGAGAACAACGACATGCAGGTAAAGACATTGCTTAAGAATACCGCCATCAGCAACACCTTCTTTGGCGACTTCGACAAAGACGGAGATGTGGACATACTCTTTGTAATCCCCGGCAGCGACTATACCATTTTCCAATTCTACCGCAATGACGGGAATGGTGTGTTCAAGCCAAAGGATACAAACCTCGACGGCACTTATACATGCCAAGCCTGCAATGACTACGATGGCGATGGACTGTATGAGATTCTTGCTGTGAATAAAGGAACTTCTAAAAACGTACTCCTCAAACTGAACAATAAATGGAGCGTTGCAGAAACGGAGCTTCCTTCCTATTTAAGAACGATTGGAGATGTCAACAATGATGGAACCATGGAAATGGTTTACAATAACAGTAACAGTAAAGCAAGTTATACCATATACGATGCCGTGCCAAACTGCAAGGTCAACACTCGTCCTGAGAAGATGGAGAAGCCTTCAGCCGTAGCCTACGCTGACGCAGGCAAGCTCAAGATTTCATGGACTCGTGGCAAGGACGCAGAGACATCAGCTTGCGATTTGACTTACGAGCTACGCATTGGTAGCGAGAGCGGTAAGGGAGACATTTACTTAGGCAAGTCGAATGCCGACGGCACTCGTCGTGTCTTGGAAGACGGCAACATGGGGCGTGCCCTCAAATACATGTTTGACACAGGCAATCTGTGCGAAGGCAAATATTATATTGCCATTCAAGCCATAGATGCAAGTGGACTCGGTGGACCTTGGAGCGATGAATTCGTCTATGACCACAAGACTGCTCTTCCTGTCATCAACAAGTTGTCTGATGGTTATTGCACATCCGATACCATCACTATGACCGTGCAGAATCCTAACATCAACGCCACTTACGAGTGGAACATCAGCAATGGAACTATTATCTCACAAAATGATAATGGAAGCATTGTAGATGTCTTGTTCGACAGAGGTGGAGAGCAGAATGTTACGGTAAATATGACTTTGGGAAATCTGATGTATAAGTCAGAAACCAGGACAATCACTTTAGTTCCAAGTAAATACTCAACAATTCCAGTGGCAAATGACAAGACTTTGAAATATACAACATTCCTGGACCTCAACCAAGACGGAAATGTTGAAGTCTTGGGAGCTGTCTATAAGGTCTATAATAACAACCTATACACTGATGAAACTGGATGGTTTGAGAATAAGGAAGGCTTATATAGCAAAATCAGAAAGACTTGGAATAGCGACTTAGGATGTAGTTCTTACGATTTCTTCATAGCCGACTTCAATCATGATGGATATCCAGACTTCTATTACCCACACAGCAAGGGAAATCTTTTTACCAATAGTGGCGAAGAAGATAGCTCATTCGAGTATGACACAGAGACCTTCAATTTTGGCTTCAAATTTACCGAAGAGCCTTTAATTGCGAATATAGATTTTAACAATGACGGCAAATTGAACTTTTTAGATAATAGCCATTCTTTGTATACGAATAATGGAGACGAACGCAAGTTCTCCGATTTAGCTAATATTTGGGGCAGATACTCATACGACGGACTCTTCGATTTCAACCGTGACGGTGGCTTGGATATTTGGAAAAACGAAATAGATAATTCTATCCAAAAAGAACAGACCAAGGTGTATTTCAAGGTTGCAGGAGAAAACAACCAGTTCAATCCTGCCGGAACTGTTTTCTATGAAAACGAGAGAAGGTATAATATGGAAGGCTTCGCCGACTTCAATAACGATGGTTATGTAGATGGTTACTACTTAGACCATCCCGAAGGACAAGACTATTACAATATGGTTATTGTCAAGGGTAAACCAATGAACGAGTGGCCTTGCAAGGAAACAGTTGTTATCCCATTAAAAGAGTGTACATTATGGAGCAACCCAAGCTTCAAATTCGTCGATTTCTCTAATAATGGATACCTTGACATCATAGTCGGTAATAGTTTCGTCTTGCTAATGGATAAAGATTTCTCATTCCAAAAGACTCAATACGAAACAGCTCCCGATTATAGATCTAATGATGGTCTTAAATCCATAGACGAATACCACTGGCAGCCTCTTACCCCAGGTGCTTATCCTAACGGTTACAAGTCGAGCATCAAGAACGAGGCTCCTTCTGTTCCTGCCCATGTGACTGCAACATCAGTACCAGAGGGCTTGTTGCTGAAATGGGACGATGCCACAGACGACCATACTCCATGGATGCAGATGCGCTATAACGTGAGTCTGAAGATAAAAGGCAAGACTGGCGAGAATGCCTTTGTGCTCTCTCCGATGAACGGACTGAGCGACGAGGCTGCTATCTGCTCGGGCGTTTACTATCGCAAGGCGACACAGCTCATCGTGCCTAAGACTGCCTTGGTGAACGGAACGACCTACGAGTTGCAGGTACAAGCCATTGACCTCATGGGTGAGCACTCAGCTATGACCAAGCCCGTGGAGGTGACCTACAATGCTGAGAAGATGATCATGATAGACGAAAATGAGCATTATACAGGATTGGCTTATTATGGCAAGTGCACCAACGTATCAGGCAATGACTTCACTATCGACCCAGGAGAAGGCGGCAACGTCTTACAACACCGCGATGGAGGCATCTTCTGCCTCAAGTGGAACACCCCAGGCGTGAAGACTATCACCTTCAAGGATGGCAACGACGTGATAACCAAGATGGTGAACGTCAAGCTTTTACCCGATTTGACTATCAACTTGCCAGAGCGAGTGATGCTCAACACTCCATTGACTGTCAGGGTGCCAGAGTGCTTCCAGACAGGAAAATATGATGACTTCGGTTTCAAGGAGAGCGAGGCTTACAAGGCCACCTTCGAGAAGGGCGACACCATCGCCACCATCGTATTCAAGGAGGTGGGCAAACAATCCCTACAGCCATACGTCAAGATAGAAAAGGACCTCACTCTTTCAGAACAGTTCAAGACTATGATTGTCGACGAGACCATGCCTGCAGCCGAGATCAAGAGCGTGGAGTCGAACGGTAAGTACTATCAGGTAAACTGGAGCACCGACGTGCCAAGCATGGTAAGCAAGGTGGAAGTGAGCCGAGAGACCAATCGCCTGAACCAGTTTGAGGTGCTCGACATCGTGCCTGTAGGAAATGCCACCTATGTAGACCTGACCAGCGACAACCGAGTTCAGCCTCAGCGTTATCGCATACGCCTCATCGCAGAGAACGAGATGCAGCACAGCGACTACTCTGCTGCTCACAACCCGCTGCATGTCATGATCAACAAGACTGCCGACAAGAAGGGCAACAACCTGATGTGGAATGCCTACGAGGGTTTGGAGGTGACGAGCTACATCATCATGAGAGGTTCGTCGGAGAAGAACCTGAAGGCCATTGCCACCATTCCGGGCAGCCAGCAGAACTATACCGACTATGATGCACCGGCAGGAGTTTCCTACTATGCCGTGAAGTTCGAGACCAACACCTCGGCAGGAGCCAAGGGTATGGGCAGAGTGGCGGCATCAGAAGATGTTTCCTCAAATGTCATCTCGTCAGAGGAAGCCATGCCTACCACACAGGCTACCACCCTCTATGCAGGAACAGTGGAAAGCATTGCCAAGCTGAGCAACAGCCAACAACAGCTCCACATGGTAGCTACGATTCTACCTACCTTCGTCACATTCAACAAGGTAAGCTGGAGTATCGTCAGCGGAGGCGAATATGCTTCCATCAGCCAGAGCGGATTGCTGACAGCCAAGGGAGGCAAGGGTGATGTCGTGGTAAGAGTCGTGACACTGGATGGCTCCAACCTGAGCAGCGAGATCACCATACCATGCGACGTGAATATCCTGGCAAGCGACATCGACGTGCGTGCATCGAAGAAGACGGTTGCCGTAGGCGACTATCTGCTGCTGAATGCTGTACTCACTCCTAAGAACACCACCATGAGCGAAGTGACCTGGAAGAGTGAGAATACCGACGTGGCAACCATAGACGAGAATGGCATTCTGAAAGCCATCAGCACCGGTATTGCTAAGATTACGGCTACGACAAAGGACGGAAGCAACCTGAGTGCCTTCATCAACATCACCGTAACAGAGGCATCAGGAATCCATGGTGTCACCATGGAGGATGAGAACGAGAACACTGAGTTCTACGACCTTGAAGGAAGAAAGATACAAGTCCCACAGAAGGGACGCGTCTACATCACCAACAAGGGACAGAAGATAGCATTCTGACAATACACCGAGTGGTGACAAGCCACTCCTACAAACTGCAAATGACCATGACCGGAGAGCAATCTCGGTCATGGTCATTTCGTTTATAAGGGACTCAAGTTGAGTATGTACGGAAGTTCTAAGGAAAAGGCTACTTGCCTGTTTCCTTGGGTGTGCGCTTGTCACGACGATAGCTGCGATAGTCGTCGAGAGGAATCTCCTTGTCGGGCTCCACCAGCTCGCCCTGACGTGGCAACTCAAACTTCATGTACTTGATGTTGAGTCCGCGCTCTATCCACATACTCTCATAGTAAGTCTGGATGGAGAGAATCTTGCGCGTCACGTCGTCGATGCCCTCATGATGATAGAGGTCTTCGGTACGGAAGCGCACAGGCAGATGATTCTCCTGCACCATATAGGTGGTATAGGTGAAGAGGAAATTGGAATCGGTCTTGAGATGGATGATGCCGCCATCCACGAGGAAGTGGCGATAACGGTTCATGAAATAGGTGGAGGTAAGGCGCTTGCGGGGATTCTTCATCTGTGGATCGCTGAAGGTAAGCCATATCTCCTGCACCTCGTCCTGTACGAAGAAGCGGTCAATGATCTCGATGTTGGTACGCAGGAAAGCCACGTTCTTCTGTCCTTCCTCAATGGCTTTTTTGGCTCCTGTCCACATACGGGCGCCCTTGATGTCTACTCCGATGAAGTTCATCTCGGGATAGAGTTTGGCAAGTTCTACGGTATATTCGCCCTTGCCACATCCCAACTCGAGAACGATGGGGTTGTCGTTGTGGAAATACATCTCACGCCACTTCCCCTTCATCTCGAAAGGCACGTCGTCTACCACACTATAAGGGTACTGGAAGACATTCTCAAATGCCTCCATGTCTGCAAACTTTGCTAATTTTCCTTTGCTCATGTATCTGTCTTTGTTGTTTTTGCGTGCAAAGTTACAGTTTTTTTATGAAAAAAGGCACTCTTGCCAGACTTATCTGACAGGAGTGCCCTTAACTTTTGCAAATAAGGAATGTTATTCGATAACAACTGTGGTCCAGCCATGCTTGTCCTCGATGGTGCCATACTGAATACCACGTAGAGTGTCGTACAGGTGCTTGGAGATAGGACCTGGCTTCTCGCCAAAGTTATAGCGCTTGCCTGTATCGAGGTCGTCGATGTAGCTGATAGGACTGATAACCGCAGCAGTTCCGCAGGCACCAGCCTCCTCGAATGTATCCAGCTCGTCCTCAGGAATCTGTCTGCGCTCCACCTTCATACCGAGGTCTTCAGCCAACTGCATCAGGCTCTTGTTGGTGATAGAAGGGAGGATAGACGAACTCTTAGGTGTGACGTAGGTGTTGTCCTTGATGCCGAAGAAGTTGGCAGCACCACACTCGTCCATGTACTTCTTCTCCTTTGCATCGAGATAGAACTCGCAGGCATAGCCTTTCTCGTGAGCGATATTGTTGGCTCTGAGCGAAGCAGCATAGTTGCCACCCACCTTATATATACCAGTTCCGAGAGGAGCAGAGCGGTCGAAGTCACGAATGATGACGTAAGGGTTGGTAGAGAAACCACCCTTGAAGTAAGGACCTACAGGAGTGACGAAAATGAGGAAGCAATACTCTGTGGCAGGATGAACACCCACCTGTGCGCTGGTACCGATGAGGAGCGGACGGATATAGAGTGTAGCCCCACTCTCATAGGTAGGAATCCACTCCTGGTTGAGTCGAACCACCTTCTTTACCATTTCCTCAAACATCTCTGTAGGCACTTCTGGCATCATAATGCCACGGCATGTACTCTGCAAGCGAGCAGCATTCTCATCCATACGGAACACGCGCACCTTGCCGTCAGGACAGCGATAAGCCTTCAGGCCTTCGAATGCTTCCTGGCCATAGTGAAGGCAGGTAGCAGCCATGTGCAGTTTGAGATACTCATCAGAGCAAACTTCTATTTCGCCCCATTTTCCGTTGCGATAGTAGCAGCGAACATTGTAATCGGTCTGGCGATAGCCAAACGACAGATTAGACCAATCCAAGTCTTTCATAACATTTACTTTTTTAATGTTCTACTTATATTTAGCTGCAAAAGTACAAAATAATCCGTTAATCTGCAACTTTTTTGTTTAATATTTAGTAAAATAGTCAGCTTATTGAAGTTTCGCATGTCAAGGAGTTATCTTTTTGAGGAGTTAAGAAGTTAAGGAGTTATCTTTTTGAGGAGTTAAGAAGTTAAGGAGTTATCGCTCCCTTCGGTCGCTGAGGAGTTAAGACAACAGCTTTTGTGGACTTGAAATTAAACATTGCCCTTCAAAGCATTTGTCTTAACTCCTTTAACTCCTTAACTCCTTAACTCCTTAACTCCTTAACTCCTTTAACTTCCCCCTATTCTTCACTCAGCAACTTTTTGATTTCCTCGTCCGTCTTAGTGAGTTTATCCTTGCAGAGTTTCACCAAAACCTTGGCACGCTTCAGTTGTTCGGACAGTTGGTCGATGTCCAACTCATCGCGCTCCATCTTGTCCACGATCTCCTCCAGTTCGCAGACAGCTTTTTCGTATTTCATTTCTTGGTTTTCCATTGTTTGTATGTTTTAATGTTACTATTCCACTTTCGACTTGACGGTGCCTTCGGCGAATCTCGTAACGATAACGTCACCAGATGTCAGCAGCGAAGCCGAGCGAACACTCCTGCCGTCCTTCAGCGTGATACTGTATCCGCGCTTCAAGAGCAGCTCCGGGTCCTGCGACCTGATGCGCTGTTCCAGCATCTGCAGGCGATGGCTCTCACTCATCATCTTCCTTTCTAGGACAGGCTGCACATTCTGCGAGATGATCTCCAACTTGCGTTGCGCATCAGCCACCTTAGACAGCACTTGCTGCGAGAGACGGTTCATCAGGCGGTCGATATATGCACCCTGGCGGGTCTTCACCAACGAGAACTGCACAGGAATACTTTTGTTCAGACGGTCAAGCCGCATCTTCTCCACTTGCAAGCGGTGCTTCACGTTTTGCACAATCGTTTCCTGCGCCTCCATCACCCTGACATACACATCCGTGAGGTGCTGAACCAGAAAGGCGGCAGCAGCCGTCGGAGTCTTCACCTTCTGGAAGGAGATCATGTCGAGCACACTCTCGTCTCGCTCATGTCCTATACCTGTGATTATCGGCAAGGGGAAGTTAGCCACATTCTCTGCCAATGCCAGGGTGTCGAAGCCAGAGAGATCGCTGGTGGCACCACCGCCACGGATGATGACCACACAATCCCAATCCTCATATTCGGCATCAATACGGTTGAGGGCAGCGATGACACTTTGCTCTACGCCCTCGCCCTGCATAGTGGCAGCAAAAAGGCCCGTCTTGAACTGCAAGCCATAATCGTTGCCGGCAAGTTGATTGCAGAAATCGCCATAACCGGCAGCCGTGGCACTCGACACTACAGCAATGCGCTGGCAGAACATCGGGAGAGCCAGTTCCTTCTGCAAATCGAAGACACCTTCTTCTTTCAGCGTCCGGATGATTTCCTGTCGCTTGCGAGCCATATCTCCCATCGTATAGTTGGGGTCTATGTCGTCGACAATCCAAGAGAAGCCATAGTTCTCGTGGAACTGGGCATGCACCTTGAGAAGGACCTTCATTCCGGCATGAAGTCTTTGTCCTGTAACCTGCTCAAACTGCGGGCGTATGCTTATCCAGCGGTTACGCCAGCAGGCAGCATGAGCCTTGGCTATGGGTGTATTGGAGCGTTCTTCCTTCTCTATCAGTTCCATGTAGCAATGACCTCCATACCCCTCGCGCACCTCCGACAGTTCCGCCTCTACCCAATAACTGTCGGGCAGAGTCATCGAAAGTGCATCACGAACCATCGAGTTCAATTCATAGAGAGATAATCTTTGCTTCATACTCTTATATTTTTATCTCCGTGCCTACTTTATCGCTTTCCCTGTCAGGTAAGCTTTCCAGAAGTCCGGCACACCATATCCATAGATATTATCGGGATGCTGCTGATTATTGCCAGCCAACCTGACGAGTTTGATGATCTGTCGGGCAGACTTGTGCGGGAAAGCCTGCCACAGGCAAGCCACCATGCCAGCCACGAGGGGCGAGGAGAAAGACGTGCCATTGTCGTTGATAATGCTTCCACGTCCTGTTATGACAGAGGTAGGACTTCCCATCGCCATCACATCGGGCTTGATGCGACCGTCGGCAGTAGGACCGACAGCACTGAAGGGAGCATTGACACCTTGCGGATTGACACTGCCCACAGTGATAATATCCTTGGCATCGGCAGGAAAGTTGATGCGTTTCCAGGTTCCCATACCGTCATTGCCAGCCGAATTGACGCAGACAATACCTTTGTCTGCCAACATAGAGGCAGTATGCGAGATGAGCGCCGTCTGTCCGTCCTGCTCGGCATAACGATGACTCGTAGAGGCATCATCGAAATCATGATATCCCAAAGAAGAATTGATGACGTCTACCCCCACACTGTCGGCATATTCGGCAGCCTCGGCCCAGTAGTCTTCCTCGGCAAGACTCTCCGTACGCTCGTCCTCGCAGCGCACCAAGAGATAGGAGGCCTCAGGAGCCACACCTACATAATAATTCGGCGCATTGGCAGCCATGACAGAAAGCACCATCGTGCCGTGCTCCATCTCTGAGAAGATATTATCAGAGGGAGGAACCACAAAATCCTTCAGTCCAGCCAGCCGGATGCCATGAAAAGCCGGAATCTTGTCGACATTCATAAAGCCCCCATCGAAGACGGCTATCATCATGCCCTTGCCACGAAACCCACTATAGTGCAGTCGCTTGCCACCCAAAGATGAAATCTGCGCATCGGCCGAACCATAAGCCTCGCCATTGCTCTCCCAGGGACTCAGTTCCTTACGGAAGGAAGTACGTTTGCGCTGACTCACCGAGTCGGGCGAGGCAAAGACCTTCACCTTGCGCGTAATGAAGGGCAGTTCCTGCAGTCGCCTGAGCTGCTTCTCCTTATGAACACGCACCAGCAGGGTGTTGTTCCACTTGCTCCTCCCCACAATCTCTACCCCGGCTTGGCTCACAGCCTTCACATAGGCAGGAGCCACAGGCAGGTCGGTAAGGTCGACAGCCAGCTTCTGTCGCTTGCGTCTTTCGATCGAGCGTGAAGAGAGAAACTCCTCAGGTCTGTCGATCGAGAAGGGGTTATGTTCGAGGTCTTTGTCCTGCAGATAGATGCGGTACATCAAGCACTTGCCACCGGGGAAAGACACCAGGTTGGTGTCAGCTATGCGGGCAGGAGCCAGAATGCCCCATGCCACCAGCAGGAATATAAGTACAGCTTGTTTCATTTGCTTCGAAAAAGGATTTAGTCACAAGATGCAAAAGTAAGTTTTTCTTGCGACATAGCCAAACGAAAAGTCATATTTTTGTCCATTTGTCATCATCGAGGCAACTTTTTCGTACAGAACGGACAAGGTATCAATATTTTTTTGTAATTTTGCAACATGGAAAATAAGCAAGCGACATTAGAATTAGGCACCAAGCCTGTGGGTAAATTGCTTATACAATATGCCCTTCCCGCCATGATAGCGATGACGGCAGCCTCGCTCTACAACATCGTAGACCGCGTGTTTATCGGTCAGGGAGTAGGAGCCATGGCCATCTCCGGTCTTGCCATCACCTTCCCCTTTATGAACCTCACGGCAGCCTTTGGAGCCGGTGTTGGCGTGGGAGCCTCAACAGCCATCAGTGTGAAACTGGGCCAGAAAGACTACGCCACAGCCCAGAACATATTAGGCAACACGATATCGCTTAATCTCATCATCGGTATCGGACTGAGTATCATCTGTCTGCTCTTTCTCGACCCCATCCTTCGGTTCTTCGGAGCCAGCGACCAGACGCTCATCTATGCTCACGAGTATATGGTCATCATCCTGTTGGGCAACGTGGTGAGCCACATGTACTTTGGCATGAATTCCCTGCTCAGGGCAGCCAGCAAACCACGGCAAGCCATGTATGCCACCATCTTCACGGTGGTGATGAACGTGATACTGGACGCACTCTTCATCATCGGATTCAAATGGGGAATACAGGGAGCCGCCATTGCCACCATCCTGTCGCAGCTCATGGCGCTGTGCTGGCAATTCAAACTCTTCAGCAACAAGAGCGAGCTGCTCCACTTCAAGAAAGGCATCTACAAACTGAAGCGCAAACTCGTAGACAACATTCTCGCCATAGGCATCTCACCCTTCCTGATGAATGTGTGCGCCTGCATCATCGTCATCTTCATCAACAACCAGCTGGTACGCTTCGGAGGCGACCTGTCGGTGGGAGCCTACGGAATAGCCAATGGCATCGCCATGGTGTTCGTCATGTTCGTGTTCGGCGTCAATCAGGGCATGCAGCCTATAGCCGGATACAACTATGGCGCACAGAAGATAGACCGACTGATGCGCGTACTGAACCTCAGCATCTTTGCAGCCACAGCCATCATGGTGACAGGCTGGCTGATAGCCATGTTCCTGCCCTATTATTGCGCACGACTGTTTACTACAGACAAGACGCTGATAGACTTGGGCATCAATGCCATCCGAATCGTGATGGTCTGCTTCCCCATCATCGGATTCCAGATGGTCATCACCAACTTCTTCCAGTGCATCGGAAAGGTAAAGATCAGCATCTTCCTCTCCCTGTCGAGACAGTTGCTCATCCTCCTGCCGCTCTTAGCATTCCTGCCAATGATATGGGATATCGACGGAGTGTGGTACAGCATGCCCATCTCCGACTTCTCGGCTGCAGTCATTGCCGGAGTCGTGATGATGAGATACATGAACAAGCTGAAGAGAAAGCACAGGGAGAGTGAAGAACGAAGAGTGAAGAGTGAAGAATTCTAAGCTGTTCATCCAAATATAAATATACATTCTACAAAAAAAATAATACCTTATGACTAAGATAATTATAAACGTGGGCCGACAGATAGGCAGCGGCGGACACATCATCGCAGAGAAGTTGGCAAAGGACTTCGGTTGCAAGTGCTACGACCGTGAGTTGCTCAACCTGGCAGCCAAGGAGAGCGGATTCTCCGAGAAATTCTTCGAGCAGAACGATGAGCAGAAGGGATTCTTCAAGTCTCTCTTCCATACCCATCTGCCCTTCCTGAGCGACAGCAATTTCTATCACAACGACTTCTCGCAGGAAGGTCTGTACAAGTTCCAGAGCGACGCCATCAGAAAGGCTGCCGATGAGGGCAACTGCGTGTTTGTGGGCAGAACCGCCGACTATGTGCTGCGTGATTACAAGAACGTGATCAACATCTTCATCACCGCCAACATCGACGACCGCATCAAGGCCGTGTGCAAGCGAAAGAACATCGACAGAGCCACCGCCCGCAAGTTCATCGAGAGCCACGAGGAGCAGCGTGCCTCCTACTACGACTACTACACAGGCAAGAAGTGGGGGCACAGCGAGAGCTACGACCTCTGCATCAACAGCAGCCTTTTAGGAATAGAGGAGACGGAGAAGTTCATTGCAGAATTTATCAGAAAGAAATTTAACTTACTCAACTTTCGCTAATGTGGAAGTTAAAGAAGTTAAAGAAGTTAGAGAAGTTAAAGCCATATGCTTTACAGCTAAAGATTTAGCCCAAAAAGGCTATTGGCTTTAACTTCTAACGACCGTAGGGAGTGATAACTTCTTTAACTTCTATAACTTCCGAAACTAAACATTAAAACCATCATATATAATGAAGAAGATTATGCTTTTGGGCTCAGGCGAACTGGGCAAGGAGTTTACCATCGCCGCAAAGCGAGCAGGACAGTATGTCATCGCTTGCGACAAGTATGACAATGCACCAGCCATGCAGGTAGCCGACGAGCGAGAAGTGTTCTCGATGCTCGATGGCGACGCATTGACCGCAGTGGTAGAGAAACATAGTCCAGACATCATCGTGCCCGAGATAGAAGCCATCCGCACCGAGCGACTCTTCGACTTCGAGAAAGAGGGCATTCAGGTTGTGCCTTCAGCACGCGCCGTCAACTACACCATGAACCGCCGTGCCATCCGCGACCTGGCAGCCAAGGAACTGGGACTGCGCACAGCCAAGTATTTCTATGCCAAGACCTTCGAGGAGTTTAAGAACGCAGCCGACGAGATCGGCTTCCCATGCGTAGTGAAGCCACTGATGAGTTCCAGCGGTCACGGACAAAGCTATGTTCACAACGACGACGAGCTGGTAGAAGCATACAAGGAAGCCATGGAGGAAGGCCGTGGCGACGTCAAGGAAGTGATCATCGAAGAATTCATCGACTTCGATTCAGAGTTCACGCTCCTCACCGTCACACAGAAAGACGGCCATACCCTCTTCTGCCCACCAATCGGCCACGTACAGAAAGGCGGCGATTATCGTGAGAGTTGGCAACCCTTCCAGCTTCCTGAGGAAGCCCTGAAGAAGGCCCAGCACATAGCAGCCGAAGTCACCAAGGCCCTTACCGGTGCCGGACTTTGGGGCGTAGAGTTCTTCCTGAGCAAGCAGGGCGAAGTCATCTTCTCTGAGTTGAGTCCACGTCCACACGATACAGGTATGGTAACCCTGGGTCACACCACCAACCTGAGCGAGTTCGAGCTTCACTTCCGTGCCGTCATGGGCTTGCCTATCGCCGGCATCCATCTCGAGCACATCGGCTGTTCAACCGTCATCCTCTCACCCGAAGAGAGCACCGAGCCATTGCACTACAACCTCATAGATGCCCTGAAGGAAGACCACACCCGCATCCGCATCTTCGGCAAGCCAGAGGCTCACGTAGGCCGCCGCATGGGAGTCGTTCTCTGCTACGGCGAGAAGGGCGACGACCTGAATACCCTGCGCGACAAGGCAAAACGTCTGGCTAAGACCGTACTCGGCACAGACCCATACATGAAGAAATAAGACATGAAAGAATTAGGAAGAATCATCACATTACCCAAGATATTCGACCCAAGAGGCAACCTGACAGTGGCAGAGGGAGAGACAAACATTCCCTTTGCCATTGCCCGGGTCTACTGGACCTACGACGTTCCGGGCGGAGAAAGCCGTGGGGGCCATGCCCACAAGGAATGTCAGGAATTCATCATTGCAGCCAACGGTTCCTTCTCCGTCACGCTCGATGACGGAGAGCAGAAGAAGACCTATCATCTCAACCATCCTTGGGAAGGACTGTTCGTGGATGTCAATATCTGGCGGACACTGGATGATTTCTCTTCCGGCTCCCTTTGCCTGGTCCTTGCCTCCCACAAGTTTGAAGAGGAAGACTACATTCGCGAATACGATGAATACCTCAGATTCATCAATACGAAAAACAGTCCTTCCCACTCAACTACAGAGAACAAAACATTCAAGAAACATGTTTGAGATAAAGAGATACAGCGAAGCAGACAAGGAAGTTTGGAATGCTCATGTAGAACAGGCACGCAATGCCACCTTCCTTCTCAACCGCTCCTACATGGACTATCACAGCGACCGCTTTCATGACCATTCGCTCATGATATTCCGCAACGGCAAGCTCTATGCTCTGCTTCCCGCCAATGAAGCCGGAGACACATTCTTTTCTCATCAGGGACTCACCTATGCAGGACTGCTCACTACCGAACATGCCTCTGCAGAAGACATCTGCCAGGTATTCGTTACCATCAACACCTACCTGAAGCAGGCAGGTTTCCGAAAATGTATCTACAAACCTATTCCCTGGATTTACCAGCAACAGCCAGCCGAAGAAGACCTCTACGCCCTCTTCAAGGAATGTCATGCGCAAATCTGCGCCAGGAACATAGCGGCAGTCATCGACATGAAGCATCCGCCTAAATGGTACAACATCAGGAAGTCGGGTGCAAGGAAAGCCCAGGAAAAGGGAATCCACATAGAAGAAAGCGAGGATTACGCAACCTTCTGGAGCATCTTAACCGAAAACCTGATGAACACCTATCATGCCCATCCCGTTCATACCCTGCAAGAGATGAACAGGTTGAAAGCATCTTTCCCAGACAACATCAAGCTGTATGTTGCCCGATCAGAAACAGGCAAGATGTTAGGCGGAACCGTTTTATACATCAGCAGGAAAGTGGTCCACACGCAGTACATCTCCGCATCAGAAGAAGGAAAGCAGTCGCATGCACTCGACGCATTGTTTCAGGATCTCATTAAAATAAGGTATAAGGATTTAGATTATTTCGATTTCGGAACATCCAATGAAGAAGGAGGAAAGGTGCTCAATGCCAGCCTCATCTATCAGAAAGAAGGTTTCGGAGGAAGAGGCGTGGTTTACGACACCTACGAATGGGAATTATAATCTGCACGACAAGAACCATAAAAAAGGAGTCAATCATGTTGACTCCTTTTATTTTATAACACCTTACTCATATACGGAAGTTGAGTAACATTTCTTCAAAATCGAAAATGACTAATGACTAAATACAAAAATTCAGGCTCACCCCTTATGGAGCGAGCCTGATTGAATTAGATTTTCCTGTCACGTTTCACCAGAGTTGCTTGTCACCTCTGCTGTCAAGTCGCCCTTCGTGAGGCGGAAGGTGCGGCCCTGGGCAATGGCTGCAAGCATTTGGGGAAGCAGGGCAAGAGTGGCAAATGCGAAGAGGAGTCCTACGGCGAAAAGGACACTGCTGTCGATTATTCCTAATGGAGGGCTCAGGAATCCACCTACGAGAAGAAGGATGGAAAGAATGAGCGAGACATAGAATGTTTTCATCAATCTAAGTATTTATCAAGAAAGATTTATTTTTGTCAAGAAGATTTTTATTTTGTCAAGAATTTGAGAAACAACGTTCGGCGTCCGAAGGGGAAGCCAATTTGAGAATTTTTCTCTGATTACCAATCCGCTACGCGCGGTGAACGTTAATTCTCTGTTTCTCAAATTCTTGACTCAAAATACTCTTGACTAAAAATTATTCTCCGTCACCAGTACCGCCGCCTTCGGTCTGAGAGCCGCCGCCAGTCTGAGAACCGCCGCCTTCGGTAGTGCCGCCTTCGGTAGTGCCGCCAGTAGAAGGAGAGGCAGGCTTGCTGATGTCGACGTTGTCCTTGCCCTGCTTGATGGCCTTGATGACGGCAGCCTGTGCGTCACGGGATGCAACGAGGTTGAACTCTGCGTCGTCACGGAGTGACTTGAACTCTGCGCCTGGCTCCCAGATCACCTTCACACCAGTGATGTTCTGAGCATTGAAGGCGTTGGGGTCCTCCACACCCTTGCTGGAGAGAGAAACGGAGAAGTCACCGAGGTCGCCAAGGCGGATCTTCTTGCCCTCAAGCAACTGCTCTCGCATACAGTCGACGGTGAGGTAGAGGATGGCTGTGGAGTCTTGCCCTCCTTCTTTGCCTGGTTGATGCGTGACTTTGCCTGGTTGATTTCAATGAGGTTTGCGTTCACGCTGCGCTTTACGATGCTGTAATTAATCATAGTTCTGTAGGTTTTAAATGATAGTTTAATACTTTTGTCAGCTGCCCGATAGTGCCACCTTTTGGGTCTTAATAGATGACCGGCGCCTGTCGTCTATTGTGACCGCCCTTGGTCGTAATAGATGCCTCCTGCGAGGCTCCTATAGCACTTTCATTGGTTGACGCTGCAAAGAAAATGCAAACGAGCGCAATGAAAGCTTGCTTTCAAATTGCCGAGTGCTGCTTTTCTTCTGCAAAGATAATACATTTTTCGGCTGTTTGTTCATTTGTAGAATGACTTGTTAAGCAAAGCAGGTCAAAAATGGCAAGAAACAGTGCTGTAAGTTGCTGAGAATGTGTTGAATACGCAAACCTTGAATTTTGGTGTATAAACATCAGCTTTATATAAGCGAGCAACTTATTTTTTTAGTCATTAGTCATTAGTCATTTTCGACTTTGGGAGAGTTAGGCAAACCTATGCCAAGCGGAATCCACAGACAGGCTGCTACTTATTGACAAACTTGCAGCCTCGGCAGATGACAATGCCTCGCGTAGAGGGAGAAACAAACTGCCCACGGAGATTGTAACACGAACGGGAAGACAAGGAAGAGGCAGGAACTGCGAGGGAAGAAACGGATGTCGTCGTGAGACGACTGTCGTATTCTATCTGCTGTGTATCAAGGATATAATCGCTCACGATGACGGGCTTATGCAGAAGTGTGCCGTCGGCGGCAGATGACAAAGAGGCGGGAATCGTGACTTCGAGACTCTCGCCAGGCAACAGTCCACGAAGTGACTCTCCTGAACGTACCGTGCCTATGGCAAAGTAGGCGTCACGATAGAGTGGAGCCACGCCCTTATTGGTCACAGTGAGGCATGTCTGAACGCCATCAGTCTGACATCTCGTCACCTCGAAATGATAGCCCGAAGCCATGCTGCACTCCTTGAAGCGCGAGGGGGTGTTGTAGTCGTTCTTGCCACCCGGATTGTTGTTGGCTATCATAAAGGTGATGTGATATTTGGCAGCCTGTTCCTCCCAAGTGTGCCCGTACATACCAGCAGGATTGGTGAACCCAGGCTGGTCGTTCTTGGTGTAATAGCTCACCTCGCCACCGCAGACTCCTGTCTGCCAGTGCTCTTCGAACCCCATGTTCAGCCAGCACTGCTCGTTGTAGCCGTCGCCGGAGCTCAGCTCGTGGTTCTGGTGCATGAACGAGTCGTCGAACAGCCCGAAGCGCAATGCCCTCAGCTCGGCATCGCTGCGGAAGGAGGCATACTTGGTGCTGGCAGCATCGATGCTGATGGCCCAAGGAATAGGCATCACACTGGCAAGGTGGAGGAAGAACTCCTTCTGATATTCCTTGGTCGGGAAATTCTTGCCCAACTGGATATTGGTATTGCTGCCGTTGTAAATGTGAAACTCCGACCAATGGCCGAAACCTACCTCGATGAAGGCGATGCGGGGATCGGAGGCATAACGGGCTGCGAAATCGGCATAAAACTGCTTGGTGAAACGCTTCAGCTCGGCATTGCTCCAGTCGGCGTAATAGCAGTCACCGTCGCCAGTATGGCTGAAGGTTTCGTGGTAGTCGCTACTTGCCTTGATGTAGGCTGGTACAGCTGTGGTTCCTTCGTTGCCGTCGACCATTGTCTCGCCAGGATACTCGTAGAAGAAACGTAGCACAGCCTGGTGGCTGCGCCCCTTGATGTCATCGAGCAGGGTCTCGAGATAGCTCCAGTCATACTGTACGGTTCCGTCATCATCGCATCCCGTCACCACCCAGCACGGAGGCAGATAGGCGAACTCCATGGCATGGCTCTGCCCATAAGTAGTATAGAGGCGATGAGCAAGGTCTTCCCAGAGCACGAGTCCCGTCATGGGCTGCACATGGGTTATCTGCGACTGCAGGGGCACGTCGTGCCACCCTGCCGACATCATTCTGAGACTTGCCAGCAGGACAAGAAGAGTCAAAAAAAATCTGTTCATTGCTCGGGAATTATCGAAGTGTTTTTATAAGTTTTTTATTAAGGAGTTACTTATGAGTCATGATGTTGAGCACCATGTCGTCGGTGGCACGCATGGCATCGGCACCGATGGACGTGAGGTTGTGGATGCAGCGGTCTACATCGTCGTCGACGATGCCCTCAGCAGAAGTGACGCAACGGCCCTCCATGGCAAGCAGCGAGGAGAGCAGAGCGGTGCTGACTCCCGACGAGATCTTAAGCGAACAGCTGGGCTTGGCTCCGTCGCAGATCATGCCCGTAAGGTTGGCCACCATATTCTTCACCGAGTTGCAGATGCGCTGATAGTCGCCGCCCATGAGATAGGTGATGCCGCAACTGCTGCCTATGGACGCCACCACGCAGCCGCACAGCGCCGACAGCTTGCCGAGGCTCTGCTTGATATAGATGGCGGTGAGATGGCTGAGCATGAGGGCTCGGATGAGCTCTTCCTCGGTGTTCTCGTTTTCGATGGCATAGACGGCAACAGGATTGGTGGCACAGATGCCCTGGTTGCCGCTGCCGCTGTTGCTCATCACGGGAATCATGGCTCCTCCCATACGGGCATCGCATGCCGAGGCGGTGCGCGAGATGATGTGCGAGAAGATGCTGTTGCCGAAGATGCCGTGACTCATGGGGCGGTCCATGGTCTTGCCTAAGCAATGACCGTAGTTGCCCTTGATGGAGAGCTCGGCTGCCCGCATGTTGTACTCCTTGGTCTTCAGAATGAAGCTGATCTCGTCGAGGGGAGCTGTCATGGCGAAGTCGTAGACCATGCGCATGGAAAGTTGTATGTCGGTGTCGTCCTCATCGGCGCCTCCGGGCTGTCGTTGGTCGAGCACCACCTCGTCGTTGCGCTCGGCAAAGACAAAGTGGGTGTGGCTGCCCGCAATGATGGCGGCAGCCTGGTCTTTACCCGAATGACAGACAACCTCGATGTAGAGTTTCTCGACGATGCCCTGCTTCAGCTTGATGTCAATGTCGGCATCCTCGATGTAGCGCTTGCCCTGCTGCAGAGCTTCGGAGGTGAGGTCTTTGAGCACTTCGAGCTCATATTCGGGCTTGCCGATAAGGGCACCCAAGGCTACAGCGATGGGCAGGCCGATCATTCCGGTGCCGGGAATGCCCACGCCCATGGCATTCTTGAGCATATTGGGGCTGAGCAGCACCTCGATGCTGTCGGGACGCTTGCCCAACAGAGTGGCTGCCTTGGCCGTACACAACGCCACAGCCATCGGTTCGGTACAGCCGATGGCGGGAACTACTTCCTTATTGACAAGAGCGATGATGCGCTCGCGGGTCTTCTTTTCTTGCATGATATTCTCTATTTTGGGGGCAAAGGTACGAAAATTATTCAAAAAAGAATAAAAGTGATGATAAAAAAATTACTCAACTTCCGTAAGTACGAAAGTTGAGTAAATTGGGATGATTAGTCTTCTAACTGGAAGAGAGGATCGTCGGCTGTAAGCATCACTGGCTTCTGGTCGAACTCCTTGAGGAGCTGGGCAGGAACATACTGCTTGTCGACCACGAGGCGGAACATGTACTCATTGAACCAGCGGTTGGTCATGATGAGACAGCCCTTCTGTCCGTTGTCGGCGCCCCAGCTGTTCTCCACCTTCCACTTCAGCGGCTTGCCATTGGCGTCGAGGTCGACGGCGGTGAGCGTCATGGCGTGGGTAGAACCGCTGTCGAAGGTGCTGATGCGCTCGGCCTTGTTCATAGGGAACGTGGTACCGAAGAGCGAGGCATAATCATAGTTGTCGAGGTCGAGATAACCGCGCTTGCGGTCGAACTGCTTGCCCACATCGTAGCTGGAGTACATCTTGCGGCCGTCCTTGAGCGAGGCGATGGCGAGGCTGGCAATCTCGTCCATAGGCAGGTTGAGATACTTCCAGTTGTGGCCGTCGTAGGTGTGGCGGTCGTACTCCACCTCGTAGGTCTTGTGGTAGGGGCGGCGTGGGTCGTTCATCACCATGATAAAGGTGCCGTTGAGTTCCTTGCCCACTGTAGCGTCGTAGAAACTCTTGGGAGTATAGGTCTTCGCCTCGCCCATCTGCTTGCCGTCCTTGTTGCGGAAGGCGTAGCTGAACTCCTTGACAGGCTCGCCCAGGGTGAGGCATAGCATGTGATAGACGGTGGCGAGCATCTCGGTCTTGCGGGCCGCTATCTGCTTGGCGTTCTTGCCTGCAGCAGCCATGCGGCGAAGCTCCAGTCCGTACTCACGCAGCTTGCTTGCCACGAGACGGCTCATCTTGTTGGTGTTCTCGCTCGAATAGGTCTCGGGCATCGCGCTCATAGGCACCAGTCCGTACTTGGCTGCCAGGTCGGCTACGCCGCAGAAAGTTCCGCCGTCGTTGAGCGGACTCTTAAAGAAGAACTGCACCTGAGGGTCCTCGATGGACTTGCGTGCATGGTCGATGACGCCCTGAAGCATGAGGTTGGCCTTCTCCAACTGGTCGTAGAAGAAGAGATAGTCCTGCGAGAACTCCACTGCCAGAGAGTCGGCATGAGCCTTGGCGAAGTTGGCACGCAGCACGTTCATGCCGCTGAACATCCAGCAACGGCCAGAGCTCTTCTGGTTGTGGATGCGCTGTGCGGGAGTCTCCACGCTGAAGTGAGTGTCAACAGGACCGGCATTGGCACGGTTCTTCACCAAGTCGTCGATACTGTTGGCAGCGATGGCATTGAAGAGCGCCTTGTCGGCAGCCGATGTCTTCTGCATTTTCTCGATCTGCGAGAGCATCTGCGCCGAGATGCCTCCCTGCTTGGTCTGAGCCATCGTGGCGGCTGAAACGGCCAGCAAGGCTCCTAAAAGGAAGATGTTTTTTCTCATTATGTTGTGATATTATTGATTTGTCGGGATGCAAATATACGAAGAAAATGTGGGAAAACAGAAATAAAACGGACAAAAATGACATATACTGAAAAAAAAACACTACCTTTGCATGGTTATTCATGAGATGAAGACATGGACAAAGAGAAGTTTAGCCTTTTAAGCAACATCAAGTATCCCGAAGACCTGCGCAAGCTGAGCATCGACGAGCTGCCGGAACTCTGCAGGGAACTGCGCGAGGACATCATCGAAGAGGTGGCGGTCAACCCCGGACATTTCGCCTCCTCGCTGGGTGTCGTCGAAATCACCGTAGCCCTACATTATATATATAATACACCCTACGACCGCATCGTGTGGGACGTGGGCCATCAAGCCTATGGCCACAAGATACTGACCGGGCGGCGCGACGCCTTCTGCACCAACCGAAGGCTGCACGGCATACGCCCCTTCCCCACTCCCTTAGAGAGCGAATACGACACCTTTGCCTGCGGGCACGCCAGCAACTCGATTTCGGCGGCGCTCGGCATGGCTGTGGCCGCCAAGCAGAAGGGGGAGAACGACAGGCACGTAGTGGCAGTGATAGGCGACGGAGCCATGAGCGGAGGACTCGCCTTCGAGGGAATCAACAACGTATCGAGCACGCCCAACAACCTGCTCATCATACTCAACGACAACGATATGAGTATCGACCGGGCCGTGGGAGGTATGGAGAAATACCTGCTCAACCTCGACACCAACGATACCTACAACCGGCTGAGGTTCAAGGCCTCGCAATGGCTGCACTCGAAAGGCTACCTCAACGATGACAGGCGAAAGGGAATACTGAGACTGAACAACGCGCTGAAGTCGGCACTGAGCCACCAGCAGAACATCTTCGAGGGAATGAACATACGGTACTTCGGACCCTTCGACGGACACGACATACGCGAAGTGGTGCGCGTGCTGCGACAACTCAAGGACATGAAAGGCCCCAAGCTGCTCCACCTGCACACCACCAAGGGCAAGGGCTACGAGCCTGCAGAGAAAAGCGCCACCATCTGGCACGCACCAGGAAAGTTTGATCCCGAGACGGGCGAGCGATTAGTGAGCGACACCAGCAACCAGCCGCCCAAATATCAGGACGTCTTCGGAAACACCCTGCTCGAACTGGCACGGCAGAACCACAACATCGTGGGTGTAACGCCCGCCATGCCCACCGGATGCTCCATGAGCATCATGATGAAGCAGATGCCCGACAGGGTGTTCGACGTGGGCATAGCCGAAGGACACGCCGTCACCTTCTCGGCAGGAATGGCAAAGGACGGACTCATGCCATTCTGCAACATATACAGCTCGTTCGCACAGCGGGCCTACGACAACATCATACACGACATGGCGCTGCTCAGTCTGCCCGTGGTGCTGTGTCTCGACAGGGCTGGACTCGTGGGCGAGGACGGACCCACACACCACGGAGCCTTCGACCTGGCGGCGCTGCGGCCTGTGCCCCACCTCACCATCGCATCGCCTATGAACGAGCACGAGCTGCGCAACCTGATGTACTCGGCCCAGTTGCCCCACCACGGTTGCTACGTGATACGCTACCCCAGAGGCAACGGTGTGCTCACCGACTGGCGAAACCCCATGCAGGAAATCGTGACCGGAACGGGCAGAAAACTGAAGGAAGGCACCGACGTGGCTGTGCTCACCCTCGGACCTATCGGAAACGATGCTGCCGAGGCCATAGCCGAAGTGGAGAAAGAGACGGAGGGACTGAGCGTGGCCCACTACGACATGCGATTCCTGAAACCGCTCGACGAGAAACTGCTCCACGAGATAGGAAGCAGATTCAACCGCATCGTAACCATCGAGGACGGCGTGCGCATGGGCGGCTTCGGCTCTGCCGTCCTGGAATGGATGAGCGACCACGACTATCATCCTCACGTCATCCGCATGGGACTGCCCGACGAGTTTGTGGAACACGGCACGATAGCACAGCTCAGAGAAATCGTGCACATGGATAAGAAATCAATCAAAGAAGCTATTATAAAAGAATGAAAATCATCATTGCTGGCGCATACGCCATCGGAACGCACCTGGCGAGACTCCTGTCACGCAGCAACGAGGAGATAACACTCATCGACGAGAGCGAGGAGCGGCTGGCAAGCATCGGCTCCGACTGCGACCTGCTCACCATGGTGGGAAAGCCTACAAGCCTGAGGGTATTGCGAGATGCGGGAACGGCAGACGCCGACCTCTTCATCGCTGTCACGCCATTGGAGAGCACCAATATCACTGCCAGCATCCTGGCGAAAAACCTGGGAGCCAAGCGAACGGTGGCACGCGTGGACAACCCCGAATACATGGATCCGCAGGCACAGGAGTTCTTCCAGGGACTGGGCATCAGCAAGCTGATATATCCAGAAATGCTCGCCGCTGTCGACATTAACAACGGACTGAAGATGAGCTGGGTGAGACAGCGATGGGACGTGCACGACGGCGCCCTGGTGATGCTCGGCATCAAGCTGCGACAGACCTGCGAGATACTGAACCAGCCGCTCAAGGACATCAGCGGACCCAACGACCCCTACCACGTAGTGGCCATCAAGCGAGGCGACGAAACCATCATCCCCGGCGGTAACGACGAGTTGAAACTCTACGACCTGGCTTACTTCATGACCACTCGCAACTATATTCCCTACATCCGAAAGATAGTGGGCAAGGAGCACTATGTGGACGTGAAGAACGTGATGATTATGGGCGGAGGACGCACGGCCGTGAGAGCCGTGAAGAAAATGCCCGAATACATGGAGTGCAAAATCATCGAGAAGGACGAGGCACGGTGTGAGTACCTCAACGAAATACTCGACGAGAACAAGACACTCGTCATCCATGGCGACGGACGCGACATTCCGCTGCTCAACGAGGAGGGAATACGCAGCACGCAGGCTTTCGTGGCGCTGACGGGAAACGCAGAGACCAATATCCTGGCATGCCTCACTGCCAAGCGCATGGGAGTGAGAAAGACCGTGGCTGCCGTAGAGAACGTCGACTACGTGAGCATGGCTGAGAGCCTCGACATCGGAACCATCATCAACAAGAAGGTGATTGCCGCCAGCTACATCTATCAGATGATGCTCGATGCCGACGTGATGAACGTGAGATTCCTCATGAATGCCAACGCCGACGTGGCGGAGTTCATCGCCAAAGAAGGATCCAAGGTCACCAAGAAGCCTGTCAAGGATTTGGGAATGCCCATCGGCGTGACCATCGGCGGACTGGTGCGTGGCGAGGAGGGAATGCTCGTTTCGGGCAACACACAGATTGAAGCGGGCGACTCGGTCATGGTATTCTGCCACAACACCAATATGAAGAAGATAGAAAAATACTTTGTATGATGGGAGGTAATGGGAACTTCCATTAACTTCTTAAAACTTCCCTCACTTGAGAAAACTTGAACAGAAAGAATGATCAACTGGAAACTGATATACAAGGTTCTGGGGCAGCTGCTCTTCATTGAGGCTTCGTTGCTGCTGCTCAGTCTGCTGGTAGCTGTCTACTATCAGCAGGAAGACATCTTTGCCTTCATCGTGGCAACGCTGACCACCATTGGCGGAGGACTCATCCTGAAATGGCGAGGACACGGAGCCGACAACTCCATGTCACGACGCGACGCCTATCTCGTTGTCTCGCTATCGTGGATTATCTTCAGCCTCTTCGGCACGCTGCCCTTCATGGTGAGCGGCTACATCAACCACTTCACCGATGCCTACTTCGAGACGATGTCGGGATTCACCACCACCGGAGCCACCATACTCGACGACGTGGAGTGCTTTCCGCACGGACTGCTGTTCTGGCGATCACTCACACAGTGGATAGGCGGACTGGGTATCGTGTTCTTCACCATCGCCCTGCTGCCATCGCTCGTAGGCGGACAGACCAAGGTGTTTGCCGCCGAAGCCACAGGCCCTATCAAGACCAAGTTGCATCCACGTATCTCCACATCGGCAAAGTGGATTTGGAGCATCTATCTCATGCTCACCATCGCCTGCATTCTGTCGTATTATGTAGCGGGAATGGGACTTTTCGACAGTTTCAACTATGCCATGACGACAACGGCAACGGGAGGCTTCTCCACCCACAACACCAGTACCGAGTTCTTCCATTCGCCATCGCTCGAATACATCTGTACGTTCTTCTGTTTCCTATCGGGTGTCAACTTCACACTGCTCTATGCCGCCGTCATCAAGTTTAAGATTAAGGAACTGTTCCGCAACTCCGAGTTCCGATTCTACATCTTCCTCGTCACGGTCTTCAGCATCTTCATTATGGTTGAGCTCATCGTGATGCGCAACTACGATATAGAACACGCCTTCCGCAGCGCCATCTTCCAGGTGGTTTCGTTTATCACGACCACTGGTCTCTTCAACGACGATGCCGCACTCTGGCCTCACGTCACATGGGTGGTGCTGTCGATGTGTATGTTTATCGGTGCCTGCTCGGGCAGTACGAGCGGTGGACTGAAATGCATCCGTGGCGTCATCCTGCTGCGCATGGTGAAGAATGAGTTCCGACAGATATTGCACCCCAACGCCGTGCTGCCGCTCAAGATCGACGGGGTGAACGTGCCCATGCAGAAACGCGTCACGCTGCTGGCTTTCCTCACCATCTATCTCATCATCTGCGTCATCATCTCGTTCACGATGATAGCGATGGGAATCGACAACACCAATGCCATCACCATCACGCTGAGTTGCGTGGGAAACGTAGGACCGACCTTGGGAACAGAGATTGGACCCACCATGTCGTGGAGCGAACTGCCCGATCTGGCCAAGTGGTTCTGCTCACTCATGATGCTCATCGGCCGTCTGGAAATCTTTACCGTACTCGTGATCTTCACACCAGCCTTCTGGAAGGAGAATTAGGGGGGGGGGAAGGAAAACGGTAAAAAAGTAAAAAGGTAAAAAAGTAAAAAGAGCCTCCTTGCTGATAAGGTGTTTCATGTAAAGGATAAAAAATAGAAAAATAAAATCAACATAACATAAAATAATAAGTGTACTCTGCTCGTTATTTGTATAATAAATACTCAACTATAACAAGTGTTGAGCCAAAAAAGCAAAAGAGTAAAAAACTTATTCTATCTGACTGTAAATTATAAACACAATGAAACCATTAAAATTTGAACCCTTATTGAAGTCCACCATCTGGGGTGGCAACAAGATTATCAACTTCAAAGACCTCAACCTGCAGCAGGAGAAGGTGGGCGAGAGCTGGGAAATCTCTGGTGTGCCTGGCAACGAGAGCATCGTGGCTGACGGCGAGATGAAAGGCAAAAGCCTCAACGAGGTAGTCGCCGAACTGAAAGACAGTTTCTTAGGCAAGGAGAACTATCAGCGATTCGGCAATGAGTTTCCGCTGCTCATCAAGTTTATCGACGCCAACACCGACCTCTCCATTCAGGTGCACCCCAACGACGAGATAGCGCACAAGCAAGGCAAGGAGCGCGGAAAGACAGAGATGTGGTACGCCCTGCCATGCGAGCCCGAGGCCAAGCTATACAACGGTCTGAAAATGAAGATTACACCCGAAGAGTATAAAAAGATGGTGGAGAACGACACCATCACCGACGCCCTGGCACAATACAAGGTGAAGGAGGACGACTGCTTCTTTATCCCTGCAGGCAGAATACACGCCATCGGAACGGGTTGCTTCGTGGCAGAGATACAGCAAACCAGCGACGTGACTTACCGCATCTACGACTTCAAGCGCAAGGACAAGGACGGCAACTACCGACAGCTGCACACCAAGGAAGCTGCCGAGTGCATCGACTACACCGTGCTGTCCAATTATCGACAGGAATACAAACCTGTGAAGAATCAGGGTGTCAGCATCGTGCGCTGCCCTTATTTTTGCACCGCTGTCTACGATCTCGACGAACCTATGACGCTCGATTACTCTGAGCTCGACAGTTTCGTGATTCTCATCGGCCTGAAGGGCCAAGCAACCATCACCGACAACGAGGGCAACACCATCACCCTGCAGGGCGGCGAAAGCACCGTGGTTCCAGCCTCCACCCAGACGTTGAAGGTAGAGGGAACATTGAAGTTCCTCGAGACATACGTGTAATTTTTAAAGGTAAAAAAGTAAAAAGGTAAAAAGAGCCTTCTTGCTGATAAAGTATTTACTTTTTTACCTTTAAAAATCCTTTTTACCCTTTTACTTTTTTACCCTTTTTACCTTTTTACCTTTAAAAATCCTTTTCCAAGTATCTTTCCACATCGGCAAGGATTTTCTGAAATTCGGGTGAGAACTGATAGTAGGTATTTTTCTTCATCATCATCTTCACCTTGCCGAGGCTGTTCTCGTAGCAAGCTATTTCGGTGCGTGCCTGTTCGCTGTGAACAGCACGGTCGCGGATGTCGTTCTCCTGCTCATTGCGCAGAATGTCGCACACCGTCTGCACCACCGGACTCACTACCAGGTCGAAAAGATGATGACCCTGGATGTAAAGATAAGTATTGTTGTCGTTGATTCCCAAGTCGCACAACATCCGCTCCGTCTCAGGCAAGGCATCCTTGAGTTTGGGGAAACGGCGCTCCAGTTGGAACATCTTCGCCCTCACCTTCTTGCTCAGATACTCTATCGCCCACTTCGGATTCTGAATGCGTACTGAGGGAAGCACCACCACCTTGTTGAACTCGCACATATCGAAGTGCATCGTCATCTTGCGGCGCTGCAGAAAGACAACATGCCATACAAAGAGAGGCCAGATGGTTTGGGAATAAGACTGCAGGAAGCGCTCAAAGTTGAAAATGCGATGGTCGTTGAGCGTCACCATCACACAGGTCTCGTGCAGTCCCTTGGCATAACACTGGAAGTTTTCTATCGCGTAGGCATAAGTATGAAAGATGTAGGGATTCTCCAACATCTGTCTCGACATCTCCGTAGCGCCTTGCAGAATATAGTCGTAGTCAGCATCCACACAGGCTATCATGTCTCTGCCCACGCCCTTGAGCATATTGGAGATGGCTGCCTTCTTGCCCCTGTCGAGATGCTGGTTGCGCGAAGGCAGCATGATATCGAAAGTTAGTTTGTCGTCCTCATAACGGCCAAGCACCGAGCGCCAGAAGAACACATCGTCGTAGCTCTCGACGTAGACTACTATTCTGCGCCGGGCTTTCTTCGGAGTCATCTTGTTGATGGCCTCGAAGTATTGCGAATTGATATTATCGGTTAAACGTTTAGCCATAAGCAGAACAATTAAACACTAAACACTAAACATTAAACACTAAAACATCACTTAATCGTTATGTCGTTCACCTCAGTCACACGGTCGGTCCAGCCGTCCATGACCACAGCAGGACTGTGGGTTGTCATGATAATCTGAATGTTGGGGTTCAACTTCAGCACCAAGGAGATAAGCTGCTTCTGCCATTCAAAGTGCAAACTGATCTCAGGCTCGTCCATGAAGAGCACATAGGGCTGATTGTCTTCCACCAGCACAGTGAGCAGAATGGCAAGCATCTGCTTCTCGCCTGCCGACAGCTGATAAGGCTGCAGCACCTCGCCTATCTGGTTGAACTTAATCTCGTTGGCATTGCGGATGATGGTCTTGCCCGTCTCGCGGAACAGGTCGTCGACAATGTCCTGGAACATCTTCTTGGGCTCGCTGAGTGCCTGAGCCTTCTGTGCCGCATCGGGTTCGCCACTCTGCAGCACGGCAATGATACGATTGCCGATGTTCACCTGATAGTCCAGATACTTGCGCTGCAACTGGAAGAGCTGCCAATCGAGCTCGGTAACAAGTGAAAGATCCACCTTGCTGATCATCTCAGAGTTGAGCAGCGGACGGTCGACCGAACGAATCACGTCAAACCTGATCCATTTAGCCTCCTCGGGCTCCACCTTCAGATGAACGCCCTTGAGCAGATGGCTGGGAAACTCGCCCCCGGCACTCAGGCCTTTCACTACCTTGTTGAGAATGGTGCTCTTGCCCACTCCGTTCACACCGCTCAGGATGTTCACCCTGCGGTCGAGGTTCCAAAGTATGTGCTTGGTACCACTCCATAGAGAGTCTATCTCTATCTGCTTGATATAATCGGCATATTTCTGCATAGGTTTGTACTTTTATCTACTTTAACTCTAAAACTCATGGCAAATATAATCATTTTAACCGAAATTTTGTACCTTTGCATCGATTTTTTATATTAAATAAGGTAAAATGGGTAACAACAAACCACTTTTAGCCCACTTGTGTCTCTTTGGATCGGGCGCATTCTGGGGACTGATGGTTCCTGTCGGCAAGGATGCCATGACACACGGCATCGAAGGCATCGACATGGTATCGTTCCGCGTTCTGGGCGGAGCCATCCTCTTCTGGCTCACTTCACTCTTTACTCGCAGGGAGCACATCCCTACAACCGACATCATCAAGCTGGCAGGAGCAGGACTCTTCGGACTGGTATTCAACCAGTGCTGCTACACCATCGGACTGAGCATCACCTCGCCCAGCAATTCGAGCATCATGACTACATCGATGCCTATCTTCGCCATGATTCTGTCGTTCCTCATCCTCCACGAGCCCATCACCTGGAAGAAGGTGGCTGGCGTACTCTTAGGCTGCAGCGGTGCCGTGCTCATCATCATGACAAGTGCCACGGCGGGAAATGCCAAGGTAGGAAACATCTGGGGCGACTTGCTATGCATGGCTGCCCAGCTGTCGTTTGCACTCTATCTGTCGCTCTTCAAGCCCTTGGTGGGAAAATATTCGCTCTTCACCATCAACAAGTGGATGTTCACCTGGGCATCGGTCATGATCCTGCCTTTCTCCGCCTCTCATGTGGCTTCCATCCCATGGGCAGATGTGCCTGTATCGGCATGGTGGGAAACGGGCTACGTCATCTTCTTCGGCACTTATCTGGGCTACATCCTGATGATGATAGGCCAGAAGACACTCCGCCCCACTGTAGTTTCGGTATACAACTATGTGCAGCCTTTGGTCTCTGTTTCTGTCAGCGTGCTCGTAGGCCTGGCAGTCTTCAAAGGCACGCAGGCTCTTGCCGCCCTCCTCGTCTTCTCAGGTGTTTGGCTGGTTATCAAGAGCAAGTCGAAACACGACATCGACAAGCACGACCACAGCCTGGCCTATGAGAAAAGGCATGCGTAAACTGATTTCATGTCGATAAAAAAACAGTAACTGTCCTCATCTGAAAAGTAGAATCAGATGAGGACAGTTTTTTATTCCGCCAAATTAGGCAACAAAGAACAGTTCATTTTGCAGCGTTATTCATATATAGGATTTAGTTTTTAAAGGTAATTAGACTTATTCAGGTTACAATAGATATTGCATAGATAGAAATTACAAGGTAGACTTTTAGGTTCGGTTTTTGAAAGTGAATCCTGCTGGCAGTGATGCCGGCAGGATTCTGCGTTATTATGCTCTAAAACAAACCGTTCCGTTTCATTAAATTCACCAATTCTTTATCAGAGATAGATTCCATTTCTGATTTATCATAAATGGTCAATAGTTCTATAAAACCATCCTCTTCATTCATGATTGCCACAAAGGAAATAACTCTAGCACCACCACTTTTTCCTTTACCTTTAGAAGCAATACTCATTCTTATTTTTCTTAACCCTTTACCCAAATCTACCCCTTGAAGAGGATTAGATTGAAGAGAATGCAAAAAATCTCCGTAATCTTGCTTAATAGACTTATAGCGCTTACTTAATTTCTTCAATCTACGGGCAAACTCAGGTGCAACCTCTATCCTATAACTCATTAAGCAAATCCTCCGCAGGAATAAAATCCATTTTTCCTTCGCGATGAAGCTTCAATTCCGTAAAGGCCTGATTGATACTAGCAAAGGCTTCTTCCTTAGCCTTTGCATTCTCCACGTTTCTTTTAGCTTGTGCCAATTTTTTAAGATAACGTGCAGCTTTTTCCAAATAGCTCTCGTCATTAGAAAGTACGCCCAAGCTATTATAAATATCAGTATTCAATTGCATTACATTCATTATCGAATCCTTTCTTTTAGCTAGTAATTATGCAAACGAACAATATGAAAGTCAGCTTTAAAATTGCCGAATGCAGTCTATTTGGTGCAAAGATAAACTAAAAGCATGAAACCCGCAAGAGATTTCGTACTTTTTATATGTTTTTATCGATACATTGCGTAGAATTCCTGCACCTTGTTATAGAGCATAGAAGCATAGAGAAGACCATCTTTCCATTCTTCAGGAATTGGGTTTATTCCAAATTTAGCACCCAGGATAGCTCCTGCTACTGCTGCATTGGTATCCGCATCTCCTCCTGATAAAACAATCTTTAGGATACCCTCTTTATACGAGGTTACATGCCAATAAGCCCATAGGGCTGCCCCTAAAGTTCTGAGCGTATATCCCATACTCTTTTCATCATCCAGACACAAAGAATCCAGACCTTCATGATATGCCAAGTCAACAAATGGAACGATTCGTTCATCATATTGTTTGGCAATGCCAATCACATCTTCATAATCTAATATTCTGTTTCCAAAGACAAGAGCATGTATGATAGAAGAAACGATAACGCAAGATCCCACACAGCGAGGATCATAATGAGTTAGCTTACAGATATTCTCTGCATTATTAGCCACATTGTCCTTCATAAGCCCTACCACCGAAGTTCTCATGACAGCTCCATTAGCTGCAGCTTTTTTCTTTCCCATTTTCCAGATAATCTCTGCAGCCTTCTGTGGATTCGATGTATAGTCGCCAAGAGCCATTACATTATAAGTATGCCGGCCAATTCCCATGCCTCCGTTCATCATCCATTCCTTAAACCTTCTGGCAATATCAAGAATATCTACCTTTTGACAAGCCACAAAGGAATCTAAGATGCATAGCATCATATCGGTATCATCAGTCCAATCGCCTCTTTGCCAACGACGACGATGATCATCCTGCACGATTTGAGAATAGTCCTCTATCCCATTAGGATAAAAACGATCCACCTCTTGCTTGGACATAAACTCCGTGCTCAGTCCCAAGGCATCTCCTACAGCTTGTCCGAAGATTGTACCAAGGAATCGTTCATTTATAATTTCATTTTCCATATTTTTTCTATTCATACAACCAATCGTCAATTCATCCATATCTAGCAAAAGTGCTGTACGGATTACACAGCTCCACTTTTTTAACGACAACACTTATTCCCTTTCATGCTCCTTCAGATACAAATTAAACACATTAAGAATCTGACGAAGATTATCATCAAGCACATTTATTATATACACAACGAGCCAGTTCTTCCGGTATTTCTATCCCTTTGGTTGCAACAGCCAAGGTCATAACCGTATCATCCGTAAAACGAGGCTCTTTGTATATATCGAAGTCCCCATGCTTTACCGGATGAAATTCATACGCAGCCCCGAAGCAATCGCCAGCGATAGCTCCAATGATACCAGTTGTAGGTACAGTTTTACAAGTTATATGTCCCATGAATATATTCTACTATATGGAAATATCGGATTATTAATGTTACAATAAATGCATAGAAGCCAGCCAATGCATCATCAAGCATACAGCCCCATCCACCATGAATATTCCGGTCTATCCATCTGCAACCAAGCGGTTTAGTTATATCTATCACTCTAAACAGCACAAAACCTATTGTTGCAAGGGATATTGAGACATAAGCTGGACCATCTACACAAACAGCTGCTAAAGCAGCAACCCACGTACCAAAGAACTCATCAATTACGACAGCCCTTGGGTCTTCACCCCAATATTTCTCCATCACATTATCAGTCCAAACTCCAATCAACAAAGAACTAACAACCAATAAAATTGTAGCCACCATCAACCCTATCGGAGAAAGGACATAATAAAGACCTATCCAAATGAGCAAAGCCAGGAAAGCTCCTGCTGTACCAGGTGCTTTAGGTACAAAGCCAGCGCCTAATCCTGTGGAAATAATTACATGAAGCCAAGGCGCTTCACCTAACTGTTTATTATTGTTATTACTCATATTATTTTCCAAACAATGCCTTCAGAACCATCTTACCAATTTTTCTTTCCAATCCAGCCTTTGAGGTTGGAATACCAGTCTCACGAGCAAACTTTTGTTTTGCTTGCGTGATACCTAAAGCCCGATTTAAGGAGAATGACACTCCTGGTATTTTAAACTTAGACATATCTTTATAAATTTTAGAAATTGATAAAAAAGAGTTGCGCCTTCTATCTTAAAGAATAACGCAACTCCTTCTATTTTATTTTAGATTTTCTTTAGCAAACTCCAGATTTCACGAATCCAAAGCACAAGTGAAGAACCAACGATGATGATTACCCAATCCTCAAACTTCAGCCCAGTTACATTGAAGAAATTCTGCAAACCAGGGATCTCTACCATAGCAATCTGACCAGCCAAAATGATAGTTGCAATAATCAACAAGCCCTTGCATCCCTTGAAATGAAGCGCACTCTTACCTGTCTCAAATGCTCTTGCACAGAAGAGATAGAAGAAGTGAGTCATCACGAAGATGGTGAAGAATAAGGTCAACTCGTAAGGAGTAAGACCATCAGATGCACCTAACTGAACGTTGAGTAAATCTGTTAACTGCGTAATATTCGAATGCTCAAAAACATAAAGTAATACAAGCAGCAACACAAAGAAGAATCCACCTACGCCCAAGATGTTCTGATACATCGCCTTATTCAGGATAAAGGCATTTCTATCTCTTGGCTTATCTTTCATCACGCTCTCTGATGGAGGCAAAGATGCCAATGCCATTGCAGCAAAAGTATCCATAATCAAGTTCACCCAAAGCATCTGAGTTACGGTAAGCGGACTTTCCTCGCCCATAAATGCGCCAAAAAGAACGATAAAGCAAGCAGCCACATTCACAGTCAACTGGAAGAGCAAGAAACGTTGGATATTCTGATAGAGTGAACGTCCCCACATCACCGCCTTACCAATACTACTAAATGAGTTATCGATAATGGTAATATCAGATGCCTCCTTTGCTACAGAAGTACCATCACCCATAGACAAACCAACATGAGCAGCCTTCAAAGCAGGGGCATCGTTGGTTCCGTCACCAGTAACAGCAACGACTTGGTTCTTCCTTTGCAAAGCCTCAACTAATCGTTTTTTATCCATAGGACGAGCACGAGAGATTATCTTCAAATCCAAGACTCTCTTATCCAACTCTTCATCAGAAAGAGCAGCAAACTCTGGACCAGTAATAATATTCTTATCACCATCCTTTGCTGTCCACAAACCAATTTGACAACCGATTTCCTTAGCTGTACCAGGAGTATCACCAGTAACAATCTTCACATTGATTCCAGCGTTCATACATTCAGCAACAGCTGCAGGAACATCTTGACGAACAGGGTCGCTGATAGCCACAACACCCATAAAGGTTAAATTATCAGCCACAACCTTACCATCCTTGAATATGTCAGCCTTACCATCAAGTATTTGATAAGCAAAGCCGAGGGTACGCATAGCTTGGTTCTGATATTCAACCAACTGATTCTCAATATCGGTTTTAGAAACATTGTTCTCGATGTTCTTGCACAAACCACTTACAATTTCAGGAGCACCCTTGACATAGAGAATTGTTTTGCCTTCAAACAATGAAGACTTAACAATTGTTGCCATATACTTACGCTCTGTAGAGAAAGGCAACTCCTCCAAAACCTCAGCAGACTCACGCAGATTCAGATAATCAATGCCAGCCTTCTTGAGCCAAAGAAGCAAAGCACCCTCCGTAGGATTGCCCAATACTTTTACAGCCTCAGCATCTGAATAATCCAAAGAAGCAGTTGAATTGACAGCGATACCTTCCTCAATCAACAGACTTTCCTTATCATTACCCAACGTCTGAGCAGAAAGACCATAGAAATTGGTATCATGCACTTGCATCTGATTCTGAGTCAAAGTACCAGTTTTATCGGTACAGATAACTGTCGTAGCACCCATTGTCTCACAAGCATGCATTTTACGAACTAAGTTGTTGGTCTTCATCATTCGAGTCATACTATAAGCCAAGCTCAGAGTAACAGCCATTGGCAAACCTTCTGGTACCGCAACAACCACAAGTGTTACTGCAATCATCAAGGTATCCAACGTATATGTAATCAACTTAGCTATTTGCTCACCCGGCATCAAAGTTTCATGGAAATAAACTACCATACCCATCAATATCACAAAATAGCCAATGATTGATGGAACAACTGCCTTCCAACTCCAGTCGTCAAACTTTTTTATAACCATCCAGAAGAATATAGTTGTAGGAATGGCCAAAGTCCAAACAATAGGATTCCAACCGAAGAACACCATCAATTTGAGAACGATAATAAGCGCAGCGAAGATATAGCTCAACTTGGTAATCAAGTCTGCCAAACCATCCAACTGTTCATTTAATGGTGTGCGAACACTATCATCTATCTGTGCTGCCTCAAAGACTTTACCATTTTCCGTTTTGTCGCCAACTGCCAAAACTTTGAAAATACCATGACCTTCCATCACCTTTGTACCACGCATCACATGGTTAGAAGGGAATGTTGCATCCTTATCAAACTCCTGTTCATGAATTGTCTTATGGCAAATAGGCTCGCCTGTCAAAGAAGACTCATCAACATTCAAGGTAACCGCCTCTAAAAGTTCACCATCAGCAGGAATCTCCTCACCAGTATTCAATACTACGATATCACCGACAACGACATCTTTCTTCTTGATAGAAGTTGTGTTCCCATTTCGGATTACTTCTACCATTTCATCGTCATTGACTTGGTTGAGAACCGAGAACTGCTTATCAGCCTTTAACTCAAAGATAAATGCGATACCTGTGGCAAGCAAAATAGCCACAAAGATACCAACTGGCTCAAAGAAAGTCTCCGCACCTTCATGCAATCCCCAAAACTCATAGCAAGAAATGCCGATTGACAACACTCCTGCTATCAACAAAATGATAATGAGAGGGTCACCAAACTTCTCAAGGAATTGCTTCCATAGAGGTTCTTTCTCTGGTGGTGTCAAGACATTGACGCCATGTTTACTACGGCTTTCGAGCACTTGGGCATCGGTTAAGCCTGTGTAATGATGTTTCTGTTCCATAATATAATTGTTTATTATTTGATTTTCTGTTTATGTGTAATACGCAACACATTCTTCGTATTGTCTATTTCTATCTTTCCCAATTTACTTAGAACACTTTGACCAAGAAGCAAAGGGGCAGCCTGATTGCGAACAACAGAAGCCTTGATGTTATTCATATGTAAAGAACCGAGTTTTACATCCTTCAAATTGATGACCGTACCTTCAGTTATGTTTCCATCAGCAGTCTGATAGTTCTGCTTACCAATAATGTCTGTAGAAGACAAGAAGTCATTCTTTGCCATAAATGTAGCTTCAACAGAAGAAATCGAAACATCTGTTGCACCTGTATCAAAGATGAAATGCAAAGGCAAGCCGTTGATAGAACATTTTACCTTGCAAACGCCTGCATCCTTTGTAAAAGGCACTTCCTCCACCTTCAACTCGTATGCAGAATCATTTTCTTCATCAGATGCTATTTCCTGTAGATGTTTCTCTTCATACTCATTTATCAAAGCCTTGAACTCCGCTGTGTTGCGGATATTGTCCAAGTCACGATCACACTTGATATGAGCGAAATGTCTATAGCCATTCTCCAAAGACTGGCGAAGATAAGAAAGAGCCTTTTCTTTCTCCCCCATTATTGAATAGAGACAGGCAGCGTCATAGCTGTTTTCCTTTTTGTCTTTGTCCAAAATTTTATTCAAGATCTCTATCGCCTTGTCCTTTTGCCCAAGATAATAGTAAGCATAAAAAGAACTTTTTGTTTCTTCTGGAATAGAATCCAAGCGAACGACTTGATTGAAATCAGCTTCAGCTTTTGTTGTTTCGCCCTTTAAGTGATACAAACGACCTCTAACCATATATAAATAAGCAGTGGTAGGTAGTAAGTTTATAGCCATCGTATAATCTTCCAATGCCCCTTCAATATCACCAAAATGATCTTTCATTGACCCTCTTAGTACATACCCAGCGCAAACACCAGGATTCTTTGATATATAATCACCCATTACATTTATAGCCTCTTTTGAACGCCCTGCATTGTCCAATATGTCAGCCTTAAAGAAAATGTAATCTGTATCTGTTGAATCCAAAGCTATAGCTTGGTTACAATACTCCAACGCCTTGTCATAATCACCCAAACCATTATAACAGACTGAAATTCTATATGCCGTTATAACATTAGACTCTTGTTCTAAAGACTCCTTGTAATATGCTATTGCCTTATTAAACTTAGCTGCATTTTCATACGCTATACCCAAATAATAAGCCCAACTTTGCTCATTGGGTTCTTTTACTTTCTGGACCTTTAATCTCGCTACAGTTTGTTCAAAAGCAGAATCTGCCAATTGCTGCAATTCATAAAAAGCTTTTTCGTCACGATCTATATTCAAAGCAGTCATCACATCCTCTATTGCTTGTTCGTATTTTTTCAAACCGATATAACTCTCCGCACGGCATGAATACGCAGAAGAATAATTCCGCTCTAACTTGATGACATAATCAAATTGTTTGATGGCATCTTCATAACGTTTCTGCGCATTCGCATTTCTGCCAATACCCATATAGCCCATCACATCACCAGCCTTCAAAGAAATCATCTTTTGATAATCCTTATCTGCCAAATCATATTTCGCCAGCTCATAATAAAGTTGGGCTCTAGCTTCATAATAACGAGTATCATTAGGCATCGCATTGATTGCAAAACCACAATCCTTTAAAGCTTGAACCGTATCTTCTAGATTCAGATACACTTTTGCTCTGGTTGCATAAGCAAAAGCCCTAAACTCTTTATCCTTTGCTGGAATTTTCTTCACAGCAATGTTGGCTGCTGTCAAAGCTCGTCCAAACTCTTCGTTATAGTTTCTCACCAAAGCTATCCATGCAAAGGCATAGCCATTATCTGGATGCTCATTGATTTCCTTGTTCAGGTAATCAAGAGCCTCCTCTGCGTTATCATTATTGACAGCCTCTACACCCCGACTATAATTATAGCTATCAGGTCGCTTGATGTTATCAGCCAACATGGCTGAAGAACAGAACACTAAAATCGATAAGATAAATTGTCTCATATCATTTACTCTTTATTAGTTGTCACTTCATCTTCTCTTCTTAATCTATCCAACTCTTCCCTGAAACTACGCTGTACATCAAAGAATCCAGCCAACATCGCCGCCAGATAATTTTCAATGTTTGGAATCTGCGGAACCAACAAGCACTGGCGCTTAGTATGAACAGCAAAACGTTGCCCTTCCTGGTCTATTGAATAGACCATTGTCAAGAAAGAATTGATATTTATCGTATTGATTGCTTTGCGGATATGGCATATATCATCAAAGTCATCCAAATCGACACTTCCCCACCAAGTATCCCATATTCCTATCATCAAACAATCCTTCCAAGTATCTATACGGAAATTTTCTCCTTGATAAGTGAAGAACATTGTATATTCATTCTCTTCGTCAAACTGCACTTCGCAGTTCAACTTACGCAAGATTTCTACACACAAGTCTCGTGTACTTATATTTTGGTTCTCTTTCATATCATTTTTGTTTAAAGGTAACACTTCTGCACTCACTGACATATTCGGTGCATTAGCAATGCTGTCCATTTCTTTTTCTGCTCTATCTTTCTTATTTTTGTAATTTAAGAAATAACAGAACAGGATTATTGTAATGAGTATTGATAAAAATTCTATCATATTAAAATATTTTTATTCCGAAATAAAAGACTATATTTTATTTACCCACGGCATTACCTTGTCCCAAACTATTCATTCTTGTAGATTCCAAAAGAGGGAGGTTACTTTCTGTCGGAATATAAATGACCGTCTTGTCACTCAAATCAGACTGCTGACGAACCCAAAGATACTGAATATAGGTTGGGGTTATGCTTCCATTTTCTATTTTAATTGCTTCAGCCGCACCTTTAGCTCTTTCAATCTCTGCCTGAGCATTGAGCTTTTCTGCTTCAAGATTAGCACGAGCTTCTTCTATTTTTATTTTACGGTTTTGTTCCGCCTTAGCAAACTCAGCCTTTCCTTCCATTTCTTGAGACCAGACATTATACCATGGACGAACAAAAGCCATTACTACAAAAAAAAGCAACTATGACACCCACGACTTTTACCACCAACTTGACAAGAGATGGAGTTATATTATAATTGTAATTTGCACTCATTTTGTTTTAATTTAATTATTTATCAGAAAATTTCACTTTCACTACTCTGCATCGTACTAAAGTTACCATTCTGTTGAGGTATCAACTCATAGTTAAGCCCTTGGTAATCCAAAGTAACTTGCGAATCCTTAGAGAAAGACTCATTAGCTACAAAACCACCTGTATTTCCTCCTGCCATTTTTTTATTTGGATTCCAACCTCTTCCTCCATAAAAGAACACCTGATAAGTCCCATTAGGAATAGAAAATTCATAAGAATCTCCAGCTAAGATATAAGCATTTCGAACAATATTCCCATGATGCTTAATGATTACGACCACGTCACATTCAGAATTTACAGATGTTGAAACTGTTATTGTAGAGGAACTACCATACAAACTTGCATTATCATAAGGTACAGCACCCGTTTGCAAATGATTATCGATGTAAGGATTATCCTCAACTGTAGATGTTACTGTAGATGAAGACCTATAAGCATCTTCATAATTACGGTTATTGGGATTTGGTTTTGTCACATTGCCACAAGAGCTAAACAAAGTAGAAACCAATAACAAACCAAAAGTCATTTTTCTTAAATACATATTTTTTAATTACTAAATATTTATTTTTAATTATTAAGCATTTACTTCGTCTGCACTCTATTGAAAGCCATATTGAATTGAGCCATCCTAACTTTCTCTGCCCCAACTATTGCCATTTCATAGTCGCATTCCTTATCTCCCATTTTGCTTGCAACAACAAAAAGTTCCAAACTCATTAGCAAGACAAAAAACACTGCATAAAATGCACCTGCAACTTTTCGGGTTGTTATGATAGAGAACATCGCTTCCAATTCCTCCAAGAATCCCACATTAGCCTGACATTCCTTTCGAGTATCTTCTTCAATGGTCAACTTTTTCTTTGTCCAGTCTCTTTCCTGTAAATCAAGTTGCTTTATCTTTTCATTATTGTCAACGACAATAGCTTGTTTGGGATTCGCCACTTGATTTGTAGTCACAGAAGGATTATTTACCGTTTTAATACTACCATTTACGACTAACTTAGCCTGACTGTTCGTAACCGATCTTTGAGTAATCCAAGGATGAGCATTTATATCAGCCTGCAACTCAGAATTTACCTTATCCAAAGAATCTTTCTCTACACGAAGAGCATTCAATTTTCCATCAATCACTCCCACTCTCTTTTGAGTAAGGTCAGCCGTTTGTTGCTCAATCGTGTCTGCCATTTGCTTGTCTATGTCTTTTCCAAACATGGTCTGGTCAAAAATCGTAGAACCGACAACTGCCATTACGATAGCTATCACCAATCTGAAAGTTGCTAACATCTTTGTTGGATGTATCGCCAAAAGTATCTGTCTCTCTATCATTACTATGATTGTCACAAACACCATAGAAACCAAAGCACATCCCCAAACAGGAAGACCTATATATCTTTGAGCGAAACAGAAACCAATGATACTCCAAACTATCATCAGGATAAGTAACGCAGAAGTATATTTATTCAGCTGACTTTTACTTGCCTCAGAACACTGTCCTAAAACATTTTCATTCCAACCTGTCAATTTACAACCAAACTTTATCCACCAACTCATAAGGCATTCATTTTAATAGTTCGACATATTAAGAAGCAATAGCTTGTTGTACAGCACCAACATTAGCGTTTGGCATCTGCGGCATTTTAGCCTTTACATTGGAGCCACTCATTGCTATAGTTGCAATTCCTCTCAAGAAGCCACAATCATACGACTGCAATGGAATTGATGCTTCATTTGCATTGTTTCTAAAATCAGCTTCCATCTCTCTCAACTCTTCTTTATGAGCATTAATCAATGACATAGTCTTTTCGATTTCAGCAACGGTGGTCAACAAACCTGCAGCATTGCAATTGTCAATACGAACCTGCAAGTCTTGCTTCATTACATCATAGTTGAGGTTGATTTCCCTGAACACCATGAGTATCTTATTGCGAATGAGACTCATATTTAAATCACGAAAAGCCAAGTCACTCTTAACCATTGCATCAGCAAAACCTTTATCCTCATAATTCTTATGAAGATAACCATAGATAACATCTATAGGCCAACCTGTTGCATAAGAAACTGACAAAGGCTTATTCTCTTTTGATGCCTCTTCCTTTACTGGTGCAACACTCTCAACCACCTCCTTTGCTTCAGAAGGTTCTACTACTGGAAGTGAAACTGTAGCTGCGCTCTCATTGTCACTTTTCTTGTTGAAGATATTAAAGATTCCCATAATCTCTTGAATTTTTAATTGTTATTATTTTTATTTTCTGGTGCAAAGGTATTGCTTTTCTTTCAACAAGACCGAGAATCCCCAACGTTACACCCACTATACACTCTAAGATACTTACATTTGCTTGCAAGGTTATAACACATCTATCATTGTCTCAATTTCGACTGATAATCAACGCTTTGTTTGAGATATACCATCAAAAGCATCAAACCTAAGAACACCATAACAAGCGAAATAGCCCAATAATTAGCCAAGGAATCATACAATCCATGCACTATAGCAGGAATACTGATTGCAAGAACATACAAGCCTCTCCTATACTTTGGATAAAGATGAGCAAACGACAAGAAATAACCAGCTATGCCACACCAACAGGCATGAAGGAAAGGCAAGCTTGTCAACCTTGCTATATTCAAGAAGAACGAGACATCATACGTCTGTTCTGCATTGACTGTCATCTGATATTGCACTCCTTCAAACACGCCAAAAGAGATTCCTGACATCAAACCATAAAAGACCATTGTTTGTGGAATTAACGGTTCCTTTGCTTTTTTTAATATAATAAGGAGCGGTATCATCTTTCCTAATTCTTCCGTAAGTCCCACCCCGAAGACATAACCAAGTATGTTTAAAGGAAAAGCCACATCTGTAAATGCGTAAAAAGGATTAACCTTAGGTAAACCTAATAAATCCCATGCAACAAACACACAAAGTTGAGTCAAAAAGAATACATTCAAAGTTGTCTTCAACTTGACTTGATGAGTTTTGAAACAAGCATAGAAGAACAAGCCCCAAATTATTGAGAAGTACAATGAGACCTCATAAAAAATGAAAAATCCTCCTAATGGTATGGTCATGATAATCATTGGCAACAATCCCACTAAAGCCAAGATTAAGAATCGCTGATCTGAAAGGAATTGCTTGGAAAACAACTTGGCCTTCGGGAATATTAACTCCGAACCTATCGCAGACAACTGTGCTAATACATTTCCTTTGTTTGGGACATGACTCTTTAGGTTAGCTTGTTTCAAATAAAAGCCAACAGTCCGTTCAAGGCTATCGCCGTCAGAAATAGCCTTGTCTTGTTTCAGTACCTGCCCATTGTTCACATACGAGAGCAATGTTTGCTCTTCGTATGGTCCAAAACGTTGGTTATTTCGAATTACATATACGTTCATCTATTCAGCATTTAGGCATACATATCTCTCCCTTTTGGATCTTTCCCATAATCATTTTCGTAAGGTTCACCATCTTCAAAAAACAACGTTATCAGAACATATATATTATACAGAGGTATCAACAATGTAAATATGCGAAGCCCAGACTCACCTTTATCATGAAAGCGTTTACACATTTGGGCCCAAGTAAACCAAAGAAGAGGTATATAGAAAAATGCCAACCAAGGACTTTCTTCAGCACCTACGGATAAGACAACAGCCAACACACAATAAATGATATAAGAAAGTCCAAATTCCAAACGTCTAACTCTTCCAGAAAAAGAAAAGGCGTGCGAAAACATTGCCTGCTTCTCAATAGCAGTACCTTCATTACCATTCTCAACTTTAGGAGATGAAACAGCCTGTCCCTCTTCATTTTTATTCAAATCTATACCCATAACATTAATTATTTACAAGTTGAACAACTATTAATCTACCACCTTGGCTCTTATCAAGCAAAATTTGTCGACCCTCAGTCAAAGGAACATACTCTCCTATTCCAATTGGCTTTTTATCCGTCGCATCATACATATCCGGCAAACGGCGATTGATGAGAATCCATTGATTCTTGAAGAAATGAAAATCACCAACTGGCTTTTTATCCTCTGAACTTGTCTTCTCATTAGCAGCAACAAGACGATTGGAATGCCATTTATATAAGGTCTGCTTGTCATACACCATCAAACGATAATTTTCCGACATATACTTACCATGGGAAGGTGCATAATAGAAGTTGAGAATAGGCAATTGTCCCTTATACTCTGTTCCACAAAATGGACACTTTGGCTTGGTGGTATTATCAAAAACATACCAATGTGACTCACACTTCGGATTTTGACAAGGTTGAACCAGATCACAAGTCTTAACCAAAGCGTCTTCCCATTCTGCTGCACTTGGACGAGCCGAAGGATTATGAAGTCCATCTATAAAAGCTCTATCAAATAACTTTTTCAAATACGGACCACAAATTGTATATGGTAGTTTTGCAGGGTCACCTTGTGGCAACTGACTCTTATCTAAATCTTGAGGTTTGACACGATTTGTCTTATCTGTCGGATGCTCTATAAACAAAGCCTTTTCTCCCATCGACAACTCTTCATCTTTTGCAGGATCTATATCCCATACCTTGCCACCTCGCAGAGGATGTCGATTTAGCAAGTACATATATATGAGTACAGCTAAAGCATGACGGTCTGTTGCGATACTCGGAAGTTTTTTATTAGGATCGCCAATCTTCAAGCCTTTGGTTTCCATAACCTCAGGTGCTATAAAATCAGGAGTACCTAAAACTCCAGCATCATATTTTCCTGGAACAACCAATTCATCTGCATCAATAATACAAGAATTACCAGTAATAGGATCTACAAGCACATTTTTATACGATAAATCTGAATGAGCAAGACCGGCAGCATGCAATCTTCTGACAGCACGAGCCAGTTTTAAACACATGTGCAAATCAGAAAGCCAAGTACCCTTTTGGTCTGCTGGAACAAAACGATTTCTCAATTTTGCTGATGCGAACCATTTACCTTCTTTTTCCTTACCATCAAAGGGACCACCTTTAAAGAAATACTTACTTGGATAAAAGGGTAAAACTACCCCGATCTTTCCATTCCATTCTACAAGTCGATCTGGCATTATCAAATAGTCTTTCCAATATTTACCCTCTACAGTCTCAAATATTCGTTTATGGTAAGGGCCTACAATATTTTCCAAACGATTTTTATCACTTGGTGAAAGAGTTTTTCGATAAAAAGCGACAACGTATGTCTTGTCTATTGAAAAATAAACATCCTTGACACCACCTTGAGCCTTGATTTCATCATAAAACTCAACGGTTGTGCCATCAGATGCCTTTAATATTACTTTGTTTGCCATAATATACTTTTCTAATACAATATTTCAATAGTTCTATCATCATGGTTACCTGGTGACCAGAAGTCAAGCCAATTGAGCAATTGGTCTTTTGCCGCTTCATTGTCATCAGACAAATCCACTCCATTCTCCTTTAAATCCTCCCAAAGTGCATCCCACTTATCAGGATTGTTCAGATTAGCATCTGTCTCAAACTTTGGGTCACTCACACCATCTGTCATCAAGAACAAAGCGGTGAAGTCTGGGACTATGTAAAAGCGGAGTCTCTGATACAACGCTGTTGCGTCCTTGAATATCTCAGGCATCGTCAAGAAGCGAGTTTGACCAGCAAACTCACCTTCATCAGGCACACCGAGTAACTTTGCAGTATGCGCTTCTTTGTCATAGAGACAAATCGCACCATCACCTACCCAAAAAGATGCAACAAACCAACCGTAACTAAATTTTTTACAAATAGTCAACAAAAATGTTGTTGCATAAATCTTTGGAGATTGATTTTTCGATGTCGCTTCTGCATAAATTGCCTTATGAGCACGAAAGGCAGCCGTACCAACAATCTTGTAGATATAATCCCCAACCATTTTACGAGCCTCGCTTTCGCTGTCTTCCTTAAACTGGTCATATGTATCTATCTCTTCTTCAAATTTCTTACTATCCAACAATTGCTCCTTGCAATAATCAACTGCCGTTTCACAAGCTATTCGAGAACCTTCACGAGAGAAGATAGCAGAACCAGCTCCATCAGCAACAGCCATAATATACCATCCATTTTCAAGATGAGCCATTTTGAAATGGTCATCACGAGGTTTTGCTTCTTGGGCATGCGAACGACCACGCTTGCTGGCTGCTACAATATCCTTTTGAGGAGTACCGTCATTCAGAGCCTCAACCTTCACATATTCACATTGTACATCTTCATTCTGATACTGCGGCTCAGGAATATTCTCCCAATCCACAGGTAAATTTTTCCACAATTTACGTGGGTCTTGATTGATGACAAAAGGAATCTTACGTTCTAAGACGGGTCTATCTTCTGGCAAGAATATACCTTTATATTTATAGCATAGCGTCAATTCAAATGTTGATTCAGCCGTTGTTGTACCACCATTACGCAATGGCTCTAAAGTTGGTAAACCACTAATAGTAAAACTATGTCCATCCTCTGCCACAGTTATTGTTAAGCCATGCATTTCTTCCGATATGCCGTTTACTTCAACAAGCACCATATTTTCATCAGGAACGTTCACAGTCTGTGAATATTCCTTTCCTTCTTTAGCATTCGGTATCGAAAATGCTAAAGACTTTACTTTATTTTCTGCAACTAAAATATTGTCCATCAGATGTTCTTTATATTGATTCCACAATTTGTCTGAAAGGAACTTCAAGAAGTCTTCCACCTTCTCGTCGTTTTTCCCTTGACAAACTATATCTATTATCTTTTCTACATTCATAGCTTTATCCTCTTCCTCTTGTTATGTCAGCTCCACCAGCAGCAATTTCACCCAAAGAGCCTTCCATACCACACCAAGGGCAAGCTGTCGTATCTCCGTCTGAACACATAATATTACCACATTCACAGACCACTACACCTAATTGAGCGCCACAACAAGGACAGGTTGGTACACCATGCAAAGCAGTAGTATTGATACTCTGGTTAGAATTTCCATCAGACAAGCTATTATATGTTTCTTCATCTATAGGATAAGCACCAACCAACTTAAACTCATTCTTCAATAAGCCAAGGTTTCCGTAATCCATGTCCTTGTACTCTGCCATTCGTTTTGCATATTTTACGAGATAAGTTTTCTTGGTATTGGAGCATTTGCCTACCAACACTACAAAATTCTCATCTATGATACAAGGCTTAGAAGTATCTACCTTTTCGAGATTTATACCAGATGTAGGTGCCAACTTTACTTCATCATCACCCATATCCGTCACAGAAACGCTTGTTGCCTTGATGGAAGCAGTAACCCATTTGAAGAATGACTTGAACGAAATTTCATCAGTATTATTCAAACGAAGCACATTATCTGATATTTGTCCCAGCAACTGCGTATTCGCATTATCACCGATAGATATTGCTACAATATTAGCCGAATGACGATACTTCTGATTCCAACGAGTGAAAGCAGGAGTTGGATCATCTGTAGGAGTTCCATCTGTAAAGAGGAAAATGATTGGTTTCCAATCACCTTTTTTCTCCAAGGTTGTCTTCACTAACGACTTGTCCATATCATCCATCAAAAAGTTAAGAGCAGCACCTAAAGACGTACCTCCACCAATAGGAAACGTTGGAGGATAGAATTTATACAATTCCGTCAAAGGCGTTACACTTTTTGCTTTACCAGCAAAAGCTATCACTGATATATATGCTGTTTCAAGAGCATACGGATCGGTACGCAATTCTTGAACTATCATTCTCATACCATCCTGCACTTGCTGGATTGGTTCTCCTACCATTGACTCTGATACGTCAACGAGGAAATATATAGGTAATCTTCTCATTGTTTTGCTATTGTTAGTTATTTTTATAAACTATCATTGGAAGAGGACTTAGATAGACCTTACCTGGTCCAGTCACCTTCATCAAACTCACTCCCTCACCTCGCAAGACATTACCAACAGACCAACCTGCCTGAATCTGTGAAGGAGAAAAACCTTGAAAGGCTACGATATGATTTTCATCTATTTCAATTGTTTCATCATTGCCCAGAATCTTTTCTATTGGGGAACCAAGGGAATCAAGAAAAACAGTAGCATTACCATCTATCTTTTGGAAAAGTCCTACTCCACCCAATAATCCTTGAAGGCTTATATTTAAGTTTAAATTTACCTTATTGGTTGAAGCAACATAATGCCCACGACGACAGATTAAGTTATCTCCTTGCAATCTAATAGGAACGAGAGCACAACAATTACCAGAAAGTATCATTTTTCTCTCCAAATTTGTTGGATTATAAAAGCGGATTATCAATATTGACTCACCTGATAACGCTGATTTCAAGACACCTCCCAAAAAGCTTCCCAATCCACCATTGCCAGAGCCACTTCCATTAAACTCCACTTCACGTTGCAAAGCCTCATCAACATAGACAATACTCCCACGCTCTGCATAAAACGATTCTCCAGGAGACAATGTCACTTCGAGAGTCTTATACTCATATCCTACTATCTTGCAATTCATATTCTTATATGTCTCAATTTTTGTTTAGCAAATCATACTCTGAACCAGGACATAACTTAACATATTTATTAAATGTTTGTGCCAATATTTTTCTCTTTTCTTTAAAGATATTCTCTACATAGCCTGTTATATAATACTCTGCTCCCTTTTCTTTAGGATTTGCTTCTATTTCTGTTGAAATATTAAAGTATAACCCTTGTTCTCCTTTATCTACAACGGAATATGATATATCCTTATCATTTCGACTTAACTCTTCATAAACAGCCTTAACAACCCGTTCTTGAAATGGCTCTGCATGAAAAGCATCCAACAATGCTATATTATAAGTTCCCTTGTCATTAGTACCTATATATACAGAACCATCCTCCATTTCCAAAACGGCCTCACCTTGTCCATGGCTGTTTCGTTTAAATTGAGCTTCATACTCGCACTCATAAGCCAAAGCAATTGCATAATCGACAAAAGAACTATTTTTCTTTCCACGCCATTTATACAATTTCATATGACATTTCTTATTTGCCCAGTGCCAAGCATTTCGTATTAAAGTTGCAATCAATTCATCCATTGTCTTCTACACCACTAAGTTTACCTCTGTTGGAGGTGCAGGCAGTTCTACCTGGTCAGCAACACCCATCGTCTTACCACCTCCTATGATATTGATTGATACCCATTGGAAGAACTTCTTGAATGTATTACTATCCATTGTGTCAAGTGTAAAGACATTGTCAGTAAGCTTCTTCAAAGGTTCTGTTTTTGCCTTAGGTCCTGCAGCACAAGCCACAATATTTGTGAACTGATGTGCTTTGACCTTTGGTATCACATTATCGTATGCCAACAAATCCGAAGGTTTTCCATCTGTCAAGACAAACAATAATGGCATCCAATCGCCTTTTTGCTCTTTAGATCCCATATTCACCTCTGCATCATATCGTTGACACAACAATTCCAAAGCAGCTCCCATGTGAGTCGGTCCAGCTTCAGGACAAACAATCTCCGGCAATTGAAGGTTCTCCAATTCGGTCAAAGGAAGAATTTGCTTGACATCCTTATCGTATGTTATAATACTAATACAAGCCGTTTCCAAAGCGTATGGATCTAATCGCAAAGATGCTATCATATCCGACAGTCCCACCTTCACAGACTCTATAGGTTCTCCTTTCATAGAACCAGACGTATCTATCAATATATAAACAGGTAATCTTCTTGTCATATTAATTATCACTTTTCTTATTATACCCCATATAAGCTCCATACAAAGCACTACCAATCAACAACAGCCAAAATGTTGATTCACCGTCCTTTTCGTACTCATATCCATTAAAAGCCATTATCATTTGATATATAAAATAGGTTGCCGGACATAAAATCATGCCAATCAATGCTCCACCTATAGATTTATGAGGAACAAAATTAGTTATAACACAGCCTACAATTATAGCACCTATTATCAGTACCAACATATATTCAGCCTCCAACCACATTCCAAGTAAAGCCAATATTACTCCAACTATAACAGAGGCACCAAAACCAGCTAAAAAGGCCATTAAAAACTGAGGCTTCTTTTCTGGTTCATTCTCATTTGTCACATTATACTGAGGATTTTCTAGTTTATCGATATTATAATCACCCATAATTATTACTATTTAAAAATTTGAGTCTGGACTTTTGATATATACAAAGTCCAGACTATAGTTAAACTCTTAAACTACTACATTTACTTCAGGAGGTGGAGGTGGCAACTCACTCATTGTTGTCGCTTCACAAGCAGTATCCTCCACAGACTTACTGCTTGTACTGATTGAAGCAGAAACCCACTTGAAGAAAGCCTTGATTGTAGCACTATCAGCTGTATCAAGCTGCACCACGTTCTCTGTGATTTGTTTCAAGGTATTGGTGTTAGCACCTTGACCTGCGGCACAAGCCACAACCATGCCACACTTACGCTTTTTGAACTCCTCAAGCCCCTTAGTAATTGAATCGGTAGGCTCACCATCAGTCATAATAAAGACCAATGGTCGCCAATCGCCCTTTACCTCTGCTGTAGTCTTTGTAATCTCACTATCTATCTTCTGTGACAGCAGTTCCAAAGCACCGCCTAAGGCTGTACAACCGCCAGCATCAATGCTCGGTTGTTGGAATGCAGCCAACTCTGTAAGAGGTGAAACCTGCTGTGCAGATGTATTAAAAGTGATAATACTGATATACGCTGTTTCCAACGCATAAGGATCACTTCTCAATGTGGAGATAAGTGTCTGAACACCATTTTTCACGGCCTCGATTGGTTCACCATACATAGAACCCGATGTATCGAGGAGTAAATATACTGGTAATCTTCTCATTTTATTTAGAATAATTAGTTAATATACGTCTAATTGTTAAACACAAATTGGCATCTTCATAAGCATCACCAATGGCAGCAAACTTCCAGTCATTTCCACGACGATAGAGTTTTCCCATAATCAAGGCTAGCTTACCTCTATATTGAGGAGTTGCGGCAACATCATACTGAGCAAATACATGATGAACTTTATCAGGAGTTCCTTCATACATCCTTATAGCTGCATAAGGAATTTGGGAAAAATCCTCTGTGCCGCAATTATTCAAGAAGAAGAATATCTGATGTACATCGGAACTAATCTTAGACAAATCAACTTTAATGATTTCATTGTCTAATCCATCATCTCCATCAGCATCTCCTTCTCTATCATCTCCAGAATGATGCAATGCATAATCTCTAGAATCTACTTTTCCTGGAGGCATACCATATTGAGCCAGAAAATCAACTCGATATTCTGGAGAATAAATGTGATCTACAATATCTCCTGCAGCATTTACCATGATACAGCTTAAATCTAAATCCACACTTATCTTTTCTCTTTCTATATGAGTCTGTCTTCCAAAACCCAAAAATCCCTCTTTGTCAACGATTTCAAGAGTACGTCCAGTTTCAATCATACCCCAGTTACAACCAACACAGAAGTTGGTCAATTTCGCACCAGTCTCTTTTTCAAGATTGATGCGTTGTCCTTTTTCTAGTTTTATTGCCATAATTCTCAAGTTTAAATAATTAATCTTTACTGCCAGGACTGTAATTGAATCCCCATCCATATTGTTTGTCACAATCACGATGTCCATCATGAAATGTTACCAGTTTCTTCACTGTAATAGAATTATCACCTGCAAAATCCAGTTGGGCTATTGCACAGAACTTTTTGTCACTGTACTGTTGCCCCATTTCCACAATTACCTCTTGATTGCCTGGCACTTTGACTTTTACAACTGCATTCGTCTCCGACCATTTAGCTACACCTTCATAAATATAGGTATAAACTATAATACGCTTGATTTCATTGATACCAACAGGATTCACAAGAATGGTTTCTCCAGAAGAAGCACCACCTCCACGATCATCGCCTTGATGCCATATATAAGGAGCCATATCATAGCAGCCTTGTCGAGTCACATGATGACGATCACCTCCTCTACCATGAGAAAATTGCAAACCATCTATCAGCATTTTCTTGCCATTACGCAATTCATAATAACAGCCTAAATCCAGATCAATGGCATTGCCAAAGAGATTTTTGAAAAATCCCCCTTTACTCCAGTCAAGATTGATAACAATCTCACCTGCAGAAGGTTTGCCCGCTGTAGGCTTTTCCAAATTAATGCGATGAGTATCACCGCTCTTTTCTAGAATGATTGCCATAATTACATAAATTTAGAAGCATACTTTCTGCAAATAGGTTCTAGTCCATCTTTATGAGCCTCACCTACTGCCTGGAATTTCCATTCAGAGCCACGACGATATAAGCGTCCAAATTCTACACCTTTATCAGTAGAGAAGTCTTCATCCAAATCATAACGGCAAATTACCTCTCCATTTATTGCATTCTTAATCTGAATATATGCATCACGAACCTGACCAAAATTATACTTCATTCGTGGAGCATTCACAGGGTCATTTGCATCTGATGGACTCCAATAGATACTTGCTGTAAAAAGGATTTCTTGCACCTTAGCCGAAGTTTTTGTCAAATCCACTTCTATTTTCTCATTACCCTCTCCGGTATCATCGTCATCATCACCTAAATCATCAATAGATCCTAAGACGCTTTTATCTAAAGATATTGGACGCATAACAGGTTTGCCGTTTTCATCAAAGATTGGCTTTCCATTATCATCTAAAGCCTGAGTCTGATTACCAGAACCATAGAAAACAAAATCATATTCGTTTTCTATCTGTCCATTGCTACCCAACAGGAAAGTAGATGCATCCAAATCATAAGCAGGTTCTGCATTTGGATTCACCTTCCATCCCATCTCTACCTTCAAACGAGTCAAACCAGATTCGATTTCAACTCGTTGACCTTTAATCAAATTAATAGCCATAAGCGATTATGCAAATTGTTTAGCATATTTGTTCACGAGAGCCTGCAGACCACCTTTATTACCATTACCGATAGCCTCAAACTTCCATTCTCCATTATGACGATACAGACGGCCAAACTCTACAGCTGTCTCTATAGAAAAGTCCTCATCCAAATCATAACGAGCTATCTCTGTATTTGTCTTTGCATCATAGATACGAATATAAGAATTTCGTACTTGACCAAAATTCTGGCGGCGTTCATCAGCTTTATAAATAGTTGCAGTAAAGATTATCTCTTTAATGTTTTGACTAACCTTTGTCAAGTCTACATTCAGGGTTTCATCATCACCGCCATCACTATTTCCACCAGTCAGATCATCGCCTGTAGATTCCACAGAACCATCTGGAGCTTTCTGATTTCCATAGAATACAAAGAAGTCCTGTTGTGGAATCTGACCATTCTCACCCAACATGAATGCAGAAGCATCCAAGTCGAAATCATAACCAGACCCCTCATTTGGATCCCAACCGAGTCCTACACCTACTAATGACAGCCCCTTATCCATACTAATGCGCTGTCCTTTTTCAAGATTGATCATATTCTCAAATATTTAAATTGTTATTATTATCTGTTTGATGGTGCAAAGCTAATCATTTTTCTCTACACCTTATTATATATGCAAACGTTGCAAGTCAACAAGAGTAAAATGTCTAACAAATAGGTTGCAACCTTACAAGGCTGAAATTTTCTGCCATTCGTCAGAATCTAATAATGGTTTTATTCCCTCATCTATACCATCCTGATAAGTCATCAAATCTGCCGAGATTTTTACTCCATAGTTACCATACATATTACGCTGTATTATATAGTCTTCTGCATGGAACAAAACATCATTCAATTTCAATATCTGTTTTTTCAATAATGCAATCATTGGCGCACGAGTTGCATAATCCAAGATATTAGGAGCTTTATCAGCCTCACCGCCAAACTTCTTATAAATGATTTGATATTTCTTCATAATAGCAGCCATTCTTTTTTGATATCTTTCAAGTTGTTTGGCAGTTACAGGCTTATTAAAGTTGATACCTCCACTCATAGACTCTAACAAAAACAAAGCATATAATGCCTTTTCCCTTCTGTGGATTTTCTCCAACTTGACATCTGCCTCTGGAAAATAAATTTGCTCTTTTAACGTATCTATGACAACAGAACTCTTCACACCCTTACGAAGCATTAGAATATCAAAGATCTGCTTATAAAAACCACGGAAAATAAAACGACCAGTTTCTTCTTGCAAATAATTCAGTCTTAGATTATGATAGTTCTCAGCCAACAAATCCAATATCTTACGAATAGTACCAAGAGCATCATCCTCTATTTCTACAAGCAAGAAATTTGACACCATTCTATCATTCACAAAAGATTCCCCAATCTTTATCATGAAAGAAGGATTTACCATTCCAAACTCTTTCACATTCAATTTCGCAGCCAATAGGTCTTTACAAAAACGTTCTGTTGACAAGCTACGCAACTGCTTAATGATAACTTGCAGTCGTTCATTGCTCACCTTAGGATATAAGAAATCAGCAATCTGATACAAATCCGCTTCAGAGATGCTTTGATAATGTTCCGCGATTTTAGGCAAATAGACAAAATCAAATCCTGCTAATCGTATCTCTAAACAGATTTCTCGATAACAGTTTTGAATTTGCTCATTAATATTCTGATCAAATTCACTTTCAACATACAGAATTTGAGTATCTTCAAACTTTATCTCAGATGTATCTACGGAAAGTACGGTCACCGAACTTCCTGTATTAATAGTCAAACAACAACGTAAAGCAAGAATCAGCAAAGCCTCTTCCCTTGCACAATAATTGTCAGACATTGCCGTTTGATTGAAATCACCAATCAAATCATGCTTAAGACTATCATCAGCCAAAAGAAGTTCATTTAAAGCTGCAGCAAAAGTATAGGAGGCGGCAACCACTTCATCTTCTTTTTTGATTCCATATTTCTCACGCAAAGAATCAAGAAAGATAATCTCTCTTGCATCAATGATACCATCAGCCTCTATCAAATCAGAAACTATTCTCATTATACTTGCACGTTCAGACTGCCTCATGCCTTTCCTATTTAATGACAGAGGCTCCCAACCTGCCAGATTATTATTAAGGTATATATACAAAGAAGCGCGGAGCCAGTCTGCTGCTCGTTCCACGCTATTAAGGCCTTCGCATTGCCCTGTCTGTCGAAACGAACAACGCTGGAAGCCCCACGCCGATGTAAGTATATAGTACCACCTATCAACTCATTGCTAAGTGCTATGAGCCAATAAGGGCTGTATATATGATACATCCCAAGGGGCGTCCCCGTTGCTTTGTTCTTGACAGACATTTGGAAGTTGCGAAGTTCTAATAGCGTCAAAACCAAAGCGTACAGTTACGCCTTTATGTATATATGTCCATCCCACCTTCGCCCAGTTGGAGCTTCCAGTAAGGATAAGACAATGTAAAAGTAAAAAATATTATTGAAACTGCAAAACTTTTTGCAGAAAAAGTTACGAAAAAAGTTGTGAAAGGGGATATAAAGGGAGAAACATAGTCTCCTCGTGCCCCACGAAATAAAAAAACACGAAGCATTGCCACAAAATAAAACGGCACAAGAAATCAAGATTGTTGTAGAAGGTGGTGTCGATGCCGCAGAAAAGCAGATAAAAGCTAACCAATATACCGAGCCTTTCAAGGCTGACAAACGAAGAGTCATCGCCCTCGCCGTGGAACTGGACGACAAAGGAAAAAGCCTCGTCGATTGGAAAGAAGTGCAATGAAAAGATTCGGCTCACCACGATAGATAATGGATGCGTTCTTTCTCTTTACAATTATGGTTCGTGCTCACACGTACGTATAGTTTATTTTTTATAAAAAAGTATCAAAGTATCATTTTTGATGTTCAGCATCGTTATATCTAATTGATATATTAGCAGTTGCCGGCAATGAGACTTTTCGTGAAATATGATGAGAAGTATCATAAAAGTATCATAGAAGTATCATAAAAGTCGCATTTTTGGCGAAAAAATATCATTTTCGATGCAACATTTTGCCATTTTCCACGTTATTAAGATAATCAATTATTAACTTAATACCCAATAACACATGGACGAAAAAGAACTGCTGAGAAAAGCTTTTGAGTATGGCGAGGTGCCAGGCATCATCACCTACTGCTTCACCGAACTTTGTCCGATGAAAAACAACTGTATCCACTATCTCGCCTCGCTCTACAAGAACGACGACACCAAGCGGGGCCATGCCATCTTCCCCAATGCCTTGAAAGACGGAAAATGCGAGTTCTTCGCCCCACTGCGTATCGTGAAAATGGCCTGGGGATTCGACAGGCTCTTTGCCGATGTGAAGGTGAAGGACGCTCCCCTGCTCCGCTCCGAGATGAGAAGCTACCTCGGCAGCAAGGGACAGTACTACCGATATAAGCTGGGGCAACTGAAACTCGTGCCCGAACAGCAGGAATACATCAAGCAACTCTTCGCCCGCTTCGGTTACAAGGATGTGGATTTCGAACACTTCGCCGAGGAAATCGACTTCACGAATATATGATGAAGAATCCTGCCACCCATGGTTTCTCCGTTCCCACCACATGTTCCCTTACAGACCGACGGACGGGCATCGGATGAACAAGCCTTGGGCATCGGCTGAACAAGCCTTGGGCACACACTGCCAACACAGCGGGCAACGAGTGCCCAGACGGGAAGCCCGTTTTTGGGCACTATACTTTCATTTTCCAACAAGCTTTCAAAAAAAACATAATGAAGATTACAATCGTACACAACGACAATAAAAAGCAACTCCTCGTCAGCACCAAGACGATGGAGAAACTGCTGGAGCGCATCGCCAAGGACGACAGCAAGCAGAGCGTAACCCGATTCAGAGACTACGCCGCCTACATTGACGAAGACTATCGTTTCTACAAGGACATGCCTACATGGATGCACGTCTATCCTGCCGCCGAGTTTGCAAAGGACGAGAACTGCAACCTGAAGATGAAGACTTGTAATGGCATCCTGCTCCTCAAGTTCAACAACATCACCGACCCCGACGGCACGGAAGGCGTGAAGCGTTCGGTCGCCATCCTGCCCTCCACCTTTGCCGCACTGGAAAGTGCTGACGGAAAGAGTGTTATCGTGCTGGTAAGATTCACCAACCAGAACGACAAGCTGCCTACTTCCGAGCCTGAGGCGGAGCAGCTCTACCGCATCGCCTACCAACAGATCCACCCCATCTACCAAGCCGTGGTCAAGGCATCGCTCACCATCGGCGCCCAGGTTGCTTCCGTCGAGGCTTCCTCTGCCATGTCGAACGAGCCTTCGCTGCACAACAGTTTCATGATGACGCTGGATGCCCACCCTTACTACAATGCCAAGGCGGTGGCGATGAGGATAGACAGTCATTACCACACGGAAAGCACCGACCTGCAAGCCGGACCTGAAGTGGAAGGAAAGGCAAGAAACGAGGACATGGACGGCAAGGACGAGAAAAACGACATCGCAAGCATGATGCAGCTGTTGAGAAGCCAATACAATTTTAGATACAACTCGGTGATGAAATACGTGGAATATCAGCCGAAGGAGAAAGGATGGTACGGATACCGCCCCGTGGAGCCGAGGGTGATGAAAAGAATGACGCTCGAAGTACAGTTGGCTGGACTAAGGGTGAGCATCAAGGACGTGAGGAATTTTCTGGAGTCGGACTACATCAAGAATTACAATCCGATAGAAGAGTATCTCTATCTGTGCCACAACAAGTGGGACGGCAAGGACCACATCCGTGCCTTGGCCCGCACCGTGCCCACCAACAATCCATACTGGGCAGACTGGTTTTACACGTGGTTTCTCGGCATGGTGGACCAATGGCGTGGATACACGCATCGCCAGTACGGCAACTCGGTGGCTCCGCTCCTCATCTCCAAACAGGGCTTCAACAAGAGCACTTTCTGCCGCCGCCTCTTGCCGCCCGAACTGCAATGGGGTTACAGCGACAACCTGATTCTCTCGGAGAAACGACAGGTGTACCAGGCGATGGCGCAGTTCATGCTCATCAATCTTGACGAGTTCAACCAGATTTCGCCACAGGTGCAACAGGGTTTTCTGAAGAATCTCATCCAGTTACCTACGCTGAAATACAAGCCGCCGTACGGAAGTCACGTCATGGAGTTTCCACGCCTCGCCTCCTTCATCGCCACGAGCAACATGAACGACATCCTCACCGACCCATCCGGCAACCGCCGTTTCATCGGCATCGAGCTGACGGGGCCCATCGACGTGAGTGTCCGCCCCAACCACCAGCAGCTTTTCGCCCAGGCGCTTGTGGCATTGGGCAATGGCGAGAAGTGTTATTTCGACGCCGAGCAGGTGAAGCTCATCATGCAGAGCAACTGCCAGTTTGAGGTGGTTCAGCCGATAGACCAGTATTTCCGTCTCTACTTCGAACCTGCCGACGACGAGAAGGATGGTGAGTACATGACAGCCGCCGAGATTTTCGACTTTCTGAAAAAACAGATAGGTTCGTCGCTGAAAGTAAGCAGCCTGATGGGATTCGGACGAAAATTGGCTAACATGACGCAACTGAACCACAAGCGTTTCGCCGACGGAATGAAGTATCTGGTAAAGAAAAGATAAATCAGCCTAAAATGAGACTTCCATGATACTTTTATGAGACTTTTCGGCGCAAAATCCGAAAAGTCTCATTTATTATATATATCTATCAAAGTATTACAAGCATATCAAAGTCGAAAAATGATACTTTGATACTTTTCTTTCAAAAAAAACATTTACTGGTAAGAGATTAGCATCCAAAGTAAACCATGAGTCCACCCAGTACGATGTACATCACGGCGTATGGGATGGCGGAACGGAGAATCTCGCCGTCCTTGCCCTCCATGTCGCATGCGGCAGTGGCGATGGCGATGCTCTGCGGACTGATCATCTTGCCACCCGTGGCACCTGTGGTATTGGCGGCAACAAGCCAGTTGCTTTGACTTCCCTCCACCCCGAAGAAAGTATCAGTGCCCGTCATGCCGAGCTGGTTGGCAACATGAGCCTGGAGTTTGGCGAAGAGAATATTGGATGAAGTATCAGAACCCGTAACGAAGGTACCGATGGCACCAATCATCGGAGCTACCAACGGATAGAAATCACCCGTCACAGCCACCAAGCCCGAGGCGATGGAAGTAATCATACCCGAATAGTTCATCACGCTCGCCAAGGCTATCAACGAACAGATGGTAACCACCGTCTTGCGCAAGTTCACCGTGGTTCGGGCCAAGATGACCATCAGTCGCTTGATGCTCAACCCCTGTACCAATCCACCAATCGTAGCACCCATAAAGAGCATCAACCCCGCATTCGAAATCCAACCGAACTTAAAGGTACTGCCCAGCACCGGCAGATGAACGGCACTCACCAAATGCGTCTTCAGGAAGGCGTTGACTGGAGGACAGAGCGCACCCGACACCAAGATAAACACCAATATAAAGAGGTAAACGCTCCATGCCTTGAAGCTCTCAACACAAGAGAAGGTCTCCTGTTTCTGCACCTTGCTCTTTCTCGCAAACACCTTGGCATAAACGATGATGGCAGCAATGGCGGCGATGGAGCCAATGATGGCAGGAGTCTCCGAACCGAGATAATAGCCGCAGACGAACTGCACCGCCACTGAAATCATTCCCACCCAAAGGGATATGACGAGGTTCTTGACGAGATTACGTCTGTCGGTAAGGGTAAGGATGATGAAAGGCAGGATGATGAAGAGCGGAGACAACTGGATGATGGCGAACGCCGATGTCTCGCAAATCTGCGCCACCGATGCCGAGCCGCTATCCGCCACCTCATTGCAGAGCGTGGTGACAGGCACGCCGACGGCACCAAATCCCGTTGCCACCGTGTTGCCGACCAAGGACACCAGAGCCGAGAACATGGGTTTGAATCCCAGTCCGATGAGGATGGCGGCAGGTATCGCCACCGCCGTTCCAAAACCAGCCATGCCTTCGAGCAATCCGCCGAATCCCCAGACGAGCAACAGCACGAGCAATCCCTTGTCGTCAGTAATCGAAGTGAATTGCTTCTTGATAACCTCTATCTGCTTGCTTTCCACCAATATATTATAGCTATAGATAGCCATCAGGATGATGATAAGGATCGGGAACACCGCCTTCAGCAGACCTTCCACCACAGCCCATCCCGTCAGGGCGATGATGCTGTCCCCCGCATGTTCTGGGGCTATCATCCCCAATGGAGAGGCGGCAAAAAGAGCCAGCAATACAGTTACTACGAGTGTCAGCAAGGCGCTCTTATGCCCTGCCATCTTGAAGCCGAGCATCAAGACGAAGAGCAACACAATAGGTACAATAGAAATAATAGATGCCATAAGTTATTCAGATTTTTATGTTTTTGCGTGCAAATATAACAATTTTCTTTGAGAATAGAATATATTCTTTTTAAAGAAATAAGTATTTTTAAGGCAACAATTATGCCCCAATATATGAAGTCTGATGCCATCTCTGAAGAAACCTTTGACACAAAATTAATAACAACAACTGAGCCCACTTGAAAAAGTCATTTTTGATAATTTCTTCATATGCAACCATCTGATAATCAAATGGCGTTTGTTGGATAAAGAACCAAAAACTACTTTTTAAAGTGGGCTCAGTACGTTATTATATTTTTTATGAATTACTCAGATTCTTAATGATTTCCAAAGGTAGCTGGGTAGCTTTGGCAACCTGTTCATCAGAAAGTCCCATTGCCAGCAAACGCTGTGCTGTTTCTGCGTTAGCCTCATGTTTGCCTTCAGCCTTACCTTTCGCCATGCCTTTCGCCATGCCTATTTCTATACCTTCAGCAAGACCTTCTTGTTTCGCCGTATCAATGGAATTCTTGATATCACGATATGCCTTCTTACTAGCTTCATACTCCCTCATTTCCTGCGGAGTAAACTTGGCTATTTCGGCTTCCTCAAAGAGGCGATCAAAGACCTTGTCGCACAGCTCTTTCGGGCGCTGGGTAAGCTTATAGAGGTTCTTCAGTGCATAGAGCCACTTCTCGTAGAGCGTATCCAGTTCTTCCAGGGGTTTGTTGAACTTGGAAATCTCTACATAAATATATTCGAGTTTGTCGTAAAATACTTTGTGGGTAGCTGTGTCGCACAACTGCACATGATGGCGGATTTTCTCCTTGTCGAATGCATCCTCGTTCATGTTGAAGTTGAGCAGGGCAACGGTATAGATATGATTGAGCTTAAAATCCCAGTCATTCCCCTTAGGTGCCTGCTCACGGATAGGGAAGGTTGAGTAGAAGAGGGAACGGTCCTTGAAATGCGCCTGGTAGGCATTCTGCATTTCTACGATAAACTTCTCGCCGTTTTCGCCTTCGCAATATACATCAAAGATAGCTCTGCGGTCGGTATAGACATCACCAACGTGCTCTGGATTCAGATACATCACGTCCTTAACAACCTGTCTGCCATTAAACAAGCTGTTGAGGAAGCAAATGAGCAAATCCTTGTTCATTGCAGTTCCAAAAATTCGCTTGAAGCCGAAGTCGGTCAGCAAGCTGATATATCTTTCTTCTACCTGCTTCATAATCAACTATATTAAAAATGCTACCGCAAAGTTACGACTTTATCTTCATATCTGCAAGAGTTTTTTGAGAAAATATGAAGGGTGATGAAGGGTGATGAAGGGTGGAAATGTACCCTTCTCCCTCTTAAATCCCGATAAACACAGGGGATTCCGAGGAACAGATGAAGGCTGAATATAGGGAAGTAATAAGTTTTGCTCCGCAAGGGGTATTCCATTCGGGATGTGGCAAGGTTAAGTGGAAGGGGCGTAAGTACCGTACAACGAGTGAAGCGATTAATAAAAGTACAATCACAGCAATAATACTATTGATTTTACGTTCCTTTCAAAAAAGGGGTTGTGCAATAGTGGCTTAAAGGCTAAAAGCACTACCTTTGAATGCAATAATAAGTAACAACACGTTTAATGAACTGGGGTAATAGTAAAACGAAGCTGGCTTCATGTGGCAACGCAAGTACTTTCGTTGTTGATTTAAATATCATTTTTTCGCAATTAATTACGAAAACGTTTACGACAACTCCCCTTTCCTTACGTTTTATCTCTCAATTACTATCTTTCGCTTACTTTTTACTGTCAACTTCGTCATTTATACATAAAAAAGACAGAAAGCAAATCTCCCCATTCCCTATATATAATAAGGTGTAAAGGGAGAAAAAGAGGGTAAAAACAGTCATATACCACAAACGTGGTAGTAAGAATGCCACTATTATGCGATTTCATAACTCGTTTTTTCGCCGTACCTTTGCATCGTCAATCAGAAATAATAAACAATTTAAAGAAAGGACATAGATTATGAGTACAGAAAAGAAACTTCGCTTTGAGACACTTCAGTTGCACGTAGGTCAGGAAAATCCAGATCCAGCTACCGACGCTCGTGCGGTGCCTATCTACCAGACCACCAGTTATGTGTTCCGCAACTCTCAGCACGCTGCTGATCGATTCGGACTCCGTGACGCAGGTAACATCTATGGTCGATTGACCAACTCTACTCAGGGTGTATTCGAAGACCGTGTGGCTGCCCTCGAAGGCGGTGTGGCTGGTCTGGCTGTCGCTTCTGGTGCTGCCGCTGTTACCTACGCTCTGCAGAACATCCTTCAGAACGGCGACCACATCGTAGCAGCCGACAACATCTACGGTGGTACTTATAACCTCATCACTCATACATTATCCACACAGGGTGTCAGCTACACCATCGTGGATCCTCGCAACTTCGAGCAAGTAGAGGCTGCCATCCAGGACAATACCAAGGCACTCTATGCAGAGACCTTCGGAAATCCTAACTCAGATGTAACCGATATCGATAAGTTGGCAGAGATTGCTCATCGCCACAACATCCCATTGATTATCGACAACACCTTCGGCACGCCATATCTCATCCGTCCTATCGAGCACGGAGCAGATATCGTGGTTCACTCAGCAACCAAGTTCATCGGCGGTCACGGTTCTTCTCTCGGTGGCGTCATCGTAGATGGCGGTAAGTTCGACTGGAAGGCCAATGCCGACAAGTTCCCTACTCTCGCCAAGCCAGACCCATCTTATCATGGTGCAGTATTCGCAGATGTAGCCGGTGCAGCTGCCTTCGTAACCCGTATCCGTGCGGTCATCCTTCGTGATACCGGTGCCACCATCTCTCCATTCAATGCCTGGATTCTTCTTCAGGGCTTGGAGACATTGAGCCTCCGTGTAGAGCGTCACGTTCAGAATGCATTGAAGGTGGTAGAATATCTGGAGAACAATCCTAAGGTGGCTAAGGTTAATCACCCAGCCGTTCCTTCTCATCCAGACCACGAACTTTACAAGAAGCTCTTCCCTAACGGCGGTGGTTCTATCTTCACCTTCGATATCAAGGGCGGCGAGAAAGAGGCATGGGAGTTCATCGACCACCTGCGCATCTTCTCTTTGCTGGCTAACGTAGCCGACGTGAAGTCACTGGTTATCCACCCAGCAACAACCACCCACTCTCAGTTGAGCCCAGAGGAGTTGGAGGAGCAGCACATCTATCCTTCTACCGTTCGATTGAGCATCGGTATCGAGAACATCGACGACCTGATCGAGGCACTCGACGAGGCATTCACTTACGTAAAGTAAACATTACAAAACATTTGTCTTAACTTCTTTAACTCCTTAACTTCTTTAACTTCAAAAAAAACAAAAATGGCAAAGATATATAAACAGATAACTGATTTAATCGGTAAGACCCCATTAGTAGAATTGGGTAAGTATTCAGCATCCAAGGGTTTGGAGACTCCTGTGATTGCTA
>ERZ1026901.132-NODE-132-length-67827-cov-58.101886_pt1 | contig 67827 bp, 50 predicted proteins | sample MGYA00380179_ERZ1026901 | MGnify/ENA primary metagenome ERZ1026901 (study PRJEB33269, sample SAMEA4719815) | human gut metagenome | biome: human-associated habitat; feature: organic feature; material: feces | place: Cameroon | collected 2013-10 ... | reverse complement strand
CGCAAAGTTTCGAGCTACAGAGGCAGCTAAATCCAAGGATTAAGAAGCCTGTGGGGCACATAGCTTTGAGCTTCAAGCCCGAGGACAAGCCACGTTTGACGGATGAATTCATGGCTAAGATAGCCCTTGAATACATGCAGATGATGGGGATAAAAGATACTCAATTCATCATCGTAAGGCATCACAACACCGACAATCCACATTGTCATATCGTGTATAACCGCATCAATAACGAGGGCAAACTCATATCAGACACCCACGATTACAGGCGTAATGAGCAGGTGACCAAGGCTCTAAAATCCAAGTATGGACTGACCTACGGAACGGACAAGAGCAATACTAATACTCGCAAGTTACGCAATGCTGAGCGTGCCAAATATGAGATTCACAATGCTGTAAAGAGCGCATTGAGAATGGCAGATAGCTGGAACGAGTTCAAAAGTGAACTTGCAAAACGAGGTATTCACTTGGAGCTTGTCTATAAGGATAAAGAGCAAACCAAGGTTCAAGGCATCCGATTCAGCAAGGATGGATATAGCTTCAAGGGTACGCAGATTAGCCGAGACTATAGCTTTGGCAAACTGAATGCGAGATTAGAGGGAACGGAGAACCTTTTATCAGCAAGAGCCAAATCTGCTCAGCAATACGAGCAAGGCAATCACAAGAACAACCAGGAGCCATTCATGTCGGAGAGCAGTCAGGACCCTTGGGGCGGTAATTCTTCCATTGGACTTTTTGCTCCAGCCAATGCTCAGACCTTTGAGCAATTCCCAGAGGATGAATCATCCAAGAAGAAAAAGAAGAAACGCAGAAGAGGCTTTAGCCTTTGATGCAAGTCATAAACTTAAAATTAGAATCGAACATGAAAGAAGAAATGTTAGAAGCCATCTACGGCACAGTTGAGAGATTGGAGCAAAAAGTCGATGAACTTTCTGCCTCACCAAAGAATACAGAGGCGGAAAGCACTCCGGTCTCTGTAAGTGTTGATACAAGCAAACTTGAAAAAGCTATTCTTGCTATGGCTGTAAAAGAAGGGGAAGCTATTGACAAATTGGTAAGATTAAGAGAGGCTATCTGTATCTTTACCGACCTTACCAAGAAAGAAGCAAGTAACGGGGAACAGCGAAGCAAGCTCTTGTTTGATACAGTTAAGCAGTTGAAGCAAGAGCAAGATGCAGCATTAAAAGGCCTACAAAAGCAACTTGACGTCATAAGCAACGCACCTCAGAAGAAAATTGTCACCCACCGCTTTGAGCCTACATCCAAGTATGTTCTTCTTTTCATCGTTGGCTTGGCTTTATCTCTCGTTATCTCCATTTGGGGCAATCTAACCCAATGGCGAGCGCATCAAGATTGGGAGGAGGCAGATTTAAAGTATCGGGCATTGCGAATGGTACTGACATCTGACGACCCGAATATTCGGTACATAGAAAAATATTTCTCTGTACAACGAGATGAAGATGTTATCGACAATGTTAGAAATCGTGTCGCTGTTTATGAGGACTCCATTCGTCGGCATTATGAAATGGTTGAGATGGCTGCATATAAAGACAGTATTGCCAACAAACTTCGAAAAGAATCCGAAATAATAAAGAAGTTGCCTAAACAACATTAAATCGGGCAGAATCTCTTAAAAAGGGAGGGCAAAAATCCCTCCCTAATAATTTTTACAACTTACAAGTTCCCTATTTGATGGTTGCAGAATTTCAAGGTTCTTTTTCTTCAAGCTGTTCAAAACTTATATGCAAGTACATTTTTGTAGGTTCGTCATAATTCATAGAAATGTCATTCCAATTCTCGTTGCTCTCATACAGTTTTAAGAAATCATCCATTATGGAAGACGGAAAAACATTGCTATCAAGTTCACATCCAGGAATCATGAATACAAACTCATAATGAAGAACATGTAAATCTGCACATAAATACGGCAACGATTCGGAATCATTCTTTCTGAAATACATATTGATGAATGGATGCACAACAGGCTCTCTATGAATTCTTTCTTTTACATTTGGAAGTACAATTGCATTTTTTTTGTTAATCCAACTTATTGTTTCTTTGAAATGTATAATTTCAGCATCTGGTAACATTCCTATTACGAATTTAACCATAGCACGATAAACATCTGAGAAATCAATATAACCACCATCAAGAACAATTTCTGACTTACCTTTTTTAATATATGCCTTAGAATAGTCTGTTATATTGATTTCTAATTTATTAGTATCAGGATTTACGCCCAATTCGAAGGAGCTTGTTTGCGCTTTGTATGCTCTAAATTTCTCAAATTGCCCTGAAATAGCCCTTGATAAGGACATATATCTAAGAAACTCTTGTTCAATGGTTGCGCCAAATTTCTTATTACATTCATCACATTCATCATTAGTAAAATAAGCTAAATTGCCAAGACAATTAGAAATTGTATGCGCATCGGTCTTAAAAGTGGCATTGTCTGACATAGAGCATCCGCAATATCTGCATTTTCTTAATTCACGCTTTTGTTGTCCGAATCGTATGGTCTTATTGTATGGATAACTCAATAAACGATAATGTTCAAACAAAACAGAATACTTATTTAGAAAATCATTAAATTGTTCTGTTGTGGTTATACCACTTTCCAATTCCTGCATTTTTAATATAATTCGTTTTGTTTCTATTGCATCAACAGAACAATTAAGTAGCACTCCCAAACATTTACCTTCATCCAATTTTGAAACCAAGGCTATAACAGACTGTAATTCAGGAATATTTTTCGATGCAGCTTTTATGAACTTAATAAAAACATCTTTCCATTTTTTGATAATTTGAAACACAAAAATTCCTTCAGGAGATTTGTCTCCATTACCAACCAACTGATTTAGTTTTGTTACAAATTCTGTTTTATATATATCTTCAATACTACATTCTGAAGATTGTAGAGCAAAGTATGCTCCTTTTTCTTCATCACTCGTAATGAAATTTACAATATAAGACACCATGTGAATTAATGTTTTGGAAATTGTATATTTAAAGATTCAATAAATAGTGCGTCAATGTCATGGCCCCATCTTGTATAAGGGAAATATATGAACATTTACAACTTATGGCTATATGTTATATACTACCGATTCAGGAAATAATAATGGCATTCCCTTCTTCTTGATTTTGAAAGAGTATGTATCGCCATGTCCACTTGGACGGCAAAGCAGCAAATCAACAGTTATAATGTTCTGTTCAAGAAGCACATCAAATTGGCCTACATTAGGATTTTTCGTATGCTCTATTTGCTTATAACGGAAGTATTCCTTACCATTATTCAACTCGTTTTCAACTTCAATCCAAAAAGTTTCACGGTGCTTGATTTGCAAACGTTGGTGTAACTTTACCAACCTCCACGCTGCAACATCTTCAACTTTTTTCCTTTCCGCTTGTAGTTCAAGGAGTTCGTTTACATGGTTGACATTCAAGAATAACATCTGACTGTTTGGCGGTGTGCATTGAACTGTATTTTGGTAAGTTTTAAAACCTTCCTCATTGAAGTAGCCGTACTTTTCTACAATTTCTCGACCTGACTTCAATTTACTAATACCCCATTCTGGAGTCTGGGTAAAAAGTACATTCTTCTTACTACTTCTCTTATCACGATGACTTTTCAATTCAATACCCTTATAGTCAGGAGTTTTGTCACTATTCATGCTGATACCAAGGAATGATTCTATTGTTCTACCAATTCCTGTATCGGCAGTAACTTCTGATTCGAACCATTGGTTTTTAACAGCACGGAAACGCCCAAGAAGTTCCTCTGAAACAGAGTTGCCCTCTTGATTGATAGCTTTCAAAACCTCCTGCATAGGTGTAATGATAGCTGAATTGTAGCATTTCTCTATGTCTATATGGGTTATATTGATACTATACAAGGTTTGTTCATGCCAAAACAGTACATGAATGTCGTTTCCTTCTGTATATGAACCAAAGCCGTAAATCCACATTCGAGGGTCACCTTTCTTTGTATTAGGACGATAAAAAGATGCCTTGGTAAAGAATTGAGCTGTATCCGTAAGAATGCAAGCTGTTTTAACTTGCTTATGTTCTTGACCTTGAAGTTGTTCTTCATAGTTGTGAATACCATTTTCAAGGAAATAGGCTCGCATAGGAGCAGTAGAGTCAAGAATACCCTTACCTAAACCAGTAGGGGTAATCTCAACTTGCGTAAACTTTAAATTATGATTTACGAGAAACTTCAAATTTTTCTGCTCAAAGGCTGTGAATGGGCGCATATTAACCATGTGACAATCCTTTCTATTTAATATGTTTCAACAATGTATTAGCAATAGCCCTTGCCATAAGTGGTGGTACTGCATTGCCAACAAGTGTATATTGTGGTATCTCTTTTTGGCGGTTGTTACCTCCTGTCTGACGTTTCCCTTGGAATACAAATGAATCGTCAAAACTTTGCAGGCGAGCCATTTCGCGAACAGTCATAGGACGATACGCAGAATAGTGGATGAAATCATCTGGCATTGTACAGACAGTAGGACTTTGCCCGAGAGGATTCAAAACGACATAGTTACGCTTCTGAGACTCCAACCCTTTCTCTTTAAGTTCTGCTTTTGCATCATCATAATCTCCATGCTCTGCAATAATTCGCAAGCGTTCACGAACTTTCTCATTTTGTAGGCTCGTCTGGTGGTTGAATAATTCCATGTGCTGATATTTTTTAGGCTTTTCCAACTCACTCATATTCAGTACATAGAAAGGTTCTTCGTTGAATGTAAATCTATGTCCTAAACGACCTATTTTAGACCATTCAGAGAATAAAAGTCCTCGTTCGTCTGGCTCACCTTGAATGGCTCTTTGAATCTTGGTACTTTCATATTTTGGATTCAATTTTGGTTTCTTATATGAAGTTACAGTTTCACCATTTCCAATCATGTTCAAATCCCAAAGTGCTTCGTAAACCTTCACCTTCTCGCTATCAGTAACGGTGGCAGGTATCTCTTTGATTACTTCTTGGTCATTTCGACAGCCTACGAATACTACACGTTCACGATTTTGAGGAACGCCATAGTTTGAAGAAAGAAGAACGAATGGCTCTTCGATATTATAAAGACGGATTTCCTTCATCATTTTATTTAGATGATTGAGAAGGTCTTTTCTGTCTTTGAGCTGTTCTTGAATATATTCAATACATTCGTCGAAAGTAGAGGTGAGTATTTCCAAAGACTTCTTCAAGGACTGTGCTTCATCTGCACAATCTCCCATTTTTGCAACATTATCGATGGCATCTAAAGTCTTTTCAAGAATTTGCTCATCTGATATGGTCTCTATAACAGCATTGTAGCCATCCATAAAAGTGTCATTGTCAATATGGGCACTAGTCTTTAACTGAATGACTTGTTTACGGATAGAGTCTCTTTGCTGCTTCATCTTTAACAACAAAAGACCATGACGAATAGTATTTACACTTTCGTCACTTTTGCTTATACTATATGGCAAATGCTTGGTCACCTCCTTTAATTGTTGCTCAAGATTCTCAAAGAAAATCTCATTCTGCTTATCCAAATTATCTGTGGAAGTTTCCATGCAAAGCCTAATGTACAAGGCATAGTATAAAGATGCAGGCATTTGTGGCTTTAATACATCTTCCAAGAATGCATAGAGTTGATTCATCTTCGCATCATCAACGATAGATCTGATTTCACGAAGAATTCTTTCTTTGATTCGACCTTCATCCTTTGTAAGAATTCCTTTTACATTCTCCATTACAAAATATTTTGGACGTAAAGCCTTGATTACCTTTAGGTAATGAAAAAACAAGTCATCACGTTTATCAAGTTTCTTTCTGCGTCCAGCAAGGCTAAACGACTGACAACTTGGACCACCTGTTATAACATCAATTTCTTGATTGCCTATTTCTTTGAGTAGGTTCGGCAAAAAAGAATCCTCCATAATGTCTTGGCACATAAATTTCGTATCAAGACCAAGCATTTTGTTGTAACGTACACGATGCGTAAGTTCACAATTCTCATTTATATCGCTTGCTAAACGAAAATCATAATACTTGTCATCCGTATAGGCTTGCATGAAGCCCTCACTGAAGCCACCAGCCCCAGCAAACAAATCAAGATATGTAATACCCTTTCGGGTTGAAATAAACTCTTTCTTTTCAGACATAATTATATTTTGCCATTTATCAAATTCTGTTATTCAACTCTTACCAACTCGGTATAATTCACTTCAAGAAGTTCTGCTATTCGAAGCAAAATTTCTAATGTTGGTTGAGATTGATTTGTACACCACTTTGAAACAGTTGTGGGGTCTTTCCCTAACTGTTCAGATAACCATTTACTGGTACGATGCTTTTCTACCAGAACCATTTTTATTCTATTTAAATCTTTTCTTTCCATAATTCAACCATTGTTTGTGGACAAAGATACAAATTATATATCTATAAAACGATACTTTGCTCATAATATTGTATGCAACAAAACAAATTTATTTGAATATTTTCATATTTATCAGGAAATATTCTATCCTATTGGAATAAAAACATTCGGGTTATGCTTTCCTTTTTGTTGAACATTGAAATGCCATAATCGGAAAATTACAGTTGGTAACTATTCTTTTATCTTTGCAAAGCCAATTCAATCTTAATATTTTGTAAAATCACAGCGTAAAATGTTGTTTTTCAGAAATTAGGTTTATCTTTGCACTCGTAATCGAAGCGTTCTTTGTATATTGTAAAGTTGTGAAAGAAAAAGAATATAGCTCGTTTCTAAATCGTTAGCAGTTACATTCTTTAATATACTTAATTCGTTGATATTCAATCAATAAATGATTTTATTGTGACTCGATACATGGAAAGTGATATGCTTAGTGATTCCTGATGCCTCAATCCATTTTGCCAAAGGTTTGGAAATCCAGGATGGGGCAGGCAGACCTTCAAATACTAATTGGTCAGGATGCCCGGGTTCTCCACATAGATCATACGCTTGCTCAGAAATAGGCATGTACTCAACGCCCTTTGTCTTCTTTTGGTCGAAGTTTATGCGATAGTGAGTACCTTCCTTTGTCAACTCTTTCCATGTCATTTTCATAATGTCACAATGTCGAAGACCTGTCAAAGCAGAGAAAAGGGCTGCACGTTTGATAGTGGCATTATCGCATGGTGTACAAACCAATCGGTTAAGTTCCTCTAAGGTAAGATGCTCCCTTCTTGCCTCTTTCTCTTTTATACCTTTTATCTTAGCTGCAATATCAGATACAAAATATCCATCAACAAACGCTTGCTTTAATCCTGCCTTGAATATTGCAAAATAAGTGGAAGCCGTATTTTGTGAGATTGTCCCTTTCTTGTTGCCCCCTTGTGGAGCATCCAACAGGAACAACCTAAAATCCTCAACCAGCTTTGTGTCTATGTTGGCAAAGATCATAGGCTGATTGTCGGTAAAGATGAGCATCAGTGCATATACACGATTCCAATTTACGATAATAGAGTCTGAACTATTCCTGTGCCGAATATCTATTATACTCTTGAAATATGTAATAAAATCGCATTGCGATTTCTCTTTCTGTTCCAATAAAGAGGCTTCTGATTCAGAGTAAAGTCCTGCGGTATCGTATTCCTTTTGTCTAATAGCCCTGACCTTGTCTGCATAGATGCATGATTCTTGGTCAAGCTCCGACTTACAAAGGATAACACCATTGACATCACGTTTCGGCTTATATGTTACACTTCCGTCAGAAGCTGTTCTTGCCGTTCTGCTTTTGTCCCATATCGGAGTGGTTATAGTACGGTTGACATACTCACGCACTCGCTGTGGCTTGCCTCCGTTTTTGGAGATAACCGGATATGACTCGATATAAAGATACCATTCCTTACGAAACTCTGCCTTGCGAAGTTTCACGGAAACACGGGTGTGGGATAGAGATTTCTTCATAGGGATGCTTATTTATAGAGGTTGTCTATTTCCTTCTTGGGCACATATACGAAATTACCGATTTGCCGAGTAGGAATTGAAAACTTTCTGATTTGAAGATATAGTGTACTGTCATTCATGTGGTATTTCTCACACGCTTGCTGTATCGTATAGCAGTCCTTTGGCTCCATGCTATACAACTTAGGCAATGGTTTCGGTTGCTTTTTGAGTAAACTTTTTCGTAATGGATACATTTCCATTAGCTTCTCCTTACTGACACGAGTTTGACGTTGCCCGACATTCACACTTGGAATAACACCTTTACGAATTAAACGATATAGTGTTTCTTTACTGATTCCAAACATGGAATATGCCTCTGGTACTGTAATGTACTCTTGATCTTTGGGAATAGCTTTGGCTATGGCATCCAAACGCTCATTTCTTTTCTCTTCATCTTTTCTGCGTTTAAATGCAACTTTAGAACATCTTGGTGAGCAATACCAAGACGTGATGGTCTTTGCGACGAATGGCTCACCGCAAATCTTGCATTTCCTTGTTATCTCAAACTTTGCTGCACCCATACAGTTCTGTTTTATTATTACTAATGTTATTAAGTGTCACATTATCTACCAATAAGTGTTGGTACAAATATGATGCAAAAATAAAGCAAATATCCGAAAAGAACGAAAGAAATACAAAGTTTAACTAAAAAGAAAATCCGCATAACTCATTGAGCTATGCGGATTTATCTATTTATACCTTTCGGTAGTTATCTACACTTACTTAACCTCCTCGAAGTCTGCGTCCTGGATGTTATCATCAGCCTTTGCGCCGTTGTCTGCGCCCGGCTGAGCACCTGCCTGAGCACCTGCGCCCGGCTGTGCGCCACCCTGGTACATCTGTGCAGAAGCTGCCTGCATGACGTTGTTGAGGTTGGCGATGGCGGTGTCGATTGCAGCCACGTCGGCAGCCTTGTGAGCGTCCTTGAGCTGCTGCAGAGCCTGCTCGATGCCCGGCTTCTGGTCTGCAGGAATCTTGTCGCCGTTGTCCTTGAGGAAGTTCTCGGTGGTGAAGATCATTGAGTCAGCCTGGTTGAGCTTGTCGATCTTCTCGCGCTCTGCCTTGTCAGAAGCTGCGTTCTGCTCTGCCTCTGCCTTCATGCGCTCGATTTCCTCCTTGCTCAGACCTGAAGAAGCCTCGATGCGGATAGCCTGCTCCTTGCCTGTTGCCTTGTCCTTTGCAGATACGTTGAGGATACCGTTGGCGTCGATGTCGAATGTCACCTCAATCTGCGGAACGCCACGGCGTGCCGGTGCGATGCCTTCGAGGTTGAACTGACCGATTGACTTGTTCTGTGCAGCCATCGGGCGCTCGCCCTGAAGCACGTGGATGGTTACGGCTGTCTGGTTGTCTACGGCTGTAGAGAATGTCTCGCTCTTCTTAGCCGGGATTGTGGTGTTGGCGTCGATAAGCTTTGTCATCACGCCGCCCATTGTCTCGATACCGAGTGTAAGCGGTGTTACGTCGAGCAGAACGATGTCGCCTACGCCGCTCTCCTTGTTGAGGATGGCACCCTGGATAGATGCGCCTACGGCTACCACCTCGTCGGGGTTAACGCCCTTTGAAGGCTCCTTGCCGAAGTAGTTCTTAACGAGTGTCTGAACGGCTGGTATACGGCTTGAACCGCCTACGAGGATCACCTCGTCGATGTCTGATGTCTGGAGCTTTGCGTCGCGCATTGCGTTCTGGCAAGGTACGAGGCAAGCCTGGATAAGGTTGTGTGCGAGCTGCTCGAACTGTGAGCGTGTCAGCGTCTTAACCAAGTGCTTTGGCACACCGCCTTCTGCTGAGATGTACGGCAGGTTGATTTCGGTAGATGTGGTGCTTGAGAGCTCTATCTTTGCCTTCTCTGCTGCTTCCTTGAGGCGCTGCATAGCCATCGGGTCCTTAGAGAGGTCGATGCCTTCGTCGGCCTTGAAGCCCTGCACGAGCCAGTCGATGATTACCTGGTCGAAGTCGTCGCCGCCGAGGTGTGTATCACCGTTTGTAGAAAGCACTTCGAACACGCCGCCACCGAACTCGAGGATAGAGATATCGAATGTACCGCCACCGAGGTCGAATACGGCGATCTTCATGTCCTTGTTAGCCTTGTCTACGCCGTAAGCGAGTGCGGCTGCTGTCGGCTCGTTCACGATACGGCGAACGTTGAGGCCTGCAATCTGGCCTGCCTCCTTTGTAGCCTGACGCTGTGAGTCTGAGAAGTATGCCGGAACGGTGATTACGGCGTCTGTTACCTCCTGGCCGAGATAGTCCTCAGCGGTCTTCTTCATCTTCTGAAGCACCATTGCCGAGATTTCCTGCGGAGTGTACTTGCGTCCGTCGATGTCAACGCGCGGATAGCCGCCTTCGTTTACAACGGTGAACGGTACGCGTGTCACTTCCTTTGCGCACTGCTCATAGGTCTCGCCCATGAAGCGCTTGATTGAATATACGGTGTTCTTCGGATTGGTGATGGCCTGACGCTTTGCAGGGTCGCCTACCTTACGCTCACCGTCCTTTACGAAGCCAATGACTGAAGGAGTTGTGCGCTTGCCTTCGCTGTTGGCGATTACTACCGGTTCGTTGCCTTCAAATACGGCAACACAAGAGTTTGTAGTACCTAAGTCGATTCCAATAATCTTTCCCATAATATTTCGTTTTTTTATTTTTTACTTTAATTGGTTGATGTTTTCGCTTACTGATATACAAATGGCGTGCCAAATGGGGTTGCGCAGGCTTTTTGCTGACAAACGGCGCTGTGCCGTGTCTGACAGAATGACACTCGGAGCTGTTTTAGTGACAGTTTTTACACTATTAGTGTTCGACTTGGTGCTGCGGAGGCCGGAGACCTCCGCTACGTTTTTGCCCATACTCCTTGAGATATTCTCATCGGACAGCGGACGGAATCCGATCGGACGGCGGACGGAATCCGATCGGCGGCGGACGGAATCCGATCGGGCGGCGGACGCGGTACGGCGCTCAGCGCAAGAAAAAAGGGCTCCGATTACGGCGTATTTTGAATTATTTCTGTAACTTTGCAGAGTTGTATATATATTAATGTATATCGCAACGTGAACGTTTACATTGTATAATCAAAAAAAACAAGAATATCAATGAAGACTTTGAAACGCTTTCTACCAGACTTGCTGGTAGTGTTGTTGTTTGCGGTCATCGCGTTTGCCTACTTCTTCCCGGCAGACACAGAGGGGCGCATTCTCTATCGTCACGACTCGTCAGCCGGACGCGGCGCGGGCGAGGAGCTTACCGAGTATTATCAGCGCACGGGCGAGCGCACCCGCTGGACTAACGCCTTGTTCAGCGGTATGCCTACGTATCAGATGGCGCCGTCGTACGACTCGCAGGAGGTACTTAACGGCGTGGGCAAGTTCTACCATCTGTGGCTGCCCGAGAACGTGTGGTACGTGTTCGCCTACCTGCTGGGCTTCTACATCCTGCTGCGTGCGTTCGACTTCCGCCGCGAGCTGGCTGTGCTCGGCTCCCTGCTATGGGCTTTCAGCAGCTACTTCTTCATCATCATCGCCGCCGGACACATCTGGAAGGTGATTGCGCTGGCTTATCTGCCGCCGATGATTGCGGGCATCGTGCTCGCCTACCGCGGCAAGTATGTTTGGGGCTTCGTGCTTACGGGTCTGTTCACGGCGCTCGAGATTCAAGCCAACCACGTGCAGATGACTTACTACTATCTGTTCATCGTGCTGTTCATGGTCATAGCCTATCTCGTAGAGGCTCTGCACCAGAAGCAGATGGCGCGTTTCGCCAAGGCTACGGCGGTGTGCGCGGTGGCTGCGGTGCTGGGCGTGGTGATCAACCTCTCCAACCTCTACCATACATGGCAGTATACGCAGGAGTCGATGCGCGGCAAGAGCGAGCTGGTGAAGAAGAACTCAGCCAACCAGACTTCGAGCGGCTTAGACCGCGACTATATCACGCAGTGGAGCTACGGCATCGACGAGACGTGGACGCTGCTCGTGCCTAACACCAAGGGCGGCGCTTCGGTGCCGCTGGCGCAGAACGAGAAGGCTATGGAGAAAGCCAACCCCGAGTTCTACCAGATATACCAGCAGATGGGTCAGTACTGGGGCGACCAGCCGGGCACAAGCGGTCCGGTGTACGTCGGAGCGTTCGTGATGATGCTCTTCGTGCTGGGTCTGTTCATCGTGAAAGGCCCGATGAAGTGGGCGCTGCTCGCTGCGACGGTGCTCTCCGTGCTGCTCTCGTGGGGCAGAAACTTCATGTGGTTCACCGACCTTTTCCTCGACTATGTGCCGATGTACGCCAAGTTCCGCACCGTGGCGTCGATACTTGTCATCGCCGAGTTCACCATTCCGCTGCTTGCTATGCTGGCTCTGAAGAAGGTGTTGGAGACCGAGAACTTCCTCAAGGGCACTACCCCACTGCTCGTCGGCACGGCTTCGCACCGACTGGTGTGCCGCGAGGTGAAGAATCGCTCGTGGCTCGCGCTCAGTTTCTTGCTTACGGCGGGCATGTGCGTGGCGTTCGCCATCATGCCTTCGGTGTTCTTCCCCGACTTCGTGTCTAACGCCGAGCTGCGCGCGCTCGCCTCTATACCGAGCGAGTATCTCACGCCGCTCATCAGCAATCTGCGCGAGATTCGCATCTCTATATTCACAGCCGACTGCTGGCGTTCGTTCTTCGTGATACTCGCCGGAACAGTTGTCCTCGTGCTCGCTCTGCTGAAGAAGCTGCAGCCGAAGTACGCCGTGGCGCTCATCTTCGCGCTCTGCCTCGTGGATATGTGGCAGGTGAACAAGCGCTACCTCAACGACGGAATGTTCGTGGAGCGCAGCGTGCGCGAGACTCCGCAGCAGGAGACCGCTACCGACCGACAGATTCTGCAGGACACAGCGCCCGACTATCGTGTGCTGAACCTCGCTTCTAACACGTTCAACGAGAACGAGACGTCATACTATCATAAGTCTATCGGCGGCTACCATGCAGCCAAGCTGCGCCGCTACCAGGAGCTTATAGACGAATACATCGCACCCGAGATGCAGCAGGCGATGTCTGCCATCGCCAAGGCTCAGGGCGATATGACGAGCGTGCCGGGCGACTCGGTTTATCCGGTGCTCAACATGCTCAACACCAAGTATATCATCATGCCGCTGCAGGGCGGACAGACCGTTCCGTTGCAGAACCCGTACGCTTACGGCAACGCGTGGTTCGTCGACCGCCTCCAGTATGTCGACAACGCCAACCAGGAGCTCGACGCCATCAAGCAGCTCGACCTGCATCACGAGGCTGTAGCCGACAGCAAGTTCAAGACAGCGCTGGGCGACGCCGTAAAGCAGGAGGGCACAGCGTTCGTGCGTCTTGACAAGTACGAGCCTAACGAACTGCGCTACACCGTGCAGTCGCCGAAGGGCGGCGTGATCGTGTTCTCGGAGATTTACTATCCGGGCTGGACCGCTACGGTCGACGGCAAGGACGTAGAGGTGGGTCGCGTCAACTACGTGCTGCGCGCCATCAACGTGAAGCCGGGCAAGCACAACGTGGTGCTCACGTTCAAGCCGGCGTCGGTGAAGAACACCGAGACAGCGGCTTACGCAGCCTATCTGCTGCTGGCTCTCGCCATCATCGGCGGAGTAATGTTTGAAATAAAAAGAAAAAAAGAGTAAGAGGTGCTCAGTTGAAAATTGAGAATTGAGAGCTGAGAGTTGAAGGTTGAGAATTGAGAGTAGTTTCAGTTGAGAGTTGAGAGTTGAAAGTTGAGAGTTATGATATGTTCTATAGCTTATGCCTTCTTGAAGCTCTCAAAGTAATCATAACTCTCAATTCTCAACTCTCAATCCTCAACTGAATAAAGACAGATTGTAATGGAATTTCGCACGCCAGTCACCATAGACAAGTCGCCGTTCGCTATCGACCCATGCGAGCGCATGCTTTTCGTAGGCTCCTGCTTCGCCGACAACATCGGCAGCAGGTTCGTCGACGACAAGTTTCGCGCTACGGTCAATCCCTTCGGCGTCATGTACAACCCGGCGAGCATTCTGCACACCGTAGAGCGCTACCTCGCAGCCGAGACTGCAGAGGTGGCGCGCACGGCAGTATTCACGCTCGGCACCAACCGCGTCTACATACTCAACGAGACGGGCGAGATTGTGGACAACTGCCAGAAGCGACCGCAGCGACTCTTCACCGAACGCAGCCTCAGCGTAGACGAGTGCGCCGCTTATCTCCGAGAAGCCATCGCCCGACTGCGCAACCGCCGACCTGACATGCGCGTCATACTCACCGTCAGCCCCATACGCTACGCCAAGTACGGCTTTCACGGCAGCGCCGTGTCGAAAGCCACGCTACTGCTGGCGGCAGACGAAGTGGCTCGGCAGACTGACGCCTGCGTCTACTTCCCGGCGTACGAGATAGTGTGCGACGAGCTTCGCGACTATCGCTTCTACGCCCCCGACATGCTGCACCCGTCGCAGCAGGCTGTCGACTACATCTGGGAACGCTTCGCCGACACGTTCTTCAGCTCTAAGACCAAGGCGTTCATGAACGAGTGGCTGCCCATAAAGGCCGCGCTCAACCACCGCCCGTTCAACCCCGAGTCGGCAGAACACCGCGCTTTTCTTGAGAAGACGCATCAGAAACTGGCTACCCTAAAGGCACGCTACCCGCAGATGGAAGACTAAGAAGAACCAATTGGAGACATAAAGAAAAGAGAGTTATAAAAACAAAAGCCTATGAATTTTCGTAAAGAACACACAATCTACACTGCCATCTGGGCTATGCTCTACACTTCGCCCGTGGTAAACATCTACACGCGAATGGCAGGCAACCCCCGCATCACCTTCTCGTGGGGCGAGATATTCCACGCATGGGCGTTCACAAGTATATGGCTTGTGATGTTCGCCATTCACAACTTCCTGCTGCTGCCCATCCTTCTGAAGAAGCGCAAGACCGGAACCTACCTATGTCTGTCGGTAGCCATACTGCTCGCCGGCACGTTCATCAACTACATGGGGCGACCGAAGCACAGACACATCGACGAGACACGCATGGAGGCGGAGTGGAAAGCCGACTCGTTGGCTTACGAGCGCGTGGCGGCTGTGCGACTTGGCGACGGACGCTACTGCAGTCCGCAGAACCCGATGCGCCGCAAGCCGCTTGACTATCAGCCAATCGACCCGCTGCCTATGCTTGGACCGGGCGAGCTGGTGGCTTTCTTCGGCGGACTGCTGCTTATGGGCATGAACCTCGGCGTGAAGCTCTACTTCATGTCGCAGCGCGACCGAGAGCGCCAGAAGATTATCGACCAGCGCAACCTCGAACAGCAGATGGAGTATCTGAAGTATCAGGTTAATCCGCACTTCTTCATGAATACGCTCAACAACATTCATGCTCTGGTGGACATCGACCCCGAACGTGCCAAGACTACCATCGTCGAACTGTCGAAGATGATGCGCCACATTCTGTACGAAGGTAGCAAGAAGCTCATTCCGCTGACGCGCGAGGTGGAGTTTCTCAACCTTTACGTTCAGCTCATGCGCCTCAGATATACCAGCAAGGTGCACATCAACGTGGATGTTCCGCCGCAGTTGCCCGAGCTGAAGCTGCCTCCGCTGATGCTCATCATCTTTGTGGAGAACGCGTTCAAGCACGGCATAAGCTACCGCGAGGAGTCGTTCATCGACATCAAGGTTCGCGTGGAGAACAAGCGACTCCTCTTCAGCTGCTGCAACAGCAAACCCACGCAGGTGCAACGCACGAACGAGAAAGGCGGCATGGGTCTGCAGAACGTGCGCCAACGTCTCGAACTGCTCTACGACGACGACTACACGCTCGACATCAGCGACGGCGAAAAGACGTACGAAGTGAAGCTCGACATACCGATGCAGACGCGCCTGCCAGACGCAGAAGCTGAGACAGCGGATGTATCGGAAGCATAAAGCGCAGCAGAGATAACGAACAAGATTAAGAACAGCCCCAACATATACAATAACCGTCTCAACATATAAATCCTACCACAATGATAAAGACTCTTATCATCGACGACGAGCCGTTGGCTCTCCAGCAACTTGCAGTCTACGTGTCGAAGGTTCCGTTCCTTACGCTCGTGGGCGAGTGTCAAAGTGCTCTCGAAGCGCGCGACATCATCAACAGCGAACGCGTTGACGTCATCTTCATCGACATCAACATGCCCGACCTTAACGGCATGGACTTTGTGCGCTCGCTCGTGGCGCCGCCGCTCGTGGTCTTTACCACAGCCTATTCGGAGTATGCTATCGACGGATTCAAGGTTGACGCCGTAGACTATCTGCTCAAGCCGTTCAGTCTGGACGACTTCCGTCGTTCCGCCCTGCGCGTAAAGGAACGCTACGAGCACAACAATGCGCCGCTGACTCTAACCGCTGAACCCGAACCTGAGCAGACAGACGAGAACATCTTCTTGAAGACGGAGCATAAGGTGGTGCGCGTAAAGATAGCCGACATACGCTACATCGAGGGCATGTCGGAGTATCTGAAGGTGCATGTAGACGGACAGTCGCGCCCTATCATCATGCTGCTTGCGATGAAGCGCATGGAAGAACGTCTGCCGTCAAACTTCCTGCGTATTCATCGTTCGTACATCGTGAATATGAATCATGTGCAGGAGGTGACAAAGAACCGCATCGTGATGGATACTGACACGTATCTGCCAATCGGAGATATGTATAAGGATGCGCTGAGCGAATACTTGGCAGACAAGTATTTGGGAAGGTAGAACGAATTTTCAATTCGTTCAGTTGAGAATTGAGAATTTAGAGTTGAGAGTTATGATTACTCTTAGAAGTTATAAATGGCGAGCAAAAACTCAAACAACAAAGCATATCATAACTCTCAACTCTCAACTCTCAACTTTCAATTATAAACCAAAAAAACGGGACCAAAGATAGCCCCGTACTTTTATAACCTTTTCTCACGAAAAAACTATTAATCAACAACAAAATTCATTCGTTTGTGACTCCACCACTGTGGACATACTCTAATACTTGTAGTCTTTTGCTTAAATAACATTGCTTAATGTGTGTATGAAACGTAATCTGATGTATGTGTGTAAACTCTAAATTTCTTCTAAATAACTCTCTAACTTACTTTTATTATAACTCTCTAAATTATTAACTCTCTAACAATTACTACTTGTAATACTAAACTATTCTTCCTTTTTACGCTTGCAAAGTTATTCAATAAAACGGGAACCCACAAATTTATTCAACAAACGCCCCCATTCGTTCAATAAACCCAATCATGCGTTGATGAACGGGCACAAAAAACGGGGAATCGCGCTCGTTTTGACCGTAAAACTATCAAAACAAAGCGGCGATTCCCCGTATTGGTTTCTAACTAAAAGCTATGTATGTCTTTAGCTTTCGTTCTATAAGTCGCGAGCCTGAGTCGTCGTCAACCAGACGCAACCGGTCGGTTTACTCCTTATTGTTGCCGAAAATGCGCAACAGATAGAGGAAGAGGTTGATGAAGTCGAGATACAAGCTCAACGCACCAAGCAGAGCGAGCTTCTGCATGTGTTCGCCTGCGTCGGGCGCAAGCTGGCACATCTGCTTTATCTTCTGCGTATCGTATGCGGTGAGGCCCACGAAGATGAGCACGCCTACGTAGCTCAGGATGAGGTCGAAGCCGCTGCTGCGCACGAACATGTTAACCACGGTGGCGATGATCAGACCGAGAAGCGCCATGAAGAGCAGCTTGCCCATAGACGTGAGGTCGGTCTTGGTGGTGTAGCCCACGAGCGCCATTACGCCGAACGTGCCGGCTGTGATGAGGAATGTCTTTACGATGGCTGTCATGCTGAACGCAAGGAAGATGACAGAGAGCGTAGCGCCGTTCACCACCGAGTAGAGCACGAACAGAAGCGTAGCCGTAGAGAGCGAGAGACGGTTGATGGCGCCGCTGACAGAGAACACGAGCACAAGCTCGGCGATGATGAGTCCCCAGAACAATGCCTTGTTGCCGAGGATAGCCATAATGAGCGACGGAGTAGACGCAACGCCGTATGCGGTGATGCCGGTGATGGCGAGGGCGAGGGTCATCCATACAAACACTTTGCGCATGAGCGCAGGGAAAGCAGACGACATAGAGAAGTCGCTGCCACGAAGCGAATCAGTATCTAACCAGTTTTGTTGTTTCATAATTTTCTGTTTTTAAATTGTTTGTATTCTTTGTTTGCAGGGCGGAGGCAGAAGCCTCCGCAGCACTTTACCTTATCTCTTTTTCACTTACTGCTGCGGAGGCCGGAGACCTCCGCTACTATACATTATATTATATGCAGGAAGCGCAGGATATCGTTCAGATTCGCCACCACCATGAGCAGCAGCAGAACGCCGATGCCGATATACTCGGCGTATATCATAAAGTTCTCAGACGGCTTGCGGCGCGCTATCATCTCGTAGAGCAGGAAGAGCACGTGTCCGCCGTCGAGCGCCGGGATGGGCAGTATGTTCATGAAGGCGAGAATGATGCTAAGGAAAGCGGTCATAAGCCAGAACGAGTGCCAGTCCCACTGCGACGGGAACAGACTGCCGATGGCTCCGAAGCCGCCGAGCGACTTGGCGCCTTCCGAAGAGAACAGATACTTCATGTCGCCTACGTAGCCCGAGAGCACCTTGCAGCCGTACTTGACGCCGGCGGGGAACGACTCGAAGAAGCCGTAGTCGATGTGCGTCACCTTATAGTCTGGCTGCTTCGGCATGTAGCCGAGCACAAGGCGCATCGGCTTGCCCTTGGCGAACGGCGAGAAGCCGCCTGCCGACACGGCGTCGAACTGGCCCTTGAGCGTGAGTGTGTCGAGCTTGCCGTTCACCTGACGCTCTACGTTGACAACTGCGGCGAGCGCCTTCACGGTGTCGGCGTGTGTCTGTGCGCAGGTGAACATATCGGTGCTGCGACCCACCTCGTATGTGAACTGAGAGAACGAGCTGACGGGCTTGCCGTTGAGCGAGAGGATGCGGTCGGCTTTCTGCAGCCCCATGCGCTTGGCAGCCGAGTTGGGCGTCACGCTGTCCACTACTGCCGGCACATAACCTACGACGAACGGCGGCACATTCTTCAACATGCCGAGCAGGTCGAGGTTACCCGGAGTGCTTATAGTCACCTTCTTGCCGTCGCGCAGCACGTACACCTCCGTAGCGTTGGCCAGACCGCGATACATGTCGGCCTTTGCGTCCTTGAACTCGCCGAGGTTGGTGCCGAGCAATATGTCGTGATCCTGGAATCCGAGCGCCTTAGCCTCCTTGTTGAACTCCATTCCGAGCGTCATATCCTTCGGGCTGACGTAGTCCTCGCCCCATGTGAAGAGGCACATAGCGTAGATGAAAAGCGCGAGAAGGAAGTTGACAAGCACGCCGCCTATCATGATAAACAATCGCTGCCATGCCGGTTTAGAGCGGAACTCGTATGGCTGAGCGGGCTGCTTCATCTGCTCGGTGTCCATCGACTCGTCAATCATACCCGCTATCTTGCAGTAGCCACCGAGCGGAAGCCAACCGATGCCGTACGTAGTGTCGCTGTTCTTCGGCTTGAACTTGAACAGACTGAACCAAGGGTTGAAGAAGAGGTAGAACTTCTCGACGCGTACACCGAAGAGTTTCGAGAAGAAGAAGTGTCCGCCCTCGTGAAGGAGCACGAGAAGCGAGATAGCCAGCATGAACTGGAGTGCCTTTATAAGAAAAATTTCCATTTAAGAGTTTTGAGTTTTGGATTTATGAATTCAACATTGAATAATTCAACATTGCCGTAGGCAACCATTCAACATTCAACATTCGTCATTCAACATTAAAGCATGCTTGCCGCAATTCGTCTTGCCTCAGCGTCAGAAGCGATATAGTCGTCGTAAGTAGGCTGGGCGACGAACGTAGCGCGCTGCATTGTAGTCTCGATGATGTCTGCCATCTGCAGGAATCCGCAGCGGTCGTGACGGAACGCCTCGTTCACCACCTCGTTGGCTGCATTCACTACGCACGGCACATTGCCGCCGCGACGTATCGACTCGTAAGCCATTGCGAGACAACGGAACTTCTCCATGTCGGGCTCGAAGAACTCGAGCGGCTGACGGAACAAGTCGAGACGGTCGCCGTTCAGCGGCAGACGCTCGGGGAACGAGAAGGCGTACTGTATAGGCAGGCGCATATCGGGCACACCGAGCTGCGCTTTCACGCCGCCATCGCGGAACTGCACCGCACTGTGCACTATCGACTGCGGGTGGACGAGCACCTGAATCTTCTCAGCCTCAACGCCGAAGAGCCACTTCGCCTCGATAACCTCGAAGCCCTTGTTCATCATCGACGCAGAGTCAATCGTAATCTTCGCTCCCATCTCCCATGTAGGATGGCGCAGAGCGTCGGCAGCCTTCACATCACGCATCTGGTCGAGCGTGAACTTGCGGAACGGACCGCCCGAAGCAGTGAGCAGAATCTTCTCTATCTCGTTGTTGCCTTCGCCTACAAGACTCTGGAAGATGGCAGAGTGCTCGCTGTCTACGGGTAGGATGTTCACGTGGTACTCCGCAGCAAGTCGGCAGATGAGGTCGCCGGCTACGACAAGTGTCTCCTTGTTGGCGAGGCATATCGTCTTGCGTGCCTTGATGGCGTGGATAGTTGGCGAGAGTCCGGCGAAACCCACCATGGCCGTAAGCACCATGTCGATAGGCTGCGCCTCTACAATCTCGTCGATAGCCTTCGCTCCGGCATACACCTTGATGTCTGGAAGGTCGGCAAGCAGCAGCTTCAGCGACTCGTAGTGCGTTTCGTTCGCAATGACGACTGCAGCCGGGCGGAACTTGCGCGCCTGCTCGGCAAGCATCTCATAGCGGTTGTTAGCCGTGAGGCAGTAAACCTCGTAGCGGTCGCTATGCTGTTCTATCACGTCGAGTGCCTGGGTTCCGATAGAACCGGTGGAACCGAGGATACATATCTGTTTCATTGTGGTCTGATTTTTATATTGCTTGATTTTGTTGGAGAGCTAGGAGGGCTAGGTTGGCTAGGCGTTCTAGGTAAACTAGGCAAACTAGAAAACCTAGAAAAGCCAGAAAAGCAAGCCCTTTACAGCTCTGTCAATCCCTCCGGCAGATCCATAGTTATGGTGCGGTTCTCTGCGTCCACCTCCACGATGAACTCGTCGGAGGCAGGAATGAGCAACTCGTTGCCGTCGGTAGTGAGCAGACAGAAGAGCGTGTTGATGGTAGAATCGTCAACCGATTCGATCTCACCGACAACAGCGCCCGATCGGTCGTCAACAACCTTGAAGCCGACGATGGCAGCCCAAGAAAGCTGGTCGGCATCTGTGTCGACATGCTCACGCGGGAAGTAGACATCGCAGCCGGTAAGCTCGCGAACACGCTCCTGAGAGTCGATATCGGCAAAGCGTACAAGCGCTGTCTCGTCGTTCTTGAAGCGGTATTCGTCGAGGAAGAACGGCACGAGTATGCCGTCAATCTCAAGAATGAGGTAGTCGGCGTCTACGCGGTCGAAGATATCGTCGTCGAAGTGGAACGACACCTCGCCGTCTACGCCGTGCGGCTTGCCTATCTTACCTATTTTATATACTGATTCTTTCTTTATCATTTTTGTTAGTTAACAAGGAAACCAGGTGACTAAGAGAATAGGAGACTATGAAGATAGTTTACAAGGAAACAAGTTCACAAGGAAACGTGTTGCCTTACTCTCTTCTAATCTTAGCTCCCAGAGCGTTGAGTCGGGCTTCTATGTCCTCATATCCGCGGTCGATCTGTGCGATGTTGTCAATGCGACTTGTGCCCTTTGCGCCGAGTGCGGCGATGAGCAGAGCGATTCCGGCGCGGATATCAGGACTCGACATACGGCCTGCACGCAACTGAATATTGCGGTCGTGACCAACGATTACGCAGCGGTGCGGGTCGCAGAGTATAATCTGTGCGCCCATATCTATGAGCTTGTCAACGAAGAAGAGTCGACTCTCGAACATCTTCTGGTGAACAAGTACCGATCCGCGGGCTTGAGTTGCAACCACGATGAGCACCGAAAGCAAGTCGGGCGTGAGTCCGGGCCACGGCGCATCGGCAAGAGTCATGATAGAGCCGTCGAGAAACGAGTCGACAACATAGTGCGGCTGGTGCGGAATGACGAGATCGTCGCCGTCTACGTCAATCTTCACGCCGAGACGGCGGAAGGCGTCAGGAATAACGCCGAGCTGAGCCACGGCACAGTCCTTTATGCGTATGCCGTTGCCCACCATTGCCGCCATACCGATGAACGATCCCACCTCAATCATGTCGGGCAGTATGCGGTGTTCGGTGCCGTGCAGCTCGCTCACGCCGTCGATGTACAAGAGGTTGGAGGCGATGCCCGTAATCTTGGCGCCCATAGCGTTGAGCATCGTGCAGAGTTGCTGTATATAAGGCTCGCAGGCGGCGTTGTATATCGTGGTGCGACCCTCAGCGAGAACGGCAGCCATGATGATGTTGGCAGTGCCGGTCACGGATGCCTCGTCGAGAAGCATGTATGTGCCGTGCAACTTCTCCGCTTCTATATTATATACGTGGCGCTCGTCGTCGGCATTGAACGCCGCACCGAGGTTCTTGAAGCCGAGGAAGTGGGTGTCGAGACGTCGACGTCCTATCTTGTCGCCGCCCGGTTCAGCCACTACAGCCTTGCCAAAGCGTCCGAGCAGCGGGCCCATCGTAAGCACGCTGCCGCGCAGCGCCGAGCACTTGCGTACGTATTCGTCGCTGGCGAGGAAGTCGAGGTTGAGTTCGTCTGCCTGGAACGTAAAGTCGCCCTTGCCGTTGCGCGTCACTTTCACGCCCATGTCCTGCAACAAGCGAATGAGGTTGTTGACATCGAGGATGTCGGGGATGTTGGTTATTCTGACGGGGTCGGACGTGAGCAGCACAGCGGCTATCACTTCGAGAGCCTCGTTCTTGGCTCCTTGCGGCGTGATGGTGCCCTGCAGCTGGTGTCCGCCTTCAATTATAAACGATTCCATAAGCGTTGTGGTTTATGTTCTACGACGTTGTGTGGTATATATCTACAACGTTGCGGATTTATTTTCTACGACGTTGTCTTCTCTCGTAATTGCGTGTCGGTGTTTCTGTGCGGTCGAACTTGAACGTTTCGAGGTCGAGCTGAATCTTGCCGTCGGTATAGTCGGCGAGGTCTGACGCTACCTTCTCGTCGTCGCTCGATCCGTGTCCCCAGAGCACGAGGTCGCGCTTCATCTGGTTAGCGGCGAGGCGTGTAAGCTCGGTGCGTTCGGCTCCATTGGGCAGGTTCTTCAGCAGTTCGAACACCTCGAACATCATGTTGCCGTAATGACGCACGGGTATGCGCTTCATCGGGTAGCGCATCGGTGCGGGCTTCTGCAGCATCTTCTGCGCTTCGGTGATGTCGCACGGATAGTCGATGTCGAGCTGGAAGCCGCTCATCAGCGCGAGATGGTCCCAGAGTTTCTGTCGGTAGTCCTTGTTCTCGTAGGTGTGCGGCATCATGCGCTCCATGACTGCTATTATGGTGTTGGCACAACGCTGGCGCTCGGCGCGACTTTTCAGGCTGACACAGTAGTCGACCATCTGCTGCACCTCGCGTCCGTATTCGGGGAGCACGAGGCGTTCGCGCTGTGTGTTGTAGTCTAAACCTTTTATCTTCATATCTTTCTTACAATAACTTCTTTGATTCTTTCGCCACGAAGTCCTTGAGGTAGAACGGCACGAAGTATGCCACGTCCTCGAACTTCTCCTGTGCGATGCGCTTCTCTGCGAGTGGGTACATCCACTTTGCGAGCGGGTGTACGTTCTTGATGAAGCGTGCGTTGGGATGGTTGATAACCTCCATGCACTTCTCGGCGCCGTTGCCGAAGAAGTAGACAGGTGCGCGGTCGAGGTATTCCTTGTAGGTGTCGGCGTCGACGATGTCTGCTTGTATGCCGCGCACTTCGCGCAGGGCGCGGTCGTAGACAGCCGAATATACTTCCATGCGGCGTGCGTCGAGCATGGGGCAGAGCAGTGCTTCCTCCTCCACTTCCTCGCGCAGCAACACTGGCACTGCCATCAGCTCGAGTGTAGGCACAGCTATGAGCTTCAGGTTCTGTCCGTAGCAGATGCCCTTTGCCATCGACACTCCGATGCGCAGTCCGGTGTACGAACCGGGGCCGCTGCTCACGGCTACGGCGTCAAGAGGTATGGCATGGCTGTCGGCGAACGACATTGCCTCGTCTACATATACGCCGAGATTCACGGCGTGGTTAGGACCTTCAAAGTCTTCTTTGGAGAATATACACGCACCGTCCTGACTGACGGCAACTGAACACACGTTGGTGCTCGTATCAATACTCAATATACACGACATTCTTTTTCGTTTTTTTCGCAGTCCGCCCTGCCTAAACTCCACAACAACTCATTGGCGGCGCTTAGGTGCAGACTACACATTATATAATAGAATGCAAAAATACAATTTTTTATTCAATTTAGCCCATTAACAAAGCGTTAAAAAAAACAAGCAAACGTTTTTTTTCATATATGAAAAATATTACTTACATTTGCACATTTAAAATAGCAAACAAGCATATATAAATAACAAACACGCAATATGATACTTTCAATGACCGGCTACGGCAAGTCTGTCGTAGTCTACAATGGTAAGAAAATCAATGTCGAGATAAAGTCGCTCAACAGCAAGGCGCTCGACCTCTCTACTCGCATCGCTCCGCTCTACAGAGAGAAGGAGATGGAGATTCGTCAGGCTATACAGACGAAGGTGATTCGCGGCAAAGTCGACTTCTCTATCTGGATTGAGAAGGACGCTACGACCGACGCCACAACTATCAACACAGCGCTTGCGAAGAACTACTGCGAACAGATTAAGAACGTGGCTGCAGAGTGCCAGATTCCGCTGCCGGGCGACTGGTTCCTTTCGCTGCTGCGCATGCCTGATGTGATGTCGAAGGTAGAGATAGAAACGCTCTCCGACGAAGAGTGGACGGTGGCGCGCAAGGCTATCGACGAGGCTATCGATGCGCTCGTGGCGTTCCGCCAGCAGGAGGGTGCGGCGCTGCAGAAGAAATTCGGCGAGAAGATAGACAACATCGAGGCTCTGCTGAAGAGCATCGAGCCGTACGAGAAGTCGCGCGTGGAGAAGATTCGCGCTCGCATCGTTGACGGACTGAGTTCCATCCCCGAGGTTGAGTACGACAAGAACCGCCTTGAGCAGGAGCTTATCTACTATATCGAGAAACTCGACATCAGCGAGGAGAAGCAGCGCCTTGCCAACCACCTCAACTACTTCCGCGAGACTATGGCTGAGGAGGGCGGCCAGGGCAAGAAGCTCGGATTCATCGCGCAGGAGATGGGACGCGAGATAAACACTACCGGCTCGAAGAGCAACAACGCCGAGATGCAGAACATCGTGGTGAAGATGAAGGACGAACTGGAACAGATTAAGGAACAGGTGCTGAACGCACTTTAAATTTTGAATTTTGAGTTTTGAATTTTGAATTGTCGGCTTCGCCGATTTTGAATTATTCATTTATGAATTAAGAATTAAAAATTAAAAACTCAAAATTCAAAACTCATTAATTCAAAATGCGCACAGCGCATAATTCAAAACTCAAAACTCAAGACATGGGTAAACTTATAATATTCTCCGCTCCGAGTGGCAGCGGAAAGAGCACAATCATCAATCGTCTGATGCAGCGCCCTGAGCTGCACCTCGCCTTCTCTATCTCTTGCACATCGCGCGCTCCGCGTGGCACAGAGCAGAACGGCGTAGAGTATTTCTTCATCACTCCCGAGGAGTTCCGCGAGCGCATCAGCCGCGACGAGTTTCTCGAGTACGAGGAGGTTTACGAAAACCGCTTCTACGGCACGCTGAAGCAGCAGGTGGAGACGCAGGCTGCGCGCGGCGAGAACGTGGTGTTCGACGTCGACGTGAAGGGTGGTTGCAACATCAAGCAGTATTACGGCGACCGCGCGCTGAGTCTGTTCATTCAGCCGCCATCGGTTGAGGAGCTGCGCCGCCGTCTCGTTGGTCGTGCGACAGACGCTCCTGAGGTGATAGAACAGCGCATCGCACGCGCTGAGTTCGAGCTGTCGCAGGCTCCGAAGTTCGACCACATCATCATCAACGACGACCTCGAAAAGGCTGTCGAAGAAACCTACGAGGCTATTCGCACATTCATCGAGGAATAAACAACAGTAGCGGAGGTCTCCGGCCTCCGCAGCAACCAAAATACACTAATCGACTGGGTGCTGCGGAGGCCGGAGACCTCCGCTACTAATATATCTCCGCATCTATTATATAAGACCAAATGCAAAAGATAAAGACCGGAATATACGGCGGGTCGTTCAACCCCATACACAACGGGCACATCGCCATTGCGAAGCGCATGCTCGAGCTGGCGGGGTTGGACGAGATATGGCTCATCGTGTCGCCGCAGAACCCACTGAAGACGGCGGGCAGCCTGCTCGACGACCGCCTGCGTCTCGAGATGACGCAGCGGGCGCTGGCGCCGTACCCGCAACTGACGGCGAGCGACTACGAGTTCAGTCTGCCGCGACCGTCGTATATGTGGAACACGCTGCAGCGACTCTCTGCCGACTACCCCGACCGCGAGTTCACGCTGCTCATCGGAGCCGACAACTGGGCGGTGTTCGACCGCTGGTATCACGCAGCCGACATCATCGTCCACTACCCCATCGCCATCTATCCGCGCACCGGGTCGCCTATCGACACCTCGACGCTGCCGCCTACGGTGCGTCTCTACGACACCGGCCTTTACGACATCAGCAGCACGGAGGTGAGAGAGAAGGCTGCGCATGGTGAGGACGTGGCGCAGCTCGTGCCCGCCGAGATTGTTGACGACGTGAAGCGTCACTACGGCTGTTGATTTTTGGCACACTTTTTGCGTTGTACGATATTTGCAATTTTAAGGCGCTCAAAACTCGCGAAAAATCAAAAACAAAATCCGTTGTCGATTTTTCGCGAGTTTTGAGCGTGCAGCCGTAAGCGATTGTCTTACAGCAGATTGTAGCAAAATTTATAAAAGTGTGCAATTTTAACCTTAGCAAAACCCAACTTATCGTGAGACTTTACCATGTAATAGCTATGCTTTTACCGGGTAATAGCTATGCTTTTACAAGGTAAAGTCTCACGATAAACCATGTAAAAGCTATCGTTTTACACCGAAAAGTCTCGATTTTTATGAATTTAGGGTGAGCATCAACTGCAAAAACGCTCGTTTTTTGCGGTCGGCTTCTCTAGAATGAGTATTTTCGCGGTAGTTTTCAAAGACAATATTTGCTTTCAAAAACAGATTGGAAAGCAAGGAAGAAAAAAATTTTTCATAAAAATGCAAGTAGCAAGTAGCGGAGGTCTCCGGCCTCCGCAGCAACCAAATAAACAAATTGACTTGGTGCTGCGGAGGCCGGAGACCTCCGCTACTTTCAGTTTATCACAAGCTGCTGGTCGCAATACGCGAGCACGGCAGGGCGGTGCGTAATGAATATGACGGTATGCTTTTCGCCTTCGAGGATATTGCGCAGCAGGCGGCACTCCGTCTCGCTGTCGAGCGCCGACGTAGCCTCATCAAACACGAGCACGGGGCGGTTGCGCAGCAGCGCACGCGCTATCGCTATGCGCTGCGCCTGACCTTCTGAAAGACCGCCGCCCTGCTCGCTGCAGCGCGTGTCGAGCCCGTTGGGAAGGTCGAAAACAAACTCGGCGCAACTCTTTCTGAGCACCTCACACATGCGTTCGTCCGTCGCCGTAGCGTCGCCCAGCAGCAGGTTGTCGCGTATGGTGCCGCTCAGAAGCGTGTTGCCCTGCGGCACATACACAAAGTTGCAGCGCATGAGCGGCGTCAGCTCCTGCTCGCCATCGGCGTCGTACATATATATATGTCCGCTCTGTGGGCGCATCAGCGCGAGAAGCATGCGCACAAGCGTTGTCTTTCCGGCGCCCGTCTCGCCGAGGATAGCCGTCGTAGAGCCAGGGCGGAAGTCGAACGAGAGGTTCTTTATGATGTCGCGTGTGCCGTCCTCGTAGCGATACGTTATATTGTCGAGGCGAATGCCGCAAAAGTCGGCAAGTCGCACGGGGTCGCCTTCGGGTTCGCGAGGCTCCTCCTCGAGTTCCATCAGTCGTTCTGCGGCTGTGAACACCGACACGAAAGCCGGAACGAGTTTTGTCAGCGTGCGCGCCGGCGACTGTATGCGGTTTACCAACTGCAAGAAGGCTGTCATGCCGCCGAATGTGAGCGTGCCAGCCTGCATGCGCACGGCAGCCCAAAGAAACGCCAACAGATAGCCGCAGGCGAAGCCGAAGTTGAGTACGAAGTTGGAGAAAACCGAGAACTTGGTGCGGTTGACGACGTTGCTGCGTAGCTCCGACTGCGTTGCTTCGAGCCTTGCAATCATCGCATGCGTAGCCTCAAGCGTCTTCACCACCATGCGGTGCTGCACGGTCTCCTGCATCGACTCCTGCACACGGCTGTCCGATTCGCGCACACGGCGCGAGAGTTGTCGCATGCGGCGCATGTATACCTTGCTCACGAGCACGAATATCGGAATTATCACGACCAGTATCAGCGCCAGCGTGCTGTCCATCATGTACATGCAGGCGAAGGCGCCCACGAACATTAGTACGGTGGAGAGCGTGCTCGGCAGCGTCTCGGTGAGGAACGTCGTGACGTTAGCCACGTCAAGCTCCAAGCGGTTGAGCACGTCGCCCGAGTGGAAATGCTCGCGGCTGTGCCACTCCGACTGCAGTATGCGTTGCAGCGCAGCCTGCTGCATGCGGTTCTGCGCCCTCACGCCGAGTATGTTGCGCACCCACACGCCTGCGATATTCACCGCAAAGTTGAGCAGTATGAGCGCACCCATGAGCCCCACGGCCCAGTATATAGAGCCGCGGTCGGAGCCAGAAGCCACGTCGATGGCGTGCTTTATCGCCCACACCTGCGCCAGACTCAGCACCACATCAGCCACGCCAAGCAACGCGTTCAGCGTAGCCAGCAGCCGATTGCCGCGCCATGCCTGCCAGAGCCATCGCAGTATCTGCTTCACCGTGTATTTGTCCGAAGTCTTTATCTTCATTTATCGTTTTAAAATATTTGAAAAGTAGAAAGGCAAACTGTAGGAGCCTACGGCTTTCTTGCCGTAGGCATAGCAAGTAATTCGACATTGCGTTAGCGTCGCTACCGCTTATCCGCTCCCCACATCATCTTTTCTCTTAGCGATGTGAAGTATTTTCTGCCGTTTGGTTTCACAATCATCGTCGAGAACGGCGCCTTCTGTATGTTCACCTTCGTGCCTTCGTGCATCGTGTAGCTGCGTCCGTCCACAGCCACGAGGAAGTTATGCGAGCGCGACTCCACCTGAAGCTCCACCTTACTGCTGTCTGATATCACCACCGGGCGCACGTTCAGGCTGTGCGGAGCCACCGGCGTGAGGCACAACGTGCTGGTCTGCGGCACGATAATCGGGCCTCCGTTCGAGAGCGAGTAGGCTGTTGAGCCGGTAGGCGTGCAGACCACGAGTCCGTCCGCCTGGTAGGTCACGAGGAACGAGCCGTCGACGCAGGTGTGTATGCTTATCATCGAAGCATTGTCGCGCTTCAGCACAGCAATGTCGTTCAGCGCGTAGTGGCAGCCGTCGAAGTCCTCGCCCTGCGTCTGTATCTCTATAGCGGTGTGTCGTTCGATGGTATAGTCGCCGTTGATAATCGCAGCGAGAGCCGTCTCCACCTCGTCGGGCAGCACGTCGGCAAGAAAGCCCAGACGCCCCATGTTGATGCCAACGACTGGAATGTTCTTGCGCCCTATGCGCACCGCCGTCTTCAGAAACGTGCCGTCGCCGCCGATAGACACGGCGTAGTCGGCTTCAAACGTGTCGCCGTCGAACTCCTCTACGCCCGAGAGGTCGAGAAGCTGGTCGCGGCTGAGGAAGTCGCGGAACTTTCGGTCGAAGATTATGCGCTCGTTGCGCGAACGCAGATAGTCGAGCGCACAAGCTAAGGAAGCCGACTTGCGTAATTGGTATGTATTGCCGAAAAAGGCGAATGTAAGTTGCTTGTCTGTCATTGTTGCGTATATATTATACGTATATTAGTGTATTGTTATTTGTGCTAAATTACTGATTTTTTCATAAACTACAAAAACTATTGTTATTTTTTTTATAAATGGCCGAATTAGTTTTGTACTACCACCGATTTACATTATCTTTGCATAAGATAGGCTGTATCTCAGCATAATATTCAAGCAAGCTTGATATTCTGCATTCGATTTGCACTATCTTTGTACACATAACTTAATACTTATGAGAGTACTCATCATAAACACAAGCGAGACAAACGGTGGTGCTGCGGTTGCAGCCAACCGTCTCATGGAAGCTCTGCAGAGAAACGGAGTTAAGGCGAAGATGTTGGTAGCCGAGAAGCAGACCAACCACGTCACCGTCTCTCAGTTGCCTCATCATTGGCTATACAAATGGCATTTTCTGCGCGAACGCCTTTCTATCTTCCGCCATTTGTATTTCTCCAAGAATCATCTCTTTGAAATAGACACGGCAAGCGCCGGATCGGACATCACAAGTCTGCGAGAGTTCCGCGAAGCCGACATCATTCATCTTAATTGGATCAACCAGGGAATGCTTTCGCTCGGCTCAATCCGCAAGATTGTGAAGAGCGGAAAGCCCATCGTGTGGACCATGCACGACCTCTGGCCTGCCACCGGCATCTGCCACTACGCACGCAGCTGCGGAGCCTTCCGCATCGTGTGCCACCACTGCAAGCTGCTGCCCGGCGGAGGCTCTACCAACGACCTCTCGCGCAAGATATGGAAGCGCAAGAAGGCGCTCTACCACGACAGCAATATCCACTTCGTAACGTGCAGCCGCTGGCTCGAAGCGCAGGCAAAGCAGAGTGCTCTGCTCTCGGGCGAGAAGGTTGTGTCTATTCCGAACACCATCGACACGCACATCTTCTGCCCGAAAGACCGTGCCGCAGCACGCTTGCAGATGGGACTGCCCGAAAAGGGCCGCATAGTGTTGTTCGTTTCGCAGAAGGTGACCAACGAACGCAAGGGCGCAGCCTACTTCATCGAGGCTATCAACCGCCTTGCCGACGCCAATCCTGAGTTCAAGGCAGAGACTGCCGTGGCCATACTCGGCGCAAGCGCGGACGAGATAGCCGAGCAGCTGCACATTCCGTCGTTCCCGTTGGGATATATCAGCAACGCACAACAGATAGCGAGCGTCTACAACGCAGCCGATGTGTATGTTCTGCCGTCGCTTGAGGACAATCTGCCGAACACAATCATGGAGTCGATGGCTTGCGGCGTGCCGAGCGTGGGCTTCCGCGTGGGCGGCATACCTGAGATGATAGACCACAAGCGCAACGGATACGTCGCAAACTTCAAGGACGCAGCCGACCTCGCCGAAGGCATACGCTGGACTCTCTATGACGCCGATCCGAAAGAGCTCACCGCCAACTGCCTGCATAAGGTGGCAATGAGCTATTCGCAGCAGTCGGTTGCGATGAAATACATTGAGGTTTACAACGAAATGATAGCCATGAAGAGATACATCATCTAAGGCTTCACCCTACCCGAACATCCATTATACCATAGAACACAAAGATAATTAAGAAAGAAAAAGATAGTTATGATAAAATTCACGATAATAACCTGCACCTACAACGCTGCCGACGTCATAAAGCCGACGCTCGACAGCATACTCAATCAGACGTGGGGGCAGATAGAACACCTGATAATAGACGGTGCGTCGAAGGACGACACCGTGAAGGTGGCGGAGGCTTACCGACAACGTAGCCTGGAGGAGGAGACCGAACACGACGTGCGCATCATCTCTGAGCCCGACCGTGGACTGTACGACGCCATGAACAAGGGACTGCGTCTCGCTACGGGCGACTACGTGGTGTTCCTCAACGCCGGCGACTCGCTGCCCAATGACGATACGCTTGAGAAGATATCGAATGATGTCAACGAACGTTCGGACGGAAAACTGCCTGCCGTGCTCTACGGCGACACGGATATCGTCGACGAAAAGGGCATTGTGCTGCATCCACGCCGACTTGCTCCGCCCGACAAACTCAACTGGCGCTCGTTTCGTCACGGCATGTTGGTGTGCCACCAGGCGTTCTACGCCCGCACAGACATAGCCCGTGCCGAGCCGTACGACTTGCGCTACCGATTCTCGGCTGACGTAGACTGGTGCATACGCATCATGAAGCGTGCTGAGCGCGAGCATCTGCAGCTCCTGCGCCTGCCGGAAGTGGTTGCCGACTACCTCGATGGCGGCATGACCAACAAGAACCACCGCGCTTCGCTCTTCGAGCGTTTCCGCATCATGCGACGCCATTACGGACTCTTCTCTACGCTTGCCATGCACGCATGGTTCGTGGCGAGATCCGTGCTGAAGAAATAGCCGATAACAAGACACAATAAAGGGGCTGTTTCTCCGTTATATTTATGTAGAGAACAAACCACATCTATCTAATAAAGAAACAATAGCATGAACAATACGAACAATAACTACTGCGTGATTCTTGCCGGCGGCAAGGGACGCCGACTGTGGCCGTGCAGCCGCGAGAGCAAACCGAAGCAGTTCATCGACTTTTTCGGCAGCGGACGCACACAGCTTCAGCAAACATACGACCGCTTCAAGGAGATTGTGCCGGTAGAGAACATATATGTGAACACCAACGACGCGTATATCGACCTCGTGCTTGAGCAGTTGCCCGACCTTGCGCCCGACCATCTGCTCGCAGAGCCTATACATCGCGGCACGGCGCCGAGCGTGGCATGGTGCGCGCACCGCATCATAGCGCACAACCCCGACGCCAACATCGTCATCGCGCCCTCCGACCAGACCATCATCGGCGAGGAGGCGTTCGCCGAGTGCATAAACCGCGGTTTCGACTTCGTTGCGAACAACAAGTTTATGCTCACTCTCGGCTTGAAGCCGACACGTCCCGAGCCGGGCTACGGCTATATACAGATGGGCGACAAGGTGGAGGACGGCGTCTACAAGGTGCAGTCGTTCACCGAGAAGCCTGAGCGCGACTTCGCAAAGATATTCGTCGACAGCGGCGAGTTCTACTGGAACACGGGCATATTCCTTGCCAACGCAAAGTGCATGCTGCATTGCTTCGAGCAGTTGCTGCCGCCAGTGCTGCGCCAGTACGACGAGATACATGCCGGCGAAGAGTTCGACTACGAGGAGGAGAACCGCTACATTCACGAGAACTTTCCGTCATATCCGAACATATCTATCGACTACGGAATACTCGAGAAGTCGGAACAGGTCTGCATGATGAAGTGCAACTTCGGTTGGGCTGACCTCGGAACGTGGCACAGTATATACGAAGCGATGCACAAGGGCGAGGGCGACAACGTCGTTATAGACAGCGAAGTGATGCTCGACGACGCTCACAACAACGTCATCAAGCTGCCGAAAGACCGCTTTGCCGTCATATCGGGTCTCGACGGATTCATCGTTGCCGAAGAGAAAAACGTGCTGCTCATCTGCCGGAAGGAAGATTCGTCGAGCAATATCAGACGACTCGTTAACGAGATACAAATGAAGAAAGGCGAGGAGTTTATCTAAACTCCTCCTTTTTTTTGTAGTTATACGTATAGTTCTTATAACTATCGGCTTTATTTTTATAAATATCCGCCAAAAACCATCTACTTACAAACATATCAAAAACCCATAAACATTATGAACACCAACAAGAATATTCTTTCGCTCGCTCTCGCCGTGCTTCTTGCGCTTCCGCTCGCAGTCGGCGCGCGTGTGCCAAAACGCATTTACATCGAAAAGACGCGCGTGGCGTGCGTCGGCAACAGCATTACATACGGCATGACTCTCGCCGACCCTGCTACCGAGTCGTATCCTGCGCAGCTGCAGCAGATGCTTGGCGACGGATATGAGGTGGGCAACTTCGGAAAGTCGGGCGCCACGCTGCTGCGCCACGGCCATCGTCCGTACGTAGAGCAGGAGGAATGGGCGAAGGCGAAGGCTTTCAAGGGCGACATCGCCGTCATCCACCTCGGAGTCAACGACACCGACCCGCGCAACTGGCCGTTCTATCGCGACGAGTTCGTGGGCGACTACCTGGCTCTTATCGACACTCTGCGCCAGCAGAACCCGAAGTGCCGTGTGCTCATCGCGCTCCTCTCGCCCATCACCCACAACCATCCGCGCTTCGAAAGCGGCACGCAGCAGTGGCACGAGGAGATTCAGGAGGCTATAAAGACCGTGGCTCGCGTGGGAAAGGCGCAGCTCATCGACTTCCACAAGCCGCTCTATGCTTATCCGCAGCTCATCCCCGACGCCGTGCATCCTAACAAGGAGGGAGCCACGATGCTCGCACGCACGGTGTGCGCTGCCATCCTCGGCAACTACGGCGGACTGCAGATGCCCATGACCTACTCGGACAACATGGTGCTGCAGCGCGACCGCGAACTTACCATACACGGCACAGCCAACTCTGGCGAGAAGGTGACCGTGAGCATCACTCGTCCCGATGCCGCCAAGGGCAAGTCGGCGAACGGCGCAAAGCGCAAGAAAGGCAAGCAGCCGATGCGTGTGCGCGCGCTGAAGACAGAGGTGCAGACGGCTACGGCGAAGGCGGACGCGAACGGCTACTGGCAGGTTACGCTGCGCCCGCAGCGCGCCGAGAACGGACTTACGCTCACTGTCAGCACCGACGAGAAAGAACTTATATATAATAATGTGGCGTTCGGCGAGGTATGGCTCTGCTCTGGTCAGTCGAACATGGAGTTCATGCTGCACGAAGCTGCCACAGCCAAGCGCGACATACCTAAGGCGAAGAACCCGAACATACGATTCTTCGACATGAAGGCGCGCTGGCGCACCAATCCTGTTGAGTGGGACGCTGCGGCACTCGACTCGGTGAATCATCTGAAATACTTCAAGCCTACAGCGTGGACCGTCTGCTCGCCCGAGACGGCGAAGGACTTCTCGGCGATAGCCTACTACTTCGGCGCGATGCTGCAGGACAGTCTGCAGTGTGCCGTGGGTCTTATCTGCAACGCCGTGGGTGGTTCGCCGACGGAGTCGTGGGTGAGCCGTGCTGATCTCGACGCCAAGCTGCCGCAGATTCTGCGCAACTGGGCGAACAACGACTTCGTGCAGCCGTGGGTGCGCGAGCGTGCCGCCCAGAACACAAAGCTGGCTACGAACGCCGCCGCACAGCGCCATCCCTACCAGCCGTGCTACCTCTACGAGTCGGCAATAGAGCCGCTCGAACAGTTCCCCATCAAGGGCGTGCTATGGTATCAGGGCGAGTCGAACGCGCAGAACTTCACCACGCACGAGCGTCTGTTCAAGATGCTTGTCGAAGGATGGCGCCGCAACTGGAATAACGCCGAGATGCCGTTCTACTTCGTGCAGCTCTCGAGCCTCAACCGCCCGGGCTGGCAGTGGTTCCGCGACAGTCAGCGTCGCATGCAGAGCGAACTGCCGAACGTGGCAATGGCTGTGTCGTCTGACAAGGGCGACTCGCTCAACGTGCATCCTACGAGCAAGCAGCCCATCGGCGAGCGTCTGGCTCGCATCGCCCTGCACAACCTCTACGACTTCGGCAATGTGGTGCCGAGCGGACCTGCCATTAAGGAGGCTTCGGTCGTAGGCGACGGCATCGTGCGCCTCACGTTCGACTACGCCGACGGTCTTTCTACCGCCGACGGCAAGCATCCTGCTACGTTCGAGATAGCCGAGGAAGAAGGCGTCTACAAGCCTGCCGAGGCTCGCATCGAGGGCAACACGGTTGTCGTGATGGCGGCGGGCGTGGCTCATCCGCGCTTCGTGCGCTACGGATGGCAGCCGTTCACACGCGCCAACCTCGTGAACGGCGCAAAGCTGCCGGCGTCTACGTTCCGCGTAGAGGTTAGATAGTAGCGGAGGTGAAAGCCTCCGCAGCTGCAAGCAATGCTAACTATAAGTAGCGGAGGTCTCCGGCCTCCGCAGCAGCAAGCAATGCTAACTATAAGTAGCGGAGGTCTCCGGCCTCCGCAGCAACAAGCAATGCTAACTATAAGTAGCGGAGGTCTCCGGCCTCCGCAGCAACAAGCAATGCTAACTATAATTAGTGTTCGACTTGGTGCTGCGGAGGCCGGAGACCTCCGCTACGTTTTTTCCTATACTTCTTGATACTTTCTCATCGTACACCGGACGCAATCCGATCGGACGGCGGACGCAATCTGATCGGACGGCGAACGCAATCCGATTGGACACCGAACGCGATCCGATTGGACACCGAACGCGATCCGATTGGACACCGAACGCCGCCGGTCGTAAAAAAAGAACAGTTACGTCGCAAATTTAACACATGCTACTAATAATATCCGAATTATTATTCGTAACTTTGCACCTCAGAACGACCTAAGAACCAAATTGTTATTTCTAAACAAATCAAAATAATATGAAGAAAATCTACACTTTGTTCTCTGCACTGTGCTTAACAGTTGCAGCGCCTGGCGCATTGTCAGCACAGAACAACTTCAAGCTGGTTGAGGAGAGCGTGAGCAATCCTGACAACACACCGGCTCCAGTCTACCCAGTACCAAGCGAGCGTCAGCTCAAGTGGAACGAAACCGAATTCTACGCTTTCTTCCACTACGGCATGAACACATATACCGACCAGGAGTGGGGTTCGGGCATGGAGCGCGAGACTGTATTCGCACCTACACAGAAGCCAGACCCAAGACAGTGGCTCGAAGTGGCTAAGAAGGCGCACATGAAGGGCGGCATCGCTGTGGTGAAGCACCATGACGGCTTCTGCCTCTGGCCTACAGCTACGACAGAACACTGCACACGCAACTCTACGGGCTACGGCAAGGACGTGGACATACCGAAGGAGTTCGCCGACGCAGCACGCGAGTTCAATATGAAGTACGGTTTCTACATCTCTCCGTGGGATATGTCAAGCCCATACTGGGGCAAGAAGGACAGCAACGGCAACTACACCGACGAGTATGCCAAGAAGGTGTTCCTGCCGCAGTGCGTAGAGCTTGCTAAGTACGGCAACGACCAGTTCGAGATGTGGTTTGACGGCGCTACCGGTGGCGACCACGCTGGCGGCTACGGCAGCTACACCTCTTCGCAGAAGCGCACTATCGACAACGCACAGACTTACTACGACATTCCTAACCTGCGCGACTCTATCCACAACCTCCTGCCGAACGTAATCATGTGGGGTGTCGGTGGCGAAGCACGCTGGATCGGTAACGAGGAAGGCTACTCAGGACAGACATGCTGGTCGATGGGCGACGCTGAGTCGGGCGACGAGAACGCATGGCAGTGGGCTGCCGGCGAGAGCGACGCCAAGTCGACAAAGGGATGGTTCTGGGATTCGAGCAAATACAACCAGCCGAAGTCGGCTGAGACTCTCTTCAAGATGTATCTTGAGACCGTAGGCCGCAACGCCACATTCCTTCTGAACCTGCCGCCGAACCGCGCAGGTCGTATCGACGAGAGCCTCGTAACCATCATGGAGGACCTCGGCAAGCTGCTCGACCAGCGTCTCGGCACAGACCTTGCAAAGACTGCTAAGGTAACAACCGACTGCACTCGCGAGGCTATGGGCAAGGGCAACTACGAAGCAAAGAATCTTACCGACGGCAACAAGGACACATATTGGGCTGCTCCCGACGGAAAGACTTCTGCCGTTATCGAGCTTAGCTGGGACACACCGCAGACCGTGCGCTACGTTTCGCTCATGGAGTATATCAAGCTCGGACAGCGCGTGAAGAAGTTCAAGATTGAGACCAGCGAGGACGGCGTAACATACACCGAGCGCGGCAACGGTCAGACAATGACTACCGTAGGCTACAAGCGCATCATCCCGCTCAACGGCTCTACAACCAACTACTCTGCAAGCGGTTTCAAGGCTAAGTCTGTACGCATCACTATCGAGAACGCAAAGGCTTGTCCGCTGCTCCACACTGTAGAAGTGTTCTAAACAAACCCTTACTCCATCAACTAAAAAACAAAGAAAACAATGAACGTAAAGAAATATATGTGCCTTGCCGGTCTGTTCTTCCCTATCGCAGCTATGGCACAGCAGGATAAGACTCTCTGCGACTTTGAGACTCCGGAGAGCTACGTGAGTGTACGTGCATACGACACCTGCCCTACCTCACCTTTCAACCTCAACAAGCTCACGGGCAACGTGCAGGTTGTTGAGAACGACCTCAACCAGATGGACGAAGCGCTGGGCTACGCGCCTAACGAGTCGACTAAGATTCTCGGCATACAGCGCTCGCGCTACGGCAGCAACACCTTCGGCGCTCTCGTAGAGCTGAAGGAGCCGCTCGCTCTGAAACGCGAGACCCAGTACGTACACGTTAAGTTCTACTCTACGCAGGACGCTCCGGTGATGCTCATCGGACTCGGCAACCGCGAAGACCGCCCTTGGCAGCCCGCTACTACAGAGCAGTTCTGGAGCGTGCCTACAAGCAAGGTGGCTGCAGGCGCATGGCAGGACGTAGTGTTCCCGATCATGGGCGCTAACGGCATCAACATCAAGAGCCTCCTCGTAGTGGTAGACCGCCAGTCGCCGCACAACCAGATGAGCGACTTCGCCGTGTTCATCGACGACATCATCCTCAGCAGCAAGGCTAACCCGTTCTTCTCTAAGTCGGTTTACCCGATCAACTACGAGGAGACAACAGCTCACACACGTGGTAACGAGCGCTATATAAAGAATGTTAAGCTCGGTTCACAGTCTGTAGCTATCAACCAGAACACAGACAAGAAGCTCTACTTCAAGAAGCTCGACAACATCTTCCTCGCTAAGCCAGGCGAAACCGTCACAGCGGCTATCGACTGGAGCGGCGTTTGGATGCACGGATACGCATACCTCGACAAGGGCAACGACGGCAAGTTCGACGTCGACTACACCAGCACTGGCATTACAGACAGCAAGGACCTCGTTGCGTTCTCTTACTACAAGGACAAGAACAGCGCCGGCAGCCGTGCAAGCGGCGACTGCGGCGTAGCAATGCCTTCGTTCAAGCTTGCTGACGACATGGAGCCGGGCATCTACCGCATGCGCTACAAGGTAGACTGGGACAACGTAGACCCGGGTGGTAGCATCACAACTGGCAATCTCATCACAAACAACGGTGGTGGTATCGTTGACGTTCTCGTGAACATCCACAACGACAATGTAGACGTTTACCGCGCTACAGAGGAGAACGGCGGCGGCTTGAACGGCGAGATTCTTCTTGCTAACGGCAAGCCGGTGACTGGTCAGACCACTCCGTTCGGTCAGGCATTCAAGATTAAGGCTCAGCCGGCTGAGGGCTTCCTGCTCGACTACGTTAAGATTCGCCACGGCTACAACCTCGAGGGCGCAAGCACAAAGAACGAGAACCCGCAGTGGAAGGAGTACACCGTGCAGGCTTCGCAGTTCGTTAACGGCGAGTACACTATCCCGGCTGACTGCGTAGACGGCAACATCCGCCTCGTGCCTTACTTCAAGAGCGACCCTACAAGCGTTAACGACGCTACAGTGAATGCGTTCACAGTGAAAGCTGGCAAAGGCGAGATAAAGCTCAACGCCGCAGTTGCTACACACGTGGAGATTGCTAACGTTCAGGGCAGCACTCTCTTCAACGGCACAGTAGAAGGAGCTCGCACAATCTGCGTTCACAAGGGCGTTTATGTTGTGAACGGCGAGAAGGTGCTCGTAAAGTAAACTAACATTACTCACATATTGGGGATAGCCGTCTTCGAGACTGCTATCCCCTTTTAAATCTAAAACCATCTATCTATTATGACAAACCATTTACGCACAGCCATCGCTACCTTCATCATGGCAACAGCGATGACGCCTGCTATGGTGCTTGCGCAAAGCACTTACCCCGTTAACTTCGACGAGAACGAGGCATCGAGCAACCTCTTACGCCACACTAATGCTGTGCAGCTCACAAGCAGCTACGGCACACAGACGGTTGAGGTGAACCAGAAGAAAGAGAAACGCATGTATATAAAGCGTCTTGACGACTGTCTGCGCGCTAAAATCGGCGAAACCGTTACGGCTGGCTTCGACTGGAGCGGTACGTGGATGTGCGGATACGCATACATCGACTTCGGAAAGGACGGCAGCTACGACGTTGACTACGACGATAATGGTGTGAACGCCATGAAAGACCTCATGACTTATTCTATGTATAAGAATAAGGACAGCAAGGGCGCTACCGTAAGCGGCGAACCGAGCATTAATCCACCGTCGTTCACTATCCCGTCGGATGTTAAACCGGGCATCTACCGCATGCGCTACAAGGTAGACTGGGACTGCGTTGACCCGGGCGGAAACACGCTTAGCGGAAACGACATCAAGAAGAACGGTGGCGTGATTGTCGACACACGCATCAACGTGCACGGCGAGACTGCGCACGTCACGGTGAAGGGTGCTGACAAAAAGAAAGGCACTCTCTCGCTTGCCGACTACAGCGCAGAGCTGAACAATCAGGACGTGGAGTTCGGAAAAGACCTCACCATAGCCATCGCCATAAAGGACGGATATAACTTCAGCTCACTGAAGGTGAAGCACGGATACGGCTTGGACGGCGAGGCTGTCGTAGACGGACTGCGCCAGTGGCAGGAGAACACTATCATGGCTTACACCGCAAAGGGCGACAAGATAACTATACCTGCAAGCTACATCGACGGCGACGTAGAAATAACCGTCAACTTCGCTGCTGAAGGCGCTACTTCGGGCGACAACTACGCGCTCAACTTCGAGAAGGATCTCGCCCAGATGAATCCTACAGCCAACAGCCTCACAGAGTTCTCTATTACGAACAAGGCTGGCAAGAAGTCGGCTATCGCTATCCCTGAGGGCACTACCGTTTATCGCGACGCTCTCACTAAGGAGGTGAACGCCAAGCCGGGCGATGTGCTCACACCGGGCATCGCATTCACGGGCAACACCGAACTTGGCGCGTATCTCTACATCGACTACAATCAGGATGCAGCATTCACAACGCCGCTCGACGAAACCGGAAAGCCGGTTGTTGGCAGCGAGATTGTGAGTTTCTCTTCATACAAAGGCAAGAACAGCAACGGCGAAGCGGCGGGCGCAACAACCGCAATGCCGTCGTTCACTATCCCCGACGACCTGCCTACTGGTGTTTATCGCGCTCGTCTGAAGATTGACAACAACGACATCGACCCGGCTGGCGACTACAATGCGTCTGACGCCTTGCACATCAATCACTACAACGGATATATTGTCGACTTCCTGCTGAACATCCACAACGATAAGGGCAGTCTCGACATCGACGCACGCGGCGGTCATATCGTAGGAAACGGCAACAGCGGCGTGGGCGAAACCGTAGAGTTCGGTTCACAGCTCAGCCTTATGCCGCTCGCTCCTGCAGCAGGCTACAACGTGAAGAGCATCACTGTGCGCCACGGTCACAACCTGGACGGAGAGCAGTTCGTCAACGGCAACCGCCAGTGGGATGAGTACGAAGTCAGCGACGCCAAAGCCGCCGAAGGCTTCACGATAGATGCGGCTAATGTAAACGGCGACGTACGCGTGTCGGCTAAGTTCGAGGCTGACGGCACAGAGGAGTACAAACTTCGCTTCGCCGACGAGTTCGACGGCAAAGACTACTCGCTGCCTGACGCCGGCGTATGGCACAACTGCACACGCGAAAGCCCCACATGGAAGCGATTCACATCGCAGACTGCCGAGGGTCAGCAGAAGACGGCGTTCATCCGCGACGGAAAGCTCGTCACTCGATGCATCAAGAACACTATCGCTGAGGAGGGCGACGTGGAGATGATCAGCGGCGCTATCGAGAGTTCTGACAAGATGTACTTCACATACGGACGTGTAGAGGGTCGCTTGCGCACAACTCCTCACGTCGGCAACTTCCCGGCGTTCTGGCTTATGCCGCAGGACAACTCTGCAGGTTGGCCTAACGCTGGCGAGATTGATATCTGGGAGCAGATTGACACCGAGAACAAGACGTATCATACGGTGCATACTCACTGCACATACGATCTGCATCTGGCTCTGCCCAACTCTGGAAGCGCATATTCCAACGCAGCCGACTATCACGTGATAACTCTCGACTGGACTCCGACGCTTCTTACCTGGTATGTTGACGGCACAAAGGCGTTCTCTTATGCAAAGACTAAGCAGTCGTATCTGCTTGAGAAGGGTCAGTGGCCGTACGACAAGCCATTCTACCTGATACTTAACCAGAGCGTAGGCAATGGTTCTTGGGCTAAGAATTGCGACGTTAACTTCGAGTACGAGACACTCTTCGACTATGTACGTCTCTACCAGAAGGATGGCGAGGGCGACATCACATCAGCCGTGAAGGATGTGAAGACTAACGGCTCTGCGCTCGATGTATACGCACAGCAAGGCGGTCTGCTCCTGGTTGCGCCTGAGGCACAGAAGGCAGACGTGTACAGCATCAGCGGCACACGCGTCTTCTCAGGACTTGTGCAGGGCAACCGCTTCGTGAGCCTCACCAAGGGCGTGTATGTAGTGGCTGGCAAGAAGATTGTCGTGAAGTAACATAGAAGTCTACTGCATTCATAGGAGCCTACGGCATTCCTGCCGTAGGCATAATAGCAAAAAGCATACTAACAAAAGGAGGTTATGGCAAATTTGCCATAACCTCCTTTTTATATATCAAAGTCTTTATATATCAAAGTCTCAAACCCTACTCCACGGGGAATGTCTTGGTAAGCGTTCCAAACTCGGCGTCTGTGATGTGCGAGTGGAATGTGCTGCGAGAGACTGTTGTGCCGTAGTCGTCGGTTACGGCGAGAACAGCTACGTACCAACCGCGCTCAGCGTCGGAGAACGACTTCTTGAACGTGAACTGGCCGTCGAACTGCTTCACAACCTCCGTTACGTCCTGAGCCTTGTCGGTGGTAGCCATGAAGTCTGCCCATGCCATAGACGGAGTTTCCACGTCGTAAGTGTTGAGAGCGTCGTCCCAATCGTCTTCCTTCATGACGAGCATGCGTGCGCTCTTGATAGACGAAGCCTTCGACTTGATGGTGTACTGTATGGCGAGGTCGCCGTTGCCAGCCTGATGGTTGGTGACATCAACCTCGGGGCAATCGTTGGCTGCCGCAGGTTTGATGTGAACATTTTCGAGAGAAGCCTTCACCCAGTCGCCGTTGGCGTCTACAGCGAGAGCACAGAACGTGTAGTCGTTCTCCTTATCGATGCTCCATGCCTTGTACTCGCTGGCGTAAGTAGCCCACTGCTCGGCAGAGAAGCTCACGCCCTGCGTGTACATCAACGCGTTGTAGCCGTAGAGGTTTACGAACTCGTCGACAGACTTCGAAGAACCCAGCACGAGGTGAAGCGACTTGAACGCGCTGCCCGGCTTGACGTCGAACTCGGGCTTGCCCTCAGAGTTAAGTCCGAGATACTCTACGCTGAGCGTTGCCTTGCTCTCGCCCGGATCGGCGGTGCGCACGACGCCGTAGGTCATATCGGTTCCGAGCGTGTACTTGCCGTCAGCCTCAACGAGGTCGCACACTACGACGTAATGGTTCTCGCCGGCAGCGATAAACTGCGTTGTGCCGCCCTCCGGTTTCTCGCCGTCGACGAGCGTAACGCTCTGACTGCCCACACCAGCGTAGCCGTAGCTGCCCGACATCATGAGCGTAGAGAACACCTGCTTGAGTTCTGCCTCGGTCATCTCCGAGAGCGACGCGCCGCCGAAGTACTGCAAGATGAAGAGCTTGAGATACGACTCGCTGACGCACATCTGATAGAACGGCTGGTCGTCGGTCTTTGTGGTTACGGTGTACTTAACGTAGTTCTTTCCGGCCTTGAGGTCGCTCACCTCAGCCTTGAGCTGTTCGGGCACACCCTCGGGGCGTCCGAAAGCGATGTAGTCGTCGGCGCCGAGCACTACAGCGTCAACCGTTCTGCTGCCTTTATTGAGAAATACCTTCTGCTGCGCGTCGGCGGTAGCGGCGAAAGCCACGACGAGCGCAAATACTGATAATATTGTCTTTTTCATAATCTGTTTCTGCTTAAGTGTTAGAGACGTGTAACATTGCCTTCGTAGTGGCCCTTCAGCGCACCCTTGTACTTCTTGATGCTGAACACCGTGAAGTCGACATCAGCCTTGCCGTCGGCGAACGAGAGCTTGGCGTTGCCGCCGAGAGCGAGAGCGTTGGTGCCGTTGACGGTAGCCTGCGAGTAGGTGTCGCCGGCATACTTGATTGAAACCTTTGCGTTTGTCTCGTCGCCAGAGAAGCCGTGCAGCGAGTTGTCGTTAGCGAAAGCGTCGGGCATAGTCACCACGATGTCGGCGTCAGCCATGCCTGCCAGAGTCGTTACGCCAGCCTTTGCAGAGAGATAGATAGTGTAGACGCCTTGAGCGTCGTCGTGTGTGAGCACTGCCGACTTCAGGTCGACAGCCTTGCCGTCAGCCACGGTGTAGTTGCTGGGCACAGCGAGCGAATACTCCTTCGGAGTGCCGTTCACATACACCACGTCGAGCGTGCGTGCGGCGCTGTTGCCGATGTTAGCCACGTTGATCTTGATGGTATAAGTGCCGTCGCCGTTGTCGAGCACCGAGACAGTGCCCGTAGCCGAACCCGGAGCGTCGCTGCTGATGCTGTAGGTCTGCGGATTGTTCACGTCCGTAACGTTGTCTACGAAGGTAAGTTCGTACTCCTTATTGCCCTGCACGTCGAGTTCGCTGCCGTCCATATTGCTCTGCGGCACGAAGAGGCGCACGTAGTAGTAGCAGTTGTCCAGCTCGTTGGCGCTCTCGATGTTGCCTGGCGTGAGGTAGAAGTTGACGCCGTCTGCCTTCTTCTCGGCGAAAGCGGCGCGCATCTCGTAGCGTTCGCCGTCTACGATGAAGTGATTCTCGTTGGCAGCCACCTCGGTGTATGCGCCGTTGTACTGCGCTGCGAGGAGCGTTTCGCCCTTCTTCGGCGTTGTCTCAAGAGTCAGAGCGAGCTTGCCGCCGGCAAGACTCACCTGGAGCAGACCGTCAGAGTAGTAGTCGTTCCAGTCGTACGACGAAACCGACACCGGCTCGTAGTCGTCGTTGCGGTTGTACTCGTCTACGTCCATGAACACTGCCTGGAAGAAATCGTTGTCGGCGTCGAAGTCGTGACCGAACGCGTTGAACTCAACGTACTTGTCGAGCAGTGTCGGCGAGAACGCCAGCTGAAGGTTCTTGCCGCCCTCCATAACGTCCTCGGGTGTCTTACAACCTTCGAGCGTAGAGAGGTAGATATACTTATAGTTGTTGACGGTGGTGACTACAGCCGACTTCATCTCGTAGACCTCGTCGCCCACCTTCACGCAGTTGCCGTCGAGCTGAATGCGCTTCGGGAACGATATATTGTCTACATCCTTGCCCACCTCGTAGGCAGACACGATGCGTCCGTTCTTCACTACGAACACGCTGTCGGGTGTTGCAGCCTTAGCCAATGTCTGCATGGCGAAGCCCACGAGCATGGCGAAAAGTAAAAATATCTTTTGTTTCATTGTATTCCGGGTTATATAAGAATTAAGAGTCAAAGATTAAGTATTCAGTGTGAACTCTCAAGTATATATTATTAAGGTGAAACGGCTCGGTTTAACGCTTAACCATCTTGAGCGACTGTCCCTCCGCCTTCACCACGTACACACCTGCAGCCAGCTGTGTGGCGTCTATCTTCGCCTTGCCATTGCGCGCCGTAACCTGCGCAGCGAGAGTGCCGTTGGCTGTGTACACTTCGAGCAGCTTGCCGTCGGTCATGCCCTCAGCCGTGATGGTGTATCCGTTGGAACGCAGGGTGATGGGCGACTGCTTCGTGAGCTGCACCATGCCGGCAGTAGAGCCCTTCAGCTCTATCTTGTCCACATTCTTCACCGCGTGCGTAGCCACTGTTGCGCCGCTCTTCGAGAGCAGTTTCACGTTGCCGTCCGCCACTGTGAGCTTCGCCACCTGCGACATCTGCACCTCGTGCGCAGTTCCGTCGAGATAGAGCACATTCACCTTGCCGTCCTGCGCCATCATCGGGCAGGAAACAGCACAAAGGAGAAGGGCTGCTAAGAAATAACGTCTAATCATAAATCAGATTTTTAAAGTTTAATTGTGTTACTTATAATTGCTTATCTGTTACAAAAGTAGTCAATAATGTTATACAAACCAACTTCTAACCGATTTTTTGCAACAATTTCATAACAAAAAAAGCCCAGAGCTGTGCGCCCTGGGCTTATATTTTCTAATGTTGTACGATGCCGAATTAGAGGTTCGGGTTCATCTTTGTCCACTCTGCTACTGGAGGAACGATGCCGAGCTCTACGATCTCGTCGCGCATCTTGCAGAGGTGCTCGTAAGACTTAGCGAGGCTTGCCTTCTCCTCCTCAGTGCCAGTAGGCTCTACGAAGTGAACGCCAGTCTTGTCGATAGTAGAAGGCATAGCCATCATTACGTTCTTGAAGCCACACTTGTCGCACTTAACGTAGCAACCAGCGGGCAATGTGAACTTCTCGCCACCCATAGCAGCCTCAATCATCTTAACAGCGTTGTAAGCCGGGCTCTGGAATGAAGAGCGGCCACGGAGCTTGATGATGTTAGAGCCACCCTGTACTGTGTGGTGCTTGATCTCTTCCCAACGCTCGTCAGAAAGACCCATCTCCGCGAGAGGCTTGCCGTCAACCTTCACCTGTGAAGCGAAGACTGCCATCTGCTCGCCGTGGCCACCGTATGTGTGAGCGCCTGTCACCTTGTCCTGCTGTACGCCGAACTCGAGGGCGAGAGCCTGCTGCAGACGTGTAGAGTCGAGAGCAGCGAGTGATGTGAGCTGGTTTGGCTTCAAACCTGAGTGGATGAGAGCTGTGAGGGCTGTAACGTCAGCCGGGTTGAAGATAACAACAACGTGCTCTACCTCCGGGCAGTACTTCTTGATGTTGTCGCCGAACTCAGCAGCGATCTTGCAGTTGCCCTTCAAAAGGTCCTCGCGGGTCATGCCGTCCTTACGCGGAGCACCACCTGAAGAGATGATGTACTTAGCGCCTGTGAATGCTTCCTTCGGGTCTACTGTGTAAGTTACGTTAGCGCCCTTGAAAGCGCACTGCTGAATCTCGTCGAACACACCGTGTACACCCGGCTCGTAGATGTCGTAGAGACAGATGTTAGGAGTGAGACCGAGCATAAGAGCGCTCTGTACCATGTTTGAACCAATCATACCGCCTGCACCGACGATCAAAAGCTTTTCGTTAGATAAGAATGCCATAATAAATAGTGTTTATTATATTAATAATTGAATTTCGTTTACTAACTGCAAAGATACAACTTTTTTGAAATATACAAACGATTATCGAAAATTATAGTGTTGTTTAATCTTAAAATCTGTATATTTGCAGTGCCTAATAATTATAATATGACAGATACAAAGTTTACTATAGCCGATCGACTCGACGCTCTGCGCGAGGAGATGCGGCGCGAAAGGCTCTCGGCGTTCATTTTCCCGAGTGCCGACCCGCACATGAGTGAGTATGTTCCCGAACGTTGGGAGGGACGCAAGTGGATATCGGGCTTCGACGGTTCGGCTGGCACGGCGGTGGTTACGCTCCACTCGGCTGCGCTCTGGACCGACTCGCGCTACTTCATCGCTGCCGAACAGCAGCTCGAGGGCACCGAGTTCCAGCTGATGCGCGAGCGCATGGAGAGCACACCGAGCATTGCCGACTGGCTGGCGCGCGAAGTGCACGAGGGCGAGCCTACCGAGGTGGGCGTCGACGGCATGTGCATATCGAAGGGCGAGGCTGAAGGGCTAAAGGCTGAGCTGAGACATGCCGGCGGACTGACGCTGCGCACCAATCTCGACATTCTCAACCGCGTGTGGGCAGACCGTCCGCCGGTGCCGCTGAACAAGGTGGAGATTCACCCGCTGGAATACGCGGGCGAGTCGGTGGCTGAAAAGCTCAGCCGAATACGCACCGAGATGCGCCGCGCGGGAGCAAGCTGCATGCTCGTTACGCAGCTCGACGACATAGCGTGGACGCTCAACCTGCGCGGCAGCGACGTTCATTGCACGCCGGTGTTCGTGGCGTGGCTCATCATCTGCGAGGAGAGCGCCACATTATATATAAAGGAGGAGAAGCTCACGGCGGAGGTGGTAGACTATCTGCGCTCGGAAGGCGTAGCCATCGACGACTACAGCAATATCATTGCGGCGCTCAACGACTGCGACGCGCCGACGATGCTCATCGACCCTTCGACTGTGAACAGCACTTTGGCGCAGCCGCGCGGCAACTTCACCGTGCTCTCTGCGCCGTCGCCCATACCTGCCATGAAGGCGGTGAAGAACCACACGGAGTGCGAGGGATTCCGCCGTGCCATGGAGCGCGACGGCGTGGCTATGGTGAAGTTTCTGAAGTGGCTGGAGGAGGCTGTGCCGAAGGGCTATCAGACGGAGCTCACGGCGAGTGCGAAGCTGTACGAGCTGCGCGCAAAGCAGCCGCTCTTCCGCGACATCTCGTTCGACACCATCGCCGCTTATGCCGACCATGCGGCTATCGTTCACTACGAACCGACGCCGCTCACCGACGTTAAGCTCGAACCGAAGGGCTTGCTGCTGCTCGACAGTGGCGCGCAGTACAGCGACGGCACAACGGATATCACCCGTACAATAGCTCTGGGCGACGTCAGCGACCGCGAGCGCCGCGTTTATACTTTGGTATTGAAGGGTCATCTGGCGCTGCAGAACCTCTGCTTCCCACGTTCGGCGTCGGGCACGCAGCTCGATGCGGTGGCACGCACGGCGATGTGGCGCGAGGGCATGAACTTCATGCACGGCACGGGTCACGGCGTAGGCTCTTATCTCAGCGTGCACGAGGGTCCTCACCAGATTCGTCAGGAGTATCGCCCGGCGCCGATGGTGGAGGGAATGACGGTTACGGACGAACCGGGTCTGTATCTCGACGGACGTTTCGGCGTGCGCATCGAGAACACGCTGCTCACCGTGCCTTACGTGACGACCGAGTTCGGACGTTTCCTGCGCTTCGAGCCGCTCACGCTCTGCCCTATCGACACCAAGCCGATAATGAGAAGCATGCTCAGCGAAGAGGAACGCCATTGCCTCAACGCCTACCACGCAATGGTGTACGAGCGTTTGGCGCCAATGCTCGACGAAGAGCATCGCGAGTGGTTGAAGAAGAAAACGGAAGCGATTTAGTTGAATCAGTTGATTCAGTTGAGAATTGAGAGTTGAAAGTTGAGAATTGAGAGTTGAGAGTTGAGAGTTATGATTAGCTGTGCTACTACTCGATAGCTCTTGATTTAAACATAGGAGGCTACGGCATTAGCTTTCCGCTACGCGCCGCTGACTTTCAGTTCCTGCCGTAGCCATTGCAAATAGTTGTTACGATTTGTACTTTTGTTGTTAATGGAGGGTGTGTCAAAACTATAGAATTGTGATGAATGGCTAACTGTAGGAGACTACGATTAGAACCGTTTGCTATTTAATTTGCCAAATATTTTAGTTTTGACACACTCTTCACGCAGCCACTAACCTCCAGGGGGTGCAGCTGTCTCAGCTGCACCAACAAAGCAAACGGCATTCATGTGCTCGGTTGGTGTACTTCTTGGCTGGTGCACTTCTTGGTTGGTGCACTTCTTGGTTGGTGCACTTCTTGGTTGGTGCACTTGAGACAAGTGCACCCCCTTGAAGGCACCCTAACCATCTGTGTGCATCTGAAATCCGTGGGAGAACATCGCTGCTTGCGTTATTTAACAACGGATTTATCGGATTAAACGGATTCGTTGGCGGCGGAAATCATCGGTTAGCCGTAGCGGAAAGCTAATGCCGTAGCCTCCTACTATTAGCATTGTCAACTATAGATTTTTATGTATATAATGGTCGTGACGCACGCCCTATCTCTTAACATTAACCGGCGGGCGGCGTTCGCAATCTGATCGGACGGCGGACGCAATCCGATCGGACGGCGGACGGAATCTGATTGGACGGCGGACGGAATCCGATCGGACGGCGTTCGGAATCCGATCGGACGGCGTTCGGAATCCGATCGGGCGGCGTTCGGAGCACGATGACAAAACGCAACAATCGGAGCAAAAAAAGTAGCGGAGGTCTCCGGCCTCCGCAGCACCAAGTCGAACACAAACTATATATCGGCATTATTGGTTGCTGCGGAGGCCGGAGACCTCCGCTACTTTTGTTGGTCGCACTTCTACGTGCTGCGGAGGCCGGAGACCTCCGCTACTTTTGTTGGTCACACCTCTACGTGCTGCGGAGGCCGGAGACCTCCGCTACTAACATTTTACTTAAGAATATCTTTAAACGCGAAGTTCGCGAGTATAGATGTCGACTGACTCAGCATACGGATAAACTCCTGTGCTGAGTTTTTCATATACGAATCTTTAAGAATATGGATGCAACCGTCCATCTCGTTGTCGGCTGCATCGAGAGAAACCGCCTTCATGTCGGGCTCCAGAATGGTTGTCGACTCGGAGAGAATCGTAACCAGATTGCTGCGGCGCAGAAGGTCGAAGATGATGTTCACGCTGTTCACCTCAACCATGATGCGATAGTTCAGCTCCTTGCCCTCTACAAGATGGTCGAAGGCGTTGCGCGCCTGCAAACCCTTGCACGGCAGTATGAGGTCGTAGCGCTCAAGGTCGGAAAGTCGCAGCGACGATTGGCGCGCAAGCGGATGGTTCTCGTTGACGATAGCCGCCAGGCGATTGCTGAATATGGCTCGGCTGTCGATAGCCTTGTCCTTGTTGAGCGGCTTGAAGGCAAGCACGAGGTCGAGCTCGCGCTTCTTCAGTCCGTCCATCAGTTCCTGCATCGAGCGGTAGATGATGTTCAGCTTCACGTGCGGATAGGTTCGCAGAAAAGCCACCAATGTCTCAGCCATTATGTTGCTGAACGAGTAGGTGACGCCGATATTCAGTTCGCCGCCGAGCATCTCCTTCAGGTCGTTCATGTGGTCGATGCACGCATCTGCCGAGTTTACGGCGTTCTGCGCGTAGGGTCGAAGCTCCTTTCCAGCCTCGGTGAGGTACACCTCATGCGAGTTTCGCTCGAAGAGTGGCAGACCTATCTCCTGCTCCAGATGCGATATCTGCTGCGAGAGCGTGCTCTGCGTGATGAAGAGTTTGCGCGCAGCCTCGGAGAAGTTGAGCGTCTCTGCCACCTTCAGAAAGTATCTAAGTTGTCTTATTTCCATATCAATGATTGTCTTGATGCAAAAGTACAACTTTTATTTTATTTCCACAGCACTAAGGTCTACGAACTCGCCGTTCTTGCGCTTGCGCTCAACGAGCATGTTGAAGAGCTTGCGCTTGCGATTGCCTTCTACGAAGCGGCGGAAGAAGATGTTGGGTATAGCCACGCCGAGCGCGATGCAGATGATGGCGAGCGACGCCTTGATGGCGTTGTTCATGCCGACTGTCACCTCGCCTACCACGCCGTGCATCTCGATGAAGGCGAAGAGTGCGCGATACATAAGCACACCGGGCACCATCGGGATTACGCTCGGGATGGTGATGCACTGATGGGGAACGTGGAACCAGTGGCGAGCCTTGATAACGATGACGCTGATGAGCGCCGAACCAGCAAGCGAACCGATGCTCAAGCCCATATCGAGACCTATATTGCCGTTGCTCGGACCGAGATTGACGAAGTTGCGGAAGCACACGGCGATGATGCCGCCGAGGGCCACTGCAGGCAGGATTCTACGCGGAATGCTGAAGATTGTAGAGAAGCCCATAGCCGAGACGGCTGCAGCTATGGCAAACTCCCAGTATTCGTGGTGCGGAATCATCGTAAGGTCTTTCACGAAGTTGTCGATGCCGCACACCTTAATGGCGAAAGCGATGCCGAACGCCATAGCCAGGACCATCAACAGCGTGTTGAGCGCGCGCACCATGCCCACTTCTATATATCCGTCGAGCATGTCGCTCACGAAGTTGATGAGCGGAACGCCGGGCACGATGAACAAGGCGCAAGCCATGAGCGGATGCCAGGGTGTGTCGGAGTGCATGATGGCTGGCAGGAAGTCGGCAAGAGCCGGCGAGAGCGAGAGGAATGTGGTAGCCCATGCAATGAGTGTGGCTACGAAAGCCGCGATGCCGATTGCTATATAGTTGTTGCAGCCGCGTGTGGGCAGGAACATGCGCAGGCGGAAACCGAGAATGGCTGCCAAAGAGCAATAGAAGAACGCAGGCCAGTCGCAACCGAACTGTATGCAGAAGCCGCCGCAGGCAAAGCCGCCGCCGACAGCTACCTGCCACGGTGTGAAGCTGCGCGGCGTAGAGCGTATCTCCTCCAGCGCCGACTCGTACTGTTCGAGAGTGTAGTCGTTACGGATAGCGCTCCATGTGAGTTTGCTTATCTTAGAGATGGAGGTCATGTTTATGCCGTGCTTCTCACAGCGCTGGAACTTGGTGAACGAGTGCTCGGCGTCGCTGTAGTTCACCATGAGCACGTTCCAGTTGATGTAGAAGTGCAGGTAGCGTTCGTCGAGACTAAGGAAGGCTGCGGCGCGCTTCATCGTACGGCGGATGCGCGATGTGTCGGCTGCACTCTCCATAAGTATGCTTCCGGTGCGCAGAAGCAGGTCGAGCTTGTGCTGCAGCTCGGCTGCCGCCACTTTAGACTGGTTGTTTGAATTGCCACACTGGCAGGTTGCTTGCATTGTTTCTATTGTATTGTTATCCATATTCGTTGTTTACAAGGCTTGCGTAAAGAGTAACATCAGGGGGTGCAGTTGAGGACAACTGTACCCCCTTAGTTACCCTGAACATATTAACTACTATTAAAACTATAAAAACATTATCTTATTATCTGAATCGGCGTGCGCGGCTTAACCGAACACGAAGATGAGTATCTGTATCGTAACGATGCGCAGGAACATTGCGAACGGATAGACGTTGGCGTAGCCCACGTTAGGCGCGTCTACCGATGTCTGGTCGCGAACGTATGCCAGCGCCGACGGGTTGGTGTTTGAGCCGGCGAGCACACCGAGCAGCGTGTACCAGTTGATGTGGAAGAGATACTTGCCGATGATGCCGCCCAGGATGACCGGTATCATTGTGATGGCGATGCCGTATCCTATCCAGGTCATGCCGCTCTCCGTCATTACGGTCTGCATAAACTGCTCGCCGGTGCCAAGACCTACGCACGCAAGGAAGATACAGATGCCCACTTCGCGCAGCATGAGGTTGGCAGATATGGTGTTATACGTCACAAGGTTGTACTTCGGACCGAAGTAGCCTACGAGGATAGCCACGATGAGGGGACCGCCGGTGAGTCCGAGTCGCAGACTCTCGTTGATGCCGGGGATGAAGAACGGGATGTTGGCGAAGATACAGCCAAGCACGATGCCGAGGAACACCGGTATAAGGTTCGGGTTGTTAAGACGCTTCATCTGGTTGCCGAGCATCTTCTCGGTATGAGCGATGGCGAGTTCGGTACCTACGACGGTGAGACGGTCGCCGAGCTGCAGCTTCAGCGAACCGGTAGCGATAAGATCCACGCCGTTGCGGTTGACGCGTGTTACGTTAGTGCCTAAGTTCTCGCGAATGTGCAGATGAGAGAGCGACTTGCCGTTGATGTCGGGCTTAGTAACGAGTATTCGGCGTGTGATAAGTTCGTTGCCGAACTTGTCTTCGGGCACGTCTACCTTCTCGCCTAGCAGCGCAATGACGGGGTCTACCACGGTAGGATGAGCCACAATGCGCAGTATGTCGCCCTCGCCTATCACGGTATGTCCGTTCACCACCTCGTCGTGTTCGTTCGATCCGTTGCGAAGGATGCGCGACACCATGAAGTCGCGCTTCAGCAACTGGCGTATCTGCTGTATGTTATCGCCGAAGATCATCGAGTTGGTCACCTTCACCGAGAATGTGTTGAGCGTCATCTTCTCCAGGTGGCCCATACCACGCTTGGCGTCAGCCTCCTCAGCCTCCTTGTTGATGCGCAGAACGTAGCGCAGGATGGCGAACGAGATGATTACGCCGAGCGCACCCATCGGATATGCAATGGCATAGCCGGTAGCGATGCTCGGTGCGTCGATATGGCGCAGGTCGCTGTACGCCTGTTGCGCAGCACCGAGTCCAGGAGTGTTGGTTACTGCACCCGAGAGGATGCCAGCCATTGTGGTGAACGGTGTGCCGGTGAAGCTGTATATGACGAGTGTTGTGACGATGCTGAGCGCCACGATAATAGCCGTAAGAGAATTGAGGCTCTTGCCGCCGTCCTTGAACGATGAGAAGAAGCCGGGGCCAACCTCAAGACCGATAGAGTAAACGAAAAGAATCAAGCCGAACTCCTTGAGGAAGTGGAGCAGATGGGCGTCGAGATTGAGCGAATAGTGGCCGAAGATGAGACCGATGAACAGTATCCAGGCGAGTCCGAGCGACACGCCCTTCACCTTCAGCTTGCCAAGGCTCAGGCCTAACGTGATAACAAGGGCGAGAATCATCACCGAGTGTGCCACGCCTCCACCCCATAGGTCGGGGAAACCATAAAACAGATTTCTTAAAATTTCCATTTCTCTTATGCTATTTATTTATTTTCTGTGTTATATATAATAATGTATATTCACGCGGTTTACAGTAGTATGTTGTTATTTCTGTTTTGCGATTGCAAAGGTATTGAGAATACCGAAAGCAAAAAAGCATTTACGTTTATTTTTTGCGAACGCGGCTAAAGGTTTTTTCAATTACAAAACCATGATTTCACTTTAAAAATCCCTTCACTTTACCTCTTTTTACTCTTTTACCTTTCTATTTTTAAACGCCCTTTTTACTTTTTTACTCTTTTACTTTTCTACTTTTATTTGTACCTTTGCTTAAAAATTAAAACACACAGTATGAACGTAAAACTTCGCGGCACTCTATGTGGCGTCGGCGCAGCCGTGTTCTACGGCACTAATCCGCTCGGCGCCATGAACTTGTACCATGACGGTATCAGTGCCAACTCTACACTTTTCTATCGTTTCGGACTCGCTATCGTGATGCTCGGCGTGATGATGCTCGTGCAGCGCAAGAAGTTCGGCGTAACGCGCAGCGAACTGACGTTGCTCGCCATGCTCGGCGTGTTCATGGGCTCATCGTCGTCATCGCTCTTCATCAGCTTCAACTACATGGACGTGGGCATCGCCTCCACGCTGCTATTCGTCTATCCGGTTATGGTGGCGGTGATTATGGCGCTGCTGTTCAAAGAGAAAGTGACGCCAGCCACGGTCATCTCCATCGCGCTCGCATTGGGCGGAATAGCTCTTCTGAACCAGACTTCCGACGGATCGGCGCTCAGCACGCTCGGCGTATTGCTCGTCATGGTGTCGTCGCTCACGTACGCCGTGTATATCGTTGTGGTGAACAAGTCGCGCCTGAGGATGTCGTCGGTGAAGCTCACGTTCTACGTGCTTATCTTCGGTCTGCTCACCATTCTCGGCTACACGTTCGCCATGGGCGAGAGCGTGCAGATGCTCACCACGCCACGCCAGTGGCTCTTCGCGGCTCAGCTCGCGCTGATGCCTACCGTGCTATCGTTAGTGCTTATGGCGATAGCCGTTAAAGACATTGGCTCTACTCCCACCGCAATTCTTGGTGCGCTCGAACCGATAACGGCTGTAGCCATAGGCTGCGTTTGCTTCGGCGAGTCGTTCACCATACGTCTTGCCGTCGGCATCGCGCTCATCCTCACCGCCGTGCTGCTCATCATCGGCGGCAAGCAGGTTTCGTCGCAGCGCGTCACGGTGGCGTTCACGCGCTTAGGACGCATGATTGTGAAGACATGGCGCTGGAAGCAGTAGGCTTGCAGGAGACATTGAGTACCATAAAATGGAAAATATACCTATTATATAATAGATAAACAGATAAACACATAAATAATCATAAATGTTCCGCAAAAAATTCGGACATTTATTATTTTGCATTAACTTTACACCAAAATTTCAAACTCACCCTTCTCTTGGAAACGGACATCAATAGCTTAAGGTGGTGCTTGCTGAGAAAAAGTGCACTAACAAATGGTTGGCACAACAACCGAGCAAAGCCTCTGGCACAATCTCTAAACAGTGCATAAATACGCTACAACAGAATTTGGGAATCGTAAGAAATGCTGACAAAGTTCTTGATATTGACGTTTCTGATTTACTTTGGAGGACAACATAGAATATGAATAGACAGTTCACACATATAGATTGTTTTGCTGGGCCCGGGGGAATATGTACTGGTCTTCATGCAGCAGGCTTCAATACGCTTGTAGCTATTGAGTATATTAAAAGCTGTTGTGAGACTTATTCAGCCAACCATCCGGAGGTTCATGTCATACACTCTGATATTAGGGATGTGACAGAAGACCAAGTATTGCCATATATTCCTGAGGATGGCGTTGACTTAGTAACTTCCGGCATGCCTTGTGAAACCTTTTCTACAGCAGGAAATACTTCACGATCGTTCTATGACGACCGTCAATTCTTGTTCCGTGAAGGAATACGCATTGCAAAAATGACTAATGCAAAGATGATTCTTTTTGAGAATGTTCCTGCTATTACATCAAAAAAAGCACATAAGGATTCTCCCACATTAATCGTTGAGATTCTGCGCAAGGAGTTAGAAGATGCCGGCTATGGCAATATGATTCAGGTTGTGTTAGATGCAACAAAATTTGGAGTACCTCAAAAACGCAACCGATTCTTTATTTTGGCAACTCGGTTCGATGATTGGTGGCTTTCAGAACCAAATCTGATATGCAAACCAACAACGGTTGGCGATGCACTTGCGGGACTTCCAAACGTAATACCCAATTCAGGTATTGAAGGTACGGAATACGTTAATGTAGACAATGCATACTACGCACTAATGCGAGATGATAAGTTCTGGAAAAGAGAAGGCATGGGCTGTGAACGTATATCAAATCACATGCCCATGAAACATAGAGAATATACCTTAAAACGTTTTGCGCTATTGGGTCCAGGCGAAAGTCTTAAGACATTATTCGATCGCTACCAAGGAGAAGAACGGGAAAAGCTTCAGAAACAGAGAATTCTTCCAAAGAAAATGTTTATAAAGCGAAATTTGCGACTAAAAGAAAACGAAGCAGCCCCAACAGTGACCAGTCATTGTTTAGATGAATTTGTCCACCCAATACACAACAGATGTCTGACAGTTAGGGAATGTGCACGTTTGCAATCTTTCCCCGATTCATATAACTTTGTTGGAGGTCCTTACATTGTTCCTCATATTGATAGGACAGTACAAGACAAGTATGAACAAATTGGGGATGCTGTTCCTCCATTGCTTGCATACGCTTGGGGGCTTCAGATTAAAGAACTCTTCAAACTTAACAAATATGGAATTTGACTATTATAAATACTGCCTATCTACTTATCAGAAAGAATATAACCGTTGCTACAAGCAACTTCAAAAGGCATATAAGGGCAAAGCAAGCCTCGAAAAGAAGCAAGACGAATGGGCAAAAGAATCCCAAAAGTCTGCAATACGCGTTTCCGTAATGAAAGGTCTCAATGAAATAGAAAACCCTTCAGTTTCAGAATTATGGAGTGCGCTTTACCGGGTTCATCTCTATAAAAAGTCAGGCATTAAAGACTTGGATACTATCCAGAAGGTCATAAGTGCTGATGAAAGTTGGAAGAAATCAAGTGGTCATGCGTTTGAGGAAATGATTAAAGAACTTGCCTCACTTACTCTTGAAGGCACCGATGTTAGCATTATACTTCAACGGGATTTGAACACTTTGATAAAAGCCGGAGAATTAGACAATGAGCCCCGTGATATCAGTTGGCTGAAAGACCAGATAAAAGGCAACATTTTTGATTTGTATTGCATTGTTACCATCGGAGACAAGAAAAAATGCTTCGGCTGTGTTCAATGCAAGACCAGTATCCGTGATCGCGTTACACGCGACAGAGAGCCTTCACTTCACGCCATGCAGTCATACTTCTGGAGCATTGCATTTGTGTTGGATGGTGATTTTCTCAAACTGCCCAAGTTCAAGGCGATGGTCAATGGTGGTTCCAAAGAGTTTCCTACAAATGGCTGGCATGGTATGTACGTATTCTCTGAGAAAGAATCTGCTGATCGTATATACCCGATAGCTGTTGATTTAGAACTTTTCAAGTCTCACGCAATTCAAGCAGCAAAGCAATGGAAAGAACAACGTCAATGGTTTAATCCTGAATGGAGAACGGTTTAAGAATTAGGAATTACGGTTTTTCTGCAGTTCCATTACTATTAAATATCCGTAAAAAGGCACACGAAATATTGTCTTTTTGCGGATATTTTTGTTACTTTGCTACATATTATATATATATGATACATCTGAAAGATATTAACAAGACTTACCAGGGTGCGCAGCCGCTGCATGTGCTGAAGGGAATCACGCTCGACATTGCCGAGGGCGAGTTCGTTTCTATCATGGGCGCGTCGGGCTCGGGCAAGTCTACTCTGCTCAATATTCTCGGCATTCTCGACAACTACGACTCGGGCGAATACCTGCTCGGCGGCACGCTCATCAAAGACCTCTCGGAGACGCGCGCTGCGGAGTATCGCAACCGCATGATAGGTTTCATCTTTCAGTCGTTCAACCTCATAGCGTTCAAGACGGCGGTGGAGAACGTGGAGCTGCCGCTCTACTATCAGGGCGTGGCACGACGCACGCGCCACAAGCTGGCGATGGAGTATCTCGACCGACTCGGACTGGCGCAGTGGGCAGACCACTACCCCAACGAGATGTCGGGCGGACAGAAGCAGCGCGTGGCTATAGCGCGGGCGCTCATCACGAAGCCGCAGATAATTCTCGCCGACGAGCCTACGGGCGCACTCGACTCGAAGACGTCGGTGGAGGTGATGGAACTGCTGAAAAGGCTGAACGCCGAGGAGGGCGTGACCACCATCGTCGTGACGCACGAGAGCGGCGTGGCTAACGAGACCAACAAGATTGTACACATAAAGGACGGCATAATAGGCCGCATCGAGGAGAACCTCGACCATACGGCGCGTCCGTTCGGCATCAACGGCATAATGAAGTAAAGGCACATGCGCGACATATTCATCGAAATACTCACCACCATCAAGCACAACCGCCTGCGCACGGCGCTCACGGGTTTCTCCGTGGCGTGGGGCATCTTCATCCTCATCGTGCTGCTCGGTGCGGGCAACGGTCTGATCAACGCCATGATGGGCAACTCGAGCCGATACCTCGCCACATCAATGGTGGTGTACGGCGGCGAGACGTCGAAGGCGTACGACGGACTGGGCGAAGGGCGCGCCGTGGAGCTGAACGACAAGGACATGAGCATCACCAAGGAGGGCTTCAACAACAACGTGGAGACCGTGGGCGCGGAACTGTCGCAGCAGGGCGAGACGCTCGTCAACGGCAGCAACTACACCACGGGCATAAAGCTGAGCGGCGTATACCCGAACGACATCTACATCAACAAGCGCACGATGGTCTGCGGACGCTTCATCAACCAGCTCGACCTTAAGGACCGCCGCAAGTCGATAGTCATCTCCTCGGACATGGCGAAGGAACTGCTGCCGCAGTCGCCGCTCGCCTTGAACGGACAGCTGATACGTACAACGACGCTCGCCTTCCGCGTCGTGGGCATCTACGAGAGTCAGAAGAACAGCATGGGCAACGACGCCTTCATACCGTTCACGACGTTCCGCGCCATATACAGCAAGGGCGACAAGACGGGCGACATCGTCTTCTCGTTCAGCAATCTCAACTCGGAGGCTGAGAACGCGGCGTTCGAGTCCAACTATCGTGCGAGGATAAACCGACAGCACCGCGCCGCGCCCGACGACGAAAACGCCGTATGGATATGGAACCGATTCACGCAGGCGCTCAGCATGAATACCGCCAACGGACTGCTGAGCACGGCGCTCTGGGTGATAGGCATACTGACGCTCATCTCGGGCATCGTAGGCGTGTCGAACATCATGCTCATCACCGTGCGCGAACGCACTCACGAGTTCGGCATACGCAAGGCTATCGGCGCCAAGCCGTGGTCTATCCTGCGCCTCATCATCATCGAGAGCGTCGCCATCACTACTTTCTTCGGCTACATAGGCATGCTGCTCGGCATCGCCGCCAACCAGTATATGGACGCCACCATCGGAAAGGAAACCATAGACAACGGACTCTTCGCCATACAGATGTTCACCAACCCCACCGTGGGCTTCGACACCTGCATAAAAGCCACACTCCTGATGATAGTCGCCGGCACGCTCGCCGGACTCATACCCGCTCGCAAGGCAGCCCGAATCAGACCGATTGAGGCGCTGAGGGCTGAGTAGGAGCCCCTCCCAACCCTCCCCGTCGGGGAGGGCTTAGTTAGCGTTAGTTCCTCGGCTTAGAAAGGTCTAAGAAGGCTTAGTTACTCGGCTTAGGAAGGCTTAAAGAGGCTTAGTTCGGCTTAAACGCCGCCTTAATTAAAAGCTTAAGAAAACAATGATACGATTCGATACCGACCGCTTGCGTGAAATACTCGACACGCTATCCCGCAACAAATCGCGCACCTTCCTCACCGGATTCGGCGTGTTTTGGGGCGTGTTCATGCTCGTCGGACTCATCGGCGGCGGCGACGGACTCAAGGAGCTTATCAACAAGAACCTCGACGGATTCGCCACAAACTCTGCCGTCGTATGGGCGCAGCAGACCACTATACCCTACCACGGATTCCGCAAAGGACGACAGTGGGTGATGAACTACGACGACGTGAAGCGACTCAAGGCGCACGTGCCAGAGCTCGACGTCGTTACGCCTACCATCACGCGATGGGGAGCCGGCGCAACGCACGGCGACAAGCACGCCTCATGCACCGTGAAGGGTGTGATGCCAGACATGCAGGAGGTCACTACGCCGAAGATGTTCTACGGACGGTACATCAACGAGATGGACATCAGTCAGGGACGCAAGGTCTGCGTCATCGGCAAGCAAGTGTACAAGTCGCTCTTCACCAGCGGAGGCGACCCATGCGGTCAGCTCATACGCATCGACTCCATATATTATAATGTGGTGGGTGTCAACTACAGCGACGGCAACATGAACATCAACGGCAGCGACGAACAAGCCGTGGTGCTGCCCATCACACTCGTGCAGCAGGTGTACAACCGCGGACACAACATCGACTTGCTCTGCATGACCGGAAAGCCCGGCGTGAAGATGAGCGACATCACCGACCGCATACGCAGCGTGATAGCGCAGGCGCACGACGTGAGCCCGAAGGACGACAAGGGCGTGATGATATTCAACACCGAGATGATGTTCTCGATGGTCGACAGCATGTTCCGCGGCGTCAACATACTCATCTGGCTCGTAGGCATAGGCACGCTGCTCGCCGGAGCCATCGGCGTGTCGAACATCATGATGGTGACCGTGCGCGAACGCACAACAGAGATTGGCATACGCCGTGCAATAGGCGCCACACCGCGAAGCATTCTCTCGCAAATCATCTCCGAAAGCATACTCCTCACAGCCATTGCCGGCATGAGCGGCATACTCTTCGTGGTGCTTATCCTGCAGGCGCTCGAAATGGCTAACACAACGGACGGCATCGTCAAGGCTCACTTCCAGATTAGCTTCTGGACAGCCGTGGGCGCCGTAGCCATGCTCTCGCTGCTCGGCGTGCTCGCCGGACTTGCGCCTGCCATGAGAGCCATGAGAATTAAACCCGTAGACGCCATGCGCGACGAGTAGCCCCTCCCAACCCTCCCCGTCGGGGAGGGCTTAGACCCTAAACAACCCAGCTTATGAAAAAGTACATCAAATACATCCTCATGGCACTTGTTGCCGTGATCTTCATCGGAACATTCGTGTTTCTCTACATCAAGTCGCAGCCTCAACCTGAGGTCTACGACGAGTTCACACTGCAGCGTATGAACATCCGCAAGACCACCGTCGTCACCGGCAAGATTGAGCCGCGCAACGAGGTGAACGTGAAGCCGCAAATCTCGGGTATCATCACCGAGATACTCAAAGAGGCAGGCGAAACGGTTCAGCAGGGCGAGGTGATTGCAAAGGTCAAGGTGATTCCGGACATGGGTTCGCTCAGCGCAGCCCAGTCGCGTCTGCGTCTTGCCGAGATAAACCGCAAGCAGGCGCAAACCGACTACGACCGCGAGAAGACTCTCTTCGACAAAGGACTCGTCGCTGCCGACGAATACGACAAGATAGCGCAGGCTCTCAGACAGGCTCGCGAGGAGGTAGACGCGGCGCAGGACAACCTGGAGGTGGTGCGCGACGGCGTATCGAAGTCAAACGCTTCGGCTTCGTCTACGCTCATACGCTCCACAATCACGGGTCTGATACTCGACATACCGGTGAAGGTGGGCAACTCCGTCATTCTTGCCAACACCTTCAACGACGGAACCACAATAGCTACCGTCGCAAACATGAACGACCTCATCTTCCGCGGCAATATTGACGAGACTGAGGTGGGTCGTCTCTCCGCCGGAATGAACATGAAGATTACGATTGGCGCGCTGCAGGATCTGAAGTTCGACGCCCGCTTAGAGTACATCTCGCCGAAAGCTACGGAGCAGAATGGCGCTAACCAGTTTGAGATAAAGGCAGCCGTGAACCTGCCGTCCTCGTCTGCGAACATACGCTCGGGCTACAGCGCCAACGCAGAGATAGTGCTGGCAGAAGCGAAGAACGTGCTGGCTGTGCCCGAGAGCGCCATAGAGTTCGACGGCAACGACACATACGTCTACGTGATAAAGGGCGAAGGCGACAAGCAGACATACGAGCGACGCAAGGTGCAGACCGGCATTTCGGACGGCATCAACATCGAGATTCGCAGCGGAGTGAAGCAGAACGAACGCGTGCGCGGACCGAAAAAGATGGTTGCCGACGACAAATAAGCAACAGCTACAGATTCTATCACGGTTAGCTTGCCACAATCGGCGGCAGTTAACCGTACAACCTAAGACCTCTTACGTACTACAGAACGCAGTTTAATGCACCAATTATTAGAGAGCATATAAAAACGAACATACTAATACATACTAATAACAAACCAATATGAACAAATTATTCTTTACAGCCCTTGCGCTGCTCGGCACTTGTACAGCCGTAGCAGCCGAAGACTACAAGGGCGAGACGCCGAAAAGCGGAGGCACCTACTGTCTCTACAATGTCGGCAAGAAACAGTTTCTCGGCACCGAAGACGGACGTCTTGTGCTTGGGGGCGAGAAGGTGAAGGTGACGCTCGAACAGATCGAGAGCGCAACCACTCCAGGATTCTACCGCATCATGTCGGGCGACACAGCGTGGGGAGCCGAACTTTGGGGCACGCCGTCTGCAAAGGGCGGCACGTTCAGCGAGTGGCGCATTGAGCCGGTGGAGGGTTCTACCGAAGAATACGCCATTTCGAGCCGCAACACAGAGGCGAGTGCTTCGATGTATCTCTACCAGAACTCAGTCTACGACCGCATCGCTGCTATGCCGCAGATGCCGGGCAAGGAGTTTGAGGCTGCACAGTGGCTACTCGTAGACGCCAATACGCCCGAGACTGCCATCGAAGGCGTGAAGACCGACGGCGTAGAGACCGAACAGAAGCAGACTTATGCCAAGGGCGTGCACAACATCGGCGGTCAGCAGGTGCGCACAGACAGCAACACCGACGGATTGCAGGAGGGCATATACATCGTGAACGGCAAGAAAACGCTGCTGAAGAAGTAAGCTGTCACACATTATATATATAGTAGATATTACAACAAACCTAAAAACATTATGATAGCAAATATCAAACAGCGTCTCGTGCTCTTGCTTTCTCTTGTGTGCCTCCTCGCCGGCGGCACGCTCTCGGTGCAGGCACGCCAGTCGCTACTCACCAACTATACGCCCAACGGCGCGTCGTTCAAGTACGAGACGGCGATAAACTTCCAGAAGCAGAGTTTCAAGGCTGTGCTCGACCTCAGCTCTTGCGACGACTCGAAAGCGAACGAGAACGTGCTCTCTATAGGCGACGACCTGCAGGGCGCAAACGGATGGGGCGGCGTCAACGTCATCCATCTTTTCTACACAAAGAGCAGCAGCAACCTGCAGATCAACTGCTTCAACCCGAGCCAGACTCACCGCGAGGACATCTCGAACATCTCGGGCGAGACCACCATCGAGCTGAAGTCGGACGGTCTGTACATTAACGGCGTGCTGCGTTGCGACGCTTCTACCGTGAGCAACATCCTTGCCATGTCGTCTATCCTCTACGGCAGCACGCAGGGCAACACACGCTCTTGGGCTACGTACAAGGAGATTTCGCTCGAAGACGTGAAAGGCGGCTCTACCGGCGAAACCGGTGGCGGCGGAACGGGAACTGCAGAGCGCAAGTTCGACGCTTCGTGGATTCAGAACCAGCAGAAGGTGGGCGACTATAAGGAGGATGCTCACGCTACGTTCATCCCTTACGCATCGGTAGAGGCTATGAAGAGCGACGCTGCGTTCAACGAGCCGTGGCTCACTCCGCAGAACGCCGAGACACAGCTGCTCAACGGCGAGTGGAAGTTCAAGTTCGTGCCCGGAACACAGAACGGTCCTGGCGAAAGCGAGTTCTTCGCTGCCGACTACGACGACTCGGCATGGGACAACATCCGCGTGCCGCTCTCTTGGGAGATGGCTGGCTACGGCACTCCGGTATACACCAACGTGGGCTACCCGTTCCAGAACAATCCGCCGAACGCCAACGTGGGCTACACCTACTACGGCGTGGAGGATCATAATGCTATCGGCTTCTACCGCCGCTCGTTCAGCGTGCCCGAATCGTGGAACGGCAAGCGTCTTTTCGTCCACTTCGACGGCGTGTACAGTGCTGCCGTGGTATGGGTGAACGGCAAGTACGTAGGCTACTCGCAGGACTCTAACACCGACGCCGAGTTCGACATCACCGACTTCGCCAAGGTGGGCAAGAACCAGCTCTCGGTGCGCGTCTACCGCTGGTGCGACGGCTCTTATCTCGAAGGTCAGGACATGTGGCATCTCTCGGGCATTCACCGCGATGTCTATCTCGTGGCTACTCCGAAGGTGTTCGTAGCCGACCATTATATCACAGCGCCCAACCTCAGCGAGGACGCTACGAGCGGCACACTGAAGGTGGCGCTGAAGGTGGACAACCGCGACGGCGTAGAGGCTGCGAAGAAGTTCTCTGTAGAACTGCTCGACCATGAAGGCAAGACCGTAGGCTCGGCTACTGCCGAATACAGCGGCACGGAGACCAAGACCGTGGACGCTACTATCAGCCAGCTCAGCGGTCTGCACGCATGGAGCGCCGAAGACCCGTATCTCTACAGCGTTGTCGTGAAGCAGCAGACTGCCGACGGTGCCGACGAGATGGTATTCTCTACGAAATACGGCTTCCGCAACATCAAGCAGAACGGCAACCTCGTATACATCAACGGCAAGCGCGTGTTCTTCAAGGGTGTGAACACTCAGGACGCTCACCCCGAATACGGACGCGCCATCGACATGGAGACCATGCTGCGCGACGTGGAGATGATGAAGCAGGCGAACGTGAACACGGTGCGCACCTCGCACTATCCGCGCCAGCCGAAGATGTACGCCATGTTCGATGCCTACGGTCTGTACACCATGGACGAGGCGAACGTGGAGTGCCACTTCAACCAGGGCCTCGCCTCTAACTCTACATGGCGCACAGCCATCGACGACCGCGAGGTGCGCATGGTGATGCGCGACCGCAACCACCCGAGCGTTATCTTCTGGTCGCTCGGCAACGAGTCGGGCGGCGCAAGCAACTTCTCTTCGAGCGTCAGCAAGATTCGCCAGCTCGACAACCGCCTCATCCACTACGAGGGCAACATGACCTACTCTGATCTCGGCTCTTCGATGTATCCTACCGTGAGCAGCGTGAGCGGCAGCAGCAACGGATATGCAGGCAAGCCCTACTTCATCTGCGAGTATGCACACGCAATGGGTCAGGCTGTGGGCAACCTGCAGGAGTACTGGGACGTTATCGAGGCAAGCAACGGCATCCTCGGCGGCTGCATCTGGGACTGGGTTGACCAAAGTTTCTACGACCCAGCACGCCTCGTGAAGGGCGAACGCAAGAGCGAGAACGGCTTCAACTACTGGGTTTCGGGCTACGACTACAACTCTACCGGCGGCGTGGGCGTTGGCTTCCAGGGCAACTTCGTGAACAACGGACTCATCACGCCCGACCGTGCTTGGACGGGCAAACTCACCGAGGTGAAGCGCGTATATCAGAACGCAGCGTTCACTGATTTCTACGGCGGCAATGTGACGCTGAAGAACAAGAACTCGTTCGTCAGCCTCGACGGCTACGACCTCGTTTATCAGGTGCTGCGCGACGGACGCGTCGTTGAGGAGGGCACGGCAGACATGCCTGCCATCGCTGCCGGCAAGGAGGCTAAGGTTGCTATACCGTACACCACAACCGTCACAGACGATGCCGAGTATCTGCTCAACGTATCGCTGCGCCTGAAGGAGGCAACGCTGTGGGCAGAAGAGGGCTACGCCGTAGCAGAACAGCAGTTCGAGATTGGCAAGCGCCCGGCGCTCGCCGCTCACAATGCCGACATGAACAGCTGCTCGGCACTCACCATAGAAGGTCAGACCGTCAAAGGCAAGACAGCCGACGGCGAGTTCGAGATCAAGTTCAACAACGGCAAGATGCAGACATGGACATACAACGGCAAAGCGCTCATCGCTGAGGGTCCCGACTTCAACAGCTACCGCAAGGTGGACAACGACCGCAACTTCCGCCCGTCGTTCAGCAACTCTGCCAACGTCAGCGTGACCGGTGCACTCGCCAAGAGCGGCGACAACGCTACGATGTCTGTTAAGGGCAGAGCCAACGCTTGCCAGTACACCATCGACTACACGTTCTATCCCGACGGCGTGGTTGACATGAAGGTGACATTCACACCGAGCGCTTCGCTCGCACGCATGGGTCTCGGCATGCAGTTCGCTGCAGGCTTCGAAGACGTAGAATACTACGCACGCGGACCGTGGTCTAACTACGCCGACCGCAAGACCGGCTCTATGATCGGACGCTATCAGACCACCGTCGACGACATGGTAGACGAGATGCTCCACCCGCAGACCTACGGCGACCACCAGGATATGCGCTCGCTCACGCTGCGCAACAACAGCGTGCCCGGTCAGCCGCTCTCGCTTAACATCGAGGCAGAGGGTCAGGCAGCCTTCTCGCTCGGCCACTACGACGAGACACGCTGGTGTACATGGGGCGACTCGATGTGGAACTCGCAGCTCCACTGGTACGACCTCACACGCGATCCGCAGATATACGCCCACTTCGACTACGCACAGCGCGGTCTGGGCAACAACTCTTGCGGCGGCGACGGCTGCCTCTCGCAGTACGAGGTGCCGTCGTGGGGCGACTACTCGTACACCCTGCGCTTCACACCTGGCAAATAAACATTCAGGCAAATAACCCTTATGAGGCTACGGCATTCTTGCCGTAGCCTTTTTTAGTAGCGGAGGTCTCCGGCCTCCGCAGCAGGCAGCGTTGACGTTACTATAAGACTTACCATAAGACATAGTGCGGCGGAGGTCTCCGCAGAAAGCTGCGTTAGACTTGGTGCGGCGGAGGCCGGAGACCTCCGCTACTCCCCCTATTTACGATTTCAAACAAAAACAGCCATAAAACTTACACTTCAAAACCATAACAAATCGAATCAAAAACAGTTTTTCTGATGTGTTCGAGCACACAATATTTGACATATATCAATAAAACCGTAACTTTCGTGACATTTACATTAAAAACATTTGTCATCTTCAGAATTGTGCGTACCTTTGCATTGTCAAAAGGTTAATAGATTGTTTAGGTTAGTAGTAATAGAT
>ERZ1026901.131-NODE-131-length-68063-cov-28.035672_pt1 | contig 68063 bp, 62 predicted proteins | sample MGYA00380179_ERZ1026901 | MGnify/ENA primary metagenome ERZ1026901 (study PRJEB33269, sample SAMEA4719815) | human gut metagenome | biome: human-associated habitat; feature: organic feature; material: feces | place: Cameroon | collected 2013-10 ... | reverse complement strand
CCTAAAGCAGACTTTTTATATTTCAGTCGTCTACTTTAGGAGTATCATATCATTTTGGTATATCCACTGGTTTTTTGTATTTCAATTTAGTAACGCAAAAGCAGCTCCTGCACCTCGCTGCGCTCGTGCGTCTGTAAAAGCGCCAGCTGCAGCAGCAGGCGTGCCTTCTGCGGATTGAGATTGTCAGCGTAAAGGAAGCCCTGCTCCTGCCAGCGTGCAAGACCTGCGCTTACTCTGCCGCTGCCTGTACGGCTGCTGCGCACCACGACTACGCCGCTTTGCACGGCCTCCGCCAGCGCCGCCTCCACAGCGCCATGGATACTGCCCATGCCACTGCCTGCGTAAACAAGGCCACGCGCGCCTGCGGCACACGCGGCATCCACCAGCACGCGGTCCTGGCCAATATGCGCGTAGATAATATCTACGCGCGGCAAAGCAGTCACCCTGCTGATAGCAAACTCCGCTGCCAGCGTATGCGGACGCACGCTGCGGTAGTAGTAACGCACCTCGCCGCCGACGATGCAGCCCAAAGCGCCGCCGTTCGGTGCCTTAAAGGTTGCCACGTTCGCCGTATTCGTCTTCATCACATCACGGCCGCCGTAAATCTCATCGTTCATCACCACGAGCACGCCCTGACCTGCGCTTTCAGCGCACACCGCCGTCTTTACCGCATTAATGATATTCAGAGGGCCGTCCGCGCTTACAGCCGTCGCCGGACGCATAGCGCCCACCAGCACCACAGGCTTATCACTCTTCACCGTCAGGTTCAGGAAGAACGCCGTTTCCTCCATCGTATCTGTGCCGTGCGTAATCACCACGCCATCGACATCCTCCTGCGCCAGCAGCTCATTGCAGCGATGCGCCAGACGCAGCAGCAAAGCATCCGTAATACTGCTGCTGTCGATATTGCAAAGCTGCTCACCGCTAATCTGCGCCAGCTCGCCCAAGGCAGGCACACTCGCCAGCAAATCGTCCACGCTGTACGCTCCTGCCGTATAGCCTGTCAGCTGCGTGCTAGAGGCAGCCTTGCCTGCAATAGTACCGCCCGTTGCCAAAATTTTTATCTTCTTCATCATCGAACCTCTTACTTATTTTGCTCAAGATAATCCAGGGCAAATTGCGCATAAACGCCGCAGCCATATTTAAACTGCTCCTCATCAACTCTAAACAGCGGATGATGATGCGCACAGTTAATATTTTTCGCCAGATTACGCACGCCCAGATAGCCATAAACGCCGGGCACCTTCTCCATGAGCACAGAGAAATCCTCCGCGCCGGTCATTTTCTCCAGATGCGTCAGCGCACCCTCGCCCATAATCTTCGTCACTGCGCCACGCGCCAGCTCGTTCAAATCCTGATGCTCATTAATCAGCGGACTGGGGCCAAAGGTATAAGCACAGTCAGCAGTGCAGCCATAGGCCGCAGCCGCATTTTGCGCCACGCTTTGAAGCATTTCCGGCATACCGTCTCTAAACTTTTTATCAAAGGTACGCACGGTGCCCACCAGCTCCACCTTATCTGCCAGCTGCAAAGCAGAGCTGCCGCCGTTCATCATGCCCACAGTAACGACCAGCGAATTTTCCGGCGCGTTGAGTCTGCTGACAATGCCCTGCAGCGCCATAACCACGTTTGCCGCTGCCACAATCGCATCTCTGCCCTGCTGCGGTGCAGCTGCTGGCGCACTCTTGCCGCTGACAGTAACAATGAAGCGGTCGCTGCACGCCATACGCGCACCATCCTCAAAGCTTGCCTTGCCGCTGTCAATCCAAGACCAGACATGCATGCCAAAGAGCGCATCCACATTATCGAGGCAGCCCTTCTCAACATAATGGCGAGATTCCGTACCGATTTCCTCTGCCATCTGGAACAGCAGCTTCACTGTGCCATGGATATTCTCCTTCTGTGCCACCAGCACTCTTGCCGCACCCAAAAGCATGGCCGTATGGCAATCATGGCCGCAGGAATGCATCACGCCGTCATTTTGTGATTTATAAGCGCAATCATTCTCCTCCTGCATCGGCAGTGCATCAATATCAGCACGCAGCATCACAGTTTTGCCGGGATGAGCGCCGCAAATCGTCGCCACGCAGCCGGTAATATCGTCAAAGGTCTGAATCTCGTCAATGCCCGCAGCCTTTAGCTCCTGCACGATAAACTTCGTCGTTTCTACTTCCTTCGTGCCCAGCTCCGGATGCATATGCAGATGATGTCTGCAGGCGATTACGTAATCCTCCTGAGCAAAAGCCATATCCTTAATTTCCATCTTATTCACCTGCCTTCTCTACATACTCGCCATAAATAACCTCTGCTGTGCAGCCAGCAGGCGCAGCACTGCTGCTGACAATGTTTTCCACTGCCGCATACAGCTGCTCCAAGGCTTCCTTGTCTGCCGCGCCGAGAACTCCGGCAAGCTCTGCTCTATCCGTAATAATATTGAACTGCGTACCGGATTCCACCTGCGTCAGCGTCAGCACCTGTTCTGCCAACGGATCTTTCAAGCGGCTGATCAAAAGCTGCAGATTCAAAATAATATTCGAGGCTGCCACGATGGCATCCTTAGACAGATGCGGCGTCGAGCCATGCGCCGAGCAGCCATGAACGATGATATTAAACTTTTGTAATTGCATAGATGTACCTCCTTATGAAAACAGGGAAAAGCAGTCCAGGCAAAAATGCTCGGACTGCTTGTAAGCAACCAGAAATTATTTCAGGAAAATGCCGCCGCCAGGACCTAAGGGCAGGTCAAGGAACAGCCAAACGAGCAGCTGCACAATCCAGATTACGGTAAAGGTTACGGAATAAGGAATCATATTCGCAATAACAGTACCTAAGCCGGCCTCCGGAGCATAGCGTCTCAGATAACCCAAAATTACAGGAGTATAGTAGAACAGCGGAGACAGCGGATTAGTAATGGAGTCGCCAATACGATAAGCAACCTGTGCAACCGCCGGGTCATAGCCCATAATCATCAGCATCGGCACGAAAATAGGTGCCAGAATTGCCCATTTTGCAGAAGCAGAGCCAATGAACAGATTGATAATGCAGGATACAAATACCAGGCCGATCAGCAGCGGAGCGCCGGTGAAGTTCAATTCCTTCAGCACCTCTGCGCCCTTGATAGCCATAACCATGCCCAGGTTAGACCAAGCAAAATAGCTGGTGAACTGCGAGATAAAGAAGCACAGCAGAATGTAGCTCGACATATCCTTAAAGCCTAAAACGATGTCAGCAAACAAGTCCTTATCATTTTTATACTTGCCGCTGCCAAAGCCATAGCCTGCGCCAACAACCAGCAGAGCAAAAGCTACGGTCAGGATGATGCCGCTCATGAACGGAGCCTTCGGCGACATAATGGAATGAGATTGCGGATCTGCCAGCAGCGGATCAGCGCCAACGCACATGCCCAGTAAAACGAGCAGGTAAACAGCAAGCGCAGTCAGGCCCCATTTCAAGCCTCTAATCTGCTCAGGCTTCAAATCAGCAGAGCTTTCGTCAAAATCAAATTTTGCAAGATCTTCCTTCGTACAGGGGAAACGATGTACGAGGAATTTTTCTACAAGCAAGGTACCGCCGATAGTCAGGGTAATGCAGGACACAATCAGGAAGTACCAGTTTACAGCCATGCTTTGCTGATAGGACGGGTCAATCATCTTGGCAGCAGCCTCGGTAAAGCCATAAGCCAAAGCATCAGACATACCCAAAATCATATTAGCACAGAAGCCGCCGGCAACACCGGCGAAGGCTACGAACATACCCAGGACAGGGCTGCGGCCAATGCCCATGTAAATTACAGCAGCCAGAGGCGGCATAACGATAAAGCCGGCATCACCGGCAACGTTAGCATTGATGCCAACGAACAAAATCGCAAAGGTAACAACCCAGGATTTTGCGCCGCGCATAACGCGCTGCATGAGCGCAACCAAGAAGCCGCTCTTTTCAGCAGCAGCAGCACCGATAACGCACACCAGAACCATGCCCAGCGGTGCAAAGCTGGCAAAGTTGTTAACAGCCTTAGAATACATCTGTCTAAAGCCGTCCTTCGTCAGCAGGTTAACAACAGTAATTGTTTTGCCGGTGCCGGGATGCACAGCACTCATACCCATGCTGCCAAATATAGCAGACAAAACAACAACGATAACAGCAAGGATAATAAACAGACTTACAGGGTCAGGCAGTGCATTGCCGACTCTTTCGATAAAGTCCATCCACCTATCCAGTGTTCCTTTCTTTTTCTCAACATCTTTTTGCATAATAATCCTCCCTAACGACACATTGGATGTTATTGAAAATGCAGGAATTGTTTTACCCCGCCAATTTCTCACATTAAGCAACAAAAAAGACGGCATAGTCATCCCATGCCGTCTCCATTGACTACTATAGTATACTCTATGAAGAGCAATAAAGCAAGCTTTATTTATGCATTGCCAGTCATAAAGCTTATTTCAGCAAACCTTTTTCTACGATATAGTCAGAAACCATATCCGCTGCCTCTGCTGTAATCTTAATGCACTTCGTTCTGTACTCCGGCGTACCAAAGCTCAAGCGGTTCAGCGCTCTGCAGCAGGAAGCACCGAAATGCGCCGTAAAGCGCTCATAAAACTCATGCGTATATTTATAAACCTCAGTCTGATGCTTTTCCGACGGGTCTACGCGGCCAACAAGCGCGCTGATAACCATACAGGAACCGCTCAAGGCGCCGCACACGCAGCCGCTGCGGCCAATGCCGCCGCCCATGCCCGACACCATGCGGATAGCTGCCTCTGGCAAACCCAGCTCAAAGCCATCGTTGCAGGCCTTCACTACAGATTCCACGCAGTTATTGCCTGCGTTATGATACTGCTCTGCCAAATCATAAATTTTCTTCATATCGTCTGCCTCCCAAAATAACCTAATCTAGATTATTTTAGCAAGTTGAAGAAAGAATAGCAAGGGGAAGAACTCAATCCAAAATCTATTTTTTCAAGTCAAACATAGTCTCCGCAAGTTCTATACCACTCTTAGTCTTAAAAATTTTTGCGACTGCCTTGGCTATATTTGCCTTCGGTGTGCCATCCTCATAAAAGTTCACCATAAAATCGGCTTCTACAAGCAGCTGATAATCAAGCCCGTCAATCATATTATATGTATGATGGTGACCAACAAGATAGCAGATGCGTTCAATTTTTTCAGGTGCATAGCCAACCCTTCGCAAAAGCTCACGCGCTACAGCAGGTCCCTCCTGCTCTTGAATCTTGCCTGTACAATGACCAGCGCCATACTTTTCTTCTCCAATCTTAATACCACAGTCATGTACCAAGCCTGCCGCCTCAACAAGCTCCACCAGCTCTGCACCTGCATTTTCACTTTCAGCCAAATGCTTTGCTAAGCTCGCAACCTTAATAAAATGCTGACAGCGGCGTGCATCTCCGGCAAACAAGGCTACCATCTCATTATATAAAGCAAAATTTTTCGTCATAAAAGCAACCCCTCTCCGACTAAAATACGATTCAGTCGTATTTTAGCCTAAATAATCATGCTTCGCAAGCACTTTTTAGCGTATTTTTAAAACATCCACAATTTCTCTCCACACTTAGAAAAGCGCCCCAGACTGCATTACGCAAGCCTGGAGCGCTCTTCTATATATTAGGGAGTATAGGGAGAAGCAAATTATTTTTCCTCGATAGGATAATCCTGCAAAGCATCATAGCCAGTTTCGCCGGTACGGATTTTAACAACATCCTCAACATCATAGATGAAGATTTTGCCATCGCCATACTTACCGGTGTAAAGAACCTGCTTAGCAGTGTTGACAACATTTTCTACAGGGATTGCCGAAACAATCATTTCTACCTTAACCTTCGGCAGCAGATGAGCAGCAACCTCAGCACCACGATACATCTCGGTAGAGCCCTTCTGGATGCCATAGCCCAGCACCTTCGTAACCGTCATGCCTGTGATACCCAGCTTATCAAGAGCAACCTTCAGTGCTTCAAAGCGTGTCTGCGAGGTGATGATAACAACCTTGCTCATCTTCGTAGCGCCGACAGCCTTAGCCACCGGAGCAGCTGCAGGAGCAACGTAAGTGGTGGTCACAGAGGTTTGTGCCTCCAGCGGAGTCGGCATGAAGTCTGCATAGCTGCTCAGGAGTCCATGCTCTTCCATATCCAGACCTTTGATTTCTTCTGCTTCGCTGACGCGCAGGCCAAAGATTTTATCGAGAATACTAAAGAGAATTGTCATAACAACGCCTACATAAATTGCTACGGTAACAACGCCCAGAACTTGTTTTAACAGGAACTCGGTACCGCCGCCATAGAACAGGCCGCCGTCTAAAGCGAAGAGACCGGTAGCGATAGTACCAAAGGCACCGCACACACCATGTACGGAAATCGCGCCGACAGGATCATCAATCTTCAGCTTCTGGTCGAAGAACTCAACAGAAGCAACTACCAGCACACCGGCAATCAGGCCGATGATTAAAGCGCCGGCAGGGCTGACCATATCGCAGCCTGCGGTGATAGCAACAAGACCGGCGAGCACGCCGTTCAGCGTCATGGAAACATCAGGCTTGCCGTAGCGAACCCAAGTATAAATCATCGTTGCAGTTGCAGCAGCAGCGGCAGCCATGTTGGTGGTAATAAAGATGGCACCCATGGAAACAAGGGCATCATCACCAGTTGCGCAAACGGTAGAAGCACCGTTAAAGCCGAACCAGCCGAACCATAAGAGGAAAACGCCTAAGGCACCAAGCGGAATGCTGTGACCGGGAATAGCGTTTACCGTGCCGTCCGCATTGTACTTGCCAATACGTGCGCCAATCATCTTCGCGCCGATGAGGGAAGCAACGCCACCGACCATATGTACTGCGGTGGAACCGGCAAAATCATGGAAGCCAAGCTGCGCCAGCCAGCCGCCGCCCCAAATCCAGTGGCCGCTTATCGGATAAACAACAGCGCTGATAATCAGGCTGTAAATGCAATAAACGAGGAAGTTGGTACGCTCTGCCATCGCACCGGAAACAATCGTTGCTGCCGTTGCGCAGAACATTGTCTGGAAGATGAAGAACGCCGTGCTCGGATAGCTTGCGCCATAATCACCTTTTACGAAGAAGTCCGGCGCACCGATAAAGCCGCCGATATCATTGCCAAACATCAGACCGAAGCCGATAATCCAGAACACTATCGAGCCAAGGCACATATCCATAACGTTCTTCATAACGATGTTGGCTGCGTTCTTCGCTCTTGTAAAGCCTGTCTCGACCATCGCAAAGCCAGGCTGCATAGAAAATACCAGGAAGGCACCTATCAGCACCCATATAGTATCTGCGGATACATATTTGTCCATTTGTAAACACCCCTCAAATTTAATTTTTTACGCGTCATTGAGCAGCGCTCACATGGCATCATTTAAAGAAAGAGGGGCGTACCCGATTTTTCGGATACACCCCATTGTGTATTAGTTTTTTATATTGCTTTATCGTTTGGCTTACTCGTTTACGCCGAAGAGCAGCTCGCCGTAGGTAGGATAGTCGAGATATTTGCCGCCAGTCAGAGCTTCAGCCGCATCGACTGCACCTCTCAGCTTGCCCATTTCTTCCAGCACAACGTCGTGGTAGTACAGAGCCTGCTTTTCGCTGTCAGCAATTTCTGCTGCTGCCTTAGCGCCCTCTGCCAGCTTCTCAGCAGAAGCATACATTTCTGCGCCCAGGGTGCTCAGCTTATCAGCCAGTGCACCTTCAAAGCCTGCGGCAATACCGGCAGCCTTTTTATCCAGAACAGCCTTCGTCAAATCCTCGTTATAAGCAGTGATTGCCGGAAGAATATCCTTGTGGAACATATCCAGCATAGTTGCTGCTTCAATAGAAATCGTGGTGCTGTAGTTCTCCAGCAGAATTTCTACACGGGATTCAACCTCAGCCTTGCTGAAGATGTTATGTTTTTCAAACAGAGCAATGTTTTTCTCGTGACCAAGATAAGGCAGAGCCTCCGGAGTAGATTTCAGGTTCAGCAGACCACGTTTTTCTGCTTCTTCAACCCAAGCATCGGTGTAGCCGTTGCCATTGAAGACGATACGCTTATGTGCCTTATAGGTTTCTTTAACCAAATCATAAACTGCAGCCTCCAGGTCAGGAGCATCTGCCAGCTTAGCAGCGAACTCCTCCAGCTCTTCCGCTACGATAGTGTTGAGCACGATGTTCGGGCCGGCGATGGAGAACATGCTGCCCAGCATACGGAACTCGAACTTGTTGCCGGTGAAGGCGAACGGAGAGGTTCTGTTTCTATCGGTGTTATCCTTAACCAAAGCGGGGATGGTGTCGTCGCTTACTTTAATGTAGCTTTCCGGATTGCCGTTGTATACCTTGTCAGCAGCGATTGCTTCAAGAACTGCGGTCAGCTCCGTGCCCAGGAACATGGAAACGATAGCCGGAGGAGCTTCGTTAGCACCAAGACGATGGTCATTGCCGGCGCTGGCAACAGATACACGCAGCAGATCCTGATATTCATCAACAGCCTTGATGATGGCTGCCAGGAAGGTCAGGAAGCGCAGGTTTTTATACGGCTCCTTGCCAGGATCCAGCAGGTTCATGCCTTCTTCAGTAGACAAGGACCAGTTGTTATGCTTGCCGCTGCCGTTTACGCCGTCGAAGGGTTTTTCATGCAGCAGGCAGACCAGACCATGACGCAAAGCTACGCGCTTCATGAATTCCATCATTAATTGGTTATGGTCAGATGCAACGTTGGTCGTGGTAAAGATTGGTGCCAGCTCATGCTGTGCAGGAGCAACCTCATTATGCTCGGTCTTCGCCAGCACGCCCAGCTTCCACAGCTCATCATCGAGGTCCTTCATGAAGGAAAGCACTCTTTGCTTGATAATGCCGAAGTAATGGTCGTCCAGCTCCTGTCCACGCGGAGATTTTGCACCGAAAAGCGTGCGGCCTGCATAAACCAGGTCTTTACGTTTCTCCCACATTTTTTTATCAACGAGGAAATATTCCTGCTCCGGACCAACAGTGCTGTTTACGCGCACGGTGTTGATACCAAAAATTTTCAGCAGGTTGCAGGCTGCCTTGCTTACACAGTTCATAGAGCGCAGCAGCGGAGTTTTTTTGTCGAGCACTTCGCCGGTGTAGGAGCAGAACGCGGTCGGAATGCACAGGCAGTTATCTTTAATAAAAGCATAGGAGGTCGGGTCCCATGCTGTATAGCCACGAGCTTCGAAGGTAGCACGCAGGCCGCCGGACGGGAAGCTGGAAGCATCAGGCTCGCCCTGAATCAGCTCCTTGCCGGAGAAGTCCATGATAACACGGCCCTCAGCAGTCGGAGAAATGAAGCTTTCATGCTTTTCAGCAGTGATGCCGGTCATCGGCTGGAACCAGTGCGTGAAGTGGGTGCAGCCATGCTCCAGCGCCCAATCCTTCATAGCATTAGCAATGATGTTGGCAATCTCCAGATTCAGCGGAGTGCCTGCCAGCACTGCTGCCTTATATGCCTTATAGGTTGCGGTCGGCAGACGGTCCTTCATAACGCTCTCGTTAAAAACTAAGCTGCCAAACAGTTTCGGTACATCATTCATTTGTAAAACCTCCCTAATTTCTCTCTGAGAATTTCTTTGGGTTTACGAAACGTAAGCCCCCTCATTTGCATTACATTTTTTGTGCTTTACAGATTATTTCTTCTCTCTAGCTCTGTAAATAAGAAAAGCACCGTAAGCTGCGCCAGGCGCTGCTTCGATGCTTCGTTGCACGTATCACTGCTCACAACAGCAAGCGTGATATAAAAGAAAAAAGCAACTACGAATTTGGATTCATCAATCCAACAACTTCGTCGTTGCTTTATACACATATTATAATACTGGGCTTTGCATTTGTAAAGGGGGTAAGGAGAAATTTTTTTAGATTTTTTGCAGCAGCAGGATTTTCCTCATGCGTCAAGAATTATATTATTATAATCTTAGGTCGTCAAGGCAGACGCCCTTGCATCTGCCTATCATGGAGGAAAACTTATGGAACTAACCGCCGTAGCCCAGCTCAGAAGAATGGTGCTGGAGCACCTTTCACGCTATACCTGGAACAATGAGCTCACCGAGCATGTTTACGATATTCTGCAGGAGGTGCGCGAGGATACGCCGCGCTACCGCTGCTGCGTTTATAAGGAAAGAGCAGTTTTGAAGAACCGCATTGACATGGCCCTCGGCCAGGAATGCACCAGCAACATCATCGAGGCTGCCAAGCTCACGCTCAACGAGCCTGAGCGCACCGATCTGCCCATTATTGATGTGCTGCCTGCAGCCTGCGACCAATGCCCGATTGATGCCTATTACGTCACGGACATGTGCCGTCACTGCATCACGCACAAGTGCATGAACAACTGCCCGAAGAAGGCCATCAGCATTATTCAGGACCGCGCCTTCATCGACAAAACGAAGTGCATTGAATGCGGCCGCTGCAAGCAGATGTGCCCCTATGGCGCTATTCTGGAAATCCACCGTCCCTGCGTGCGCGCCTGCGCCATCGGTGCTATCAGCATCGGTGAAAACCGCAAGGCCGTTATCGACCACGAAAAATGCGTCACCTGCGGCGCCTGCCGCAACGCCTGCCCCTTCGGCGCTATTGATGAGCGCAGCAACATTGTCCGCGTCATCCGCGAGATTCAGCAGGGCAAGCAGGTTATAGCGCTCGTCGCTCCCTCTATCGTCGGCCAGTTCGGCCTGAAGGTTACGATGGCGCAGATTCACGAAGCCTTTACCAAGGCCGGCTTTGCCGATGTTATCGAGGTCGGCGTGGGTGCAGACATCACGAGCGTCAAGGAGGCAGAGGAATATCTGGAGAAGGTGCCTGCTAAGCAGGGCTTTATGACCAGCTCCTGCTGCCCTGCCTTCGTGCGCCTGATTAAGACGCAGCTTCCTGAGGCCGCAGATAAAATCTCGGACACCCCGTCGCCGATGATTTCCTGCGCTCAGCTCATCAAGCAGCAATATCCCTATGCTGTCACTGTCTTCGTCGGTCCCTGCATTGCCAAAAAGGTTGAGGGCCGCGAGCACCGCCAGACGATTAACTATGTGCTGACCTTCGAGGAGGCTATGTGTATGCTCGAGGGCAAGGATATTAAATTTGCCGAAATGAGCGGCGCGGAATATGACCGCGATGCTTCTAAGCTCGGCCTCTGCTTCCCGCTGACGGCCGGCGTAACCGCTGCCGTAAAGGACACTGTCGCTGCTATGGGCGGCGAGGTACGCAGCGCGCATTATGCCGCAGGTCTGGACAACTGCCGCGAAGCAGTGAAGGCCGCCGCAGAGGGCAAGCTCGACTGCAGCTATCTGGAGGGTATGGCCTGCTCCAACGGCTGCGTAGACGGCCCCGGCACCGTCGGTGACTTCCATATCACGAAGGTGGCGCTGGCGAAATATGCCAACGCTGCGCCGAACAAGCAGGCTGCTGAGGACAAGCACGCCAAATAATATCACCTAAAGCAGTTCATTCTTGGCTTCAGCATCGTCATGCTGGGCTTATTCCTTTCGGAGTATCGGCCGAAGAAGAAAGTAACAGCTAAATAAAAAAGCAACGCCCCAGACTCACATTTCTGCCAGTCTGAGGCGTTTTCTTTCAGCTATATGCCACTAATTCACTTCTTTTCCTCATCCTCAGGAAACTTCGGTCTGGGAAAGTTCGGGCCTGACGGCTTAAGCGTAAAGCCACGGCCAAATACGTCATTGACATCGCTCACGACCATGAACGCGCTGGGGTCAATATCACGCACAATGCTGCGCACCTTCGCCAGCTGCGTCAGCTTGATAACGACAAAGACCAGCTCACGGTGACGATGCGTAAAGCAGCCCTCGCCCTCGATATAGGTAACACCGCGGCCAACGACCTTGATAATCGCTTCCGCAATTTCCTCGTAATGCTCGCTGATGATGATAACCTTCTTTTTGTAATCAAAGCCGACCGTAAAGGCATTGCAGGTTTTGGACATAATGAAGAAGGTCAGCAGCGTATACAGCACCGGCTCGATGCCGAAATAGGAAACGCTGGCCAGCAAGAGGCCGATATTAAAAATAAAGCCTGTCGTGCTAATAGCCACAGAATAATGCTTCTGGATAATCGCGCCGATGATATCCGTGCCGCCGCTCGAGCCGCCCACGCGATACATACAGGACGCGCCGATGCCGTACAGTACGCCGCCTGCAATACACGCCAGCAGCTTGTCATGCACAACATTATACGTCGACAGGAAATGGAAAAAGTCCAGCGATACGGAAAAAACTATCATGCCGTACAGCGAGCCAATCATATAGCTCTTGTCCATATACTTATAGGCCAGGAAGAAAAGCGGCACGTTGCAGATAAGCGCCGTCGCGCCCATCGGCAGTCCGGCGATATAATAGGCCAGCACCGCAACGCCGCCGATACCGCCGCTGAGCATTTTGTTCGGCAGATAGAAGGTATTCATGGCAATACTCATAATTGCGCACGCGAGCGTCACCATAAAATACTGATGGACTTTCTTTTTCATTTCGGGACTCATGATAAAAGCACTCCCCTTTGCTCTCTTTTTACTCTGAGGCTATTGTAACATTTTTAACAGAAACGGTCAAATAATCTCGTGCAGTAATCTTGCGCAGTTTTTTCCCGAACGTTCGTAAAAAATTACTTGCTATGTGTGCTAAAGCAGTATAAAATAATATTGTATACAAAAATATGGCAGGTGAACGAAAATGACAATAATCAAAGAAACTGCTTATGCCAAAATCAATCTTGGCTTAAACATTCTCGGCAAGCGTGCCGACGGCTATCACGATGTAAGCATGATTATGCAAAGCGTAGGCCTCTGTGACGAAATCACTATCTCTAAGGGCAGCAGCGATGGCGGCATCACCATCTCCACCAATCTGCCCGGCCTTAGCTGCGGCACAGATAACCTTGCTTATCGAGCGGCAGCACTGCTCGCAGGCCACGCGAATATAAATCCGAACGTTCACATAGCCTTGAACAAAAATATCTTTTTAGCCGCAGGTCTTGCGGGTGGCAGCAGTGATGCCGCCGCAGTTCTGCGCGGACTCAACCGCTATTGGAAGCTCAAGCTGGAGACGTATGAGCTGGAGCAGCTCGGCGCTCAGCTTGGCAGCGATATCCCCTTCTGCATCGAGGGCGGCACTATGCTGGCCACAGGCCGCGGCGAGGTGCTGACGAAGCTGGCAGATATGCCCGAAACGCACGTCGTGCTCGCCAAGCCGCTGAATCTGGAGGTTTCCACAGCCTGGGTTTATAAAAATTACAACGCCGGCCGCGTTGTCCATGCGCCCTGCATCTGGCAGCTGGAGGCTCATCTTGCCGGCGGCGGTCACGCCATCACTCCCTACATGGGCAACGTGCTCGAAACCGTAACCATCCCGGCGCACCCCGTCATCGCCTCTATCAAGGCGCGGATGCTGGGAGCAGGAGCATATTATGCCATGATGAGCGGCAGCGGCCCGACCGTTTTTGCTTTCACTGATACAAAGGAGACTGCCGCAAAGGTTCAGGCAGCCCTAGACGATTATGCTGTTGAAACAGCAGTAACAACTACTATTGGGAGGATGAAATAATATGTCCGGTCACTTGCAGCCTATTCAATTAGACAGCTATAAACCACTACGTGAGCTGGTGTGTGAAAATATCCGCCAAGCCATCATCGACGGCACCTTCAGTCCCGGCGAACGCCTGATGGAAATTCAGCTCGCTGACGAAATGGGCGTCAGCCGTACCCCCGTGCGCGAGGCTATCCGTAAGCTGGAGCAGGAGGGCTTCGTCGTAATGATTCCGCGCCGCGGCACCTATGTTGCTGATATTTCTATCAAGGATATCACCGAGATTTACGAAATCCGCATCAGCCTGGATATTCTCGCCGCAGGCCTTGCCGCTGAACGCATCACCGACGAGGAGCTGCAAACGCTGAACGGCTATCTGCTGGAAATCGGCCAGCACATTGCCAACAACGATATGAACAAAATCGTCGCAGTCGACACTGCCTTCCACGATGTTCTTTATACAGCCAGCCGCAACGAACGTCTGCGCAGCATCATCAACAATCTGCGTGAGCAGATGACCACCATCCGTGGCCGTTCGATGAGCTATCCCGGCCGTCTTGTCGAAACGATGGACGAGCACCGCATTCTTGTAGAGGCTATCGCTGCGCATGACGTAGAGCGTGCGCAATACGCTGCCCGCATCCATCTGGAGAACGCCGAGCACACGCTGATGCGTTCCCTGAGCGAGCATATGCCGAAGAAGGCCTGACGATGGTTGATGCTTTTATTTCCGCCGGAGGACTTTCCCCCTGGCTCAAGCCGCTCACCGGCACAGAACACCGCTGCCTTGCACCTGTTGGTGACAAGCGCATCATTGATTATATTATCGAAGCACTGCAGCAAAGCGGCTGCGTCCGCCGCATCGTTATAGCTGCACGCCAGGAGGCTCTGCCCGAGCTGCGCGCCACGCTGCCCAAGGACATTCTGCTCTGCGAGGCCGAAGGCGACCTGCCTGCTACAGCTTTGGCGGCAGCCAAGGTCTTAGGCGAGGACAGCACGGAGAAGCTTTTGGGCGTCTGCGACGACATTCCGCTGCTCACGCCTGTGGCCGTCCGCGATTTTTTGGCAGCCTGCGCAGAGCAGCCGCAGTACGAGCTTTATTACCCCATCATACCCAAGGACGCCTGCCTTGCGGCCTTCCCCGCAGCGCAGCGCACCTACGGCAAGCTTGCTGACGGCATTTTCACCGGCGGCAATATGATGCTCATGGCTAAAAGGATTATGCCGCAGGGACAGCAGGTAGCCAGAGAAATCTTTGCCCGCCGCAAATCTCCGCTCCAGCTGTGCAACTGGCTGGGCTGGAGCTTTATCATCAAGCTGCTGCTGCACCGCCTCACGATTGCCGACGCCGAAAAGCGTACCAGCGAGCTGCTGCATATAAAATGCAAGGCCATCATTACGCGTCACGCCGGCGTAGGCATGGATATAGATAAGCCTGCTGATTTGCAATTAGCAGCGCAATATGTAACGAAACAAGAATCTTCGCCAAGGTAAAATCTGCACCGCGGCAAATATAGAAAAGAGGAAGCATTTACACATGACAACCAAGCCGAAGAGAATCGAGCGCGTCGTGGCCCTGGCCAAGCTGCTGGCCGACCACCCCTACCGCCTGTTCTCCTTTTCCTACTTCTGTAAAAAATTTGATATTGCTAAATCAACGCTTAGTGAAGATGTGATGGCCGTAAAATCCGGCATGGAGCTGTACGGCCTCGGCAAGATTGAAACCATGAGCGGTGCAGCAGGCGGCGTGCGCTTTGTTCCCTGCCATCTGCCTGAGGACGACGAGGCCTTCCTGCAGGAGCTGGCCGTGCGTCTGGCGGCGCCGGAGCGCATTCTTCCGGGCGGTATGCTTTATACCACGGACATTCTCTGCAATCCGGAAACCGTCGTGCGTCTGGGCGAAATCATCATGATGCGCCTGGCAGAGCTGGCACCTGACTGCATCATGACCGTGGAAACGAGCGGCATTCCGCTGGCGCTGCAGGTTGCCCGCGCCTTCAACATTCCGCTCGTCATCGCACGCCACACCAGCGATATCACCGAAGGCAGCACTGTCAATATCAATTACGTCAGCGGCTCCACCAAGGCGATTCAGAATATGGCTATGCCCAAGCGTGCCCTGAAGCCTGACAGCCGCGTGCTCATCATTGACGACGTAATGAAGGGCGGCGGCACTGCCAGCGGCATGATTGCTCTGGCACATGAGGTCGGCGCCAAGGTCGTAGGCAAGGCGTTCTTAATCGCCACCGCCGAGCCGCAGCGCAAGCTCGTTGATGATTATGCAGCCATCTTCACCCTGCACAATGTGGATGAAGAAAACCAGGTCGTAAATTTAGACATCAATAAATAAACTCTAATAAATTATATTAAGCTGTTCAGAAGCAGATTATGCCTTATGGACAGCTTCTAAAGGAAGAAGGTATCCCATGAATAATTTAGTAGCCATCATCCTTGCCGCAGGCAAAGGCACCAGAATGCGCAGCAAATATCCCAAGGTTCTGCATAAGGTAGGCGGCAAGCCTATGCTGCAGCACGTAATCGACGCAGCTACCGTCGCAGGCGCAGACAAAAAGGTTATCATCGTCGGCCATGAGGCTGAGATGGTCGAAGCAATGGTTGGCGAGCAGGGCACCATCGCTCTGCAGGCTGAACAGCTCGGCACCGGCCATGCTGTTATGCAAACCGCCGAAGCTCTCAAGGGCTTCACCGGCACTGCTTTGATTCTTTGCGGCGACACTCCGCTGCTCGACGGCGAGGAACTCAAAAAGTTCTGCGAAGCGCATCAGGCAAGCGGCGCTGCTGCTACCGTACTGACCGCAATCATGGACGATCCGTTTGGCTATGGCCGCATCATCCGCGACGCTGACGGCAACGTACAGGGCATCGTAGAGCAAAAGGACGCTACCGAGGAGCAGAAGGCTATCAAGGAAATCAACACCGGCATCTACTGCATGGAATGTCCGCAGATGTTCGACGTTCTCGCTACCCTGACCAATGACAATGCACAGGGCGAATATTATCTGACCGACGTACTGCAAAAGCTCAACGCTGCAGGCGCTAAGGTTGGCGGTGCCTGCACTGCTGACAGCGATATGGTTATGGGCATCAACTCCCGCAAGCAGCTTTCTGTTGCTGAGGGCGTAATGCGTCAGCGCATTTTAGACAAGCTCATGGACGCAGGCGTAACCATCATGGACCCTGCCAGCACCTTCATCGAGGCCGGCGTAAAAATTGGCCGTGACACCGTAATTTATCCGTACACCTGGCTGGAGGGCAGCACGGAAATCGGCGAAGACTGCGAGATTGGACCTAACGCCCGCTTCACCAATGTCAAAATCGGTGACGACAACCACCTGCAATTCATCTACGGCCATGACTGCGAGGTTAAAAACCACGTAACCGCAGGTCCTTACGTTCACCTGCGCCCCGACACCGTTATCAGCGACCATGTAAAAATCGGCAACTACGTTGAGGTGAAAAACTCCAACGTTGGCGAAGGCACCAAGCTGCCGCATCTCACCTACATCGGCGACAGCGATATCGGCAGCGGCGTCAACATGGGCTGCGGCTGCATCACCGTCAACTACGACGGCAAGAAAAAGCACCGCACCATCATCGGCGACAATGCCTTTGTCGGCTGCAACACCAACCTCGTTGCTCCCGTAACCGTACAGGCCAACACCTACATCGGCGCAGGCAGCACCATCACCAAAGAGGTTCCGGAAAACGCCCTGGGTATTGCGCGTGCACGCCAGAAAAACATTGAAGGCTGGGCCGAAAAATATCGCAACGAATAAGCTATAAATTTATTTACAAGCTATAAATTGACAAGCCTTTATTATTGCGCTATACTAGTATTGACTAAAGGGTAGCGATACTAGAGTATTAGTACATCGCAAAGAAAAAACCTCGGGGCTGCATCCCGAGGTTTTTTCATTTAGGCTAGCTGCGAGCTATTTTCTGTCTAACCATTTGCAGATATAGTGACTAACTATCCCTGCCATAACAGAAATAAAAAAGGGTAACAATATTTCGAGCATTAGCGCACCCCCTTTCCGCTGGAAAGAGTCGCAGCAGTATTATTATAGCATAGCAGATAAATTCTGTAAAAAAAATAACAAAAAACGCCATCTATACACTGCCTAACACTTGTGATTTACACCATTTTAATATATAATTAAATGTAAGTTAAGTTTCGACTCATCGAAATTCATAAACAAACAACAAGCATACTTTGGAGGGATTGGACATGTTGTCTGACGAGAATAAGTTAAGAATTTTTACTGGTAATGCAAACCCTGACCTGGCACGCGAAATTGCTGCTTATCTGGGAACCACTGTTGGTGATTCCGTAGTCAACCGTTTCAACAACGGTGAGGTTCAGGTTATGATCAATGAAAGTGTACGTGGTAAAGACATTTTCATCGTACAACCGACCTGCGGCCCTATTGTTAACGATAACGTTATGGAGCTGCTCATTATGGCTGATGCCTTCAAACGTGCCAGCGCAAATCATATCACCGCTGTAATTCCTTACTATGGCTATGCACGCCAGGACCGCAAAGCTCGCGGTCGTGAGCCTATCACCGCAAAGCTGATGGCAGACCTGCTGGAAACCGCCGGTATCACCCGCGTTGTTACCATCGACCTGCACGCAGCACAAATTCAAGGCTTCTTCAATATTCCCTTTGACCATATGCCTGGCGGCCCGCTGCTGGCTGAATACATCAAATCCAAGAACCTGGACGACATCGTTGTTATCTCTCCGGACCTTGGCGGTGTAAGCCGTGCTCGTGGCTTCGCTGAAATCCTCAACGCTCCTCTGGCTATCATCGACAAACGTCGTCCTGAGCCCGGCGTTGCAGAGGTTATGAATCTGATCGGCGATGTTAAAGGCAAAACCTGCATCCTCGTTGATGACATGGTTGATACCGCAGGCAGCCTGACTGAAGGTGCTCGCGCACTGAAGAAATTCGGCGCTAAAGACATCTACGCTTGCTGCACTCACCCGATTCTGACCGATCCGGCTCTGTCCCGCATCGCTCAATCCGATATCACCGAGCTGGTTGTTACTAACACCATTCCTCTGGCTCCTTCTAAAAAGCACCCGAAAATCAAAGTGCTTTCTATCGCACCGATTCTGGCAGAAACCATTCTGCGTATCTACAATGACTGGTCTGTAAGCCAATTATTCGATGTTAAGAAATAATCACTGAAGCTAAAAAGGCTTGCCGCTGGCAAGCCTTTTTCTATGAGCCTTCAGCTCTCTTAGAGGTCATTCATGCGTATCATCTATATACTCATTCTCTGCTCTTTGCTCAGCGTCGCGCTGCTGTGGCTAGGGCAGTATAAAAAACTCACCAAGCGCGCCGCAGCCTGCGGCGCGGCTCTCAGCATGGCGCTGGCAGGCGTGCTGCTGCTGCTCGCCGTCCTGCCCGGCAACAGCTTCTACGGCAAGGTGCTCACGCACGCAGACACGCAGCGCAAGGTCATCGCCCTCACCTTTGACGACGGGCCCTATCCGCCCTATACGCAGAAGCTGCTCAAGGTGCTCGCAGAAAAGCACGTCCACGCCACCTTCTTCATGGTCGGCGAGAACGCCGCCAAGCATCCCGATCTGGTGCGCGAGGTGCAGAGCGCAGGCCATCTCGTCGCCCTGCATGCAGGCTATCATAAGGACCTGCTCAAGCTCTCGCCGGACGAGGTGCGCAGCAACATCGCCTACGGCAAAAGCACGCTTGAAGGAATCACAGGCACACAGCTGCACTTCATGCGTCCGCCGCACGGCTTCAAAGACTGGTCCGTCATCAGTGCCATTGAGGACGCCGGCCTGCTGACAACCAACTGGAGCATCATCCCTCGCGACTGGACGAACCCCGGTGCCCAGGTCATCACGGACCGCGTGCTGGAAAAAGCTGAGCCCGGCGCCATCGTCCTCCTGCATGACGGCGACAGCCCCAAAAATAAGGCTCCGCGCGAGCAAACGATTGAGGCAGTCGCTGCCATCATCGACAAGCTGCGTGCGCAGGGCTACGAATTTGTAACTATTGAAGAATTAGCAAAGGAGAATCACTGAACATGAAATTAATCGTCGGCCTCGGCAACATTGGCCGTGAATACGAAAACACCCGTCACAACATCGGCTTTATGGTTGTAGACGAGCTTGCGCGTCGTCTTGGAGTAAGCTTCGGCAAGGAGGACCGCAACGCCTTCGCTGCTGAATACCGCACCCCCGAAAAAATCATCATCATTAAGCCGACCACCTACATGAACCTCAGCGGCATTGCTGCCGGCGCCTATGCCAACTTCTACCACATCGACCCGGAGGACGTTGCTGTCATTCAGGACGATATGGATATGCCCGTCGGCCAGCTGCGCATCCGCCGCAAGGGCAGCGCAGGCGGACATAACGGCATCAAATCCATCACCGAGCACCTCGGCACGAGCGAGTTCCCGCGCTTCAAAATCGGCATCGGCCATCCGGCACGCAACAACAAGGCTGTAATCAACCACGTGCTGCACCAGTTCCAGGGCGACGATAAAATCGCCATCGACGAGGCGGTAAACGAAATGGCCAGCGCTCTCGAAGCATGGATCAAGAGCGGCGATATTGAGCAGGTTATGCAGGATTATAATAAAAAGAAGCCGAAAAAGGTAGAAGAGAAGGCTGAATAAACCATCCCACATAAAGAAGGTGCGCTTCATGCTTTACGGCGGTATAAGAATAAACGATACACAAAGCTGCATTGTTATCCTTGATGAAAGCAACAAGCTCTTCATTCCGCATGACATCATCATCGACAACACAGCCATCGCTATCAAAAACTTCATAAATTCCATGCAGCAAGGCGGCATTGCGCCAGCTGCTATTTGCTTTGCTATCAACCCTGCTCAGGTCAAAAGCTCAGCAGCCTTCAAAAGCTTCACCGAGCTTTTTGCTCAGGCAGGCTATGAGCTGCGCATAATTAATATGGCAAATGACAAATACAATCCCATTGTTGTCACCAAAAGCCGCGGTGCTGATGAAACAACAACAGCTTTAGCCTTATATCTGAAAAAGCACTTTTCTGATTCCGATATCTTTCTGGACGCTGACTATCGCCTGATATATTATTATTATGGCAGTAACCACTACTTTTATCTCTGCCTCTTCTATATTGTGGTATTCGGTAACTTCCTGATAAGCTTCCCTATATTTAACTTGTGGAATCTTGCCGCAATCGTAGGCCTCATTGCTAGTCTTGGCGTCCCTTTAATGCATTCCTATCGCTGTAATCAATTGGCCAAGGCAAAGCATCCTGCCTTCATTCTGAGCAAGCATGGCATTCAATATTGTGTCGCTAATAATTATCTTGGCCCTACAAAATTAAAGCAGGCTCTTTTTTATCCTTGGAGCAGCGTTTATAAAATTGAGCAGAATAAGCCTATATTTATGAAACGCCCCAGCTCTTTTGATAACGATGTAACCTATCTTCTGTATATCAGAAATCAGCCAACCTTGACGCTTAATTTTTGGGAAATCAATAGCACGGCAGAGGAAAACCTCAATATCCTCAAGCTCTATAAAGACCTTTTTAGCGAATAAGAAGCGTATATAGCAAAACAGCACCTCACCTGAACAGAAACGTTCGAGTGAGGTGCTTTGTTTTGGTTTGCGTAAAAAATAAGTAAGAGTCAGGCTCATAACGACGCGCCATTTCTCAGGCTTACAGAGTTTCATAAGCTAATATTTTTTTGCTATCATTCAGATTAAAATAATCTATGCAATAGCGTTTGGCTCATTCCCATGACGCAGCCAGGCGCAAACGCTGATACCAAAAAGGATCATGCCTGCTATGACAAAAAGGCTTTGCATCGGTGCATAGGTAGCAATGGCTCCGCCTAGAACAGGCCCTACCATAGAACCAAACTGCTGCGCGCTGAACATAAAGCCAAAAACGCGTCCTCGCTGGTCGGCAGATGTATTGCTGGCTAAAACCGCACTCAGCGAAGGCTGAATGCCTGCACAGCAAAGGCCATAGCAAAAATTGCAGACGCAGAACAAAAGCAATGTCTGCGGCATTGCCGTCACCGCACTCATCAGACCGGAAAGCAGCGTTGCAGCACACAGCGCTTTATAAAAGCCGTGCTCCTGCCCGAAGCGCCCCCAGCTCGGAGCAGTAATTGCGCTGGCAACACCTACGAGCGAAAAGGCCACGCCGGAAAGAAACATAATATTGCCATCGCCATGGTTCAGCTCTGCCACATAAAGGCTCAGAATCGGCTGAATCAGCAGGATAACCATCTGAGCTACAGCAATATAAAGCAGCGTTTCACGAATCACAGGCTGCTGCAAAAGCTGTACCTGCGGCTTTGCCGCAAGTTTTTTCGGTTCGGCCTTCGGCGGCTCGGGAATACAGAACATAAACACCAGCGTAATAATCGTCAGCAGGCCGCCTGCAACGAAGAACGAAGCGCGCATGCCAAACAAAGTTGCCAGTGAGCCACCGACTAACGGGCCGATGACATTGCCGCAGGTCAAGCCTGCCTGCATAATACCAAGGCTCACGCCCAGCTTTTCCATTGGCACCAGACTTGTAGCAATCGCCAGACAGGCGCTCCACAGTCCTGCAGCAAAGCCCTGCAGCACACGCACACCAAACATCTGCTCCGGCGTAGTTACTATGCCGCCCAAAAAGTACGACAGCGCCAGGCCTGCGCCCGCACGTACCGCCATCATCTTTTTACCGCGCGTATCAGCCATTTTACCCCAGATAGGCGCCATGATACCGCCAATCAGAAAGGTTATGGAAAAAATCGCGCCGTTCCACATTTTTACATCGGCTGCGCTCACTCCCAGCTCGTTAATCAAATACATTGGCAAAAAGGGAATAAGCATAGTATAGCCTGCGGCCATCAGCACAACATTAGCCGTAAGGATAGCCAAAATAACTTTCCAGTTTTTCATAAAAGTCCACCTCAAAATAAAAACAAAATATACAATAGAAGTTTATTATAACGCTAAGGCCGCTTTAGTGCAAATAAAAATCTAAAATAACAGCCTGCAACAACTGAAAAAAGTGGAACCACATTGCAATCAAAATGCGACCTGCCGCTTGTTTTTCGGGCAAAAGAAAACGCCCAGAAACGTTGTTCCTAGGCGGTTTTTTTATTGGAGCTACTGACGGGATTTGAACCTGCGACCTACTGATTACGAATCAGTTGCTCTACCAGCTGAGCTACAGTAGCACATAAGCTTTATTAAATTACTTCCTGCGCCGCAGCTTCCATTGCTGCTTTTGCGGCTGCCATCTCTGCCTTAGTACGACGCTTTCTTACCTTCTTCGCACTGTTGATGCCGGCCTTTTTGATAACCTTCGCCAGCTCAGAAATAATATGCAGTTCATCGACGGAGCAATCCTTTACTAAACCGGCAAGCTCATTGCAGTAAATCTGTTCACTGCGATGAATATTATCGCATAAAAGCTCATCAACAGACACATCCAGCACATTCGCCAGATGGATGATAGTAGGTAAGCCAAGCTTGGTATTGCCAGTTTCTATATTACTGATATGCGGAGTTGACAGACCTGTTAATTTAGCGATGTTTCCTTGAGTAAGACCTTTGCGAGCACGCGCAGCCTTAATTCTTAATCCAATCGCCTTATAATCAATGTCTAACTTCACAAATGCTCTCCCCTTCGACTTATTTCCTTACTCGTTGTAATAACGTTATAATTATAGCCGATATTCTGCAAAAAGGCAAGTGTATTTTCCACTTTATTAAAAATTATTTTTTCAGCACCGGCACAGTCAGGCTGCCCTCAGGCATAAGCAAAATCTTATAATCCTTGCCCACGTACTCCTCTGCCAGCTTGATAGCCTCGTCCACATCGTCCACTGCTTCAAAGAGCAGCTTATGCGCGATATTCTTATCCAGCGCAGACACAAGGATAAACTTTGCCTTCTTCATCAGGCGCGTAATTGCGAAGGCCTTATGCGCACCGATAACAAAGTTTTTCTCCAGCTCGGCCTTGATAGCGTCGGGAGAAGGATTCTTCTCCAGCGCTTTTTCCAGCGCCGCACTACCGCTGCCCTCCTCGCATTCGCCGATGATGATGACCACGCCGCCGTCGCGCACTGCACACCAAGCGTTGTCCATCGTCTTTTGCAGCTGATAAATATTTATATCCTTCGGATAGCCGCCGCAGCTGGCGATAACAATATCCGCCGGCTCGTCCACGGGCACGCCGTAAACCTGCTCTACAAATTTGCACGCCTCACGGTGAGCCAAGCGCCAATCGCCTGCGAATACCTTCAGGAAGTTGTGCTGCGCGTCAAGAATGCTGTGGAACAAAAACAGCTTATGCTCCTTCGCAAACAGCGCCACGCCCTCCATCTGGTCCTCATAAACGGGGTTGCCGTCAAGCTTGCCCAGCTGCGCCCCCGGCTGCATCATCAGGCTGTGATTTTTGCGCACAGTCTCCATCGCCGCCACGCCCGGCAGCACGGCCTTGCGTCCGCCGCCGAAGCCGCTGAAGAAGTGATAAACAACTGTACCCGTAAGGATAACAAGGTCAGCATCGCAAATCTGCTTATTCAGCCACACAGGCGTACCAAAGGAGGTTTCGCCAAAATACGCAAAATCCTCCTGCTTTTTGCAGTCGCTGTTATACATTGCCAAGCGTCCGGCAACGTCCTCGCCCACCTGCTCTACCATTTCCTCGTGGCTCATCAGGCGATGCGTGCCCAGCGCAAAGACGATATGCATATCCTCGTCCTTCACGCCCAGCTTGTTCATCTCGTTGACCAAAATCGGCATAAAGTCATGCGTATTCGCTACACGCGTCGAATCGTTGCAAATAAAAGCAATCTTCATGCCCGGACGCACCAGCTCATTAATCGGCGCGCTGCCAATCGGATGATAAAGCGCATCCAGCACTGCTGCCTTCAAATCAGGAATCTGCGCAAAGGGCTGTGTTTTCAGCTCGCCCATGACATGCTTGTTATCCAAGGAAAAGTTTTTATAGCCATGACCATAATGATACTTGTAATCTACTAAAGACATAACCACACCTCCGTTGCAATTCAGACACGCGCATAGCTTTTATGCCATGCTTGTATATCTTTATTGTACCATAAATTGTGTGAAAAATGCTTTACTTTTTCGGCAGTGACAATAATAAAACGGTAAAAATTATGCAGCCCATACCGATATAGTCAGGCAGCAGCAGCTTCGTGTCGAGCAGCAGCACGACGGAAATAATCGAAGCCAGCGGCTCAGCGCAGGAAATCAGGCTCGCCTTCGTCGGGCCGACAATCTTGAGGCCTGCCAGATAAAAGGCATAGCTGGCAATCGTCGCGCCCAAGAGCAGATAAATGAAGGCCAAATAGGCGCCCATGTTCCACGTACCCACGGGTGCAAACGGATTGCTGACCGCAATCAGGCTCAGGCCGGAAATCAGCTGGCCCCAGCCGATAAGCGTGGGTGCAGTATATTTTTTGAGCAGCTTGCCCGGCTTAATGCTGTAATAGGCGTAGGAGAGCGCCGAAAGAAGGCCGACAAACAGCGCTATCGGCGAAATCGCCAGACTATCAAGGCTGCCATGCGTCGCGATAAGGAACACGCCGAGCAGCGCACCCACAATGCCGATAAGCTCGCGTCCCTCCGGACAGCGTCTTGCCTTATAGCTCATCCACACCATAACGAAAATCGGCGCCATATATTGCAGCACCGTTGCCGTCGCCGCATTGCACAGGCTGATAGTATAATAAAAGCCCAGCTGCGCACCAAGAATACCAAGAAAAGAAAACTCCACGATATCCCACGTATTCTTTTTGATGATAGCAAAAATGTCCTGCTTCTGCACCAGCGCCGCATAAAGCAGGAATAACAGGCCCGCAAGAATCTGACGCGCCATGCACAGCCAAAAGGAATCAACCTGATGATATTGAAATAAATATTGTCCGGCAACGCCGCCCATGCCCCAGCAGGTCGCTGCACCTACTATTAAGAAAATTCCCTTCAGCATCGCTTCACCCTCGTTTCTCGTGCTAAATTTACACGTTGAAATATAATTTACTACATAATATAGCACGTAAATGAGGGCTTGTCTAGAAGGGCCGCAACATTATCTTGCGGCGGAAAAATTCCTATCCAATTGTTACGCCGCGAGCATAATACATAAATAAATCACTTGACTTAGAGCTTACTCCATGGGCTATAATATAAATATATTACGATAACAGGAGGCGCATGAAAATTGCCTAAAGCATTTGCACAGGCTCCCGTAGTCGGCAGCCAGAGAGTAATCAAAACAGCAGAGGGCGCAGGCTCTCACGCCAAAGTATATTTCACCAAGCATATTGATGCCGAGCATCTCATCAAATTATATGACTTAATCAACGAAGGTATTTACGGCAAGGTAGCTATCAAGCTGCACACCGGCGAAAAGCACGGCCCCAACATTCTGCCGCGCGAGCTGGTCAAAGCGCTGCAGCAGCAAATCCCCAACAGCACCATCGTAGAAACCAACACGCTCTATCAGGGCGACCGCTATACCACCGAGAGCCATCTGGAAACGCTGAAGGTCAACGGCTGGACGTTCTGCCCTGTTGACATCATGGACGCGGAGGGCACAGTCAATCTGCCTGTCCGTGGCGGCAAGCACTTTAAAGAGGTTTCCATGGGCAAAAACATCGTCAACTACGACTCCATGCTCGTGCTGACGCACTTCAAGGGTCACGCCATGGGCGGCTTCGGCGGCTCCATGAAAAATCTGGCTATCGGCTGCGCAGACGGCCGCATCGGCAAGGCACAGGTTCACGGCGTGGATAAGGACAACCTTCCCGAGGATTGGAACGTATGGCCAGGCAAGGAGCTGCTCATGGAAAATATGGCTGAATCCGCCAAGGCCACCATCGACTTCTTCGGCAAGCACATCGTTTATATCAATGTTCTGCGCCGTATGTCCGTCGACTGCGACTGCGCCGGCTTAAGTGCCGCAGAGCCGACCATTCCTGATATCGGCATCCTCGCTTCTACCGATATTCTGGCTATCGACCAGGCTTCTGTCGACCTCGTCTATGCCAAGGAAAGCAACCATGACCTCGTAGAGCGCATGGAAAGCCGTCACGGCCTGCACCAGCTCACCGCTATGCGCGAGCTGAAAATGGGCAATGACAAGTACGAATTAATCGAGCTGGATTAATAGCACAAAAAATTTACACCTCCCCACAGCATTCGTTGTATAATATTCTTGTACAGCAAATGCTATGAGGAGGTCTTTTTTATGACTATGAAAAAAATCAACGCCTTTGAGCAAGGCGAAGCAATTTTAAAAACTCTGTCTAAGGGTGCATTCTTAACCACCGCTGCCGGCGGCAAGCAAAACACGATGACCATCGGCTGGGGCAGCCTGGGCTTCAAATGGGGCGCTCCCACCTTCACCGTCATGGTACGCCAAAGCCGCTACACGAAAGAGCTTATTGACGCTAATCCGGAATTCACCGTCAGCTTCCCTGTTAACGAAGGCTTTGCCAAGGCCATCGCTCTGTGCGGCACCAAGTCCGGCCGTGATATGGACAAATTCGCTGAGGCCAGCTTAGAAGCTATCCCCGGCGAAACCGTCAGCGTGCCTGTTATCAAAGGCTGCGGTCTGCATCTGGAATGCAAAATCGTCGAGCACTACACCATGGAGTCCGACAAGTTCGATAAGGAGCTGGGCGCAAAATGGTATGGCACAGGCGATTGGCATACCTGCTACACCGGCGTGATTACCGCCGCTTATATCGAAGAATAAGCAAAAAAAATGGCTGTCGCATTTCATCCTGCGGCAGCCATTTTTGGCTTATTTAGTTAATTTCACCTCGTCAAAATGCCTGCCATCCGACAAAAAGGCTTTAAACCCCAAGGCCTGCTCATCAGCCCTCAGCGTCATATAGTTGGCCGTTTCCGCCTTCGGCGCTGTCGCTGCATCCCTGCTTGCGATATTCCAGCGTATACGGCTGCTTCACCTTGCCCTCCCACATAATAGTGCGCGCGGTTTTGTTATCTGCCGCGACAAGCTGGCGTATATGCGTAATCGCCACAGCAGCATCACTGCCCGCATCTTCTTGCTCAGCATTTTGCGCACAGCCGCTCAATGCCGCCGCTACAAGGCATAATATAATCAATAAAAAGCTTGCTTTTCTGCTCATGCTCATCTTCCCTTTCATGTTGCTTTATTATAGCATACCACCTAGAGTACGCTCCAAGTCAAGAGAAAAGGAAAAGCAGCCGCCTCACGTAAAGACAGCTGCTTAAATTATCTTATAACTATTTTAGAATGTTACCGGTGTGCCATAATAAGCACACAGCAGAACCTGCTTCATCTGCTCCTTATCAATCTTACGCGGATTAGAACCGGTGCAGGGATCGAGTACAGCGTTCGCTGCAATAGCGTCGGCATGCTCGTTCAGCACCTCTTCGCTTACGCCATTTTCTTTATAGGTCTGCGCAATATCGAGCTTCTTATTCAAAGCCTTAATCGAATCTACAAGAGCATTCGTCAGCTGCTCGTCCGTCTTGCCGGGCAGACCGATGTGGCGTGCGATAGCAGCGTAACGCTCAGCGCAAACCTTAGCGTTAAACTCAATTACAGAAGGCAGCAAAATCGCATTGCAGCAGCCATGCGGAATATGGAACACGGCGCCCGTCTTATGCGCCAGGCTATGCGCAATACCCAGCAGCGCATTAGAAAAGGCCATGCCTGCCATACATTGTGCAATATGCATCTTTTCACGAGCTGCTTTATCGCCATAATAGCTGGCAACAAGGCTGTCATAAATATCGCTGATTGCCTGCAAGGCCAAAGCATCAGAGAAATTGCTGCGAGCCGTAGCAACATAAGCCTCAATAGCATGCGTCAGCGCATCCATACCTGTATGTGCCGTCAGCTTCTTCGGCATGGTCAGCGGAATATCGGTATCAAGAATGGCGATATCCGGTGTAATCTCAAAATCTGCCAGCGGATATTTAATATCAGTTTTATAGTCAGTAATTACGGAGAAGGCTGTTACCTCGGTTGCCGTGCCGCTGGTGGACGGAATAGCTACAAAAATAGCCTTGTTGCGCAGCACCGGAATGGTAAACGGATCCTTGATATCCTCAAAGGTTTTTTCCGGATGCTCATAGAAAACCCACATCGCCTTAGCCGCATCAATCGGCGAACCGCCGCCAATCGCCACAATTACATCAGGCTCAAAGGCACGCATGGCTTCAGCACCACGGAATACAGTTTCAATCGACGGATCAGGCTCAATACCTTCAAATAGCTGTGTCTCCATGCCAATTTCATGCAGCACATCCTCAACCTTTTGCAAAAAACCGCCACGCTTCATAGAACTGCCGCCAGTGAAAATCATTGCTTTTTTGTGCCCCTTAAGCACCTTCAGCTCACCGATTGCACCAGCACCATAATAAATATCACGCGGTAAAGTAAATCTTGCCATAATGCGCACCTCCTAATAATATACACTCAAGAAATTTACATTTCTTATTAGTATATTATAACACCTTTTTCGTTTCAGATTCGTGACAAACTTGAGAATTTTTACTAGATACTATGCGAAAACAGTATTCAAAAAAACAGCAGCCTCAACACCAAAATGTTTTAGCTGCTGTTTTTTTATATGAAATGAAGATGAGTATGATGAGCTTAATTAAAATTCAAATTCTGCGGAAAGCATGAAGGAACGCGGATTGTTGAGCATAAATTTATTTGGTTGACCGGTCTGTGCGATCCAGTGGCTGTCATTAGTTACATTGTAGCAGGCAGCGATAAATTTCACAGGCACACCGTTAATGTTTGTTTTATGGCTTGTAAACAAGTCCAGAGTAACATGAGAAGGAATATCCAGCACCCTTGCAGTCTTGCTATGTACAAATTTACCTTCACCCGTATAGCTCAGGCGGCTAGTAAAGCTGGTATCCTCATCAGGCTTGTATTCCAAGCCCCACACACCGCTCCATTTAACAGAACCGTGTGTCGGCAGTCCCTCAAAGCGTTTGTCTGTAGTTACTTCCTGCTTAGCATTCAGCCATTCAAAGCCGCCAAACGTGTTCCATTTATCTGCCAGCTTAGCATCGACACTAAAATCAACGCCTTTAAAACGATTTTTGCCATTATTGCTTAACCAATATTTGGTTGGATCAGTAGTGTCATAGGTCTTGAGCTGATTCGGCTGTGTCATATCAAAATAAGCCAAGCTCATAGAAAGATTTTCATTAGGTTTAGCTTTAATACCAAACTCAGTATTTTTCAGCTTTTGCGCATCTAAATACTCATTCGCATTGAGCGCATTGCCGCCATCCGGATCAACAAAGCTGCCACGGTTTCTAGCAGTAGACTGAGCCGCGTAGAAAGATAAATTTTCCGTCGGTGCATAAGATAAACCATAAGTCGGAGCCCAATTATCATCCTTTATCTGCTCTGTTTTGCCAACATAATCACCATGACGACGCGCAACTGCACCTACCAGCGTCAGCTTGCCCAACTCGATTTTGTCCATAATGTTCAAGGTCACATCAGTCTCTTCATGGTTCAGCTTTTTCTCTAATTTATCAGATTCATCAGCACCATGAAGTCCGGGCTTAAAAATAAGTCCTGTGTAAATATTACCGGTAGTACCTAAATCCTTTCTATTCTTACCGGTCTTGTAATATTTACGATGAGAACGGTCGGCAGAAACAGCAACATTGTGCTTGGCCACACCCGTCATAAAATCGCCCTTTAAGCCAGTCTGCAAATACTGGTTTTGAATATAAATATGGTCAGACCAAGGATATGCGCCCGCACCCATAACATTACCATTTTCGTCAATCGTAAACTCAGAATTATAAATAAAGCGACGCACTACGGATTGATTCATACCAGCATTGACAAACCAGTTGACATGCTCATCAAGCTTTTTCTGATGGTTTAAAGTAAGCATATAACCGTTAGTATCCTGATGCATCAGATCAGGATCGTCAAAGCTCTTGCTAGCATCCGGAGCATCAGGGAATTTTGTAGCTGAGCTATCCAATGCAAAACGACGCTCTGTACCCATAAGCTTCTGGTCATAATAGCCGCCAAAGAGATTACTTTTCGTAGTTTCGCCTTCATAGCTGATGTTAGCAAACAAATTCTTCTTGCGCTGGCCTGCACCGGAAATAGCCAAGCCGCCATCATCATATTGGCCATAAATTCTCACGCCGATGTTACGGTCTTTGCCAAAGCGTTGGCTGATATCAAGGTATTCGCCGTAATCGCCGTGACCGCCAAAGGTCTGCGTATATTTGATGAAATCATTCTCGCCTGCACGTTTAGTGTTTAAATAAATTGCACTAGGAGTTGCACCGGAAATACCGCCAGCCTGGAAAGACGGCGTTGAACCATTCAACGTAGCAGCAGGGCCAACCATAGCATCAATGCTGCCCACAGTATTCGTAATCGGGCCGGTAGCCATAATAAAGAAACCAGGAATATTGTTCACCAAATAAGAAGAAGCATTGGTCGCAATACCACGGATAGAAAAGTCTGTTTTAATCGGCGAGGTGCCTGTGCGAATTGCAGGCACGTTGGAAAGAACAGTATCCAAATCCTGATTCGGCATCGCCATCTTGCTGACCGTATCCTCAGTAATACTTTGAACAGTAAACGGTGCCTTGATAACCTCCGTTTCACCTAAAAGACCTACTCTGGAGGAATCATTGTTAAAGCCACCGGGTAACGGAGTTTTGTGGTTACGTGAGCTTTCAACAATCATCTCATCCAGATTGAAGGTTTCAATGGTTTCTGCACTTACAGGAGCTGCACTCATACCAAGAATAAGTGAGCACATGATGCTGCTTAAAAGCAAATTGTTTTTCTTCGACATTCTGATACACCTCTTAATCATCAATTTTTTATTTATATGTGAGAGTGAAACGACAAGCTAATAAGGTATGCAAATGGTTCTGCACTGCTCCGGCAAGTAGAGCAGTTTGATTTTCAGCTTATAGATTTCCTCTAACGCCCTCTCCGTCAAAATATCCTGCACCTGTCCAACCTCCAAGCCCTGCGGCTTCAGGATAGCCGTTTTTCCGCCTAGATAAAAAGCCTGGTCAGGCATATGCGTTGTCAAAATAACAGCAATCCCCTTTTGTGAAAGCTTTTGCACCATTTGCAGCACGCGGAATTGATTGCCATAGTCAAGATGGTTTGTCGGCTCATCCATAATAACAAGCTGCGGCTGCTGCACTATCGCGCGAGCAATAACAGCCTGCCGCTGCTGACCACCGCTCAATGTATTAAACGAACAGTTACGCAGCTGATAAATCCCTAAATCATCCAGCACTTCATCAGCCAGCTCATAATCCTCTTTTTTCGGCTTAGCAAACACGCCTAAATGCGGCGCTCTGCCCATAACTACATAATCGCGCACCAAAAAGGAGTAGGCCGTATTCTGTACCTGCGGCACATAACCAATCTGCTCCGTAAACTCCTTGAGGTTAGCATACGGCGTATATTCATCACCTGCATCTGTAATAAGACGCACGCTGCCCTCCCCTAACGGTTTAAAAAAGCCTATCAGCACGCGTAGCAGCGTTGTTTTGCCTATGCCGTTGCTGCCTAAAATCGTCATTACTTCACCTTTAGCAAGAGTAAAGCTGACATTCTGCCATAGCGGCTCTTCTTTATAAGCAAATGCTAAATTATTTACGATTAATTTCATGATAACGCCAGCCTTTGTCTTAACAATAGATAGAAATAGAAGGGAGCACCAATCAGACCGGTAAGAATGCTCAAGGGAATCTCAGCACTCATCGATGCGCGGGAAATAGTGTCTATCGCCAGCAAAAAGAAGGCTCCCAAAACAATGGCCAACGGCAGCAGGCGCTGATTATTCGGTCCGACAAGCATACGTGAAAAATGCGGAATAACCAGGCCAACCCAGCCAATCGTGCCGCTAATGCATACCGAGCAGGCTGTAAGAACCGTGGCACACAAAATAATCGCGTAGCGCAGCCAGCCGGCATCTCGTCCCAGCATATGCACCTCTTCATCCGAAAGCGTCAGGATATTCATGCGCCAGCGAATCACCAGCATGAACAAAAGACAGAGCACAATCGGCACGCCGCTGGAAAAAATATTCGCCCACGTCACGCTGACCAACGAGCCAAGCTGCCAATAGGTGATTTCCGGCAGCTGCGTTTCACTATCTGCAAGATATTTGATAATGCCTAAAAAAGCATTCATCAAGCCTGAAACAATCAGGCCGGAGAGCACCAGCATGACTATAGAATTTTTACCGATAATACGCGGAATAAGCACTGCGCAGCCCACGGCAAGCAGACCGCCGCCAAAAGCTCCGATCTGGATAAAGGTACTGCCCAAGCCCAACAGGATGCAAAGCGACGCACCCACACAGGCACCAGAGGATACACCAAGCATATCCGGTGCTACAAGCGGGTTTTTAAAGACACTCTGATAAGCAGCGCCGGAAAGCGATAAGGCAGAGCCTATCAAAATGGCTGCCAGCACACGCGGCAGACGCAGCGTATAAATAACGCTCGCTGCCTGATCACTCCAGCTTTGCTCTACAGGCACAACGTAAGAGCACAAAATCTTAAAGACATCCATTGGCGCAATATAAAGACGTCCCAACCCAAGGCTCACTACCACCATTAACAGCAGCAACGCGCAGAAAACAAGCATGATTACTGCATAATTTGATTTACCTGCTTCTATCTGCATCAGAATAACGGCTTACTGTTCTTATTAGCTTCATCAGCAAAAATTTGCGCCATATCTGCTTCTGAAATTTGGTAATGCATGTAATCCTCATAGAATTTTTTAGCATTAGCACGTACATCAATCTCTTTGAACAGCTCAGGCTGCAGAACATGCGCCAGCCATTCCATCATAAGCGGTGTTTCTACGCCCGGAGCATCCCAGCGATAAATGCCCATCGGCACCTTATACACACGCTTCTCCTGTACTGCTTTAACCGTGCTCCAGTCCTGACCGGCAATTTTATTATTATACAAATCGTCAGGTACAAATTTATCAAAGTTGCTCAGCAAAATAATATCCGGATTCAGCTTATAAACCTCCTCCATAGGAATCGTCTGCTCACTGCTAGCATTCAAAGCAATCTGGTCATACGGATTTTGGCCACCGCCAATACGAATAGCCTCGTGGATGAAGTTATCATTGCCCTGTAAGCGCAGCTTGGAATTACGCAGGAAGAGAACCTTCGGTTTATCTGCCTGCTCCCAGGCTTTTTTCGCCATAATTTTTTCTGTTGTCACATCATAAGCCTTATTAATCTGCTCAGCACGCTCCTCTTTGCCCAGCAGCTTGCCGATAATCAAAAAGCTCTTCTTTAAATTGTCCACTGTGTCATTATAAATCAGAACAGTAGGTATGCCGACTTAGGAAAGCTTTTCAGCATCTTTCTCCTGATACTGCCACAGTACGGCCGTATCTACACCAGCCTGCGCTGCACTTTCGATGTTAACAGAAAAATTCTGCGCAACAATTTTTGTATCCACCTGCGCAAAATGCTTGTCCTTCGTTGCCAAGAACTTGCCTGTATAGGCAGACATAGCTCCGGGGTGAATGGCTGCTAAGCGCTCAGAGCCGCCATCAATGGCATATATAACACTCGCCCAGGGGATAGGCACAACCGCCAGATGCTTAACATCCTGCGGTACACTTACTTCTCTGCCCTTCAAATCCGTTACTATTTTTGTTGCCTGTTTATTAGCCACCTTCTTATCTGCGTCATTACCGCAACCTGCCAGCATACCGGCAAGAGCCAAAGCTGCCAGCGCAGCAGCAGTCAATTTTTTCCAGTTTTTCATAAAAAAGCTCCTTTCGCTTCACCTAAACTCATACGCAAAATTTATTGCACAAGCAGCTTAAGCTGCTCAGCTAGATCACTGCCTAAAACACCACTGCCGGCAATGCAAGCACTGCGGCCGGAAATAACGCCCCAGGGCAGCGGTATATGCTGCTTCGTTTCTGCTCCGACAGAGCGCATGACTTTTGCTAGCATCGTATCGGCAAATACGATATCTGCATCCTCCCACAAATCCTGCAAGGCTGTCAGGCTATCCACTATAATCAGCCACTTATCAGCGCCCGGAGCATTACGATATAATTTTCTGCTGGCAACGCCAGTACACAGCGTTGCCAACTGGATATGCTGAAAGCCTTCATGCCAAAGCGCATGTGCTACGCCCATCGTCTGCATGGGATCACCGATAAATAGCAGCTTACGCTTATCTTTTTCCTGCAAGCTATAATTATGAATACACAGCTGACGTATCTCATTATTTTCCGTCTGGCACAGCTCCTGCACATGCTTCCGCCACATCTTCATAGCATGCTCGCCAACCGGACAGGACAGCAGCAGCGGTACAGCATATTTGGCGTTCAGCTTTTTCGCAGCCGCAATTCCGGCCGTTGATACTACCCAGCATAAAGCAGGTCTGCCAGCGGCTTTTTCACCAATGAAGCGCGGCTCATAGCCTAAGCTTCTAATATAGGCAAAGCATTCCTCATACTGCTCTCTTGCGCCACACAGCAGAGGACTATAACCTAAAATCAGTATCTCACGCGCAGGCTCTCTATACTGCTCCTCCGCTGCCAAAAGCTCCTGTGCACAGCTTACGCCATACACCGCATCATTAAATCCATCCATATTAAAGCTGCGTGTTTTTAAATTATTTTCCATGGAATTTGCCACCCAATTGCCATCAAAGCCAATAAACGCCGCTACAGCAGAGCTGACAAGATTCAAAGCTTTATACTGCCCGCCTGCCATAAGCTCCGTGCACTGCTTAACACAATTATCCTCGATGCCAAAAATAAAATCCTGTTTTTTTGTTTCCAGAGCATACACTCCCTGCTTTTGCTCCAGCAAATCTCCGTCGCGCAGACAAGCACGGCAGCCGCTAGGCGCTGCCAACACCTTCGCCTCATCTGCATCAGGCAGAGTGTCTATAACTCCCGCAACATCCGTCGCTAAAGGCGGCAGCTGATACAGCTTATGCTTTATGCATCCACGCTCCGCAGGCAGCTCAGCCATAAACTCATGCACAGGCTTAAAATGCGCTATGTCCATCCTGCCCAAAGGTCCGCGAAAGAAGCAGCGCACCATAACGCCAGTTGCTTCAGAAAGAGTGCGCTCCAAATAATCAAAGTCTATTCTTATCAGGATATCCAGACAGTTCAAATAGAGCACGACAACCTGCACGCCTTTTACCGCCGCAGCACGCTTGAGAATGCGTGCAATCTTTTCTTCAGCAGTCCCCATCGTATAGTCATCAGCCGTCGTCTGGCAAAGCATAAGCTGCTGCAGCTTTCCCTGCTCCGCCGCACGAAAATAAAGCTCACGCAAGCAGGGACCGGAACCGGCAGCAACCAGCATGATATCCTGCCGCTGCCACAAAATATCTGATGGTGGCGCAGGCGTATTTAGTTCAAATATTTTTATCTGCTCCAATGCTTTCACTTCTTTCGTACTATTTTCTACTGTTATTTTATCACAGATTTCTTCCTAATAAAAATGAATATTACTAAAGCCTTGATTCGATTATTTTGAACCAAGTCTCTGTAGCTTTTGAAATATTAAACTATCGCTCTCATAAATTTTTATATTGCTCCAGCAGCTGAAAAAACAGCTTCAGCGGCGGACTCAGCCATTTATCCTTGCGATAAGCATATACAGAATGAATGGGCTCGAATTTCTGATCGATAGGAATCTCCACCAATACATCCTTATCTAACTCTTCCTGAATCGTAAACTTAGGCAAAAAGCAGATGCCCATATCATTCTTCACCAGATTTTTAATGGTCTGTGTCCCACGAATCTCAATCGTCGGTCCCATCGTAAAGTTTTTGCCTTTGATGTACTCATCAAATCTTTTGCGCACACGCCCTACCGCCGGCTGACAGATCCGCGCCAAAGAGCTGAAATCCTGATTCGGCGTAATAAAATCGCTATACAGCTTTTTTATTTTCGGTGAAGCAAACATCACGAAATCAAAATCCTTATACGGCATAACCTTTACTGTAGCATCGTCAGCATCAAGAGCATAAAAAACACCTATATCTGTTTTATTTTCTCTTATCGCCCTATACACTGACGTGCTGGTCATAGAATCAAGATAAATATGCACGCGTGGTGCCTGCTTACGAAACTCACGCAAAATCTTGGGCAGGTGAAAGCATAAAAGAGATTCCGGCGCAGCAATACGAATATCACCCTGACATTCCTCGATCACACTGCGAAAGTTTTTCATGTTATTCACCGACTGCAGCACATTTTCTACGTAAGGAACAAGCTCCTGTCCGGCCTTAGTCAAAACCATATGTCTGCCCGCTTTTTCAAAAAGCTGCACCCCCAGCTCCTTTTCCATTTGGTTTACATGGAACGTGATTGTTGACTGCGTATAGCATAGTCTTTCAGCAGCCTTGTTAAAGCCGCCCGCCTCCACTATCGTGTGAAAGGTGTTGATATAGCGTAAGTCCATCTTTCCTCCAAAAAAATACTCATATCCATCAAAAATACCATCGTAATAAGCTTTTTATTGCGTTATTTATATTATACCGTTTTTCCCCATATATAACAACAAGCAGCTGCCTCACGCCAAGGCAGCTAACAAAAATATAATTCACTTGCATTCACTCGCTAAAGTGATTATAATGAATATAGTGAACAAACGACGTAAGGAGTGAAGATTATGCTGTATGAAAGTGAACGTATAGAGTTTAAAAGTGAAGCAATCCCTAACATCTGCAAAAGCATCATCGCTTTCGCTAACACTAACGGTGGTAAATTATATATAGGCATTAATGACGACGGCAACATTAGCAAGCTTACTAATATTGACGATATATACACGCGCATCACAAATACCATTCGTGATGCAATTCTTCCTGATATAACTATGTTTATCCAATATACATTAGATGAGCAAGGATTTATTATCATAGATATTGCTGAGGGCAGTGCCAAGCCCTACTACCTAAAAGCCAAAGGTCTAAAATCCTCCGGAGTTTTTGTACGTCAAGGAGCTTCTTCTGTACCAGCCTCGCAAGAGCAGATACGACAATTTATCAAGCTCAGCGACGGCGACTCTTACGAAACTATGCGCTCGCTGAATCAAGAGCTGAGCTTCTCAACCGCACAAAGCATTTTCCAAACGAATAATCTAGAATTTGCTGAAAGCAAATATTTCGCACTCGGCTTACGCAATATCAAAGATAATCAGTTCACTAATCTAGCGCTGCTTATCTCCGAGCAATGTCTGCATAGCATAAAGGTCGCCGTATTCGAGGATAACGAAAACACAAAATTCCAAGCGCACCGCGAATTCACCGGCTCTATCTTCCAGCAGCTTGAAAACGCCTTTGCCTTTCTCATGCTCTGCAATCAGAATCCTTCTAACTTTTCCGGCTTAACTCGCAATGATAACTGGGATTATCCGGAAGCTGCTATCCGCGAAGCTTTGCTCAATGCCATCATCCACCGCGATTACAGCTACAGCGGCAGCATTATCATCAACGTTAATAAGCAAGCCATAGAATTTATTTCGCTCGGCGGACTGCTTCCGGGACTCTCCTTAGAGGATATTCAGCTAGGAATATCGCAGCCGCGTAACGCTAAACTGGCAGAAATCTTCCATCGCCTAAAGTTCATCGAATCTTACGGTACAGGCATCAGGCGAATTTTTGCACTCTATAAAGACTGCTACGTCAAGCCCAAAATCACTGTTACGCAACACGCCTTTAAAATTACTCTGCCCAATCTTAACTATAACAATAATCATACCTCTATTAAGCTCGTTGCAGAGAAGCAAGCGCCTTACAGCTATTACCCCAATGCACAGCAGCAAAAGGTTTTGAGCTATGTACAGGAGCACGGGAAAATTTCTGATGAAGAATTACAGGAATTATTAGACGTAAAACGCACGCGTGCCTATCTTATTGCTAAAGAAATGCTGGACAAAAACCTGCTTGCCGTTCAGGGCAGAGGCATAAAAAAATACTACTATATACCGTAAAAACAACAAGCAGCTGCCTCACGCCAAGACAGCTGCTTGCTTTTTCTCTTGTAACCTATATGCTTGCGCCATTACCGCGCAGGAAGTGGTCAACGATGACCTCTGCTGCCTGCTCCGCAGGCATATCATTCGGCTCATCCGTATTCGGATTAAAAATGCTCATGGCCACGCCGAAGAACACAAACTTCGTACAGATTTCCGGCATCGTGTTCTTTTTCAGCAGTACATCCTCCATTGCCTGCAAAATAAGCTGGTGCAGGATATCAAACTCCGCATGCAACAAATGATGATAGCGCAAAATCTGCTCCTTAAAGGCCTCCGTCAGCTGCAGAGAATTGTAGCGCGAAGCAACAACAAACTCGCCGTCCACCTTCTCCACACGGCAGCCATTGCTTGCACCCACCATCTCAAAGCAGATAATCTGCCAGAGCGTGCTGTTCGCCACATAAAACTGCACCATCTCTTTAAAATAGCGCTTGAGCTTCTCCTCAAAGCTGAAGTCGCCAGCCACAGCCTCTTTCAAGCGTTCTACGAACGGTGCATTTTTATCTGCCACCAGCTTATAGAAAAGCTGCTCCTTATTGCCAAAATATTTATATACAGTGCCCTTGCCCACATCCGCCAGAGCAATTATCTCATCAAGCGTTGCCTTTTCATAGCCATGGCGCGAGAAAACCTCCTCTGCCGCCTGCAAAATGCGCTTGTCCTTAGGCTGCGTCATATCTATCGTCACCACAACGACCTCCTTCAAAAAATTTACGGACTAACCAGTCAGTATAATTATACCCTGCCTGAGCAATAAATACTAGTGAGAAACGACATTTTTCTTTGCAAACGATTCCTCTGACGGCGTACACGCCGAGCTTTCGGCCCGTGAAAAAATATTATTATCAAAGGCCTCCATAAGCACTTTCTTTCAACGGTATTTTTGATATAATATAGTATGAAGCTATCACACGCTGTCATTTTTATCAAGGTATCTAAGGAGGAGACCATATGAGCTTAAAAATAATCACTAAGCGTTGTAAGGGCTGCGGCATCTGCGCGGCTTTCTGCCCGAAAAAAGTTCTGGCAGTTAGTGAAGTCGGCAAAGTTGAAGCCATTGCTGAAGAAAACTGCATCAAATGTGGACAATGCGAAATGCGTTGCCCCGACTATGCTATCTTTGTAGATAAATAAAAAGGAGTGAATTAACCCATGTCAAGAATCCTGCTGTTACAAGGTAACCAAGCGGTTGTTGAGGGTGCGATTGCTGCCGGTGTAAAATTTTACGGCGGCTATCCTATCACCCCTTCTACCGAAATTGCTGAACAATTAGCTCTGCGTCTGCCGCAGGTTGGTGGCAAATTTATGCAGACTGAAGACGAAATCGCCGGTCTCGGCACCGTTATCGGCGCATCCATGGCTGGCAAAAAAGCTATGACCGCAACCAGCGGCCCGGGCTTCTCCCTGAAACAGGAAATGCTCGGTCTGGCTTGCAGCGCCGAAATCCCCTGCGTTATTGTCAACGTACAGCGTGTAGGCCCTGCTACCGGCCAGCCGACCTCCCCTGCTCAAGGCGAGGTTATGCAAACTCGCTGGGGCACCCACGGTGACCACTGGCTAATCACCATCTCTCCGTCCAGCGTTCCTGAATGCTTCGATTTGACTCTGCGTGCTGTAGCACTGAGCGAAAAATATCGCTGCCCGGTTATTCTCCTGATGGACGAGGTTATCGGCCACATGCGCGAAAAAATCGAGCTGCCCGAAACCTATGACGAAATTCCGCAGGCAGAACGCAAGCGCCCGACCTGCGCACCCGAGGACTATCTGGCTTACGGCTGCGAGGAAGGCTCCAAGGTTCCTGCTATGGCAGACTTTGGCAGCGGCTACCGCTGGCACGTATCCGGTCTGGTGCATGATGAAACCGGTTTCCCGAAGGGCACCGGCGAAGCAACCCGTACCTCTCAGGACCGTCTGCGCACGAAATTAGAGGATAATCTCGAAGACATCGTACAAGTAGAAAACTATCGTATGGAAGACGCTGAATTTGCTGTTGTAGCCTTCGGCGGTGCTGCCCGCACTGCTTATGAAGCTGTTGACATGGCACGCAAGGAAGGCCTGAAGGTTGGCTTCGTGCGCCCGATTACCATCTGGCCGTTTGCTGAAAAGCAAATGCAGGAGCTGGCAAGCAAGGTTAAAGGCATCCTCGTACACGAGCTCAACTGCGGCCAATATGTGCTGGAGGTTGAACGCGCTGTAGCAGGCAAGGTTCCTGTAAGCCTGTATGCTAAATACGATAACGAATCTGCTACTCCGGCTGAACTGTTAGCTGAAATCAAAAAGGCTATGGCCTAACGGATGAGAGGAGAAAAAACGATGAGTGAAATGGAAAATTTAATCAATAAATATTTCCGCCCGGGCCGTCTGCCTCACATCTGGTGCCCCGGCTGCGGCAATGGCGTTATCACCGGCGCTATTGTAAAAGCAATTGATAAGCAAGGTCTGGCAAAGGACGACGTTGCCGTAATCAGCGGTATCGGCTGCTCCAGCCGTTCCTCCGGCTATCTGGACTTCAACACCGCCAACACACTGCATGGCCGTGCTCTGCCGATTGCTACCGGTGTAAAAATGGCTAACCCTGCGCTGAACGTTGTAGTTTGCAGCGGCGACGGTGACTGCACCGCTATCGGCGGCAACCACCTGATTCATGCTGCACGCCGCAACATCGACCTGACGCTTGTTGTTTTCAACAACAGCATTTACGGCATGACCGGCGGTCAATATTCGCCGATGACGCCGATTCATTCCAAAGCAACCACCGCTCCGTACTACACTGTAGAACCGAGCTTCAACCTGCTTGAGCTGGCAAAGGCTGCCGGTGCAACCTTCGTAGCACGCGCAACCACCTACCATGTACCTGTACTGGTTGACGTTATCGCTAAAGGCATTGCGCACAAAGGCTTCTCCATCATCGAAGCTGTCAGCGCCTGCCCGATTTCCTTCGGTCGTCAGAACAAAATGGGCGGCCCTGCACAAATGATGGCATGGCAGCGTGACCATGGCGTTATGAAGGCTGTTTGGGACCGTATGGACGAAGAGAAGAAGGCCGAGGCTGTTGCTGCAGGCAAGTTCCCCATTGGCGTACTCTATGAAAACAATGACGTTATGGAATACACCAAGGCTTACGACGAAATCATCAAACGTGCACAGGAGGGTAAATAATCATGAGACATAGCTTTCGTTTCTCCGGTACCGGTGGTCAAGGTCTGATTACCGCTGGTATTATTTTAGCCGAAGCTGCCCTCTTAGACGACAAGCTGGCTGTACAATCCCAATCCTATGGCCCGGAAGCCCGCGGCGGCTCCTCCAAGGCTGAGGCAATCATCAGCGACGAGGCTATTTATTTCAGCCGCGTTATTTGCCCGGATACACTGCTGGTAATGAGCCAAGAGGCTGCTAACAAGTTCATCGCTGACTGCGACGAGCACACCACTGTTATCACCGATACGCTCTTCGTAAATGAAGTTCCCGGCAAGTACGGCAAACGCGTTGACCTGCCTATCACCCACACTGCCAACACTGTTTGCGGCAAGACTCTGTTCGCGAACATCGTTGCTCTGGGCGCTGTAGTTGCACTGACCAAATGCGTTTCTAAAGAAGCAATTCTCAAGGCTGTGCTAAACCGCGTTCCGAAAGGAACCGAAGAGGCTAATACCAAAGCTCTTGAAGCTGGTATGGCTCTGATTGAGAAATAAAATCTGACTAAAAATTTAAAGCTGCTGACCTCTGGCGTAAAGCCAAAGGCAGCAGCTTTTTTTGCATTATCTCACTTTTTTCTTCTGAAGAACCACAGCGCAGCTCCGCCAACAACAACGACAGCGCCGATAATCGTCAGCCAGCTCAGGCCATCTTCATCGTCTTCGCCGTCAATAGCGCCCAACGGCAGCTCTGCCTTGCCTACTGCAACATACCACGAACCAGTCAGCTCGCCATACGTAGCAGTAACAGTCACTAGGCCGTCAGCCTTGCCAACAAGCTTGCCGTCTTCAATCACTGCAAGCTTTTCATCGCTGACGCTCCACTCTGCTTGCACAAAGCCCTCTTCGCCCATAACGAATACTTCGAGCGGCAGCTTTTCGCAGATTGCGATATGAGTAGGCATAGACGTATTCTCTAATTGCGGCTCATATACCGTAACCAAAACCTCAAAATCCTTCTTGCCCTTTTCCAGATGGATATTTCCCCTTATAGTCGCTATGCCAGGTGCCACACCGACAAGCTTTTCTCCATCAATCTTGACGATAGCAGTATCAGAGCTTTGCAAATCAGCAACCGTGCAGCCAATATTACCAGGAAGCATAGTTATTATTTGCGTACTCTCTCCCACGCGCAGGCTTTCCTGCTCAGGAGCAATAACCACCAGCGGAGTAGCCTGTGCATCGCTGCTCAAGGACTGCTCTTCTTCCTCAGCATCGCCCTCAAGCTCCGCATTCTCTACAGCAGGCGGAGTCTCCTCTTCATCCTCTACCAGCGGTGCCCTTTGAGCTGCCAGCATATTCTCCGGTGTACCATAAATCAAGCCGGGCTCCTCTGCATCATTACGATATACAGCGCTCAAATCAGCAGCCACCAGATATTTGGCAATAATACTATTGGTAGGCTCATGTACAGCGACAACCTGATAGAACCAGCCGTCCACAGTCTCATCAGCATAAAGCAGCTTATACGGCCTGTTCGCAGAACCTAAGCTTGTTAAATTAGCAGGAAGGCTTTCGATAATCGCCACAGCAGCATTTTCTGATACGTCAAAGGCTGCTTCGTTAAATCTATAATCGCCCTGAACTTCCAAGGGGAGCTCACCTATTTGCGTAACCGTCATCGTCTTGTCTGCCAAAACAAACTGCAGGCTTACGCTATCCTCGTCGCCTACAAGCACCTCTGCCTCGCCAACACCCTCATCGTTCAGCAGCAATGTCCCGGCTGTCTGAAATTCCTCGGCGCTATCATCAGCCTCACTACCGCGCACCACCTTAAATTCAAACAGATAGATATCCTCCTCCAAGGGCTTGATATTTAAAATTCCATTATTAAACTGACTGCTTTCCGTCCAGACATAGCTTCCCTGAGCATCCTGCCAATTCTTTTTCGAGGCAGCAAAGCTAAGCACCGTCATGCAGCATAAAAGTATGGTTAAAAGCAGGCTGAAAATATTTCTTGCTTTCATAATCCACACCTCCTCAAATGCTCAGGCGGAACTTAGCCGTCTTCGGATTCATGCCGTCCATCCAATATTTCACGGTATACATACCCTTCGGACATTTCTTCGCAGAGCTGCCACGTCCCCAGCCGTTCCAGCTGAATGCAAAATCTTCATTGGCATTTTTCGCCTTATACTTCACGCTATGCACCAGCTTATTATTCTTATCAAAAATCTGCGCATAGCACATCTTCCCGGCGGAAGCCTTCTTTTTAAAATATAAGCGCTGCCAGATATCGCCATTTTCGTTGCGCACAATTTTCGTTTTGCTATATTGCATCACCAGCTTCGGCTTAAAGCTAATCTTACGCGTTTCCTTGAAAGTCTGCTTATTTGCCAGCGTTGTAGTTGTCACAAAACGATATTTCCCTGCCGGAAGATTTTTCATATCCATGGTATAGGGAACATAACGAAAATATTTCCAGCCATCCTGATAGTCCTTATACCATTTATTCGTCGTGCGCTGCTTCCAACGTGCTGCAATCTTATTGTTTTTATCGAGCAGCACTGCAGATTCTTTAATTTTCCCCTTGCCTTCCACCAAGTGCTGTACCGACAGCTTTGTGCCGCTAAGCTTCACCTGCGTCTTGTACTCCTGCGCTGCCCAAGCCAGACTCAGTGTAGTCAAAAGCACTGCCATGCAGGCACAAAAAATAATCTTCCATCGCCGCATTTTCTCGCCCCCTTCTCCTGCTCATAAAAAAACAGGGTTTAGCTCTACTTTGTTAATTAAAGTATAGCCTAAACCCTATTTTTTAATAAGTAACTATTAGTTAGTCTGCGAGAAGAATTTCGCCAGCTGGTGACGTTTATTTTTCGTCTCCGTAGCTATATCCAGCTTCAAAAAGATACGGTTAAGATATTGCTTAATCGTTCCCTCGCGCAAATTAAGCGCTGCTGCGATTTCCTTGTTCGTGTGCCGCGCCGCAGCCAGCTGTGCAATCTGCAGCTCCAGCTCGTTCAGCTCTGCCAGCAGCGACCTCTCCGCAGCTGTCCTGCACAGCCTTCTCCGTCCTGCCGCCAGCTGCTCACCTAAAGCCAAAATTCTTTCTACCAGCTCACGCTGCTCTCCCGCAAGCTCCTTTTTCAGCAGCGGCTCCAGCAGCGTGCTATTCTGCGCGAAAGGCAGCACCAGCCTGTCAGGCGCCGCCATAGCAAGCGCTTTATGCAAGGCTGTCTGCGCCTTCGCCTGCGCACCCAAGCCTGCAAAAGCACACGCCTTCTGCACCAGAAGATACAGCTGACACAAGAAATTATTATATGACCTGCATTCTGCCAGCAGGTCATCATAACGCACCAAAAGCTCTGTGTAACGCTGCTGCGCCAGCAGACACTGTGCTGCAATAAAGTTACGGCAGGGACGCGCAGGATACAGCACCACAGCCTCATCGAACTCCATACTAGTCAGCCACTGCGGCAGATACTGCGTCTCGCCTAACAATGCGTAATAAAAGCCCACGCACATATCCGCCGTATTCAACAGCATGCTCTGCTGCCAGGCGCTGCCTTCATGCCTCCGATATTTTTCTATCTGCTCCGTGCGCTCGCCCTTCAGCATATCCCTTTGCATCGCCAGAAAATCACAGCACAACGTAATGCACTCCTGCCCATGCTTTTGGGCCAGATAGCCAGCCTTCCGCAGGCAGATATCCATTTCATCTATGCGCCCCTGCAAAAGCAAAGCCTCAGCCTCCGTCAGCTCCGCTGCTCCGGCCCCATGCCAATTGCTCAACAGATAATAAGGCGGCATACAAGCATACATATCCTCCAGCGTCTGCTGCAAAGCTCCGCTGTCTCGCAGATATAAGCCTAATAAGCTCGGTGCACCAAATGACCATACGCCTTGCTTGCTTAAGGTCTGCGGCGCACAGCTTAATAATCTATACGCCTTGCGGTGATGCTCGCTCATACGCGTAATGCTGTTGAACGCCAAAAAGCTCAGGATTATTTCCAGCTCGCCATAATAATTATTGCGCTCCTCAATAGTAAGGTAGGTATTCTGCTCTAAGGCAGTGATATACCAGCCCTTAACCTGCAGCATTTCTTTAATCATATTCAGCGAAAACATCCGCCGCATTAAAACAAGCACAGCCTGCGGATATTGGCAAAGAATGTCCTTAGGGCAGTCATTCAGCCAGTCAAACAAATGCGCCTTATGCTCCGCTCTCATAGACCAGTCGCACAATTCCTGTACCGCTGTCAAGAGACCTGCAAAATCTCTGCCGCGGTATAGGCAGTCCAGCGCTTCCTCATAATCCTCCTGCTGCACATACCACTTGCCAAATTGACAAAAAGCCTGCCGCTGTTCAGCTTCAGGCAGCAGCGCGAACGCATGCCGCGTCGCCTGCTTGAGCATATGGTGACAGCGCAGCTTCCCGTTAGCCAGCGGAATAATAAAGGCATTGTATTCCAAAAGCTGCTTGATATCCTTCTCGCAGTCTCCGCCATAAACAAAGGCTATCTGCTGCGGCGTAAATTCTTCCGGCTGACCCATGAGCAAAAGCAGCTTCTGCTGCGCCCGCGTAAGCGGCTTGAGCAAGACAGAGGCAATCATCTCGTAGACACTGCTGCTATCGAGCATCAGCTTCTGATACTTGCTGTAAGCCAAAAAGTTCAGGTAGATAATCGAAACCCAGCCTTCGCAGGCCTCATGCAGTTCATCCAGCAGCCTTGCTGCTATAGCTAAGCCGCAGCGCTGACTATATTCCGTCAGCTCCTCACGTCTGAGCGCCAAATCCTGCTTATCAAGAGTAAAAACCTGCTGTCCAAGGCTGATTAGCTGTGCCTGCGAGAAAATCTGCCCGCGGCTGACTAATACAAGATGCAGCTGCTTAAAATCTGCCTTGCTCAACGCATAAATGAATTCACTCGCCGCCTTATCCTCCAATAAATGCAGGTCATCTATGAACCAATAGCAAGCCTGCTTCGGCAGAAGCTTGGCAAACAGCTCCAATATCAGCGCACGGCTGTTAGTATCAACAGGCATGGACTGCTGCGCCAGCGCTGCTCCCAGCGGCGCTAGCTCCCAGGCACGCTGCACGCCCTGCCAGAACGCTTCACGGCCTGCACCATAGATACTTTGACGGATAACGAGCTGCCCACGCTGCTCCTGCGCCTGCAAAAAGTGATTCACAGCCAAAGTTTTGCCATAGCCCATAGGTGCAACGACCAGCGTCGTGCCTGCCTGCGCCAGCTGCGCCAAAAGCTGCTGCAAGCGCGCAGAAAAGTACAGGCTGTTAAGCTTCTTCATTTTCGGACACCTTATCTCACCACATTCTGCGGTGCTCCTGCAAGCCATTTTTCAACATTCGCGAAAACGATGTCCGCACGCGTCTCTAATGCCTCACGACTAGCGAAGGCCACATGCGGAGTCAGCACCGTATTCTTAGCGCTGCAAAGCGGATGCTTCTCTGCAATCGGCGGCTCGCCCTCGAACACGTCGATGCCTGCGCCTGCCAGCTTGCCTGCGTTCAGCGCCTCTGCCAGCGCCGCACTGTCCACTACAGGTCCACGCGCTGTATTCAGCAGCACTGCGCCCTGCTTCATTTTCGCAATAGCATCTGCATTAATAAGTCCGCGCGTTGCGTCCGTCAAGGGCACATGCAGCGATACAAAATCGCTCTGCGCCAACAGCTCGTCCAGGCTCACATACTGCACGCCTGCATCCACCAGCTCCTGCTTCGCGGTGCGGCTGTATGCCAGCACCCTGCAGCCAAAGGCTGCAGCAATTTTTGCTACGCGCGCACCAATAGCACCCGTGCCGACTACGCCGAAGGTTTTGCCGAACAGCTCAAAGCCGACAAGTCCGTCCTTCGTTTCAGCCCTGCGGCAGCGTGCATCACAGGGAACGATATTGCGGATAACGCTGATAGCCAGGCCGAAGGTCAGCTCGGCAACGGCATTCGTAGAATAGCCTGCGGCATTGCATACTAAAATATTGCGTGCGCGGCAGGCATCCAGCGCAACATGGTCAACACCGGTAAAAGCAACGGAAAGCATTTTCAGCTTCGGGCAGCCGTTGATAAGCTCTGCGCTCAGCGGCTGGTTCGCCAGCATGATGATATCCGCATCCTGCACACGCGCCAGCAGCTTATCCTGCTGTGCTTCCTTGCTCGTATAATAAACAAACTCATGACCTGCTGCTTGTAAAGCGGCAGCTAAAGCATTAATTTTTTCCAAGGCTACGCCTAACGGCTCCATAACAACTATTTTCATGAAAAACACCTCGCAAAATTTATTGTTACAATTATATATTACTACCGAACGCGGCAGTTAGCAAATCAAATTTGACTTATCCCTGCATATATCATATAATTTATATAGGTTTTAAGTGATTATATCGTCAAAGGTGGAAAGAAAATGAAAATCTCAACAAAGGGACGCTATGCCCTGCGCATGCTGCTCGACCTGGCAGAGCACCAACAGGACGGCTTTATTGCTCTCAAGGATATCGCAGCACGCCAGCATGTCTCCAAAAAGTATCTGGAACAAATCGTTCCCATCCTCAACAAATCCAATATTCTGCAAGCCAACCGTGGCTTTCAGGGCGGCTATCGCCTGGTGAACCAGCCTAGCGAATACACCGTTGGCAGCATCCTGCGCCTCACTGAAGGCAGCATCGCACCTGTCGCCTGCCTAGACTTCGAGCCAGTCGGCTGCGATTATCGCGACGAATGCATCACGCTGCCGCTGTGGCAGGGACTCAGCAAGGTTATTGCTGATTATCTGGACAATATCACTCTACAGGATATTCTCGACAACTACAAAGAGCGCAGCATTGATAATTATTCGATATGATGCCAACCGCCAGCTTTTTCAAAAGTCTGGCGTTTTTTTCGCTCTAACTCAAAAGGGACAGCCCAAGTGAGCTGCCCCCTTCAAGTTAGGAAATGGGATGTGATATGTATTATATCTGCTTATTCAGCAAATAACGGAGTAGAGAGGTAACGCTCGCCTGTATCCGGCAGCAGCGCTACAATGACCTTGCCCTTATTTTCCGGGCGTTGTGCAAGCACGGTGGCTGCATAAACAGCAGCGCCGGAGGAAATGCCGACCAGCACGCCTTCATTATGAGCAATGGCGCGACCAGTTTTGAACGCATCCTCGTTTTCTACAGCAATGATTTCGTCATAAACGTTGGTATCCAAAGTTTCCGGCACAAAGCCTGCGCCAATACCCTGAATCTTATGTGCACCGGCAACGCCCTTAGACAGCACCGGAGAACCGGCAGGCTCCACAGCGACAACCTTAACATTAGGATTTTGCGCCTTCAGGTATTCGCCTACGCCAGAAACAGTACCGCCAGTGCCTACACCAGCGACAAAGATGTCAACCTTGCCTTCCGTATCCTTCCAGATTTCCGGACCGGTAGAAGCTCTATGCGTTGCCGGATTAGCAGGGTTAGTGAACTGGCTCGGGATAAAGCTGTTCGGTGTGCTTTCCGCCAACTCCTCTGCTTTAGCAATCGCGCCCTTCATGCCCTTCGCGCCATCGGTCAGCACCAGCTGTGCGCCATAGGCCTTCAGCAAGTTACGGCGTTCAACGCTCATCGTTTCCGGCATGGTCAGAATAATTTTGTAGCCACGCGCAGCAGCTACAGACGCCAAGCCGATGCCGGTGTTGCCGCTGGTGGGCTCAATAATAGTAGCCCCCGGCTTCAACGCACCCTTTGCTTCTGCGTCGTCAATCATTGCCTTAGCAATTCTATCCTTTACGCTGCCGGCAGGATTAAAGTATTCCAGCTTGCCCAGAATCTTTGCTTCAAGCTTGTTTGCAGCTTCGTAATTTTTCAGCTCCAGCAGCGGAGTGCCGCCAATCAAATCAGTAATGCTAGTATAAATTGCCATGATAATCGTTCCTTTTCTCTCAATAAACTTTTAATCCTTGTATGCTCAGCTCAGCGAAGTATCAGCGGCAACATCGTGTATTATAATGTAAGCTCCTCATGTGTAAGACCTCATTTCATGCGTCGCTACAATCTCTAGTAATCATAGCTGTTTCATGGGTATTATTATACTGGTTTTTTTCGCCTTGTCAACAAAAAGAGTTAAAATTTTCTTCGCTTGACAAAAAAGAGTCCGTACTGTACCATATGAAACATATTAAGACAGTAGGAATTGAATTTTTTCTAAAATACGCTGTCTAAGCTGTAAATCCTGCGTCAGCAAGCGTATAATAAAAAAGTAAAAGCAGGATTTCTGCTGCTAAAGGAGAATATTTTATTACTATGGAAATGCAATTTATATATGCAGATAATGCAGCCACAACAAAAATGAGCGACGTTGCTGTCAAGGCAATGCTCCCCTATCTTCAAGAAATATATGCGAATCCGTCAAGCGTCCATATCTTAGGCCAGCGCAGCGCCGCAGCGCTGTTCAGCGCGCGCCAGCAGCTGGCGCAGCTTTTGCACTGTGCGCCGAAGGAGCTTTTCTTCACCTCCGGCGGCAGCGAGGCAGATAATCAGGCGCTTCTCAGCGCTGCAGCTATCGGCAGGCAGCAGGGCAAGAGCCACATCATCTCGACAGCGATGGAGCATCACGCTATCCTGCACACGCTCGAAGCACTAGAGGAGCAAGGCTTTACGATTACGCTGCTGCGTCCGCAAAAGGACGGCATCGTTAGCGCCGCACAGGTCGCTGCTGCCCTCACCGACGCGACCTGCCTTGTTTCTGTCATGTATGCCAACAACGAAACCGGCGCCATCCAGCCTATCAAGGAAATCGGTGCGCTTTGCCGCCAGCGTGGCGTGCTTTTCCACACGGACGCGGTGCAAGCCGCAGGCCATGTCAATATCGACGTCCAGCGTGATAATATTGATATGCTTTCGCTGTCCGCACACAAATTTCATGGGCCAAAGGGCGTAGGTCTTTTATTCGCCAAGAGCAGCATCCAGCTCACCAGCCTTATCCGCGGCGGCGGTCAGGAGCGCGGCAAGCGTGCAGGTACAGAAAACCTGCCCGGCATCGTCGGTCTTGCCGCAGCGTTCAAGGACGCACAGAAGCAGCTTGCGCCCAACACTGCTTATATAACTAATTTGCGTGATGCCCTGCGTGCAGGCCTTGAGCAAATTCCCGGCGCCAGCTTCAACGGCAGCCGTGAGCACTGCCTGCCCGGCACTGTCAACTACAGCTTTCAGGGCGTAAACGGCGAAGCACTGCTTTCCCGACTTGCCAACGCAGGCATCTGCTGCTCGTCCGGCTCCGCCTGCTCCGCAGGCTCGCTTGAGCCTAGCCACGTACTGCTCGCCCTCGGTCTGAGCAGCGAAATGGCTCAAAGCGCCCTGCGCTTCTCGCTCTGCGCCTACAACACCATGGACGAGGTGCAGACCATCATAAATAAGGTTGCAGACGCTGTAAAGCATCTGCGGAGATAACAATATGTCACAAACAACTGCTAATATTATTGCCAAGCTCGCCAGCGAGCATAATCTGAGCGATGCCGAGCTGCTGGCGCTGCTTACCGGTACAGAGGAAGGTATCAACGAGCAGCTGGCCTGCGCAGCCGACAAGCTCCGCCGCCAATACTACGGCGACAAGGTCTATATCCGTGGACTGATAGAGTTCACCAATTACTGCAAAAACAACTGCTATTACTGTGGCATCCGTGCAGGCAACAGTCTTGCCGAGCGCTATCGACTTTCGCAGGAGGAAATTCTTGCCTGCTGCGCTGAAGGCTACAAATTGGGCTTTCGCACCTTCGTGCTGCAGGGCGGCGAGGACCTTTATTATACAGATGACAAAATCTGTTCTATCGTCAGCGCCATCCGTAGGCAGCATCCCGACTGCGCGATTACGCTGTCCATTGGCGAAAAAAGCCGCGCCAGCTATCAGGCTTATTTCGATGCCGGCGCCAACCGCTACCTGCTGCGCCACGAAACAGCTGACGCAGAGCATTATGCCAAGCTGCATCCTGCCAGCATGAGTCTGGAAAACCGCAAGCGCTGCCTGTTCGATCTTAAGGAAATCGGCTATCAGGTCGGCTCCGGCTTCATGGTCGGCTCACCCTATCAGACGCCGCAAACACTCATCAGTGATTTGCGCTTTCTGCAAGAGCTGCAGCCTGATATGATAGGCATCGGTCCCTATATCACGCATGAGCACACGCCGTTTAAGGATAAACCCAGCGGCACACTAGAGCAGACGCTGCGCCTGCTGTCTATGCTGCGCCTGCTTTTCCCCTACGCCCTGCTGCCGTCGACAACCGCCCTCGGCACAATTCATCCGGAAGGACGCGAGCTGGGGCTAAAGGCCGGCGGCAACGTCGTCATGCCCAACCTTTCACCTGTCGGTGTGCGCAAAAAATACGAGCTCTACGCCAACAAAATCTGCACAGGCGAGGAGGCTGCCCAATGCCGCGGCTGCCTTGAAGCACGTGTGCGCAGGGCAGGCTATAATATCGTAACTGACATCGGCGATGTACGCCGCACTTTAGAATAAACCAGAAGGAGAAATATTATGAACAAGAAAGCAATAATCGCCATGAGCGGCGGCGTTGATTCCAGCGTTTCCGCATTGATGATGCTCGAGCAGGGCTACGAATGCACAGGCGTAACCATGAAGCTTTTTGCCAACGAGGACATCGGCGTTTCTAAGGCCAACAGCTGCTGCTCTATCGACGACGTAGCCGACGCACGCAGCGTAGCAACCAGCCTAGGCATGCCCTATTACGTTTTCAACTTTGCTGAACGCTTCGAGCATGACGTTATCGACCGTTTTGTCGATGCCTACGTCAACGGCAGAACGCCGAATCCTTGCATCGACTGCAACCGCTATCTAAAATTTGACCAGCTCTTCGTGCGTGCGCAGGAGCTTGGCTGCGACTATGTTGTTACCGGCCACTATGCACAAATCAGCTACGACGAAGCCAAAGGCCGCTATCTGCTGCGTAAGGCTGTCGACCCCTTGAAGGACCAAAGCTACGTGCTCTACTCGCTCACGCAGGAGCAGCTGGCGCACGCCATGTTCCCGCTGGGCAGCCTGCACAAGACACAGGTGCGCGAAATCGCCGAAAAGCACGGCTTTATCAATGCGCACAAGCATGACAGCCAAGACATCTGCTTTATCCAAAGCGGCACCTATGCCGACTTTATTGAAGCACGCCTCGGCAGAAAGTTCCCGCCCGGCAATTTTGTCGACGAAGCAGGCAACGTGCTCGGCAGACATAAGGGCATCATCCATTACACCGTTGGCCAGCGCAAGGGCTTAGGCTTGGCGCTGCCGCAGCCGATGTATGTCAAAGAGATTGACACCAAGGCCAACGCCGTCATCCTCACAACGAACGAGGGCCTGTTCACGAGGAACGTCACCGCCAAAAACATCAACCTCATCGACTGCGACGCTATCACGGAGCCGCGCCGCGTGAAGGCACGCATTCGCTACCATCAGCAGGAGCAATGGGCAACAGTAACCCAGCCTGACGCTGATACGCTCGAGCTTGTCTTCGACGAGCCACAGCGCGCGATTACCAAGGGCCAGTCGGTCGTTATGTACGACGGCGACATCGTTGTCGGCGGCGGCACAATAGTATAAACGCATACGCAATCGAAAAAGCATCAGCAGCCTACGCACGCCGTAGACGCTGATGCTTATTTTTACGCATAAAAAAACCCGCATAACGCGGGCGTTTTTATTCTCACGCAACCATTACTGTCCGGCCCCCCGACCGGCAGTGCTCTCTACTTTCAGCATTTCCAAAAGTCCCCTCAATTGGCCGCTTCCACGAACCACCTTATTTCTTTCTACGGTGGCATTCGGTTACGTGATGAAGCACTTTTCGCTTTTTCCTCTGCGCTTTTTTTCTATACAGCAGGAAAACAAAAAACAACAACGGATATAGTTAGCTCTGAGCTAATCCAACGCCGTTGTTGTTTATGGTGAAATTATACAGCATCACTAGGGCTTTGTAAACACTTTTTATATAATCTCACGAGAAAAATATTTTGTATAGCATTTTTTGCTACATTCTTTACACTTTTATGTACTTTTGTCGACTTAGAAATCGAACTTTTCGCCAGTCAGCAGCTCATAAGCTTCGATGTACTTAGCGATGGTTTTGTCGATAACATCCTGCGGCAGCTCATAGCCTGCATCAGGATTTGCACTCAGCCAATCGCGTACAAACTGCTTGTCATAGGACGGCTGGCCTTGGCCAACCTTGTAGCCCTCCAGCGGCCAGAAGCGGGAGCAGTCCGGAGTAATCATTTCGTCACCCAGTACAACCTCGCCGTTTTCGTCCAGACCGAACTCAAACTTGGTATCAGCAATGATAATGCCGCGCTCTAAAGCATAAGCAGCGCATTTTTTATAGATAGCAATGGTGTAATCACGCAGCTTCAGAGCATATTCCTTGCCACGGCCCGGATAGAGCTTCTCGAGAATTTCGATGCTTTGCTCAACGCTGATATTTTCGTCATGGTCACCGATTTCAGCCTTGGTGCTCGGAGTGAAGATAGGCTCAGCCAGCTTTTCGGATTCCTGCAGGCCTTCAGGCAGCTTAATGCCGCAGATTTCGCCGGTCTTTTTGTAGCTTTCCCAGCCGCTGCCGGTGATGTAGCCGCGAACAATGCATTCAACAGGCAGCATGTTCAGCTTTTGGCATTTCATGCTGTTGCCGGTGAATTCCGGTTTCTGGAAGAATTCAGGCATATCTTTAACGTCAACAGAAAGCATATGGTTAGGCACAATGTCTTTGGTCATGTTGAACCAGAATTTGGAAATCTGCGTCAGCACGGTGCCTTTCTTAACGATATTGTTTTTCAGAATATGGTCAAATGCGGAAATACGGTCGGTAGCTACCATAATAATGCTGTCGCCAGCATCATACATCTCACGAACCTTGCCGGATTTAAACGGTTTGTACTCTTGCATTGTAATGCCTCCTAAAAATTTTCTCGGCAGAGGAGTAACCAGCGCGTGCTGCCTGCGCCTCCGTCATTGTTAACTTTGTTATACTTTACGCTATTATCATACCACAACGCTCGCAAAAAGTCGAACATTTTTCGAGATTTTAAATTTATTTTTCGGATTTTTTCTTTGCAGAGCGCTAATTTCTTATAGACAGTCTATAAACGGCAGCTTCAGCATCTCCGTATCAACATAAGGCTCGCCTAAATGTCTGCCCGGTACAAACGCTCCGTGACAGTCGCTGCCGCCGCTGATAAGCAGCTTATGCTTCTGACAAAGGCGCAAAAGACGCTGCGTTCCCTCCTCGCTATGATTAGAATGATAGCACTCAAAGCCGTCAAAGCTTTCTACGCGCAGCAGGTCCATAACCTGCTCCAGTCCCGGACCATGAAAGCCGCTCGCCGCATGAGCGCACAGCGCCACGCCTCCGGCACCATGAATCGCCGCAATAACCTCGCTAATTGCGGGGAATGTCGGAAAGCCAAGGTCATGCTCCGGCGTAAAAATCCGCTGAAAAAAATCATTCACGCCTGTACACAAGCCCTTATCAATCAGGTACGCCAACGCTCTCCAGCCGCCACGTCTCCTGTCATACGTATAACGCGCAAACTCGTCCTCATCCACAGCCCAGCCCTCGCGCGCCAAAAGTCGGATGCTGTCCACGTCCTTCTGCTCCAGCAGATCCTCATTATGACGCATCAGCTCCACCAGCAGCTTATTAGTAATATCTATACCGTAGCCGAGGATATGAAACGACAAATCGCCCTTCGTCGAGCAGATTTCCGCACCCGGCAGAAAGCCTATTCCTGCCTGTGCCGCCAGCCTGCCTGCTTCCGCTACGTTCGCTACGCTGTCATGGTCCGTCACCGCCAGCAGCCCTATACCACAGCGCTGCGCCTCCTCTATCAGCTCCGCCGGAGTCCACGTTCCGTCGGAAGCAGTCGTATGAATATGTAAATCTGCACGTATCGCCATCGCAGCCTCTCCTTTTTCTCTACACAATAAGCTAAAAGCCAGCAAAATTGCTTATAAAACGCCAAAAATAAAAATTTTTTCCGTCGTCTATGTATAGAATAGGTAAAAATTACGCATCTGTCAACGTCATACGGCAAAAAATTCATCTCCCTTCCACGCAGACAGTACTTCTCATACAAGACGTTTCAAAAAAGTGTTACACTTGTTACAGTCTACATATGTAAGTATAGTAAAATTCTGCATTAAGTGTACGCGCGTCAATACTGTCCACTATATAAATACATTATTCATTCTGTACTTGACTTTCCCATAACAATGATATATACTATCAACATTACTACTAACACTTTTTTATATTAGGGGGAGTCGTTGTGTTTAACAAATATCTTGCCATTCTCAATGAAGTGGCACTCATCAAACAAATCGCCGTCGGCCTTGTCGTCGGTGTCCTGCTGGCTTTAACCGTGCCGCAGGCTGTTCCTGTTGTCGCTATTTTTGGTGACCTTTTTGTAAAAGCTTTAAAGGGCGTTGCACCTGTACTCGTATTCTTCTTGGTTATGAATGCTATGGCCCAGAAGAAAAGCGACGGTGACGCTAACATGAAGCCCATTATCGGCTTGTACGTTGTCGGCACCTTCTGCGCTTCTCTCGTAGGCGTAACCCTGTCCTTCCTGTTTCCGACCACCTTGCAGCTGCAGGTTGCAGACGCTAAGGTTACACCGCCTAGCGGTATCGTTGAGGTTCTGCATAACCTGATTCTCAGCGTTGTTGACAATCCGATTGCTGCACTCCTGCACGCAAACTATATCGGTATTCTGGCATGGGCTGTAATCTTCGGTCTGGCTATGAACATGGCTGCTAATGACACCACCAAGGCTGCTCTGGCAGACGTTGCTAAATCCATCACCCTCGTTGTAAAATGGGTTATCCACTTTGCTCCGCTCGGCATCATGGGCCTCGTGGCAACCTCCATCAGCGATGCTGGCCTGTCTGCAGTTATGAGCTATGTACACCTGCTGGCAGTCCTCATTGCCTCCTACTTCTTCGTAGCGCTGGTAATGAATCCACTCATCGTATACTTTAACATTCGTAAAAACCCGTTCCCGCTGGTGCTCACCACCATCCGCGAATCCGGCGTTTACGCTTTCTTTACCCGCAGCTCCGCTGCTAACATCCCTGTAAACATGGCTCTGTGCAAACGCCTCGGCCTCAATCCTGATACCTATGCGCTGTCCATTCCGCTGGGCGCAACCATCAACATGGCTGGTGCTTCCATCACCATCTCCGTACTGGCTCTGGCTGCAGCTAACACTCTGGGTATCCATGTAGATATGCCGACTGCACTGCTGCTGTGCATCGTTTCTACCGTTGGTGCCTGCGGTGCTTCCGGTGTTGCCGGCGGCTCTCTGCTGCTGATTCCTGTAGCCTGCGCTTCCTTCGGTATCAGCAATGATATCGCAATGCAGGTTGTTGGCGTTGGCTTCATCATCTCCGTACTGGAGGATGCCTGCGAAACCGCGCTCAACAGCTCCAGTGACGTACTCTTCACCGCAACTGCTGAATTTGCAGAACGCGCTAAGGCCGGTACGCTGAAGGCTGAAGACCTCGTTCCGAAAGATTAATTTCATAAGCAATGCTGCCGCATGGAAACGTGCGGCAGTTTTTTTATGCAAAAAAAAGAACTGCCACCGAAGCAACCCGGGCTCCAGTGGCAGTTTGAAAGGATGTGTTGTTGTCTATTTAATTATTAGCCTTCAATGGCAATGTATTTCTTTTCTTCAACCTTTTTCGGCTCAACCTTAGGAATAGTAACCTTCAAAATACCATCCTCAAATTTAGCCTTGATATCCTCCTGCGTTACAGCATCGCCAACATAGAAGGTTCTTGCACATTGGCCGGTATAACGTTCACGGCGGATATAAACGCCCTCTTTATTCTTCTCGTCCTTATCCAGACCTTTAGCAGCGGTAATCGTCAGATAGCCGTTTTCCAGTTTGGCATTGACGTCCTCTTTTTTAAAGCCGGGCAGGTCAATATCCATTTCATAAGCGCCATCAGTTTCTTTAATATCAGTCTTCATAACGTTCTGTGCATGTTTACCATACAGCGGATTGCGATGGCCAAAGAATTCCTTCTCAAACGGGAAATCCATTAAATCATCAAATAAGCTTTCACCAAATACACTAGGCATCATCATAAGTCATTCCTCCATTTTTATCTTGCTTGTTAGTTTGCATTTTCATGTTGATGCTACAAGTATTAATTTGATTATTAACTCGGGTTCTTAGCCTTGGGGCTTTCTTTGCTTCCCTGTGGTTCATTTCCTTTGTTGACTATGTTATATCACTATTTGTTAGCACTGTCAAGCGTTGAGTGCTAATTTCTGACGATTTCACAGAATTAACATATTCAACGCTTTTTCAGTTGTAAAATCCCCGTAAGTATACTACAATAAACATATCACATAAAGAAAGTAGGCGCAGCCATGAACTTACCCGAGAAAAAATACATTGCTTCCTTTGATATTGATGCCCAAAACACCTTCACCCCTGTATGCCCAGACGAGCTGGCAGTAGCAGAGGGCGATATGATTGCCGATGAGCTTAACGCTCAGGCAAAATTTGCCAGTCTGCGTATCGCCTCCCGCGACGCGCACAGCATGAGCGCACTGTGGATCAGCGACGCAGAGCACGCTCCGCTCTCCCCCATCGCAGGCTATCCTGACCTGGATATCCGCTGGCCTGCACATGCTATCATCGGCACTAAGGGCTTTGAATTTATCGCCGATCTTGACCCGCAGGCTTATGATTTTCAAGTTTTCAAAGGCATTGAGCCGGATAAGCATCCCTATGGTGCCTGCTATCATGATTTAAAAAATACGCTTTCCACCGGCGCGATTGAATATCTGCGCTCCCACGGCATCACGACCGTCATCTGCGGCGGCCTCGCAACCGATTACTGCGTAAAAAACACTGTGCTGCAATTAAAGGACGCAGGCTTTGACGTTATCCTGAACAAGGCTGCCTGCCGCGGCATAGCGCCCGACACCATCGCCACCGCCATGCAGGAAATGCAGGACGCAGGCGTAAAATTTGTGGAATGCGCTAAGGAGCTGGGAGAATAAAAACGAGTCTATATACCTCAAAAGCCGCCAGAGCTTTCGCTCTGACGGCTTTTTTGCACTACTCCTTACTCTCAGCTTCGCCAAACACATAGCAGGCACGCCCGCGCTCCTTCGCCTTATAAAGCGCCTTATCCGTCGCATACATCAGCTTACGGATTTCCTGCGGATAAGTAAACGAGCAGACGCCTATGCTACAGGTAACCTTTTGCTGCGGCAGAATATCTGCTAAATCCTTATACAGGTCATCTAACAGCGCTGCCAGCGCGTTTTGCGTTATCGGCTTATGCAGAATAGCCGCGAATTCATCGCCGCCCAGCCTGCCGACCACGCCATAGGGCGACAGCGCTTCGTCCAGTCTCCTCGCAAAGCCACGGAGCACCTCATCGCCAACGAGATGGCCATATGTATCGTTGACGCTCTTAAAGGCATCCACATCAAAAAACAAAAACCAGCCCTGTGCCTTACTTTGTACTAAAGCTTTCCTATTTTGCAGCACGGCACATTTGTTCAAAAACATCTTGCGTCCCATAACACCTGTCAGGCTATCTAAAGAGCCAAGATACTCCTTATACATCAGATATTTATACGCCCACAGCACCACTATCATCAAAATAAAATCCAACGCAAGAATCGCCATAACGAACATAAACTGCAGATGCAGAAAATCGCCGGAGATATGCGCCGAAATTTTCACTCCATGCTTATCCAGCATGAACGCCGTGCGCTGCGAAAAGTATGCCGACGTAATAAGCGTCATCGTCACAGCAACTGTAAAAAACGACAAGGCACGCTTGCGCAGCGACCGCTGCACATACGAATCCATGCCTGAGTGGTCGATATAAGTCTTCAGCTGCTGCACTCTTGCGCTGTTATACAACTCCCATACGCAAGGCACAATAAGCAGCACCACTAAAGCAGCGCAGAAATCGTATTTATCCAATTTAAACGATGTTGCATAGGTAACGTTGAACTGCGGGAACAAAATGCCCATCGCTCCGCACACTAAAAAAGAATGCAGGCGAATCGATAATAAGGTAAGCAGGCACATCCAGCTGCGAAAGCGCTTGCATCCACGCACAGCATCAAAGGCCAAGCCAATAAGCAGACCAAACAGCGCCCTTGTCCCCACGCTGAGGAACAGGCTTGCCAGCGGCTCGCTGCTGTTGAACGGGGAAAAGACCATATCCAGTGGCATGACATAAGAAGCTGATGCCTTATAAAGGCTGCTCAGGCCAAAAACAATACCTGTCAGCACGGCCTGCCGCGTCCCGAACACGCAGGCCGCTATAATAACAGGAAGGTAAGCAATAGTAAAGGAAATAGGCGGAAAATGAAAGTAGCCTAGAAAAGTAAACGACATTAACACCTCAACCGCCAGCAATATATAAAAGCTGTCACGTGCAAAGCTTGAGCTGCCAAAAAACTTCCTCATAGTCCTACTCCCTCTCTCCAAAAATTATTTTACCTCACGCAGCAGATGCGAGCTGCCTGTCAGCGAACGTGCGCCTTTTTCTGTAACAACATAGGTATTTTCCGTACCAACCATACCCAAGCCCGGCAAAGCAATCTTCGGCTCTACCGCAAAGGTCATCCCAGGCTGCAAAGGCTGCTTGAAGCCCTTGGCAATTGCCGGTGCCTCGTCCATAACCAGACCGATGCTGTGGCCGAGGAATTTGCCGCCGTTCATAAAGGCATCACCATAAATATTATCAAATTTATCCATTGTACGCAGATAGAGGTTTTCAATAGGCTCTCCAGGAACCATCAGGCGTACAACCTCCTGCTCCAGCTCCAGACAGCGCTGCTGCGCCTCCATAAGGTGCTTGCTCTGCTCATCCTTCGCCAGGTCGCCATAATAATAGACAACAGTTTTATCCGTATGATAGCCGTCAAAGCCGCAGGGAATATCAAGATAAACAAGCCTGCCCGACTGCAGCTTGCGAAACGCATTGCCGATGGACTGCACCGCGATACACGTACCGTCCGTGCCGCCAGGCCCGTCAAAGCCTGTGCGCACGAGGCCGCTCTTGCCGAAGGAAGCAATACCGACAGCCTCCTCGCCCAGCGCCTGATTGAAGCGTGCCGTACCATGCGAGCCACGCTGCACCATCTCGCTGTAAAGAGCAATCGCCAGCTGTGCCTCGCTGATGCCGCCATGAATAAGCTTCGATGCAACAATATCCAGCACAATTTCATGAATGGCGCCAGACTGCTCCATCTGCTTAAGCTCGTACTCGCTCTTCACCATACGCAAATCCTGCAGCACGCTGTCGAAGGAGCCCAGCTCCTCGAAAGCAAAATACTTATGCAGCATACGCTCCCAATCTAACGTTGCCTTCTTTGTTTCGACATACATCACCTTCGGCGCACTGCCATAAAAGGCTGCTGCCTCACGGAAGCTGTGCATCGGACGGATATCGCTGAAATGCGACTCATTACAGGCACGCTCAAAGCTGCGGCGTACCCAGAAAACAGCGTCCTGCGGACGAATCAGCAGCACGCCCTCCTGTATCGTACCCGTGAAGTAATACATTGCCACCTTATGATTGACCGCTGCCATCTCCCAGCCTGGATGCGTTGCATCCATCGCCCTGCGAAAACGCTCCAGGCGCACCTCCAGCTCGCTTGCCGGTACGGGGCGCAAGGCTTCAGTTAAAACGGTTTCCTGCTCTAAAACTGCCATTTCTATCACTCCTTATGCTGAACGTCAGCTGCTTAGTAGATATAATTCAAAATTTCTTTAGCGTGCGGCAGGATGATATCAGGCTTAATGCTGCCCTGCTCCACATCATCCATTGTTGCCTCGCCTGTCAGCACCATCACCGACAGAATATCATTATTCAGGCCAAAGGCAATATCCGTCGCCAGACGGTCGCCCACCATAGCGATTTCTTCCTTCTTATAGCCGGTCTTGTCCAGCACCACGTCAACCATATACTGATACGGCTTGCCGAAAATAAGCTGTGGCTCCTTGCCCGTAGCCGTTTTAATCAGCTCCAGCATCGCGCCGGTATCGGGAATAAACTCGCCGCCCTCAATCGGACAGCGCACATCAGGATGCGTCGCTACATAAGGTACGCCCTTATCAATCAGGCGGCAGGCAATCGCCAGACGTTCATACGTCAGCGTCTGGTCAAAGCCGACTACCACGTAATCAGCGCCCTCCTCCAGCGTGTTCGTCAGTGTAAAGCCGGCCTCCTCAATCGTCGTCAGAAGCTGCGGTGTACCCAGCACAAAAAGTCGGGCACCGGGCTTGTTTTTGCTCATCCAGTTCGTCAGCGCATCCGAGGAAATCAGGATATTTTTACGCGTTACCGGCACGCCAAGGCCGTTCATCTTCTGCACATAATGCTCATGGCTGCGCGAGGAATTATTCGTCAGCAGGTAATACTCACGCCCTGCAGCCTTCAGTTTATCAAAAAAGCCTTCCATACCGGGAATCAGCTCATTACCAAGGTTAATCGTTCCATCCATATCAAAAAGAAAACACTTTATCTGCGCCAGGCGCTTGTAATCGTAGGTCATTGTCTATCCTCCAAAGTATATATATCTGTATTATATAATATTTTTGCAGATTGTGCTACCAGATGCGCTGAAATGTAATAAAATGCGTCTGTTTTAAGCCTTTACTGCATAAAAAAAGAACTGATACCGGCGGCAACCAGTATCAGTTCTACGTGCTTTGAAATTTTAAATTAAATTTTTCTTATGCTCAGCCTTTTTGTTTTAAGAGCTTTGCAATTTTAAGAACTTCTTCCAGGCTAATATCCTGGTCTTTGCTTTCAGCCTTCTCATCCAGGTCTACAAAGAAGTTGCTCATGTTGCATTCCAATAAGGTATGCAGCTTCAACAGGTTCGGCAGAGTTACCGGCACACGACCACATTCGATGTTGCACAGATGTGTTTGAGAAATGCCCATCTCTTTAGCCAGACCAGTCTGGGTGAGATTTTTGGCAGTACGCAGTAAACGGATTCTGCGACCAATAAGCTTAATTTCTTCTTGCATTTTTTAGCACCGCCTTTCATTTGACATGCGACAAATTATCTTAAACTAATAAAGCACTTATTTTAAGTTTACCACGTTTTTCAGATTTGGCAAGAGGTTTGCCGTAAATTTTATTTATCTTCATCTATATTTTAATTACTAGTCTACGAAAATGCAAGTCTGTTTTTGATTATCTTCTCTTATCAGGCTCCCGCTTTTAACAATAACGCAAGAAATTTCAAGTTTTAGGAACTTTTTTGTTACCCCAAAAGCAGACGGTCGCTCGCCATTTCGGCACCGCTGGCCTGCTCGAACATCTCCAGCAAATCGGCAATCTGCAGATGCTTTTTCTCTTCACCCTGCACGTCGATAATCACGCGACCATTGTGCAGCATAATCAAACGGTTGCCATAGCGCAGCGCATCACGCATATTATGCGTAATCATCAGCGTCGTCAGCTGGTCGCGCGTAACAATTTTTTCTGTTAGCGCCAGCACCTTCGCTGCCGTCTTCGGATCAAGTGCTGCCGTATGCTCGTCGAGCAGCAGCAGCTTCGGTTTTTTCAGAGTCGCCATCAGCAGCGTCAACGCTTGACGCTGACCGCCGCTGAGCAGGCCGACCTTCGCCGTCATGCGATCCTCAAGACCGAGGTCCAGCTCCTTGAGCAGCTCATAGAAGCGCTCATGCTGTGCCTCTGGCAGACTCCAGGCAAGACCGGGCGTTTCTCCGCGACGTGCAGCCAGCGCCAGGTTTTCTTCAATCATCATGCCTGCTGCCGTACCCAGCATCGGGTCCTGAAAGACACGGCCAATATATTTAGCACGCTTGTGCTCTGGTTTCTTTGTAATATCCTCGCCGTCAATAATAATTTTGCCCTTATCTACAGGGAAAACTCCGGCAATCGCATTCAGCGTTGTGGATTTACCGGCACCGTTGCCGCCGATAACCGTGGCAAAATCTCCGGATGCCAGATGCAGCGAGAGATTCTGCAGCGCTCTTTTTTCATTTATCGTTCCCGGGAAGAAGGTTTTAGAAACATTTTCAACATGCAGCATTTAACGCACCGCCTTTCTGCCGCCCATTTTTGCTTTAATCAGCGGCATGGACAGTGCCAATGCCACCAGTACAGAGGTAAAGAGCTTGAGATCGTTTGGCGGCATACCCATTGCCAGCACAGCAGCAATAACTATGCGATAAACAATTGAGCCCAGCACTACAGAAATCAGGCAGTTTTTAAAGCTGCGCGTGCCGAAAAGCACCTCGCCGATAATAACCGAGGCCAGGCCGATAACGATGGTGCCTGTGCCCATGCCGACATCGGAGAAGCCGTTGGACTGCGCCACCAGCGCACCGGAAACAGCAACAAGACCATTGCTCAGCAGCAGGCCTAAGATAATCGTAATATCAGTATCAACGCCCTGTGCACGGATCATCTGCTGGTTAAAGCCAGTCGCACGGATAGCAGCGCCAATCTGCGTACCAAAGAACCAGTACATAAAGAAGCCCACAATCAGCGTCACTGCCAGACCGACAACCAGCGTCGTCTGCGCCATCGACAGGTCAAGCACGCTCTTGGCAATTTTAAAGGTTGTGTCTACGCCCAGCAGGGAAAGATTCGCCTTACCCATGATGCGTAGGTTCACAGAATATAAAGCAATCATCGTCAAAATGCCTGCCAAAAGTGCAGGTATTTTCATTTTCGTATGCAAAAGGCCCGTCACCACACCAGCCAGCATGCCTGCGACAAAAGCCGCCAGCAGCGCTGTCAGCGGTCCAAAGCCGGCTACCATCATACTTGCAGCCGTCGCTGCGCCTAAAGGAAAGCTGCCCTCTACCGTCAGGTCAGCAATATCCAGCACGCGGAAGGTTACATAAACGCCGAGCGCCATCAGTGCCCACAGCAGGCCCTGCGCCACGGTCGGTATCAACAAACTAAGCATATCCCATATCCTCCAATACTACTATTTTCTGCTTCGTAAAAAAGAGCCTGCCATCGTCAACAGCAGGCTCCTTGTAAAAAAATCCTTATTTAATAACCTCTGCATCCTTCAGAAGCTCTTCAGGAACAGTCAGACCGATTTTTGCTGCACTCTTCATGTTAATGACAGGCTTGAAATCCTTTTGTGCCTGAATAGCCATCTCAGCAGGCTTTGCCTTGCCGCTCAGAATATCAGCTGCCATCACACCAGTCTGGAAGCCCAGCTTGTAGTAATCAACGCCCAGTGTTGCCAGACCGCCTGCTCTAACCATGCCGCCCTCGCCGCAGATAACAGGAAGCTTTGCTTCATCAGTTACGCTGATTAAGGTCGGAATAGCAGATGCCAGAACATTGTCTGTCGGAATATAAACAGCCTGCACGCTGCCAACTAAGCTGTGCGCAGCCTGCTGGATATCATTAACCGTGGAAACAGTTGCCTCTTTTACCGTGATGCCCTTCGCAGCAGCGGCTTTTTTGAGGATTTCTACCTGCAGCTGAGAGTTAACCTCGCTGGAGCAGTATACAGTGCCAATGGTTTTAACATTCGGTACGAGCTTAAGCAGCAAATCAAGCTGCTCTGCTACAGGGTTCATATCAGTTGTACCGGTAACATTCGTGCCCGGCTTATCGTTGTCTTTGACGAGCTTCGCCATCTTATAATCGGTAACGGCGGTTGCTACAATAGGAATATCACTCGTTACGTTAGCTACAGTCTGCGCTGCCGGAGTCGCAATCGCACAAATCAAATCAACCTTGTTGTTGACAAAACGATGTGCGATATTTTGCAAATTAGACTGGTCTGCCTGCGCGTTCTGCTTGTCGAAAGTAATATTCTGGCCTTCCTTATAGCCTTTGGAAGCCAAGCCTTCAACAAAGCCCTTGTTCGCTGCATCCAGTGCTTCGTGCTCAACCAGCTGCACAATACCTACATTAACCTTTTCTGCCTTCTTACCATCCTTCGCGTCACCACCACAGCCGACAATACCCATTGCCAGAGTAAGCATCAGGCCAGCTGCCAGTGCCTTCAATTTTTTGCTTTTCAAAGAAATCATTTTTACCATCCTTCCATACTACAAATTTTTCGTGAAGCTTGTAGATAGCATTATTTTATGCTTTTATCAGTAATTTGTAAACAATTTTTGACAAATCAGTATTTAAATAGTTTTTATGCTGCCTTACTGTATCGAAAGTTACACATCTAAGAGAACATTACTTTTTTTAGTTCTTCATGTAAGGAGTACGGCAAGGAGCATTCCAGTAGCCAAGCAGTTCGTCATCCATACGTGCGATGAACAGTTGGAAACCAGCAGTTTCTTGTACCGTAAGAATTTCGCCAACCATGCTGGCAACAACCTCGATGCCCTTTTCAGCCAACAGCTTATGGCAAGCACGGAAAACAATCAATTGTTCCATCAGCGTCGTTGCGCCGGAGCCATTGATAACAACGAGAAGCTTTTCGCCAGCCTTCACGTCAAGGTCCTTCAGCAAAGCATCCAACATAATAGCTGCAGTTTCGTCAGCAGATTTCATTTGCTGAATACCGCCACCGCCTTCGCCATGCTGGCCCATGCCAACCTCCATGGTGCCTTCTTCGATGTGAGCGATTTCCATGCCGGTTGCCGGATGAGTTGCTCCCTTGGTTGCTACAGCGATGGTTGCCATGTTGTCAGCAAATTTTTGTGCAATAGCAGCAACCTCTTCCAGAGATTTGCCGGCAGCAGCTGCTGCACCAGCAACCTTATACAGAGGCACGCAGCCAACCAGACCACGACGGTCCTCAGCATTTTCACGCGGAGCATTAGCAACGTCCTCTTGAGTTACAACCTTCACAACATTAATGCCCAGCTTTTTAACCTGCTTCATGGTCAGATTGCCGGTCAGCATATCGCCTGTATGGTTCAGCACAACAAAGAGTACACCGTGGCCTTTGTCTGCCATCTTAATTGCCTCTACGCAAGCCTGCGGGCCAGGTGCAGCAAAAATATTGCCAGCAACAGAAATATCAATCATACCTTCGCCAACAAAGCCGCTGATAGCGGGCTCATGGCCAGTGCCGCCCAAGGTTACGATGGTTACGCGGTCTGCCTCTGCCAATTTTTTGTTCACAATGAGGTTACCCTGCTCCAAGGTGATAATGTCAGGGTTGGATAACACAAGACCTTCTAATAATTCACTTGTCAGATTTTCCGGATTGTTAATGAACTTTTGCATAATGATGCCTCCGATTTCAATTTTAATATTTCACGAAGCAAATGCTTCCACGATAAATCTGCACTGCTTCTGTCATTGCAATGAAGCAAGTAACGCTTCTAACAGTCGAGCTATTGTTCCATGCAGTGCGCCAAACATGATATTGTCAGCAAGTTTAGCTAAAGATTTTACCTCCGCTACTTTCGTTAAGCTAATTCTAATATTTACCAGCACAAATGTAAAGCATTCGCTAGAAATTTATTCCATGTCGTTTTGCAAGTAAAAAGGTGCGAATTTGAGAAAATACTCAAATTCGCACCTTTCCTTTGTTTATGAAGCTAGTTTTGTCCCAGCCTCTTTTTACTTTTCTTAATCTAATTCTCCATTTTCCTGAAAGCTAAAATAGGTTATAGAGTTTACAATTCAATCACCAAAAAAATTCTAGAACAATACATACTATAATTAAAATTACTACTTCAATTGCTTTTTTTAGATATTCTGATCGTTTGCTATAACCTTCACCAGATACTTGTAAATATCCGCCATATAAAAATAATAATACTCCCCCTATAATGTATCCATAGAAATACCTCCCAGATATAATTATCTTATAATTGAAAACATCAGTTAAACATAGTGCACCAAATAGACTCATTAAATTTAGCCAAAAGCAAGCTATTCGTAAAAATATATTTTCATTTCTAGCTTCTTTAAATATATAATAGAGCCCTCTCAGAAATCCAATTACTAATATTAATGATAGCAATTCCATAATAACAACTCCCAAGTTTTTAATTATCAATAACTAACAAAATTGCTAACTACAATAGTGCCAACTTGAGCAGTTATTATTACAGCTTTAGGTATGCCACGATTTTCTGCAATCTTTCCGACCCTATACATGGTATATCCTTTTGCGGCTTCTTTTAATATCATCTCGGTTATTTCTTTTGACAATGCATCCTTATTGTATTCTTTTATAACATTGTCAGAAGAGTCAAATAAAGGTCTATACCTATACCAAAGCCAGCAGAAGAGTTCTTTTCTTCATAGGAATTCTTATCCT
>ERZ1026901.130-NODE-130-length-68365-cov-110.188435_pt1 | contig 68365 bp, 62 predicted proteins | sample MGYA00380179_ERZ1026901 | MGnify/ENA primary metagenome ERZ1026901 (study PRJEB33269, sample SAMEA4719815) | human gut metagenome | biome: human-associated habitat; feature: organic feature; material: feces | place: Cameroon | collected 2013-10 ... | reverse complement strand
TTGACTTTGAAGTTGGATTGACACATTCATCAATCACATTCTTCATCCATGCAACTTCAGCAGTCGCTGAGTTATACTGTTCGCTAAGAGCCGTTATAATGGTCTGCACCAAAACCTTGACTTTCTTCTGCTCTTCAGATGGTACTTTTTTTGTCCTTCGATAGGAAAGTGCATCATTGTCCCAATAGTCAAGCATAATCTCAATGTCGGAACGGACTTTGAGGTCAATATCCTTATCTCGGAGTCGAAAACAAAGATTGGCTTTTGCAGGAGCGTCTTTGTCTTTGGTCTTGCATTCCTTTGTGATGATGGTAATCTTCATGTTCCTATGTTTTTTATTTCTGCTACAAAGGTAATATCTTTCCCGTAAATGTTCCCACATATCCCCAATAAACTATGATTCGTTTAAATCTATTTATGATTTGGTTTTTGCACTTTCTTTCCTTATTATCAGTTGTTTGCAGGTGTTATCGTCAAAATTCATCAAGTCGAATCATTGCTGTTTTAGTATATACAGCTTCCACGCTTTTTTTGTGCCATAATCTCAATACTAACCTTACATTGTTTTGGAGAAGGCAATGTGACAATAGATGGCTAAAATGGCTACAGGCTACTTGTATCTAAATACACGTGACGAACTTATCCGCCTTGACTGCTCCAAGATTGTCTATATGGAGGGTGATGGCAACTATACCAATATTGTGCTTGTCAACAAACAGAAGGTATCTGTCTGCATGAATCTTAGTCATATGCAACAGTTTATCTCTGAAAGTCTGCGTGAGCGTGCTTCTGTTTTTGCACGTATCGGCAAGCGTTTCATTGTCAATCTTAACTATATTTATAAGGTGCAGCCTTTGATGCAAAGCCTCGTTGTTACCGATGGGGTTCACTTCACCTTTCAGCTTGGCATATCAAAGGAAGCGCTCAAGCAGTTGAAGGATATCCTTGTCGGACGTGTTCCTAACCGAACACAAATCAATGTGGAATAAATCAGAAAACTATGGAGATAATAATAGGAAGGGAAGAGGGCGCACGTCGTCTGCATTGCATTGTCGGCGGACGTGAGTTTAATGTCGGTCAGGCAGGCTCCGTGCCGTTGTCTGTAAGTCGTCGGCATTGCAAGGTTTCTGTCGATGGAAATGATATCGGCATTGAGAATATCAAAGATCAGAACATCACCTTTGTTGATGGCAACCAGATAATCCGTAAGGCAATCACGCCGACAAGCCGTGTGCAATTAGGAGAAGAGAAATTCCTTGTGCCTCTACAACAAATACTGAAATTGGCTGATGTCTCAACAGGTGACATAGACAGTTCGCAAAAAGAAGTTCCGACATTCTCGCTGAAACCAATGAAGACAGTATGGGAGGAATACGATAAGCGCAGAATGGAGATACAGAACAATGCTGCAAAGTCTGCCAATAAGCAACGTTTGCAGGGCATATTGTCCATGTCTGGTATGTGCCTTGGCTTTATTCCTGGCATTCACCCTGCCATACGCATTGTCATCATCGTTGCTGCTTTGTCCATCGCCGTATATTTCTTCATAAAGGGAAGCGTCGGGACGACAGTCCAGCAACAATTACATGACCTTGACGAAGAGTATGCCAAGAAATACAAGTGTCCCAATCCTGCTTGTGGAAGACCGTTTGGAGCTATTCCGTACAGGAACATCGAGTATAACAAGCAGTGCTTTGCTTGTGGATGTAAGTACACTCACTGACATTTCATGTAACAATCGGGGCATTTAATACAGGATGCCTATTTTCTTTAGGCATCCTGTATGAAAGCTTCCTAATTTTGCAGCACAAACGAATCAATTCAAAGAACTATAAAAGCTATCGGTATGAACAACGAAGAAACAATATTCATGCAGCCGCAGAATAATAACAATGAGGCTGAACATACACAGAACGTCAAGGCTACAGAAAAGAAGTCGGACAAAGCGAAGAAGGTTGTAGCAACTGCTGCAGCTTCAGTTATGGGCGGAGTTGTCGGCGGTGGCACCACATACGCAGCCACGGAGATGCTTCATGACAAAGAGGCTGATGAGCAGAAGCCGGAGGAGGAAGTGCAGACAACGGAAGAACCAGTGGCTAAAGAACCTCAAAAGGTGGAACATGCAGAGCCTCAGAAAGAGGAATTGGCAGTAAAGGTGGACAATGATGAAAGTTCTGAACCTGACTATACTAATCATGCTGGGGCTGACCCCGTAACGCCGAATCCTGAGGTGCAAGCCACGGTGGATGAGTCAAGTGACAGCAATGCCAATACCAATGAGGTGCAGGTGTTGGGCGTATACGAGACGCAGGGCGAAAACGGACAGACCATACAAGCGGCTATGCTGACCAATGGTGAGGAAGTGGCTGCCGTTGTGGACTTGGACTCGGACGGTTTGGCTGACGTACTTCTCGTGGATGAGAACCATAACCAACAGATAGACGAAGGTGAGGTCTACGACCTCTCAAATGACAATGTGCAGATGTCGGTTTATCAAGATGCTTATCAGGCACAACAACAGGCACAGCAGGAGAACGACACATTCACCTATAACGCCAATGAAGATCAGCAAGACTACGATAATAATGCCGATCTTCAATGTCTGTAATGAGGTGGTAAGAATTATATAAACGAAGATGTAACAATGAGTGAGATAAAGATAAAATGCCCCACCTGTGGTAAGGTGCTCCGTTTGCAGGATGCTCCGAACATAGATGCGGCATTCTTCACTTGCCCCGTATGTAAGGAAAAGCATATCGTGGGAAAGTGTCAGCGATACGTGGAGCAACCTAACCCCATCGCTCCTTCGGGTGATGAAACACAATATGTGGGTGCTTCGGCGCAGCAGTCTGGAGGCGACGAAACTCGTATCGGATCTTCTCCTATAGCAAGAGCTGGTATGCTCGTAGACAATAAAGGCGCAACGTATCAGCTATGTATTGGCATCAACACTATAGGGCGTAAGGCGGTTTCGTCATCTGCGTCAGTGCAGGTCGCTACGGACGACCGCACAATGAGTCGCAGTCATGCCGTCATAGAGGTGCGTAATGCGGGCGGACAGACCCTTCATATACTCAGAAACGGGGCAAACAAGAATCCTTCTTATCTTAACGGTTCTGTCATAGGACAGAAAGACCAGCTGATTCTGAACAATGGCGACCGCATCAAGATGGGCAATACAGAACTGACATTCAAAAAGTAACAGCGTATGAATTTTAAGATAAAAGCTTACAATCTGCAAGAACTCGGTCAAAGGGCTAATCAGGAAGATTCTCTCTTTCCTGCATTGGGAAAGTCGATGCCCGATGACCGCTTGTTCATCCTCTGCGACGGAATGGGCGGACATGAGAAAGGCGAGGTGGCATCGGCTGCGGTGTGTGAGACCATCAGCCGTGTCGTCCTTTCCGCTTGGCACCCTGGCGAGGCATTGAGCGACGAACTCTTCCTGCAAGCACTCAGCGCAGCCTTTGATGCGCTTGACGCTAAAGATAATGGCGAGGAACGCAAGATGGGCACCACGCTCACCTTCTTGTGTCTACACGCCAATGGTGCCACTGTGGCTCATATAGGCGATAGCCGTGTATATCAGTTGCGTCCGGCTTCGGACAACTCTCCTGCCCACGTTGTCTTTCGTACGCAAGACCACTCGCTTGTCAACGATTTGGTGAAGATAGGCGAGATAACGGAAGAGGAGGCGAAGCATCATCCGCAGAAGAATGTCATCACTCGTGCCATGCAGCCATGCCAGGAGCATAGAGCAAAGGCAGACATAGCTCATCTCACAGACATTCAGCCAGGTGACTATTTCTTTATGTGCTCGGATGGTATGCTCGAACAGTCAACTGATGATAATATCCTAAATATCATTACAAAGCCCAATGTCTCGGACGAACAGAAACTGGAGATGCTTCGTCGGGTGACAGAGGAGAACAAAGACAACCATACGGCACATCTTATATATATAGATAAGGTGGAGGACAGCATGGCTTCTTCTGAGCCTACAGGCAATCCTGCTTCAGAGCAGCATGCAAAGATAAAGGGGATTTTGATTAAGCCTAAGTTTCACAAACCCAATAAGCGTAAAGCGTTGTTTGGAATCATTGGTGTTGTGGTTGTAACAATAATTGCTGTCGCAACTTCGTTCTTCCTTTATGGGGGAAAGCATAATTCACCAGACGTTTCAAGTGAGGATAGTACCAAGGTGAATAACATACCGAATATAAATAGTTAATAACAAATCATGCAACAACTAACACAAGGAACACTCCTTCATGGAGGTACGTATAAGATAGAGAAAGTTCTCGGACAAGGTAGCTTTGGTATAACTTACCTTGCCGAGCATACAAAGCTTGCAAAGAAAGTTGCCATTAAGGAGTTCTTTATGAAGGAACTCAACTCTCGCAGCGAAGATGGAAGTATAACGGGTATGAGTGACGGCAGCTTGTCGCAAAGCTATTGCCAGAAGTTTCAAAAAGAAGCGGACAACCTCTCACGCCTTGACCATCCGAATATAGTTCGTGTTACCGACTCGTTCAGCGAGAATGGCACGTTCTATTATGTAATGGATTACATTGACGGACAAAATCTTAATGATTACGTCAAGACTCATTATGTAGATGCAGAAGAGGCTGTAAGTATAATCAAGTCTGTAGCAGATGCGCTCATCTATATGCATGAGGAAAAGCACATGCTCCACCTCGACTTGAAGCCAAGCAATGTTATGCGCCGTAGCGATGGTCATGTCTTCTTGATAGACTTCGGACTTAGCAAGCACTATGGTGATGACGGACAACCAGAGACATCCACTACTATTGGTCTTGGAACAGTTGGCTATGCGCCTATAGAGCAGGCTAACAGAGCGAGGAACGGTGAGTTCCGCCCGACAATAGACGTTTATGCCCTTGGCGCCACTCTGTATAAATTGCTCACAGGAGAAACGCCACCGCCAGCTTCCGATCTCGTTAGCGATGATGAACTGTTAGAAAACAAACTTCGTGAAAAGAAAGTATCTGACAATCTTATCAAGGTTGTCATAGGAGCGATGTGTCCGAATGTGAAGAAGCGTATTCAGAGCGTTAGGGAGTTTAGAGATGTATTGACTGGTAGTCGTACCCTTGAGTCAGCCTCTGCCAAACCTTCAGAAGAAACTGTGGTTATTAAAAATAAGACAAAGACAACTGATGGTGAGGAAACTATCGTTGCTAATAGAAGCACACGTAACCGTAAAAACTCTCGGAATAATAATACAAGAAAATATTCTAACGTAAAAAAAGAAGATGATAAAGAATCATCTAATGGAGATTCAAAAATTATCATTTCAATTTTTGTAATTGCAGTAGTTATAGTCATTGGAATACTTGGATTCAGAGACTGTGGAGGATATTATACAACGAATCATACCGCGGCTCCTGCTGCTAATGCTGACTCTGATACAGTGATGGTTGAAGATACAACAGCATATTATAGTGATGATGTTCCTATAGAAGAACCAACTCAAAAAGAGTATACGGGTACAGACGTGAGAGTCCTTATTGATATGTTTCTTGCAGAAAGTAAAGGAGGTTCATATTTCGTAAATTACGGACTTTTTAGTGAAAATAATGCTTTGACTGCTCATGGTAATGTTGATGCGCCAGATGAAAGATTTGGAAGTTTTGGAGTTAAATATAGTGGAAAATTAAAGATAGAAGATAATTATATATGCACTGATTATGACAAAAAATGTGTGATAGGATTATTCGGACCACGTGGTGGTGCAACAATGATGCTTGTAGACTGTGGGCTGATAGATGATAGATTGCAAGACTATTTTAGAAATAGCATCAGAAATTATACTGGTGGCAGCTTATTGTCAAAATATGAAGAGTATCCATATAACATTTATCTATATAAATGTGCTAATGGTTATATACTGTTAGATTTCAATTTTGGTGCATCAACCGAATTCCTCACCATTTACGTGTCATCAGACTTGTCTTTGCTAAAAGACATTATGAATGAACAAAGAATGTAATTTAAAAAGAAATAAATCATTCGATTATGAATATAAATACACCTTCTCTACTCCCAGTAGGCACAATCCTACATGGAACGTACCGCATCGAAAGCTACTTGTCGTCAGGTGGCTTTGGCAATACTTATGTTGTTACAAATGTGCAGTTTGGTGAAACTCGTGCAATAAAGGAGTTTTATCTGAAAGGCATTTGCCAACGTGAAGGTGATAGCACAACGGTGAGTGTAAGCAACAGTGAGAATACTATTAGCTTTAACCAGCAATGCGAGAAGTTCAAGAAAGAAGCTCGTCGTCTGCGTGGTCTTGACAATCCGCATATTGTAAAAGTCTACGACTTGTTTGAGGAGAACGGTACGGCATACTATGTTATGGACTATGTGGATGGAGAAAATCTGTCCACACGTTTAGCACGTACCAACATTCCATTATCAGAAAAGACCGTGCTCAATTATCTCAACCAAATACTGGATGGCTTACAGGCAATCCATAATGCCGGCATGCTGCATCTTGACATCAAGCCAGCGAATATAATGGTTGACAAGAATGATGTTGTAAAGCTGATTGACTTCGGTGCGAGCAAACAACAAACTTCGGCAGATGGCGTAACCACAACTACAGGTGTATACTATACTAACGGCTATGCGCCTATAGAACAGATTGCGCAAAGTTACGACAAGTTCGGACCGTGGACAGACTTCTATGCTCTTGGTGCTACCCTATATAAGTTGCTGACGAATCAGAATCCTCCTTCTTTATCTGATATTCGTGAGGATAGCAATGATGACAAGCATACAGCATTGGCAATGCCACAAGTGTCTAAAAAGACTAAACAGCTTGTGGTGTGGATGATGAATGACAATAGATTGGCACGTCCGCAGAGCGTGAAAGACATACGTGTCTTTTTGAGTAGTGAAGCTAACGTGTCGGTTGCTAATAAACCAGCAACTAAAAAGGCAAAGCGTAGTATTGCCAAGATTGTGCAGACTATCTGTTTAAGCCTATTTGCAACTGTTGCCGTTCTGTCTTCTGCTTATTATGGTTATTCAAAGTTTCGTCAGCATATGCTCATCAATCAGCTTGTTGATAATATGGTTGAAGTAAAAGGTGGCACATTAAATGGAGTTTCTTTCAATACGTTCTATATTGGTAAGTTTGAAGTTACGAATGAGGAATTCCATGCTGTAATGGATGACAGAGGTGTTGATTATTTTATACATGCGCAATTAGGAATCAGAATAGAATCATATAGAAGTAAATATAATGAAATGATGGAAAACACCAAACTTCATCATCCTATGATTATCGGTAGAAAGAATGTAACGGAATTCATAAAACAGTTGAACAAAATAACTGGTAGGAATTTCAGATTGCCAACAGATAGAGAATGGGAGATAGCTGCAAGAGGTGGTATCAATAGTCAAGGATATAGATATGCTGGAAGTGATGATATAAACAGGATTGCGTGGTGCGATGATGGTGTTTCATTAAGTCATACTCGTGAAGTTGGGAAAAAATATCCTAATGAGCTTGGACTGTATGATATGACTGGCAATGTGGATGAACTATGCGACAATGTAGTTGGTGATGCCGCTTCGGACAGATGGAGTGTTCGTGGAGGTTGCGCACGAGATCTGCCTGCGGATTGTTTGATTAGCAAAAGAAAGCCATTAGGCTCAGACTGTTTTGTAGGATTCAGATTGGTTCTGGATGAAAAGTAAAGAGACGCTGATTGTTTCATGCACTATTTTCTTCATCTGTAAAATGATAAATATATATAGTGGAAATAGATGTATAGTAAACAATTACGTATACCAAGAAAGTAATAATTATTTGGTTTATTAATGTTTATAGTTTGCAGCCAAACTATAACATTGAGAATCTGAGAAATATATAAATCATTAAAAATAAAAATATGGAAGAACAAAAAGTGAAGGAGAAAATAATAGCTATTTATAAAGAACTTGAACAAGAAAAAGATGGTAGCTATTTGCCAGGTACAGGATTTCGTTACAAGGAACCTCCTTCTGGCTTTCGATATGCAGATAAGGCAAAAGAGCTTTGGGACTATGCAAAAGAGTTAGCAGAAATCGACTCAAATTTTTCTAATATTTACGAATTGTTTTCGACACTTAATAAAGAAGTAGAGTTAGTCCGCAATTACTCATATAAGTATGATAAGATGGGGAATCCGACACAAAAAAGTATTACAGAAATGCAAAAGATGATGGCAGATGCAACAGATCATATTTATAGAGACTTTGTATGTAAGTTTTATAAAAGATAAAGTGATTTTTATATAATGGACATTTCGTATGAATCTATCTCTTTTCTTTTAAACGTAAAAAATAAGTATGACAGTATTAGGGTGTGCAAAAGAATACGCAGAGGGCAAAATAAACGATGCGTTAAATAAAGTAATTGTTCAGGCTTATATGGCTGGCTATAATTCCGGTTATAAAGATGGCTATGACAAAGTTGTTAAAGAAACGTCTTCTGATGATATTGAGTATGTCGACTTAGGGTTACCAAGTGGCACTCTGTGGTCTTCAAATTATCTTGAGGATGAAAACAATGAAACTGTTTATGTTTTACAAGAACAAAGTAAGGCGTTTGATATTCCAACAGTAAAACAGTGGCAGGAATTAGTAGAAAAGTGCAGATGGGAACAAGGGTATAAAAGAATAAATCACTCTGATGGTTTTTACCATTATCATGATTGGGCTATTTGCCTAGGACCGAATGGAAATAGAATAATATTTGAGAAGACAGGTCTTTATGAGATTCAAACAGAAAGAGTTAGAACTAAGGAAGTCCTCTTTTGGCTGAAAAAGGACAATAACGCCCTCGTTAATAGTGCAAATGTAACTTTTGATACTATCGAAATAACTTCAAAAAGTGAATTTCCAGGATACAAGCTGCCAATTCGTCTTGTTAAAAAAGTATAGTCATGAAGCAATTAAATAATAGTTGTGTATTATGCAACGGAAAATACAGAATCTCCAAAGTACTTGGTCAAGGAGGTTTTGGTATAACCTACTTGGCTAAGCAGAAGATAGCTGTAGAAGGTCCGTTAGGCACGATAGAAGCAGAGATAGCTGTCACGATTAAGGAGTTCTTTATGAAGGAATTTTGTAATCGTGATGATGCTTCTTCTTTGGTTACAGTTCCTTCTATGGGAAGTGCTGAGTTGGTGGGAAAGTTTCGTCAAAAGTTTATCAAGGAGGCAAGAAACATATCTAAGTTGAACCATCCTAATATTATTAAGGTGTTGGACGTGTTTGAGGAGAATGGAACCGCTTACTACGTGATGGAATATATAGAAGGTGGCTCTTTGTCTGACTTGATAGATAAGAAAGGTAGTTTGTCTGAAGCTGAAACATTAAATTACACAAGACAGATAGCTTCCGCCCTACGATATATACACGCTAACAATATGAATCACTTGGACGTAAAGCCAGGCAACGTGTTGCTAAGAAAGAATGGTGACGTTGTATTGATAGACTTTGGTATGTCTAAGAATTATGACAAGATGGGCGAAGCGACAACAAGCAGTCCTATCGGAGTAAGTATTGGCTATGCTCCTATAGAACAATCGCGTGTCGGCGGCTTGGGCATGTTCTCGCCGGCTACGGACATCTATTCGTTAGGAGCTACTATGTTCAAGATGATTACCGGTCAGACACCGCCAGAAGCAACAGCGGTGTTTGATGAAGGTCTTCCTGATATGCCTTCAAGCGTTAGCGAAAATACAAAACTTGTTATAGAAAAAGCCATGCAACCAAGAAGAAAAGACCGCTATCAGACAATAGATGACTTTATGCAAGCTTTAGATGTGAACAATGTGGTAGTATCGCAGATGGAGGTTGTTGAAGATGTAGACAAGCAGGAAGAAACGTCAGAAGAAAACATTGAACCAAAAGAAGCCCCAAAGTTCTTAAAGGAGAGTGATAAGGAGGCTACAATGTTTATTACTGACTATATGGTTCAGGCAAGCGACATTGCTACATCTGAAGTCGTAGACTTAGGACTTAGCGTGAAATGGTGCGGTCATAACTTAGGGGCATCAAATCCTGAAGAGTATGGCAACTACTATCGTTGGGCTTATGGTTCTGACGGTCGTTCGGTAAATGGCATTCCTGCTGATTCAGAAATTGCAGGAACAGAATATGATGCCGCCTATAAAGAGTCGAATGGTAAATACAAGACACCGACACGCAAGCAGTTTAAAGAACTCATAGACAGATGCCGTTGGTGTTGGGTTGCATACAAAGGTGTAATGGGTTGCAAGATAACAGGTCCTTCAGGCAAGAGTATCTTCTTGCCTGGTGCAGGACGAAAAAGCGACTACGGCATTTACCGAAAAGACACGTTTGGGTATTACTGGAGCTCAAGCAAAGCAAACAACAGCAATGCCTATTACTTGTATTTCAATGAGGAAGATTCTGATTTGGAGTACGAGCCGCTTTTGACATTGCGCACCATCAGACCCGTGTGTGAATAAAGAGATTTCGTACAGTATTCCCATCATTTCATACAACCTTCTCGCAATCATTCTTTCATGTAGATGCATTGTCTTACCTTTGCATCGTCAATAAGACAGAACGATAAAAATGATAATTCTATGAAGAAAGTAATGATTGCGCTGATGATGGTTGTTGCAACCAGCTCAGCAAGTTTTGCAAAGACAAGTAACGAACAGGTAAAGACGGCTGCCAAGGAAGTGGTGCAGACTGTCAAGGATGCTCCTTCGGGCACTACCTATGGTGTGGTGGAAGTAACCAAGCGCCACATCGTGGTGAACACCCCACTTGGTCGTCACACCATTAACAAAAACGAGGATGGAAGTTTCTCTTTCATGGGCATGACCGCCAAACTCGTTTCTGCAAAGAATGGTGTCTACAAGGTGAAGACTTCACTTGGTACGTTCAGCATTAATACACGCAAAGCAACTATAACGAAGTTGTAATATTGGCTACAATATGGTGAAGGAGACGAAAAAATAAATGTTGTTGACAGTACAAAATAATAAAAAATATATATGAAACAAATAGCATTTAATCTTTTCCTATTGTGCTTAACAATTACAGTGTTCAGTAACAGTATCATCATTAAATGCGTCTGAGGTAAAACGCTATGCGTCCTATTCGTATTTTAGTGGGTCTACTCATATCGCAAATGCATTCCCGTGGAACCATAAGTATTAATATTTACCGATAATTATATGTTTATATAGTGGTGTAAACAGAATAGTGACAAAGTTCTGTTTGCACCACTTTCATTTTGTACTGAATCCCTATCATGACATACAACCTTAATGCAATCCTTCTATCATACAGAAGTTTTGTCGTACCTTTGCATAAGACAAGCTACACCTCAGCATAACAATCAAGCAAGCTTGTTGTTCTGCATTCGGTTTGCATTACCTTTGCACAAAAATAAAGAATATGAAGAAAGTATTTAAAGTTATTGGAGCGTTGTTTTTGCTTGGACTTATTGCTATAGGCATTACATATTGGTATGCATGCACAAGCAATCCATGGAACGCAAAGAGGGTTGGGGATATTTCGACACCTTTTGGGTATACCCGTGTGGAAGGCAGTTACGCTGAGTTTATGCGCCAACTGCCGTTGAAGAAACGTGGGAGCAAGGTGCAGTTATATACTGGCGGTAACGCAAGATATCAGTGGTTGTCAACTGGCGTAATCGACTTGCCCATGCTTAGCAATGCAGAGCAATGTGCCGACATGACCATGCGTTTGCGGGCAGAGTATCTGTTCAGCAAGGGACGCTACTCAGATATACGTTTTCGTGATGTAAATGGCAATGTGCTACAGTATAGTGGGGGAGGTTCGCGCAAGTCGCTGGAGAAATTCTTGAAGAATGCGTATGGTGTGTGCAGCACGTTTTCTGTAAGTCGTGAGACAAAGCCGCGGCCGATAAGTGAGGTGCAACCGGGTGATGTGCTTGTATACCCTGCCCGTGGTAGAAAGAAATTAGGACATGCACTGATAGTCATTGATGTGGCTCGCAAGGGCAAGAAGGTTGCCATTATGTGCGCAGAGGGTAACACACCGGCTCGTGAACTGCACATTGCGAGAAACCAGAATCCTATAAATAATCCTTGGTTCTATTTTGATGGTGACGAGAGCGTGTTTAGGGTGTCGGTGTTCCGTTTTGGTAAAAACGAGTTGAGGCATTATTGACTAAGCTAATCGGTCACTGTTTACTCCTTTGCCTGCTTTTTAAGCCTCTGCTGCACCCAAAGGAAGGCGGGGATTAGGAAGAGGTCTGCCATGCACCAGGCTACTGGGTCGCCTAAGCAGACGCCGGTCCATGCCAGTGCGGGGACGAGCCAGAGGCTTACGCCGCAACGGGCTATCATCTCCATTACGCCACTGAGCATGGAGAGATTGCTGAAACCGAGACCCTGGATGGAATAGCGCAGGATGGTGAGCAAGCCGAGGGCGGGATAGAAGTAGTTGGCGATGCGCATGAACTGTGCTGCACGACCCACCACTTCTGCCTCGCCGCTGTCAACGAAGAGACGCATCATCCAGTCGGCGAAGGGATAGATGAGGGCGAAGGTGAAGACAAAATAGATGAGCATCAGCCTTATAGCGTCCTTTACGCCCTTGATGACACGGTCCATGCGACGTGCTCCGAGGTTCTGTCCGCAGTAAGTTGCCATTGCCACTCCGATGTTCTCAAAGACGCAAGTGAAGAGATACTTTATTCGCATTGAGGCGGTGAAAGCTGCCACGCAGGTGGTGCCGAGGGCGTTGTTGGCACTCTGGAGCATGATGATGCCGATGCCGGTGATGGAGAATTGCAGACCCATTGGTACACCGTTGTTGAGCAGGATGCTCGTGCGCTTGTTGTCGAAGCGTCGCTCGTCGCCCTTGGGTATGAGCAGCTGCATGCGCTTACGGATATACCACAGGCACAATATTACGGAGAGTGCCTGCGACAGCCATGTGGCTATGCCGGCTCCTGCCACGCCAAGTCCGCAACCGAGGATTAGCACCACGTCGAGCAGTACATTCACCACTGCCGACGTAATAAGGAAGTAGAAAGGCTGGCGCGAATTGCCGAGGGCACGTATCTGACCGGAGAAGAGATTGAATCCGAATGTCAGCGGTATGGCTGCGAACTGAAGCATAAGGAAGATGTAAGCATCGTGGAAGATGTCGGCGGGCGTGTTGACCATCTGCAGAATCCGACGGCAGAACATCAGCGAGAGCAGCGTAACCACCGCTGCCATTACCGCCGAAATGCGCACGGCATTGGCAACATAGAGGCGCATCTTGCTGTAGTCTTTCGCACCGAACGACTGCGCCACAGGGATGGCGAATCCTGCGCAAGCTCCGTTGCAGAATCCCATAACGAGGAACATGATGGAGGATGAGGCACCCACGGCAGCCAGCGCTCCAACGCCAATCCAGCGTCCCACGATGGCGGCGTCAATAACGAGATACATCTGCTGGAGGATGTAGCCCAATATCAACGGCAGAGCAAACTTGGTGATCTGTCGTAACGGTGAACCTACGGTCATGTCGCTTACTGAGGCAGTCTTGGCATGAGCCGCTGTCTGGTTCTGTTTTGTTTCTTCTGTTTCCATTTCGGTGCAAAGTTAGATATTTTGATGGAAATAGAAAAAAAATTGATAGTCCACCTTAATTTTCAGCCTCCATAATTCTTATAATAGATAAAGCATGTCGGAAAAGGGCATGAATAATACGAAAGATAACAATATAGTTAACAACTAAAAAACAAGAAGAATTATGAAAAGAGTATTCAATCTTTTGGTGGTGGACGAGAGTGGCAGTATGGAGATTATCCGCAAGCAGGCATTGATGGGCATCAACGAAACACTTGAGACAATCCGCAAGATAGAGAAAGCGCACCAGGACCTCGAGCAGCGCGTGACGCTCATCACCTTCGACAGCACACACAAGAAGCTGTTCTATGACAACGTGGCAGCTGCGGACGCTCGCAGTCTTGGCGCACGCGATTATTGTCCGGGTGGAGCAACGCCGCTCTATGACGCCATTGGTATGGGCATCGCGAAGATTAACGCCCAGGCAACGGATGACGACAATGTCCTTGTGACCATAATCACGGACGGCGAGGAGAACTGCAGCGAGGAGTATAATCTTGGCATGATAAAGAATCTCATTGAGAAGCTGAAGAAGCAGGGATGGACATTCACCTTCATCGGCACTGACAACCTTGACGTGGAGGCAATGGCAACGGACATGGGCATCGACAATCACCTGATGTTCGAGGAGAACGAGGAGGGCACGAAGGAAATGTTCGCCCGTGAGAAAAAGTCGCGCATGCGCTATAGTGCTTGCGTGGCGTTGGGAGAAAGCATGCCGACGGGCGAATACTTCGACAAAGAATAGTTGAGAGTTGAGAGTTCAGAGTTGAGAGTTTGTCAAGTTGAGAGTTCAGAGTTGAAAGTTGAGAGTTGAATATTGAGAATTCTTGTCATATCATAACTTTCAACTCTCAACTCTGAACTCTCAACTTGCTTTAATCCAGCTCCTTCCAGAAACTTTCCGGCAGCCAGATGTTGCTGACATTGTAAGCTTCCTTGAAGAGTGGAGCGATGTCCTCGGGCTCGAAACCGGCGATGCCGCAGCCGATTGGCGTTACGAGGAACGTCAGCTCAGGGTGTTCCTTAGCGTAGGCGATGAAGTCGTCCACGTAGGGACGGATGGTTTCGGTGCCGCCCTGCATGGTTGGGATGGCATAGCTTCTGCCCTGCATGCCGACACCCTTACCCATTACGGCTCCGAAGCGTCGATGGGCTACGCGGGCAGCACCGCCGCCGTGCATTCCGGCAAGGTTGCTGCCAAATACAAACACTTGGTTTTCCTGTAAATCGTCAATCCAGTTGGGAGTGACACGTCCTTTCTTGATGTCTTCCATATTAGTATGTGTAAAAGTGCAATATTCGTACATAACATTTCCGAGATTCGGAGCCGAGCATTTGGGAGCTTCGCATTCCATGGACAGTCCGTATTCGTTTGTCACGTAATAGCGCTTGAAGTATGGCACCACCACGTCGTGCATCATGCGGTTATAGCGTTCGGTGACAGCAGGTTGGCTGATGCCGAGCTGCTGCGCAATCTCCTTTCCCTTAAATCCCTCCACGAAGAGCATCTGAAGGATGATGGAGTTCTTGCTGTCGCGTCCGTAGTAAGTGTGGCAAATCTCGTCGATGGTGTTGCGGAAGTCTCCAGCAAACACATCGTCCTGCACATCGAAGTCGATGCGTGTGTTGCTCATCCGCTCCTCCAAACTTTCCTTCCGTTGTTCCTTCTTCAGCCCTTTCAGCTTGTCGAGCACCAGGAAGCGGAACCCGTTGACCATCCATGTCTTAAGCGACATCGAAGCCTTGCGGTCCTCCAACTGACGGAAGTCATGCCGGCAGAGCGCGAGGTAATACTCATGGGCAAGCGAATAGAAGTCCATGCCAGGCTTGTACTGCAGATCATAACGTCGGTCGTATATGCAGTAAGCCACGCGGCAGTAGCCGTAGAAGTATTCCTTGACAATATGTTCGTTGGCGTTGCGAAAACCTTCGAGAATTTCGTCGTCGGTAAGTTGCGCAACATTCTTATCTGTTTTCTCCATAGTTGTTGTGGTTTCAGATTTTGTTTTGATGGTGTAAAGTTACGAACAATAAATAGTCGGGGCAAATATTCCGTCAGTTTTTCGGTATAGTGAAATATTATGCTTACCTTTGCTTTGCATTTATTATATAAATAGGTAAACATAAAAGAGACAATGCATACAAGAGAAGAAAAAATGAAGGCTTTCGGCAGACTGCTGGACGTTCTGGACGAGTTGCGCGAGAAATGTCCGTGGGACCGAAAGCAGACCAATGAGTCGTTGCGCCCCAACACCATAGAAGAGACATACGAGCTGTGTGACGCCCTCATGAAGGACGACCAACCCAATATCTGCAAGGAGCTTGGCGACGTGCTGCTGCACGTATGCTTCTATGCCAAGATAGGACAGGAGAAGGAACAGTTCGACATTGCTGATGTCTGCAACAAGCTGGTGGACAAGCTCATCTTCCGTCATCCGCACGTCTATCATCCTTCGCAGGTGGGCGCTCCCGATCCGAAGCCGCTGCCTTACGGCGAGAAGCCTGAGGAGCAGGACACGTCGGAGGAGGTGAAGACGGCACAGCAGGTTATAGAGAATTGGGAACAGATAAAGCTGCGTGAGAAGGACGGCAACAAGCGCGTGCTCTCAGGTGTGCCCGACGCATTGCCGGCGCTCATCAAGGCTTACCGCATACAGGACAAGGCACGCAACGTTGGCTTCGACTGGGAAGACAAGGGCGACGTATGGGGAAAGGTTCGCGAGGAACTTGGCGAACTTGAGGCTGAGCTTAGACGTGAAGACCGCGAACGCTCAACTGAGGAGTTTGGCGACTTCCTCTTCTCGCTCATCAATGCCGGACGTCTGTATAAGATAAATCCCGACACAGCTCTTGAGAAGACCAATACGAAGTTTATACGCCGATTCAACTACATCGAAGAGCATAGCATACGCATGGGCAAGCCATTGAAGGACATGACGCTCGGCGAAATGGACGAACTTTGGAACGAGGCAAAAGCTCATGAGAAAAAGGAAGATTAACGAATAAAAAAACAGATTAGTTATGAATAAGTTCAGATTGTTTATGATGGCAGCCGCCGTAGTGTTTCTTGCCGGTTGTAACGTCAAGAAGGAAAAGTCGCAGGCGGTCGTGGATGACGAAGAGGTGGTGGCTGACTCTACAGTATACGGAGTTTGTGGTGAGGGCACGTCCATGCACTCGCTGGAACTCATAACCGATGCCGGCGACACCATCACGTATACCATATTGGATGCTGAGGCTGACTTGGACGGTGGACTGTCGTCTGGTCCGGTCACCACAGTAGTGGGTGGCATGATGAGCGGTGACAAGATGGCGGTGACAGGACATAAAGTGGAGGGCGAGATGCTCGCTGACCGTGTCATAAACGTCACCTCGCTGCTCGGTCACTGGACCAGCTTGGACAAGAATTTCGAGATAGAGGAGGGCGGAACCGTACGCTCGAATGTCAAGGCGGAGACCAATCCGTGGACATCATGGAAGATTCTTAACGGACAGCTGCTCCTTAACAGAGACACATTTGCCATTGATAACCTTGGAGCAGACTCGCTGGCTATAGAGAACGCATGCGGCATCTTCCTCTTCAAGCGTCAGAAATAATAAATCTTATGGAACCATTTAAAGTTCATATCCTTGGATGCGGCAGCGCCTTGCCCACATTGCGTCACAATCCGTCGTCGCAGGTGGTGGAGATACGTGAGAAGCAGTTTATGATAGACTGTGGCGAGGGTACGCAGACTCAGATGCGCCGCTCACGAGTGGGATTCAACAAGGTGATGGCGATATTCATCAGTCACATACACGGCGACCACTGCTTCGGGCTTATCGGCATGCTCTCGTCCTTCGGACTGCTCGGACGTACCATGCCACTTTCCATCTATGGACCGAAGGAACTTGGCCCCATTCTTGACACGCTTCTCACCACATTCTGCAACGACTTCGACTATGAGATAAAGTTTCATGCTGTCGACACGACGCGTCAGGAGGTGGTATACGAGGACCGCAGTCTTACCGTCGAGACCATACCGCTGAAGCATCGCCTCCCATGTGCCGGATATCTGTTCCGCGAGAAACCGACATTGCCGCATATACGTCGCGACATGATTGACTTCTATCGTATACCGATATCGCAGATAAACAACATAAAGAACGGTGCTTCGTGGACCGACGAGGAAGGCAATGTAATACCAAACAGTCGCCTCATACGTCCTGCTGACCCGCCACGCAGCTATGCCTATTGCAGCGACACGTGCTACCTGCCAGGTCTTGCTGACAGGCTGAAGGACGTGACGTGCCTCTATCATGAGTCGACCTATGCCGATGAGGACGAAGACAAGGCGCAGAAGTATTTTCATTCCACGGCTCGACAGGCAGCTATGGTGGCACGGGATGCCGGCGTAGGACGCCTGTTGCTCGGTCACTACAGTTCGAAGTATAACACGGAAGACGTGCTCCTGCAGCAGGCTAAAGAAGTGTTTGCCGAATCTTCGCTAACAAGTGAGGGCATGGTGGTGACGCTGTAGGGAGTGATCAGCATGGAATAAACAAAAGTAAGGAATAAAAAACGGAAAAGATTGTAATGGAAGATAACGTAAAAGAGAAAAATCAGCGTCTTCGTGTTACGCTCCTTGGTACGGGTACGTCGGGCGGCGTGCCTTCGTTGGGATGCCAGTGCGAGGTGTGTCGCAGCCAAGATCCGCGTGACAAGCGCTTGCGCTGTGTGGCTATGGTGGAGTCGGAGAGTGGCACGCGTGTTCTCATTGATTGTGGTCCGGACATCCGCCAGCAGCTTATGCCGCTGCCTTTCAAGCCCTTCGATGCCATTCTCCTAACGCACATCCATTATGATCATGTGGGTGGCATCGATGATCTGCGCCCCTTCTCCATCTTCGGTCCGATACGTCTGTATGGCGACGCCAAGACTTGCAGTCACGTGCGCAACATCATGCCTTACTGTTTCGGCGACCATCTCTATCCCGGTGTGCCAAAGCTGGAGCTTCACACCCTAACGCCTCATGCACCGTTATGCGTGGGCGACTTGCAGATAATGCCCATTGAGGTGATGCACGGCAAGATGCCGATACTCGGTTTCCGCATCGGAAGTTTCGCCTATATCACGGATATGAAGACCATCGGCGACGGCGAATTGCCATATCTGGAAGGAGTGGAGACGCTCGTTGTGAATGCCTTGCGCTTCGAGAAAGAACATCATTCTCATCAACTCGTCGACGATGCCGTCCGTTTTGCGCGTCGCATAGGAGCCAAGCGCACCTATATAACGCACGTCTGTCATCACATCGGGCTTTACGAAGAGGCGTCAAAGCGAATGCCCGAAGGCGTAAGCTTGGCTTATGACGGAGAGGTGATAGAATGTTAATCTCATAGATATATCGGGTGAGCCTGTAAGATGCTTACAATGATAGGCATCTTTGATAGTACAACCTTATAAAAACAACAACTTCCTGTTAGGCATAAGGCTTCTAACAGGAAGTTTGCGTTTTTATTCTTTTTGTGAGTTGAGTATATATAGAATGTATATATAATTCCTTTTTATGTGTATGTTGGGGTGGGGAGTGGTTATTTGCGCTTCTTTTTCTTTCCGAAGTTTCCGAAGAGGAAAGCACCTTCCTGATATCTGCGGTATAGTTTCCAGCCCAACAAAGCGCCGTCGAAGACACCGGTGCCAAGGCTTACCATTCGTGCCAGTTTCTGAGCACGGTTGCGCGGCTCCTCCTCTTCCTTGTGGAACAGGTCGTTCCACTTAGACGCTATCGTCTCTTCGTCTTTGTCAATCTTTTCGCGAAGCTGCTGTTTGTATGCCACGATATCGGAAAGAGAGCGGAACTCTCTCTTCGTCTTAGGGCTGGTGTCTGTATTCTGCATCTCTTATAAATTTGACTTGGAAGGATGAATGATTGTTCTTGAATGTGTTGTTACTCCTGCATAAGCAGGCTTGCCAGGAATCTGACAAGTGGTCTCTCTATCCATCTCTTTCTGAACACCACGAACAGCAAGAGCACTAAGAAATAGGCGCCAGCCACACATACGAAAGCGGCTGCCATACCCATTATGGGCTGCAGCGCGTAAACAGTGGCAAACGACAAATAGATGAGCGCAAGAAACAATAGGATAAGTAACAGCCCCACCATGATGAAGGCTGTCAGCAAGCGCACTATCTTATCAATTACATCGAGCTTCATATACTTAGTACGAAGCCCGATGTAATGCCTTATGGCCTCAATAAGCTGCGCTATGGTCTCTATGTTTTTGTCTGTCGAGAACATTTAGCCAGTGAATGAGGAATAATGATTTATGCGTTGTCGCCGTCAGTTGCGTCCTGGATGTCGTCCACGAGATCTTCCATCTCCTTACGGCTGACCTTGATGTTGTGCTTCTTGCAGAAGTCGTCAACAGCGTCACCAATCTTAGTGCGTGTCTCGCTACCCTTTTCGGGCGCCAAAAGAATACCTAATGCTGTACCGGCGATAGCACCGCCGAGGAATGCTCCAATGTAACCTAATGCTTTCATGTTGTTAATGTTTTAAAGTTATAGTAATATCTTATCTTTCTGAAAGCAAATATAGCAATTATATTTCAATTAGCAAAGGTTCGTGCCTTTATTTTTTGTTAATTTGTATTTTATTTAATCTTTCGTTTTGTCAAAAACCTATAATTGTTGATTTAACAAACTTTATGTGGCGTTAGAGGTGATAATTATGATATATTTTGTAATTTCGCAACGTATTATAAATACATGTCAAGAACTAAATAAATATAAACCCAACAATAATCAAAACAGGAATATGAAGAAAAGTATGGTATTGTGCGCAGGCATCTGCGCAGTGTTGGCTTTTGCAAGTTGCTCAGGCTCTAAGGAAAGCGCATATAAGAAGGCATATCTCAAGGCTCAGGCAAAGCAGGAGCAGCCTGCTGAGCAGCCGGTACAGGAGGAGGCTCCCGTTGTGGCTCCGCTCGTGGAGAAACCTGCCAACGAGACAACTGTTATCGACAATACGGACAATGTGACTGTACGCACAGAGGACTTCCAGCTGATCAGCGGTCCCGGTCTCAGCAACTTCAGCGTTGTGGTAGGATCGTTCGGCGTTAAGGCTAACGCAGAGGGACTCCAGAGCCGTCTGAACGGACAGGGCTTGCAGGGTCAGATCGTATACAACTCAGAGCGCAATCTCTATCGCGTAGTGGCTACAACTTTCGCTACAAAGAGCGAGGCTGCTCAGTCACGCGACCAGTTGCGCGGACAGTTCCCCGACGCATGGCTTCTCTATAAGAAGTAAGACGTAAACACCTATATACATTATAATATAGTGGCACGCATACTTTCTATCGACTATGGAAAGAAGCGCACAGGTATAGCAGTCACCGATCCGCTCCAGATTGTTCCGGGCGGATTGGCGACCGTTTCTACGTGTGAGCTTATGAAGTTTCTTTGCGACTATGTGGAGCGCGAGGACGTGGAACGCATCGTCATCGGCGAACCGCGACAGCTCAATGGCGAGCCAAGCGAAAACCTGGCACGCGTAAAGCAGTTCGTGGCTCAATGGCGCAAGCAGAAACCGCAGATACCCATAGAGTTCTTCGACGAGCGCTTCACGTCGGTATTGGCGCATAAGGCCATCATCGACAGCGGCATAGGACGTAAGGCACGTCAGAACAAAGCTTTGGTGGACGAGATAAGTGCCACCATTATTCTTCAAGACTACCTTCGTACGAAGGGACTGTGAGGCAAGACACAGCCATGGTATTGAATAACAGCCATGGAATAATTGCCCACTGCATTTTTTAGAACGAAACATGATTTTACCGATTTATACTTACGGCAACCCCGTACTGCGTAAGGAAGCACAGGACATTGACGCCAGCTACCCGGAACTGCAGACGCTTATTGCCAACATGTACGAGACACTTAAGGAGAGCGACGGCATCGGACTTGCCGCACCGCAGATTGGTCTCGACATCCGCCTTGTGATTATCGACCTCGACGTACTCAGCGAGGATTTGCCCGAATACAAGGACTATCGTCACGCATTCATTAATCCTTACATCCTCGAGTATGATGAAGACTCGAAGAAGGAAACGATGGAAGAGGGCTGTCTCTCACTGCCCGGCATCCACGAGAGCGTGACCAGACCGACACGAATCCACGTGAAGTATCTTGACGAGAACTTCCAGGAGCACGACGAGTGGGTGGAGGGTTACCTCGCACGCGTCATGCAGCACGAGTTTGACCATCTTGGGGGAAAGATGTTCATTGACCGCATCTCACCGATGCGCCGCCAGCTTATCCGCGGAAAGCTGAAGAACCTGCTGCTCGGAAAGTTCCGCTGCGCATACCGCACCCGCCTTCCCAGAAAGTAAGAATCCCCTGAATTACACGTAAAAGATTATTCATGAAGCATCTCATAGTCCTTATAATGATAGCCCTGTTTGTGCCCCACAAGGCTGCGGCACAATTCAATACCGACCGGCTAATGGTGTCCGGAAGGAGCGCTCTCTATTATGAGGACTATGTGCTTTCCATACAGTATTTCAACCAAGTGCTCACGGCGAAGCCATACCTTTATGAGCCTTGGTTTTTTCGTGGCCTTGCCAAGTATTATCTCGACGACTATTCAGGAGCCGAGAGTGACATCTCACACGCCATCAGTCTGAATCCGTATATCGCCAACATGTATGAGTTGCGCGGTCTGTGCCGTATTCGCCAGAACAGCTATGCTGACGCAATCGGCGACTATGACCATTCACTGCGTCTTAATCCGCAGAACCAGGCGGCATGGTATAACCGTGCGCTCTGCCGTGTGGAGCAGAAAGACTATGCACAGGCACAGCTCGACCTTGACACTATAGTGGTGAAATGGAAGCAGTTTGCGAGTGCTTATTCGCTGAAGGCACAGATTTATCTGGCTGAGAAGGATACCACAAGTGCCGACAAATGGCTCGACCGCAGTCTCGAAATCGACCCCTATGACGCGGAGGCATGGACACAGCGTGCCATGATAAGCCTCTCGCGAAGCAACTGGAAGGACGCCGACACTTTCCTCAGCAAGGCCATACACCTCAAGCCGAAGAACGTGGCGGCGTACGTCAACCGTGCACTTGCACGTTATAATCTCAACAATCTTCGAGGTACTATGTCTGATTATGATACAGCCATCGACCTCGACCCACAGAATTTTCTCGCACATTACAACCGTGGCCTTCTGCGTATGCAGCTTGGCGACGACAATCGTGCCATCACCGATTTCGACTTCGTCATACGCATGGAGCCGGACAACGTGCTTGCCATATTCAATCGTGCCATTCTTCTCGACAAGACAGGAAATCTCAGAGCTGCCATACGCGACTATACACGTATGATAGGGCAGTTTCCGAACTTCTGGACAGGTCTGTCGCGCCGTGCCAACTGCTATCGTAGACTTGGCATGACAGCTAAGGCGGAACTTGACGAATTCCGCATCCTGAAGGCTCAGATGAACAAGCACATCGGAGTGCAACCGCGTTGGAGCAATGCCAAGAAGCGCCAGATGCGCCGCAGAAGCGAAATCGATCCCGATAAATACAACCAGATGGTGGTGGCGGACAGCAATACGCCGGAGCGCGAGTATAAGAGCGACTACCGTGGACGTGTGCAGGACCGTGCCGCCAATCTTACAGCCCTTCCTATGTTTGCGCTCTCGAGCATGGCGCAGCGTGGAGATGTGCGAAATTACAATGCTTTCTCACAGGAAGTGGAGGCTTTCAACAGAAACGGCAAAGGTCATGGCGTGACTATTTTTGTAAACTGCGCTCCGCATCAGCTCTCGGCTGACGCCACCCGCAAGACGTTTGCCTCGATAGATTCGCTGACCACTGCCATTAACAACGGACGCGCTGGCAGCGAGGCTACGGCTCTGCTTACGCGTGCTGTGTTGGAAAGTGTGGCGCAGAACTATGATGACGCCATTGCTGACCTTACGGCATGTCTCTCCGTTGATTCCGCTTCCGTGCTTGCCCTTTGGCAGCGTGCTTACTGTAAGATGATGAAGGGCGTGTTCGATGCCTCGGCTTCGCTTCAGTCGTCTTCGCCGAAGAACAGCTTGACGGTTGGCGCAGGTGGCGCACATCTTACATTTATGTCCGTGGTGGCAGACCTTACGGATGCCATCAAGCTCGACCGCGACAACCAGTACCTCTATTATAACCGTGGCTGCGCATACCTTTACAATAAGGATTATACGCTTGCCATCGACGACTTCACACGAGCCATCGCCATAGATCAGCGCCTTGCAGAGGCTTTCTATAATCGCGGCTTGGCACGTATCTCTGCCGGCAACAGACAGGAAGGCATCGCCGACCTTAGCAAGGCAGGCGAGCTGGGACTCTATGGCGCCTACAGCGTTATAAAGAAAGTATCGGCTGACGGAGGCAAGACAAAATAAACAAGACTATTAACATACATCGAAATAATAATACTTTAAACAGGCATTTTTATGAAGAGATTTTTTTACACTCCAACAGCCATTGAATGGTTGAAAGCTGCCGCATTCACAGCGGTAGTGCTTACTCCTGCCCTCGTTCAGGCGCAGGACGACCCTTCTGCACCTTCCAATCTCAAGGCAGTAGCTGATTATAATAAGGTGACGCTGACATGGCAGCGTGACGTTGTTTCGGACACGCTCTATAAGCAGGGATTTGAGGAGGCTGGCTTCCCGCAGGATGGATGGTCACAGACCCGTACTAACACGTATGACAACCTCTTCTCATGGTTCTCTTTCCCGACGGAAGAGATTAAGGAGAATGTTGAGGGATGGGAGTCGTGGATTCATTCCGGCGAACGCAGTGCAGCTTTGTTCTTTGATGATGCAGCGCCTCATACAGACGGTTCGTCGGCTGTGCAGAACGAATGGCTCGTAATGCCTGTCAAGGCAGGTGCCCGTTATGTTCAGTTCTATACTTACATAGACCCAAAGGTACTGACATGGGGTGAGGACGAAGGCTTCCCTGACCATTACTACGTGAAGGTCAGCCATGACGGAGGCAAGACATGGGAGGTTATTTGGGACGCCCGCTACGACAGCAACGGTTCGGACGGATGGCAGCTCGTGTCGCTTTATCTTGGCGACAACGCTGACGGTGAAGCAATTGTGGCTTTCCAGGCGCTCAGCGATACGGAGAATACAGAGTCAGGACTCTATCTCTCATGGGTAATTGATGATGTACGTCTGCTTGACGCGGGCACTACGCCTGCTGCCGATCCTGCGCACAGTCCGTCTGTACGTCCGCTTGGCAACAGACCAACATACCGCAATTTCGTTCCTACAGGAAAGAAGGTGGCACGTCCTTACAAGCCAAGAAAGGCACCGGCACCAGCTGATTGCTACAATGTATATCTCGACAACAAGCGTATTGCCAAGAACCTTCACTCACTCACCTTCACCGATACGTCTGACAAGACAGCCGGCGTTCATCAGTATGCCGTACAGGCTGTGTCGTTGTCAGAGGATCTTACATCGCCGCTTGCAAAGATAGACGTAGAGATTAAGAAGGCTACACTAAATCCTCCCTCTAATGTCCGCGTGACATACAAGCAGGACGAAGAGACCGGCAAGTATGACGTAGCGCTCACATGGGATGCTCCCGAAGGCGAGCGCAAGCCAATCTATTATAATGCTTATGCCAATGGAGCGTTGTTCGGAGGATGGCTGGAGGATACCAGCGTAGGCCAGACTGGTCTGTCAAAGGGTATTTATACGTACACGGTGACCGCCGTATATGAGAATCCGGATGGAGAGTCTGAGCCGGTTGGCGACATCGTTGCACTCGGAACCCGCCCGACACCATATCATCTCACAGCCGATCGCTCAGAGGACGGAACGCTTAATCTTGCTTGGACAGCACCGAAACCTTCTGAGAATGCTGTGGAGAAATATGTAGTATTCAGAGGAAACGACAAGATTGGCGAGACTACAGCAACCACTCTCTCTGAGGCAAACGCACCGGAGGGATGTTACGACTACAGCGTGAAGGCTCTTTATGCAGACGGATTCCTTTCCGTGCCGGCTACAATACAGGTGAAATATGGCGAAAAGCCTAATTACAAACTGCCGTTCGAGGAGAATTTTGACGGCGATATGAAGCCTGCCAACTGGACTGTTGAAAAGGTGGACGGAAGAATGAAGGACAACTATCTCTGGCGCTTCGATAACTGGTATGAGTTGCCGGTAAGTGGTGGCGGATTCAGCGGATGCTTTGCTTCCGTCAATGCTTCAGCCACAGGATTCCTTAATGTATTTACCACACTTGATACGCCGCCTCTCCTCCGCAACTCGGCAGACGGTCCTTACGTCACTCTCGAGTTCGATATGGACTATGCTATGAGCGGAAAGAAATCAGAGGCTGGTGTCTACTATTCGTACAATGCAGAGGATTGGGGTGAGATTGATGGCAACCTTCAGGGCTATATCCCTGCCGATCTTGCTGAGGGTGAGGCTTGCAGACCGCAGCACAAGGCTTATGACGTGACGAAGTGCTTCGTTGATGACGTTACGCCGGTGTATTTTGCATGGAAGTATAACGCTAAGCAGGCATACCATCTCGCCATCGATAACGTCCGCATCTACAACTCTACGACCGTCGGCATTAATGGCATAACAGACAACAATGCTTCCACAAATGCCTCAGGTGCAGTATACAACCTTAACGGACAGCGTGTCGTGAACGCAAAGAAGGGCATGGCAAAGGGCGTATACGTACAGAACGGTAAGAAGTTTGTAGTAAAATAAACAGACTTTATTTTATATTTGAATATGATTAGAAAGACCATATCGAGAGCTCTCCTTCTTGTGGCGCTGTTTATGATCAGCATAGCCGTAAAGGCTGCGTCTGACAGTTATGTGCCGAAGAAGAGAGAGTTTCGCGGGGCTTGGATACAATGCGTAAACGGACAGTTCATCGGAATGTCCACACAGAAGATGCAGCAGACGCTTACCTATCAGCTCGACGAGCTGCAGAAGGACGGCGTCAACGCTATCTTCTTTCAGGTCAGGGCAGAGTGTGATGCGCTGTATAAGAGCGACATCGAACCGTGGAGCCGCTTCCTTACAGGACAACAGGGAAAGGCTCCGTCGCCTTACTGGGATCCGCTGCAATGGATGATTGAGCAATGTCACAAGCGCGGAATGGAGCTGCACGCATGGATTAATCCGTATCGTGCCAAGACAAAGACCACGTCAGCTTTAGACCCCAAGCATGTGGCGATGAAGCATCCGGGATGGGTGTTCCCTTATGACGGACTCTTCATCCTCAATCCCGGACTGCCCGAGAACCGCGACTACATCTGCCGCGTAGTTGGCGATATCGTGGAGCGTTACGACGTGGACGGCATACACATGGACGACTATTTCTATCCTTATCCCGTCAAAGGACTTAACATTCCCGATGACAAGGAGTATGCTCTCTACAACAACGGCATACGCGACCGTGGCGACTGGCGACGCGACAACGTCAACGTCTTCATAAAGCAGGTGTCAGAGCACATACATGCACTGAAGCCTTGGGTGAAGTTCGGCGTATCGCCGTTCGGCATTTATCGCAACAAGCGTCCTGGTGTGGAGATAGGCAGCAACACCAATGGCACACAGAACTATGACGACCTCTACGCAGACGTACTTCTTTGGGTGAACAACGGATGGGTGGACTATAATGTGCCGCAGATATATTGGCAGATAGGTCATAAGGCAGCCGACTATAAGACGCTCATCGAATGGTGGAACCGTTATGCTTCTGCACGCCCGCTGTTTATAGGCGAAGATGTGGAGCGCACGGCTAAGTTTGCTGACGTGGACAATCCGAAAATCAATCAGATGCCGGCGAAGTTCGCTTTGCATTCCAGTCTTCCAAATGTTGACGGCACCGTTCTTTGGTATGCTAAGGCAGCTGTTGACAACGTAGGCAATTATGGAACTATGCTGCGCCAGAAATACTGGCGTTACCCTGCTCTCCAGCCACGCATGCCGTTCATTGACGGTGGCGCACCGAAGAAGCCCAAGAAGCTCAAGCCGATATGGACCGAAGACGGACTCATCCTCTTCTGGACAAAGCCGAAGGGAAAGAAATGGAATGATGAGGTAAAGAAGTATGTGGTTTATCGTTTCTCGCCGGGCGAGAAGGTCAACATAGAGAATCCCGCAAGAATAGTGGCGATAACCTCAGACGAATTCATCAAGCTGCCTTTCGTAGACGGCAGTACACGCTACACTTACGTGGTGACCGCTCTCGACCGTCTCAGCAACGAGAGCAAGGGAGTGAAGAAGAAGATAAAGCTGTAAGCGAACGGCAGAATAATTATAACGCCCTGCAAAGGTAAAGGTATCATAACGAGATGCTTTTGTCGTTGCAGGGCGTTTTGTTTTGCCACCTTAATGTATCATGCTAAAGTCGGTTTATCGTTTTGCCTTCAAATAGGGTATGGCCATCAGTATGGCGTATAGTATTATTGCTGCCAAGCCAAAAGCAATTTTAGTGTTGACAGTATTATTGGCGAATGTGGCACCGTAAAGGCATGCGGACATTGCTAAAAATACAGATAAGACCATTGATAATAATCTGATTTTTCTCATAGCTACTATTCTTCTTATAGGTGTATGATGCTAAAAGTCAGGTTCGTCCTGGCCGATTCCCAGGTCCTCGTCATCAAATCCGCAATCTTCTTCTTCATCCCAGTTATGTTTGCTACGATGTCCATAGTTATACTTACTCATAATTTCAATTATTTAAAAGGGTTAATATTTCTGCAAAATGCTGTTTTACTATGACCAGTATAGTATTTATCGCCAACCTGATAAGAGTTGCAAACTTCTCCATATCGAAAGAATTGCTTTACACTTTGCCAGTTTGCTTTCCATGCTTTGTCAAAAGCCTTCTTCTTACAACCGTCTGCACGGTGGCATGAACGGAAGCATGGATTGGTAACAACGTCAGGCTTATGCCCAAATACGAATACTGTTGTGCCTATTGCAATGACAGCTGCTGTGCCTCCTACAACGTATAATACTTTCTTTGTTTTTGTCATTTTCTCATATTCAAACCAGGGATGTTTACTGGTCTTGAATGCAAAGTTAGTGGTAAGGTGCGAAAAATATGTGTGGAAAAATAACAAAAAAAGCCAGAAACTTACTATGTGTGATATTAGTAAGTTTCTGGTAGTAAGTAGTAAGTTTGTGATAGTAAGTAGTGAGTTTGTGGCTTACTTTCCGCTGTGTTCTTTTGCGATGTTGTTTAGTTTTTGCCACATTTCTTTTGTAAAGAACAGTATTGCTGTTTTGTTTTTAATAATATCTGCATCTCTCTTGTATCTCTTTCCCACAAAATCCTCCATATTTTTTTCTAGGGCGTTAAAATTCATAGACAGCACAGCGTCGGCGCTGATTAAGCGTTTTTTACTATAATTAGTCATTGCACTTTCGAAGTTTCTTTCTGTAATACCTGTAATACCTAAAGAGGTTAGTGCGTTGATATAGGCATTTTTTTGCCATTCCTCAGTAAGACATGCGCTGTGTAAAGCGAAATATCCTGCAAACACACAGGCTTTAAACGCCAGATTTTCTTCAATCTTAATCTCAATCTTTTCCTCTTCTTTCATCTCTGTATGTGTTTTTTGCACGCATTCTTTTATTAATTCAGGTATGGTCTTGAAGTAATCAATAATCTTGCCTCGCATTTCTTCTTTACATGGCATAGATTGCCACGCTTTTTCGTTGTCAGTCTGTATTGGGGGGTCGCAAATAGCAGTAGCTGGGGTTGTTTCTTTTTGAGGTGCTGGCAATGTACGGTGTGTCTGAGCGGCATGTTCGATAAACTCAAAAAATTGTTGATATGTTATCTCGTTAGAGCAAAAGCAGAAATCCTTTTCAAGCCAAATACCTTGTGTAAATACAGAGAAGAAATCCTTAATGATAGGACACGATTCCATTTTCTGACGAGTGAGATTCCTTATAGTGATTAATTCTATAGGTAGAAGTTCATTGTTTTTAGCTAATTGATCTAATACATTTATGGTATTGAGAAGATTAATCAAACATTCAGTACTCATCGCCTCGAATATTTTACCTTCTCTATAATATGCTTTAATGTCGTTGAATATATTAGAGTTCTGATTCATTGCATCCTCTATTTCCTTCTCTGGAGTTGCTGTTTCGTTAATATAAGCCTGTATGTTCACCAATGTTTTGTCGTAAGCGCTATTTATTAATTCACAATATTCTTCGTAATTCAGAGTCTCACCGTAGTAGCATTCTGATGCTTCGATTATTTCATTTTTCGTTTCTTTAAAGGTCTTTCCCAAATGCACAATGTGGGCACAGGTTTTTGAGGCGAAGGAATAATCTATATCATATTCGTGTATTGTGCTTTTAAACAGATTGTAATCGTTATTCTTAATGGTTTCTTTCAATTCGCTTTTTGCATAATCACTACAGTTTAGATGCTCAATAATAAAATCTGCAACATTGGGAGATATAGCAGAGGTCATTATTTCGTACAGCTCTGTTGTGGTCAAGTGACAGTTTGGCAAGGTGTCCGGATCCTGAGATAGTATAAGTTGCTCTTGACGTCTAAGTTCGTCAATTCTACATAATATATTAAATAAAGGATTCAGAAATTCAATATTTAAATCAAGCAAAGGTAACAGTTTAGTTGCTTCTTTTTCATCTGAGGACATGATGTCTTGTCTAAACTGTCGAAGAAATTTCTCTTGTTTGTTATTGTTCTGATTAGAAAATACAGCTCCTTTTATTCTTCGGATATAAAATGGTAGGTTCAGTTTATTGTTCATATTCCGTAATAATATAAAAGCGACGCTTTAAGATAGTTAAAGCGCCGCTATATGAGAATGATTTCAATGCTTTATTCCTCCTTCATCAGCGAATCGAAGAAGGAGTCGAGGTCGGTGTCGAGACCTTCCATGAGGTCCTTGCCTATTATGATGGTGTCGTCGTCAGCGAGATACAGTTCGGCGATGCCTTCCTTCTCGTCGTTCTCAAGTACGAAGCTGTAAGGCTTGAGTATTCCGAGATTATCGAGAGTTTTCGACATTGCTGCGAATGTAGTGGTGAGGATGTCATGCACGCTTTCGTAGAAGTCCTCGTCGTTGTTTTCAATCCACTGTTCAACGACACAGCGTGTTATCTCCTTGTCGTCATCGTCGAACGCTACCATTTCGCCGCTTTCCTGCGAGACGCGCACGTGTATGTCAGTAACAAGTGACGTTTCTTCGTTAAGCGGAAATTTTTGGGCTATTTTCTTCAGAAAACGCTCAATCTGCTGTGTTGTCTGTTCAGAGGCTTTCATCATTTATGTTTTTTGATTGGTTTTTAGAATATTACTTTCAATTGCAAACTTACATAAAATCTTCCGATTAATAGCCTGTTTTCCTGAAAAAGTTGATATTTACCTATAGCGTATCATGTAAAAAAACACTCATTTGCTTGTCATAACCGATTTATAGTATTACTTTTGTATCATAAAATAGCGCATTGGCGTTAATAATATAGTCATTTTACAATATTATAAACATTAATATAATAAAACTTGAGAAAATGAAACAGACAATCTTGGTTACGGGTGGTACCGGATTTATCGGTTCACACACCACTGTAGAGCTTATCGAAGCTGGTTACAAGGTAGTGATTGTTGACGACCTCTCCAATTCGAAGATTGAGGTTCTTGACGGTATTGAGAAGATAACAGGCGTGCGTCCTGCTTTCGAGAAGGTGGACCTCCGTGACAAGGAAGCTACTGAGAACGTGTTCAAGAAGTATCCTGAAATCGAGGGTATCATCCATTTCGCTGCATCCAAGGCTGTCGGCGAGAGTGTGCAGAAGCCGCTGCTCTACTATCGCAACAACATCGTTTCACTCGTAAATCTTCTGGAGCTTATGCCGCAGTACGGCGTAAAGGGCATCATCTTCTCTTCAAGCTGCACCGTATACGGTCAGCCGAAGCCTGAGAACCTCCCCGTTACAGAGGACTGTCCTCATCAGAAAGCCACATCTCCTTACGGCAACACTAAGGAGATAAACGAGCAGATCATTGCTGACTACATCCACAGCGGTGCTGCCATCAAGAGCGTCATCCTGCGCTATTTCAATCCGATCGGTGCTCATCCCTCTGCCGAAATCGGCGAGCTGCCTAATGGAGTGCCCAACAACCTTATTCCCTACGTCACTCAGACTGCTATGGGCATCCGCAAGGAGCTGACCATCTTCGGCAATGACTATAACACACCTGACGGTACATGTATCCGCGACTACATCTATGTAGTTGACCTCGCAAAGGCTCACGTGGCTGCTATGCGTCGCGTGCTTGACGAGGATACAGACGCAGTAGAGTACTTCAACATCGGTACCGGCAACGGTAACTCTACGCTTGAGATTGTAGAGACCTTCGAGAAGGCCACTGGCGTTAAGCTCAACTGGAAGTACGGTCCGCGTCGTGAGGGCGATATCGAGAAGATTTGGGGCAATGTAGACAAGGCTAACAAGGTGCTCGGCTGGAAAGCTGAGGCTAAGCTTGAGGATGTGCTCCGCTCTGCATGGAAGTGGCAGGAGAAGCTTCGCAAGGACGGAGTGATGTAATTCTGATACTTAAAAGACGTCCGAGACGTCAATGAGATAAAACTAAAAAAGGGAAGTCTGAGCCTTGCGGTTCGGACTTCCCTTTTTTAATATATTATTTGTTTGGAAGCTTCTCTGTTATTACAGGTTCTTCATGATGTCAAGCAGATGATCCCAAACCATCTGTACGGTCGGGATGTGCAGACGCTCGTCCGGTGTGTGAACGTCACGCAGAGTAGGACCGAACGAAACCATGTCGAGGTTCGGATAGCGCTCTGAGAACAGACCGCACTCCAGACCGGCGTGGATGCCCTTAACGATAGGTTCCTTGCCGAAGAGCTTTTTGTAAGACTCAACAGCCACCTTTGTGAGCTTGCTGTCCGGGTTCATCTTCCATGCGGGATAGCCGTCGCTCATCTTAACCTCAGCACCAGCCAGCTCAAACACAGCCTTGATGGTGTTGGTCTCGTTCTCGAGGTTGCTCATTACGTTAGAGCGCTGTGATGCCACGATATTGATTTCGTTCTCAGAAGTGATTACGCTTGCCACGTTGTTGGATGTCTCCACCATCCATGCGAGAGCCTCGTCCTGGCACATTGCGAATACGCCGTTGTCGATGGCCTGCATACAGCGGATAAAGCGTGTTGAGCATTCTTTGGCGATAACAGTCTCAGCGTCTGTGCTCTCAAGACCGAACTTCATTGCTGTGTCAGTTACGTGGAACTCCTCTTCTACGTTAGCTGTAAATATATTCCAGTCTACGCGTACTGTCTCCTTCTCGTTTGCAGGAACTGCGAATACGATGATGCCGTCACGAGGAATGGCGTTGTGGAGTTTGCCAGAGTTGAACTGAGCCAGACGGAGGTCCATCTTATCCTGCTCCATGTAGAGGAAGCGAGAGAGAATCTTGATGGCATTGGCACGCTTCTTATTGATGTCGTCGCCAGAGTGACCGCCCTTCAGACCCTTGATGGAAGCCTTGAGGAAGAAGTAGCCGGCAGGAGCCTCTTCGCGCTCGAAGGTGAACTTGGCGCTTGTGGTCTTGCCACCGGCGCAAGAGATGAAGATCTGACCCTCGTCCTCAGAATCGAGGTTGATGAGCATGTCGCCCTTCATAAATCCTGCCTTCATGCCCATAGCACCAGTAAGGCTGGTCTCCTCGTCGCGTGTGAACACACACTCCAGCGGACCGTGCTCGATGTCGTCGCTGTCGAGGATGGCAAGCTCGATGGCACAACCGATGCCGTCATCAGCACCGAGAGTGGTGCCCTTAGCTTTGAGCCACTCACCGTCTACGTAAGTCTGGATAGAGTCCTTGAAGAAGTCGATGTCTACGTCTACGAGCTTGTCGCACACCATGTCCATGTGGCTCTGGAGAATAAGCGTAGGCGCATTCTCGTGACCCTTAGTGGCGGGCTTGCGGATGATGACGTTACCGGTTTCGTCGGTTACGGTCTCAAATCCGTGTTTCTTACCAAAGTCCTGTAAGTACTCAATCATGCGCTCCTCGTGCTTTGACGGGCGCGGAATTTTGTTGATTTCAGCAAACTGCTCGAACACGCGAGCAGGTTTCAATTCGCAATTACTCATTTTTTCTTTAAATTTCTTTATGTTATAAGTACAATAATCTGAATTTTCGATAATTTATTTTGTCATGCGGCTGATTTGCATTACCTTTGCATTAGCTTCATGAGAGCGGGTCTGATGCCGTTCCTTGTATAGAGGGAGGCATTTCCGTCTTTATCTTGCATTGATAATGCAAAGATAATGGAAAAGTGGAGACAAAACAAAATTAGTTGACTTATTTTAATTATTAAGTCATATTAGAAAGTTAAAAACGTTTAAGCGATGATAAAACTTCTTCTCTTGACATTATTAATAGTGGCAGTATCTGTCGCTCTGTTGTCCATGAAGGTGATAATCCGAAAGAACGGAAAGTTCTCTTCACAGCATGTCCATGACAATCCGGGACTGCGCAAGCAGGGCATCCACTGTGTGATGGAACAGGATCGTGAGGCACGCGAGAAGAACCGTGCATATTAGAAAAACAAGAAAACAATTATAAAAAAATGAACAAGAAAATCAGTTTCGGTACAATGGCGATTGCTGCTCTTGCAGCTTTCTCAATGTCGTCATGCGACAAGTCGAAGGCTCAGGTGGACGAGAAGCCCGCAGCTACACAGCCCGCAGCCACACAGACAAAGATAGCATACGTAGAGGTGGACAGCATCATGTCTCAGTATAAGTTCTGCAAGGACTATTCGTTGATTCTTCAGAAGAAGGGACAGAACATCCAGAACACTCTCGCACAGAAGCAGCAGCAGCTCGAGGCAGCAGCAGCTAACTTCCAGCAGAAAGTACAGCAGAACGCTTACACACGTGAGCAGGCACAGGCCATCCAGTCTCAGCTTCAGAGACAGAACGCTGACCTCCAGTCGCTCAACCAGCGTCTGAGCGGTGAGTTCCAGCAGGAGACAGAGAGCTATAACAAAGCTCTTCGCGACTCTATCCAGCACTTCCTCGCCGTATACAACAAGGACAAGAAGTACACTCTCATCCTCTCTAAGGCAGGTGACAACATCCTCTATGCTGACAAGGCTCACGACATCACCAACGAGGTTGTCGCTGGTCTGAACAAGGCTTACAAGCCCGCTGCCACAACAGAGAAGGCTAAGGACGCTAAGAAGAAGTAAGAGAAAGGTGGTTCCTTAATATATAAGTATATAAGGGACAAATGAATAATTATGTTGAAGGCGTGTCGGAACGTATAGACTTATGTTTATATGTTCTGCCACGCCTTCTTTTTTTAAGTAAGCCTGTCATTTCTTTTGCCCATACCATTTATTTTTGTAATTTTACAGCCTAAACAAATGGTTATGACAAAGAAGGAATTATACGCTCGTGTGCTTTCGTACTTTCGCGAACTGCATCCCGAAGTGACCACTGAACTTGAGTTCGGCTCCGTGTTTCAGCTGCTTGTCGCTGTTGTGCTTAGCGCCCAATGCACGGACAAGCGCGTCAATATGGTTACGCCCGAACTGTTCGCTCATTATCCTGACGCACGCTCAATGGCTGAGGCTGATGAGGCTGAGATTTACGAATACGTAAAGAGCGTCAGTTATCCAAATGCCAAGGCACGCCACCTTGTCGAATTGTCGCAGATGATTGTGGCAGATTATGGTGGAGAGGTGCCGGAAGATTTCGATAGTCTACTGCGTCTGCCTGGCGTAGGACGCAAGACAGCTAATGTGATGCAGGCTGTGGCGTTCGGACAGGCAGCTATGCCCGTCGACACTCATGTCTTCCGTGTAAGTCATCGTCTCGGACTCGTCCCCGCTTCTGCTGACACGCCTCTCAAGGTGGAGACCCAGCTAAAGAAGCATATTCCGGCTGACTGTCTGTCACGTGCCCATCATTGGTTGCTCCTGCATGGTCGTTATGTCTGCACAAGCCGAAAGCCTCATTGCAAGGACTGTCCCTTCGACAGTTTCTGCCCTAAGCGACTTGAGGGATCGAAACTATAAGAATACCATAATAAAGATAACAGCTAATGATAACTAACGGACGTGTACAGCTTTGGCCCTTCCTGCGTGTGGCTTTGTTCCTTGTCGTGGGAGTGCTTATTGGCGACGCCTTGGACTGTCGCGTTCCTTCTTGTGTGTGGATGTGGGCGTACGTGGCTTTGCTTTCCGCGTTTGTAGCATCCTATTTCTTTTTGCACAAGCATCCCATTTTTCAGACTGTTGTGCTTTTTATTATGGTGGTGGCAGGAGGTTTGTGGCGCACCACTTGTTTTCTTGAGGATTATAATGTCTCTTTCTCCGATGCTCCAGAAACATTTGAGGCTGTAGTGGAAACCCAACCGGTGGAGAAAGAACGTTCTGTAAAGTGTCAGCTTGCGGTGACGAAAGGAAGGCTTGCCGGTCACAGCATCATTGCCTTCTTTCCTAAAAAAGACTATCAGTATGAAGACGATGGCACGGGCGTGAATGCACGTCAGCTTGTCATCGGCGATGGTCTTGTGGTATGTTCGCGCCTGGAAAAGGCGGAGTGGGTGAGGAGAACGGCTGATAAAGGACGTGACAGCCACTTCGATTACGGGCGTTGGCTGAAGGTGCATGACGTGATAGCCCGCACGTATGTCCCCTATGGCAGTTGCGCCCGCAAGGTGCTCAGCCTTAACAGTCTGTCAATGCCGAAACGCCTGTCCATCGTGCTCGACCGGGTTCGGCGTAAAGCCATGACCAACCTTGCCGTCTATGGGGTGAGCGATGACGCTTACGGCATAGTGGGAGCCATGACATTGGGCGACAAGACAGCCCTTTCGGATGCAGCCCGCGAAACCTATTCTGTAGTGGGCGTGTCTCACGTGCTCGCTCTTTCCGGTCTTCATCTCGGCATCATATTCATGCTTCTTGCCGCCATACTCATCCCATTCGGGTCGTCTATGGGTCGTCTCATAATCGGCAATTTGGTTCTTATTCTGTCCATTTGGGCTTATGCCTTGATGGTGGGCATGTCGTCCAGCATCGTACGTTCGGCTGTCATGTACACGTGTTTTGCCTTCTTCGGCTTGATGTCAGCCAAACCGCAGTCGCTCAATTCGTTGGGCATAGCGGTCGTGGTGCTTGTCCTTGGCAATCCGATGAGCCTTTGGGACGTAGGCTTTCAGATGTCGTTCCTTGCCGTCTTCGGCATCTTGGCGTTCAACGAGCGCTTCTATTACATCATCAAGCCGCGTTATCTTCAGAGTCATCGCGTGGTGGACTGGATATGGACGATGTTCAAGGTGTCGATGGCTGCTCAGGTGATGGTAGCCCCCATCATCATTTATTATTTCGGGCGCTTCTCCTGTTATTTCCTTTTAGCCAACTACATAGCCATCCCTGCCGTCACGCTCATAGTCTATCTGTCGCTCGTTTTCTACATTATGGCGTTCGTCAGCCTGCCGTTCTTTCCGCGTCTGATAGCCTACTTGCTCGACCGTATTGTCACTGTTCTCAATGCTTCACTCGACTGGATTGCTACGATTCCGGGCGCCAGCATTGACAACATCAGCTTCAGCGGCACGCAACTCGTCCTTGTTTACGTGGCGATAACCCTCTTCTTCTGCCTCTCTTATTACCTTGAGGAAATGTATCGCTCGGCTTATGGCTATAAGAAAATGTAGGGAGCACTATTATATAATGTATAGACCATTGACTATACATTGAAATATTCCTCCAACTCCTTCTCAGCGCCTCCGTCCTTATTGTCGAGGTCTTTGATGATGACGCCATGCTCCAGAAGCGTGATGCGCGTAGAGATGTCCGTCGTATGCTGCAGGTTATGACTCGAAATAAGTATGGTAGCACCTTCCGTCTTGTTATATTCCACGAGCAGCTTCTTCAGATGGTTCTGACTGCTGGGGTCGAGGAAGTTGAACGGTTCGTCGAGGATGACGAGTTGCGGGCGTGTGAGCAATGCAGCCACGATGCCCACCTTCTGCTTGTTGCCGGCAGAGAAGTCGCGTATATACTTTTTCTGTCCCAATACCTCTCCGTTCATAAACATCTCGTATTGGGCTATTTCCTTGTGAACGTCCTCCTTCGACATGCCCGAAACCTTACCCACAAACTCCAGATATTCCTCCGCTGTAAGGAAGTCGATAAGGAAGCTGCTGTCAATGTACGATCCCGTGAAGGGCTTCCAGTCCTCGCTCATGGCAGGATTGATGTGTGTCGGTTCTGTGCCGTCCGTCATGTTCGGCGTAAGCATCACGCTTCCCTCGTCGGCATTCAGAAGGTCGAGAATGAGGCGGAAGAGCGTAGTCTTTCCCGCTCCGTTGTTTCCCACGAGTCCGAGAATCTCTCCGTCATGGATGTCCGCCTTCTCTATGTCAACGGCTGTCTTGGTTCCGAACACCTTCTTCAGGTTTCTTATTTCTATTTTCATTTATTATCTCCTTATTATGTTTGCTTATTTCAAGCCAAGCTCTTCAGCTATGAACCTGCTCGTAAATCCCTTTCCTGACTTAGCGACTTCTTCCGGTGTGCCTTGCGCCACAAGTTGTCCGCCGCCTATTCCGCCTTCCGGACCTATGTCGATGATGTGGTCAGCCAGTTTTATGACGTCGAGGTTGTGCTCGATGATTACCACCGTATTGCCACGGTCGACCAGTTTCTGCACCACGTCCATGAGTATTCGGATGTCCTCGAAGTGCAGACCAGTTGTCGGCTCGTCCAGAATGAAGAGCGTCTTGCCCGTGTCGCGCTTGCTCAGTTCGGTGGCAAGCTTTACGCGCTGGCTCTCGCCTCCGGATAGCGTTGTGGAAGGCTGTCCGAGCTTGATGTATCCCAATCCCACGTCCTGAATGGTCTTTATCTTCTGTAGGATGGCAGGCACGTTCTCGAAGAACTCCACAGCCTGATTGATGGTCATGTCCAGCACGTCGGCTATGCTCTTGCCTTTATAGCGCACCTCCAGAGTCTCGCGGTTATATCGCTTGCCGTGGCAAACCTCACAGGGCACCATCACGTCCGGCAGAAAATTCATCTCTATCGTGCGATAACCGTTGCCCTTGCACGTTTCGCAGCGTCCTCCCTTCACGTTGAAGGAGAAGCGTCCCGGCTTATATCCGCGCACTTTGGCTTCCGGCAGACCTACGAAGAGCGATCGGATGTCGCTGAACACGCCCGTGTAGGTGGCAGGATTAGAGCGTGGCGTGCGTCCCAATGGCGACTGGTCGACGTTCACCACCTTATCAATATTGTCTATGCCTTCCACGCTGTCATACGCCATCGGCTTCTTCAGCGAACGATAGAAATGCTGTGAGAGGATGGGCTGGAGCGTTTCGTTAATGAGAGTAGACTTTCCCGAACCGCTCACACCCGTCACCACTATCAGCTCTCCAAGCGGGAAGCTGACGTCCACGTTCTTCAGATTGTTGCCCTTGGCTCCGTGTATGGTTATGAATTTGCCGTTGCCCTTGCGTCTTTCCTTAGGCACGGCAATGGTGCGTATGCCGTTGAGATATTCGGCTGTTATGGTGTGCGTCTTAAGCATGTCCTTCGGTGTGCCCTGAAACACCACCTCGCCACCCTTGCGTCCTGCCATCGGACCGATGTCGATGATATAGTCGGCGCTGAGCATCATGTCCTTGTCGTGCTCCACCACCACCACCGTGTTGCCGATGTCGCGAAGATCCTTCAATGAGCGTATCAGGCGTTCGTTGTCGCGCTGGTGCAGACCGATGCTCGGCTCGTCCAGAATGTAGAGCACGTTCACGAGTTGCGAACCTATCTGCGTGGCAAGTCTTATTCGTTGGCTCTCGCCTCCGGACAACGTGGCAGACTGTCTGTTGAGCGACAGATAGTCCAGTCCGACATCCAGCAGAAACTTTATGCGTGTGCGTATCTCCTTGAGAATCTCCGTAGCAATGGCTTTCTGGCGTTCGTCCAGATGCTTCTCCGCCTCGTCCAGCCAAGTCATGAGTGCCTTGATGTCCATGTTGGCAAGTTCAGAGATGTTCTTGTCCCAGACACGATAAGAGAGCGACTCCTTGTTGAGCCTCATGCCCTTACATTCCGGACACTGACATACGGCAAGAAACTGGTCTGCCCATTTCTGTCCGCTTGCCGTGTCGTCGTTCTCCATCACGGAGCGCATATACTTTACCACGCCGTCGAACGTTGTGAAGTAGTCGGAAGAGGTGTGAACCAGTTCCTTGTCTATTTTGACAGGTTCAAGCGAACCATAGAGTATTTCGTCGAGCGTGTCCTCCGGAATGTCCTTCACGGGAGTCTTCAGCGTGCATTCCGCCTTTTCCAGTATGGCACCTATCTGCCAGAAAATCATCTGGTTCTTGTATTTTCCCAACGGCACAATGGCTCCCTGATGTATGGATAAGGTGTCGTCGGGAATGACCTTCTTCATGTCAATCTCGTTGACGTATCCTAAACCCTTACACTTCGGGCAGGCACCTTCAGGCGAGTTGAATGAGAACATGTTAGGAGCCGGGTCGCGATAACTGATACCCGTCGTCGGACACATAAGTCGCTTTGAGAAGTTCTTCGCCACACCCGAGTCCTTGTCCAGAATCATAATGAGTCCGTCGCCCTGTCTCATGGCTGTCTCAACGGTCTTTCTGAGTCGGTCTTCGAATCCCTTGCGCATCTGCATCTTGTCAATCACCACCTCAATGTTGTGGTTCTTGTATCGGTCTGTCTTCATGCCCTGCGTTATCTCCTTTATCTCCCCGTCCACACGGGCATAGAGATAACCCTTCCTCCGCAAACTCTCGAAGAGTTCGCGGTAGTGTCCCTTACGTTGTCTTACGAGAGGGGAGAGTATGTAAATGCGTCGGTCGGCATAGTCGGTCTCAATCATGTTGATGATTTTCTCCTCCGTATACCTCACCATCTTCTCGCCGGTGGCATAGCTGTAAGCCGTACCCGCACGTGCGAAAAGCAGTCTGAGATAGTCATAAATCTCCGTTGTGGTGCCCACCGTGGACCGTGGATTGCGGTTGGTGGTCTTCTGTTCTATGCTGATGACGGGGCTAAGTCCGGTTATCTTGTCCACGTCCGGACGCTCCATGTCGCCGAGAAAGTTGCGTGCATACGCCGAGAACGTCTCGATGTATCGGCGCTGTCCTTCAGCGTAGATGGTGTCGAACGCCAATGACGACTTGCCCGAACCGCTAAGGCCCGTAATGACAGTAAGGCTGCCGCGCGGAATCTCCACGTCGATGTTCTTAAGGTTGTGCACACGTGCGCCCCATACGTTTATTTTGCCCTCTTCCATGTCGTTGTTGCTCATATCTCTCATGTGTAAGCTTTGATGTAGTGTGTCAGGGGCTTATTCGCCGCCCGTCGTTCCTGAAGTTTCCGTATAACCTCTAAGCAGGTTTACGTCTTTCTTGATGTTATATTTTCTTCCGTCAGCGCCCTTTGCCTTTACGAGCACAAAGTAGACGCCCTGCTTTACGTCCTTTCCGTTATACTTACCGTCCCATCCTCCGTCAGGGTCGGTCCATTCGTAGAGCTTCTGTCCCCAACGGTTGAAGATGTAGGCATGAAACTCCACCAGGCTCTGATGTCCGCTCTTAGCCTTATATATGTCGTTGATGCCGTCGCCGTTCGGCGAGAAAGCGTTGGGCATGTCCAGCTTGCTCTCTGAAATAGATACGGTAATGGGCGTATTCTCCGACCAGTATTCCTCCGTGTAAGCCACCGTGTCGCCGGCGTTGGTGAACGTGGCGTACAGCACTATGCGGTGAGCGCCAGCCTCCGTGAACGTATATTCCGTGTCCTCCTCGTATCTGACAAGGTAGGGCGAGTCGTTTCCCTCCTTCGTGAATCTCCATTCGTAGTGCGCGCTCCATGCCCCCACGTTCTCCGCGTTGGCAGCGAAGCGTACGGTGAGCGGAGCCGAACCTTGATAGCTCGTGCCCGTCTCTTCTCCTTCGGAGGTTATGAAAGTGGCTTGTGGGTCGATGGTGGGGATGTCGTCAGCCTTTACTTGCAGGAACGAGCAGGTAAGGGCGACAAGAAGTATTATGATGTGTTTCATATTCATGCCTGTTTGGTTATTATGCAAAGTTAATGAAAAATTTCTCAGAACAATATATTTTATGTACTTTTGCACAAAAATCAAGGTATACAAACTAAAATTCAGAACAATATGAGACGTCATCTCCGAATGCTATTATGCATGTGTGCCCTCGCGGTCGCCATGGTGTCAGGCGGTCAGAATGTGAAGTGGCAGGACCTTTATAAGGTGAAGAAGAAAGACACGATATACGGCATTGCCAAGAAATTCAACATCACCATAGAAGAACTTCAGAACGCCAATCCCGGCATGAAGAAGTCTGACTATGTGCTTAAGAAGGGCGACCAGCTCCTCATCCCGTTCCCCACGATGAGCAAGGTGAACACCCCGGCACAGACTCCTGAGACCGCTCGTCCTGCTACGCTGTCTGCGCCCGCTGCCGGCAAGAAGAAGGAAATGGGCGTGGTGCGTGTGGGCGTGATGCTTCCGCTTCACAATGTTGACGGCGACGGACAGCGCATGGTGGAGTATTATCGTGGCGTGCTGATGGCATGTGACAGCCTTAAGGCGCAGGGCATCAAGACCAACGTGCAGGCATGGAACGTGCCCATTGATGCCAATGTGGCTACTACGCTTGCCGATCCTGCTGCTGCCAAGTGCGACATCATCTTCGGTCCGCTCTATACGCCGCAGGTGAAGCCCATAGCCGACTTCTGCCGCAAGAACGACATAAAGCTGGTCATCCCGTTCTCCATCAATGGTGGCGAGGTGGCTAAGAACGACCACATCTTCCAGGTCTATCAGTCGCCGGAGCAGCTTACGGCTGTAGCCGTGAACGCCTTCATGGAGCGTTTCTCTGACTCGCACGTGGTGGTCGTTGACTGTAACGACGCCACCAGCAACAAGGGCACCTTCACAACCAGCCTCCGCAAGCGTCTTCAGGAGAAGGGCATAACATGCAGCATCACCAACCTGAAGTCGTCAGACCCGATGTTCGCCAAGGCTTTCAACACTACTAAGCGTAACGTAGTGGTGCTCAATACGGCACGTTCGCCGGAGCTTAACTCGGTGTTTGCCAAGCTTGACATCCTGAAGAAGTCGAGCCCCGCTATGCGCATCTCACTCTTTGGCTATACGGAATGGCTGATGTACACGAAGCCTTACACGGAATATTATCACAAGTACGACACGTACATCCCCACGTCGTTCTACTATAATCCCGTGGCACAGCGCACCAAGAACTTCGAGCGCACTTATCGCCAGTGGTTCAAGTCGGACATGCGCGAGGCGCTTCCCCGCTTTGCCATCACAGGTTATGACCAGGCACAGTTCTTCCTGCGCGGCATCAGCACGTACGGATCAGCCTTCAAGGGCACGAAGCAGCAGACCACGTACGCCCCTATGCAGACCCCGCTGAAGTTTATGCGCGTGTCTGACGGAGGCATGCAGAACGTATCGTTTATGCTCGTGCATTATCGCAACAACCGCAGCATAGAGTCGATAAGCTATTGATTCATAACAAACCATTAAGAATGAAGAGTCTTAAACACAGAATATGCGGTCTTGCCGCTGCCGTAGTCTTGCTCATGACGTCTCACGTCAGCGCAGACGCACAGATTGGCGACCATCGCAACGACCTCTCCGTCGGTGTGAATGCCGGCTATATAATAAGTAATGTGGGCTTTACGCCGAAGGTGACACAGCAGGGACATGGCGGCATAACCATGGGACTGTCCATGCGCTATACGTGCGAGAAGTATTTCAGCACCATCTGCTCCATTGCGGCGGAGGTGAATTACGCCCGAATAGGATGGAAGGAGAACATCCTCACCTCCGACGATCAGCCCGTCATCAACGCCAAGACAGGACTGGCGGAGGCTTACCAGCGCGACCTCAACTACATCCAGGTGCCCATCTTCGCGCACCTCGCCTGGGGTAAGGAGCACAAGGGCATGCAGTTCTTCTTCAAGGCAGGTCCGCAGTTCGGCTATCTGCTTGGAGAGAAGACCGTCTCAAACTTCAACTTTGCCGACCGCAACCTCGCTGACCGCTCCAATCTGACATGCGCCCAGGACACGATGTCCGTAGAGAACAAGTTCGATTACGGCATTGCAGCCGGCTTAGGAATGGAGTTGGCGCTTCCGCGAGTAGGCCATTTTCTCCTCGAAGGTCGCTATTATTACGGTCTTGGCAACATCTACGGCGACTCAAAGCGCGACTATTTCGCCCGCTCCAACCACTCAAACATCGTAATAAAGCTTACGTATCTTTTCGACATCGTGAAGACAAAGTAAGCTCTTCGGTGGTTCTGCAGTATACAATATTTGCATTTCTAATGCTCAATACTATGAGTTGAACGCACAACAAAATCTTTGGTGCGAAATTCTTGAGTTTTGAGCGTGCAGCGATAGTGTGCTGACATACAGCTGATTATGCTGCTGAGAAGAGAAGTGTGCAATGAATGACGGAGCAAAAAAGCATCATTGGGTTGCAATAGCGCCACTTTTACACTGCAATAGTGCCACTTTTATCATGCAATAGCGCCACTTTTACACTCTAATAGTGGCACTATTGTAGTGTAAAAGTGGCGCTATTGTTAAGCTCGGGTGCTGTTTGCACAGCAAAACACCGTAAAAACAGCAAACCGGAACTCTAGAATCAATTTTTATTTTGTAACAGCTTTTTACTCTTTGTACGATATTTGCATGGCGGACATGAGGACATGTTTTTTAGACAAGAAGACATGAAGACATGTTAGAGAATGACAAGATTTTTTTCTAATGACCGATTGGGGTTGAACGAGCAAAGCGCACAATATCCACTCTAACCAGCAATTAACATAGCAGTCAATACAAACTTAGGAGGCTATGGCGTCCTCGCCGTAGCCATGCACCCACGAACAGCAGCTAATTATCCGTTTTCCACTTTGTCATTTCGGATTATATCTGTATTTTTGCAAGTAAATCACTCAGAAACCATGAACAAGAAAATTTATTTTGCAGGCTCTATCCGTGGTGGTAGGGAAGATGCTGCGCTATATCAGAGAATCATACAGTATATCAACAGGACGGATGTTGTGCTTACCGAACATATCGGTAAATCTAATCTTAGTATAAAGGTTAGGACAAGAGAATTCGATACGCAAATTTATGAGCAAGATACCGAATGGCTCAGAAGTTGTGACATCCTTATAGCAGAATGCACATGTCCTTCTCTCGGTGTCGGTTATGAACTGGGATATGCCGAAGCGCATAATATCCCAGTATATATCTTCTTTAACAAGAACATAGCAAACATCTCAGCCATGCTGAACGGCAACTCCTATTTCACAGTTATTCCCTACGAAACCGAAGAATGCATCTATCAATGGTTGGACAGAATTCTGGGTGGAGAGTAATACTTTGGTGAACGAATAATAACATAGCAATGAAGAATAATACATATACATTGTCTGAGTATGTACATCTTTTAAAACAAGGCGGATCGTTCATTATCCCTTCATATCAGAGAGGCTATGTCTGGGGACAGGAGAAACCGAGGCTGAAGAAAAACTCAGTGCTTAACATCCTGGACACATTGATTGACGGTTTTGTGAATGATAAAGACGTATTCTTGCAAGGCATAACAGTCTGCGAAAAGGGTGCTGACATAATTCTTGTGGACGGTCAGCAGAGAACCACTTTCTTTTATCTTTTTCTGAAATATCTTGAATATAATGAGTATTTGAGAATTGTTTATGCTGTAAGAAAAGAATCAGACAACTTTCTTAAAAACCTTGATATAGAAGATGTTCTGAATTTACAGTTAGACGAGGATGAACAATATCAAGACATCTATTTCTTCAAGAAAACGATATTGACCATCCATGGCAAGCTGAATAAATATGATAAGGTCGCATTCTTGGATTATGCTTTGAGGCATGTCAAATTCTTGTATATTCCTATCCCAGAAGAAAAGGCAACCGTCATATTCAGCATGATGAACGGAAATAAGGCACAAATGAAGGATCAGGAATTGGTAAAGTCTGAGCTATTAAGAAGTGCATCGCTTTATGATGAGAAGGGACTTATTACTGAAGGTGAGAATACTGCTATAAGAAGCCGTCTTGCAAGAGAATGGGACTCTTGGTTATATTGGTGGAATGACAAAGAACGACAGGCATACTTTCATATCGAATCACAGCTTGGCTGGTTGCTTCCTTTGATGAACAGATCCGAGAAGCTTACATTTGATGACTTTAAGAAAAAGAATTTGGATAAAGCGACCGTTAGGTCTGCAAAGGCGGTATTCAAAAAGATGCGCCTTCTTCAGAAATCAATTGAAGATGCATACAATGACCCTATAACCTATAATTATATAGGCGCAATCCTAAATTACAGGAATGATGCAGAACGAAGGTTCACGTTCCTTAGATGGTACTTTGACATGGTAATGGTTCAGGGTAAGGATATTGCAAAAGAACAGTTGGAGAAATATTTTGACTGGGCACTTCTTGATATCAATCATGCAGATATAACGTCCGACAAAACAGATGTCCTTCAAACAGCTATGAATGATTTTCTTGCAGGATTAGAGGATGACCTCCTTTATCTGAACAAGAAGCATTATGAAATCGGCTCTCGATGGCTGCTCCGACGAAATATCCAAGAAGACTATCTGCAGGAATCGGGGAAGGGAAGAAAGTTTGATTTTGAAATATGGCGCAAGCGTTCGTTGGAACACATATATCCTAAATCAAAGGTAAAGCATGAAAATGAAGGTGTATATCTCAACTATGCAGATGAGAAAATAGAAGATAGCTCCATCCTTTCCTATACGCTTGACAGAAAAGACATTGAATATACAGACCCAGAAACAAGAGAACAGTTCTTTGCAACAGAACACTCTATCGGCAATCTGGTATTGTTGTATCGTGATGATAACTCTATGTTTAATGCCGATGACTTTGAAAGTAAAAAGCGCAAGTTCTTTGAGAATGTAGGTGTCTCAATGTTCAAGAGTAGGCATCTTATACATACTATCAGCATCTTTGCTTCTTCTAAATGGGAAGGTGAGGATATTGCCAAGAACAAGAAGAATGAGATAAGCAAGTTTAATGAACAGTTTAATAAATACCTCAACAATGAGTAGAAACATACGCTTAGAAGGTGGCGAGAATTATTCTCTCTCCACGCTTTTTTCCGGAGATAATGACAAAATCGTTATTCCTGATCTCCAGCGAGATTATTGTTGGGGAAATGAAGATGTCAATCTTGTCGGTCCATTCATAGATAGTCTTATGGAACTGGACAAATCACAGAATCTCACCATGGGACTTATCTATGGATATTATGACGAATTATGTCCAAACCATCTCCAGCTATGTGACGGGCAGCAGCGTCTTACGACATTGTTTCTAACTATAGGTGTGCTCAACCGTCTGACACAAGGTAGGTATGAGACATTGCTGATGTCACAGTATGAACAGCAGGAGGATGACTACGAACCTTATCTTCTATACTCCATTAGAGAAAGTTCGCTGTATTTTATCAGCGATTTGGTTTCGCATTATTTCCTACAGATAGACGAAAAGGACAAAGGACTGAAATCTATTAGCGATATAGTTTCTTGTCCTTGGTATCTTAATTCGTACAGAACAGACCCGACTGTTATGAGCATTGTATCTGCTATTATGACAATCGAGGAGAAATTTCGAGACACGTCTTTGGAGATTCTTCTTGAACTGGGTGATTTTATTTCTGGCATAGAAGAAGGCCTACCACATATTGATTTTTTGTATTACGACATGAAGAACCGTCATAACGGCGAAGAAACCTTTGTCGTAATCAATACTACTGGTGAGCCTTTGACCGCCAACCAGAATCTCAAGCCAGTTATAATCGAACAATATCGTGACACTGTTGATTGCATAGAAGATAAATGGGAAGAAATGGAAACATGGTTTTGGCAGCATCGTGACAAAGCTGAAAAAACTCATACGTCAGACGAAGGTATGTCAGAATTCCTGCGTTGTGTGAGGTTGTACTATGCTGATTCAGTAGATGATTATGTCAATAGCATTGAGAATAAAGACAAATTTCCTTATAAGACCATTTCGTTCAAACAGATTTATGAACTGTTTAATGCATACAGACGCATTTATGAACTGAATTATACAGAAAGGAACGACTCGAATCTGAACTATAACAACAAGAACAATCAAGGAAGATATACTACCGAACAGTTATATAGTATTCTCCCTACATTAAGGTATGTAATGCGCTTTGCCACAGTGACAGACAACGATATTAAGCGTTTCTACCACGTTTTCTTTTCCGTGTCAAAATATCAGAATGTTAATAACGGCAAAACAAAGGATGGAAAGACTGACGTTCCCGTCATGCGTGCCATGAAAGTGGTGGACGACATGACAGATAAGGATGTGCTATGTTTGAGAGCTTCTTCCAAGCTAAATGAACAGGAGAAGTCTAAACTATCGTTTATATGGAACAATCTTGAGAATAGAGAATTTGCAGAAATGAGCATTATAAGCGCCGAAAATATAGTCTTGTTTGACAGGCGTATAAAGACTGTACTTGGCTGGTGTGACAATAGCATAGAAAGGCTTAATTTCTACACAAAAAGAATTAAAACTCTTTGGTGGGGGAATTGTTGCAATAACATTGATCCGCTCAGACGTGCCTTGCTAACATGTCAATGGGACCTTTATCCAATCCCCGTTGAGAACAAGTCTCACAAGACATTGGGATGGGAATGGTCTCAATGGTTTACGTTCTTTACAAAGAATGATATGCTTGTGAAGGAGTTTCTCGAAAGCGATTTGTCTATAGATGATAGAATCAAACAGTTTGATGATACAAACAATCCTTACTATTCTATCGTCAAGGAAGAAAAGTACTTAGAGGATTCTTTGTGGAAGAACCTTTATGACTATGGAAATATTATCATCCTTATGGAGAAAGAGCGTGCCCAAGCTGACTATTGCATTTTCATGAATGGAATTCCTTATCCTAAGCACGAACTTGGTGGAGGATGGAAGACACCGTGGCGATGGGGAAATCTGCTTTTTTGTAATCATACCCATTATGATCTTACTATAGACTATCTATTTGATGTGGCTAATGGATATCGGGTGTTGATTTGGAGTGGCAAGAACAAATCCCTCATTCCTTTCAAGCGTCTTTCAGAGGTACAGTCTTATGGCTTTGAGAAATGTGATAAAGGGACTGAAGGATGGATTTCACAATGTATAAGTGATGTCCATGAAGCTAAGGCTCTTGCAATAAAGGTGGCAAAGTGGGTTGATAGTGTTGACAATTAATAATTATAGCGTATGAATCCCATTGATATACTTAACAAATTCATTATTCAAGAATTAGATGGAGATGTATTTCTATTGCTTGATTATGATCTGAAGCGATTGAAGAACAATGCCGTTTTAGGATGTCCGAATCGAAGATTTGATCCTGATGATACTAATCTTATGCGTGCTGTCTATTGTATCGTCTTTTGCGATGTGTGGACTAATTTGTCTTTGGAAAACTCTGGAGATGGAAAACTGCGTGGTGATACAATTAATTCAAGCGCAACTTTCTTCTCTTATCCTTGGAACGATAAGTTCACACCAAAATGGGAACCATCAATAGAATTAACTGAGAAAATAAAGAACTTCCAGCATACGTTCCATACAATTGGAAATATGATGGTATTGCCGGATAAACGTATTGATGGGTGGAGCATTAACAAACATCGTGGATGTCATGATGAATGGCACGATTATGAGGATAGGTTTCTATCTGCATTGTATAAGGTGTTGACCAACAAGTCGGATTTTGATGAAGATTTGATGGAACTAGTACAACAAAATGATGAAGACTTTGCTCCTTTTTATGGGGAAGAAGGATGGCGCAACTTCATTAATGGTAATATACTTAATGACTATGTTGATGCTGATTTTCTTCCAGTTGTCAAATCCAAAGGCTATACATGGTGGCGAGGAGGCTATGTCAACAAGCAACGCTACTTTGCAGAAGCCAATAGGTATATAGACGATTCAACTCGTGTAATTCACAATAGAGGAAAGCGAATGATTGAAATTCTGAAAGAAAGACTTTGCTATTAATGACCTGTAAAAAAAGTGCGCCGAGACCGTTGTTTGGTCTTGGCGCACTTTTTCAGTTTATTGTTTTATCAATAGAATGGTTTAGCTAACCTTGTTGAGCTTCTTGATGATAGAGAAGATGAAGAGGGCTGATACGAGGCAGATGCCTGCGAGAACACCCCAGATGGTCACGAGGTTGAAGTTCTGACCCCACATGATGCCGGGAACCATTACCAGCTGGTTGCCGATGGCTGTTGCACCGAACCAAAGACCCATCATCAAACCTGCATACTTCGGAGGAGCCACCTTAGATACGAACGAGATGCCGATCGGAGAGAGGAGAAGCTCGGCGAATGTAAGGATGAGGTATGTAGAGATAAGGAGATTTGCACTTACGCGCGGACCCTCTGTAGCTGCGTCGCCCTGTGTCAACGGAAGCTCAAGACCCATAGATCCTACAGCCATCCATACGAAGCCAAGAGCTGCAACGAGCATACCAAGACCGATCTTCTCAGGAGATGTCGGCTCCTTGCCCTTCTTGTTAAGCCATGAGAACAATGCTACGCTGACCGGAGTCAGAGCCACTACATAGCAGGGGTTGAACTGCTGGAAGATAGGAGCCTGGATGTCAACGGCACCGTCAAGGTTGTTATACTTATAGAAAAGGAATGCGATGGCTGCAACGATGACGCCCAAAGCAATGCCCTTGCCTTTGCCGGTCTTGCTCTGTGCGAGGCTGAAGCTACCGTATACAACGAAGATGCAAGCAACGAGGTTGGTAACGTCGAATGCCATTGACTGCAGACCTTCAGATGTCTTCTGTGTGTAGTCGCGTGCAAACAATGTCAGAGTGTTACCGTTCTGATGGAATGCCATCCAGAAGAAGATAACCACTGCGAATACAAGGCACAGGCAGATGATGCGCTCCTTTGTCTCTGCGGGAGAGAGTTCGTTGGCTTCTGTCTTGCTGTCGTCAGCAGCTTTCTTCTGTGACTCCTTTGCAAGGACATGCTTGTAAGTGAAACCGAAAGCGTAATATATGGCGATACTCAGGATAAGCGAAGCACAAGCTACTGCGAATGCGAAGTGGTAAGCATCCTCTGTAGATACGCCTAAGCTGGTATGTGCCCAGTCCATAATCTTAATGGCAGCTGTCGGAGCGAACATAGCACCGATGTTGATAGCCATGTAGAAGAGTGAGAAACCAGAGTCGCGGTTAGCGGCATACTGAGGCTCGTCGTAGAGGCGGCCTACCATAACCTGAAGATTACCCTTGAACAAACCTGTTCCTAAGGCAATAAGAATGAGCGACAGTCCCATAGCGGCAATGGCAACGGTGTCTTTGCCAAGAGGAAGCGAGAGGACAAGGTAGCCGATGAACATGATGAAGATACCGGTGGTAACCATCTTGCCGAAGCCAAACTTGTCAGCTGCGATACCGCCGATGATGGGGAGGAAATACACCATCATCAAGAAGGTAGAGTAAATTGTACTTGCAATTCCTGTCTCGAAGCCGAAGTTGGCTTGCAGGTAGAGAAGGAAAACAGCCAACATCGTGTAGTAACCGAAGCGTTCGCCGGTGTTGGCAAGGGCTAACGCCCATAGACCTTTAGGTTGATTTTCGAACATAATAAATTATAGTTTTGAAGTGATTATTGTTTATTCATTCATGATTTTGTTGGTGGTATTATTAGGGTGTTATGTGTTTGTTATAGTATTTTCTAATTTCAGCAATACAAAATTAATAACAATAATTCTAAACACCAAAAAAGAGGATGAATAAAAGTATATAGATATATAAAAAACAATTATGGCACAGCTCTCAACGAGTTGTGCCATAACCGTATGTTTAACTTAAAAAACTTTTCATAAATAATGAAGATTCTCACGAGCCCTCATTGTTACCTGTTAAACAATCGTTCTAATTTACCTTAAACCTAATAACTAAAAACCTAAATCTATTACTACTAACCTAAACAATCTATTAACCTTTTGACGATGCAAAGGTATGAAGTTTTTGTTGTTCGCGTAAACAATAATGGCAAGTTTTCGCATTTTTATGTGTTTTATTGATATGGAACAAGTCGGAATGTGTGTGTAATGCGCTTTTTTTGATTAATTTTGTATTGCAAACTGAAAGCATCGTTGGATGCTCCATAAAAAGATGAAAACAGATAACATAATAATCAAATAAATGTATGCTCAGATCTACTTTTCGCAAACATCATAAGTGGTTCGGCATAGTCCTGGGATTTTTCCTTATTGTGTTCTGCGTATCAGGCATTTTGCTCAACCATCGCCACGCTATAAGTGGCATAGACGTGAGCAGGGGCATGCTGCCGTCGCGATATGAGATTAAGCAATGGAACAGCGGACTGCTGCGTGGCACTTGTCGAATGGACGACGGAAGGGTGGCGGTGTATGGTTCGGCGGGTGTTTTCCTTACCGATACCGTGGCATCGTCGTTTGTAAGTATGAATGAAGGACTGCCACAAGGGGCTGATATGCGCCAGATGCGTGGCATGGCAGGAGTGAGTTATGGGGCAGGGCAGAAATCCTCGCATGAGTTTTTTGCCGTGTCGCAATATGGTCTTTACCGTACGGATGGGCGTCATCGTTGGCATCACGTGGCGTTGCCGACTGGAGAAGAGGAGCGTCTGACTGACGTTACTTCACGTGGCGACACTCTTGTGGTGCTTAGCCGGTCGTACGTTTACGTGGCTACGGCTCCTTACAAGACGTTCCGGAGGGTGGAGATTCCTGCACCGTCAGGCTATGATGGCAAGGTGTCGCTGTTTCGTACGGTGTGGTTGCTTCATAGTGGCGAGTTGTTTGGAACGGTAGGCGTGATAATCGTAGACGTTATCTCCGTTATCCTTATTATAATATGTGTGACGGGTCTGGCGTTCTGGCTGACAGCCAAGATTTCGGTGAGGCAGAGTCTGAAGCGTCTGAAAGGACGGGCGCTGAAGACTATTCTGTCCTGGCATGACATAATAGGAAGAAAGACCATATTCCTTACATTATTAATATGTGTGACGGGATGGATGCTTCGTCCGCCAATGATGATACCGCTTGCGCTCAGCCGTGTGCCAGCCGTACCCGGCACCATACAGCATAGCTGCAATGCCTGGAACGATCGTCTGCGCATGGTGCGCTATGATGAAGCGGTGGGAGACTGGATGGTTTCCACGTCAGAAGGATTCTTCTCGCTGGGCGCTGACATACTGCGTCCGATGCCACAGCGTATCTCCGAGGCACCGCCCGTAAGCGTTATGGGGCTGAATGTGTGGCAGAGAGATAAGAATAGCGGCAAGTGGTTGTGCGGTTCGTTCAGCGGTATGTTTGTATGGGACCGTCAGACATCTACGTCAACCGATTATTTCACGCGTCAGCCTGCCCCCAAGTCTGCCGGTGCGCCGTTCGGCAAGACGGCAGTGTCGGGATTTTCTGACGACATCATGGTCGGAGGTAGGCATGACGGCATTGTCGTGGAATATGATAAGGGTACGTCGTTGCTGCCGCAGCCATCGTGGATGGACAGGCTGCCGATGTCGTTATGGAATGTGGCGTTGGAGGCTCATAGCGGACGACTGTTTATCGGCAACATTGCCACGTATGTATTCGTGTTGGTGATGGGAATGGCTGCTGTATGGAGCCTGATAACAGGACTCAAGATTGGAAGAAAACCTAAGAAGAATAGCAAACGTAAATAAGTTATACAATAATATATACCTTAAACAATGAATATAATGCAGAAACTGTGTCTGTCCGGTGCTATCGGAGTGTCCGTAGCTATGACCGCAATGGCGGACGACAATACACGTGGTATTGGACGCTATCCGGGAAATCCGGCTGAGAATTTCGCTCCAATGCTGCGTGAGACGGATGTCATTACGAATCTGGCGTTGCGCCGTCCTGTGCGTGCGTCATCATCGTTCGACTTCTGTCTGACTCCTCAACTCGTTACTGACGGCATTGTCAGCCGTTCTGCCGTGCCGACGCTTTTCGTCAGTACGCCTGACGGACTGTTGCCGCGTCGTGAGCGTGAGTGGGCGATTGACGGAGGAATGTATTCGCGCAATACAGTTTATGGTGCCGACACATATCTTAATTATGAGTGGACGGGTGCTTTGTTCCGTGCTGACAGTGTGCGTCTGAGACTTAACGTGGCTTACGACCCTAAGCTGGCGGACGGCAAGTATGCCATTCGTGTATTGGCTTCGGACGGAACTGGCAAGGAGAGAAAGTGGCATGCAGTGGCAACTATGGAAGGTCAGTCGCTGCCCGGCAAGCAATCGCATTATGTGGAGCATTCGGATCCTAATAAGCAGACGGAACGCGAGATGCTTCCCACGCGTGATGTCGTGGTGACTTTGCCGGTGGACGGTGGCTTTAGTTTTAGTGGACTCCGCCTTCAGTTGACGATGAAAGGTGCAGCCCACTGGACGGTGTTCGAGTTTATGCCCTGCCTTGAGGGACGCTCGCTTACCTCGCAACTCCTCACAGCTGCTCGTTTCGGTAGCGCATGGATGAGCGACGGAGGAGGCAATCAGTGGGTGGAGGTAGACCTCGGACGTACGCAACCCGTGGAAAGGGTGGAGCTGAACTGGATAGAGAAAGCGTTGGAAGGACGTGTGGAGATGAGCGACGACGGTAAGAACTGGACGGTTGTGGCTGCTCTGCCTGGTGGAAAGAACGCCGTGGACAAGATAAAGACAAAGGGAGCCAATGGACGTTATGTGCGTATAGGTATGACACGTCCTACGTCTTCTGGCAGATATGTCCTTAGCGAGATGAACGTGATAGGACGTGGCGGATACGAGGTGGTGCCTCATGTGGCTGCCGGAATGGACGGCAACAGGCTGCCGCTTCATGGTGGCGACTGGCTTCTTAAGCGTGCCGAAGCAACGGACAAGGGAGAGAATATCTCTTCTTCCAAGACGGAAGGCGACGGATGGATTACGGCTACGGTACCGGGAACGGCACTTATGAGCTATGTGAACATCGGCGCTTTGCCCGACCCGAATGTGGCTGACAACCTGGAGAATGCCTCTGAATCATTCTTTAACAGCAACTTCTGGTATCGTCGTATGTTTTCCGTGCCTGAAAAGATGAAAGGCAAGCATGTCTTTTTGTGCTTCGACGGAATAAACTGGAAGGCTAATGTCTTCCTCAATGGCAAGCGTGTGAACCGTATTGAGGGCGCTTTCATGCGTTCGCGTACCGACATAACGGAGATGCTTCGTGAGGGAACCAATGTATTGGCGGTGGAGGTAATCAAGCCGGACAATATCGGAGGAACAAAGGAGAAGACGTATGCCACTACAGATATTAACGGAGGAATGCTTGGTGCAGACAACCCTACGTTCCATGCAAGTATAGGATGGGACTGGATTTCCTCTGTACGTGGTCGTGAAACTGGTATATGGAACGACGTATTTCTTTCTGCTGAGGGATCGGTAACGCTTTCGGATCCGCTCGTTTCTACGTCATTGGCTTTGCCAGATACGGCTGCAACCATCACTCCGCGTGTCATTCTCACGAATAACGAGGCGCGTGCTGTATCTGGAAAGCTGCGTGGTTGGATTGGCGATATAGCGTTTGAGAAACGTGTGGATATGGCACAGGGCGAGGAAAAGGAAGTGGTGTTCGCTCCTGAGGAATACGCCCAGTTGCGTGAACAGCGCATGCGCCTTTGGTGGCCGAACGGTTATGGCGAGCCGTATATGTATGATGCAGGCTATGAGTTTGTGCCTGATGGTGGCGAAAAGGTCAGAACAGATTATCGTGCAGGTATCAGACAGATGACTTATGAGGGCGCTGACAAGAAGCTGCAGATGTGGATAAACGGTAAGCGATTCGTGCCGCTTGGAGGCAACTGGGGCTTCAGCGAGCATAATCTTCTCTATCGCAAACGCGAGTATGACATCACGGTTGGATATCACAGGCAGATGAACTTCAATATGATACGCAACTGGGTGGGGCAGATCGGTGACGAGGAATTTTATGATGCCTGTGACCGTAACGGCATAATGGTATGGCAGGACTTCTGGCTTGCCAATCCTTGCGACGGACCCGACCCTGACGACAACGCTCTGTTTATGCATAATGCGTCAGACTTTACTCGTCGTATGCGTCGCCATCCCAGCATCGCTCTCTACTGTGGACGAAACGAGGGATATCCTCCTGCGGCTCTGAATGCGTCGCTGAAGAGTCTTGTGGATGATGCCAATCCTGGCATTCTCTACATCCCAAGTTCTGCCGATGAGGGTGTCAGCGGTCACGGTCCTTACTGGGCTGAACCGGCTAAGACTTACTTCTCCAAGCAGACCGGAAAGCTCCATACCGAGCGTGGCATGCCCAATGTGATGACATACGAGGGACTGGCGCGTACGTTCTCGCCTGAAGCTTTGTGGCCGCAGTCGGAAGAGTGGGGACGACACGACTTTACACAGCGTGGCGCCCAGCGTGGTGCTACGTTTAATGCCATGATGGAGCGTGCGTTCGGCAAGCCGGCTGACGCTCGTGAGTTTGGCAGCTTGGCACAATGGATAAATTATGACGGCTATCGTGCCATGTTCGAGTCGGGCGCAAAGTATCGTCAGGGATTGCTTATCTGGATGAGTCATTCGTGCTGGCCTTCGCAGGTATGGCAGTGTTACGACTACTGGATGGAGCCAACAGCAGCTTTCTTCGCTTGTCGTAAGGCTTGCGAACCGCTTCATATTCAGTGGAATGCTCTTACACGTGACGTGGAGGTGGTGAACATTACGGCTGAGGCTCATAAGGATATGAAGGCGCGTCGTGACATTCTCGATGTCCGTGGACGTGTGGTTTCGTCTGTTGATGCTTCGTTTTGCTGTGACGCTGACACAACGCTGACGCTTCCTTCGCTCCACGTTGACAGCCTTGCCGGTGGACAGCCGACTGACGTACGCTTCATAAGACTTGCGCTGGACGATGCTGAGGGTCGTCGTGTCTCTGACAATTTCTATGTTATAGGAAATGAGGAGGGCAATCTTATGCAGCTTCGTTCCCTGCCAAAGGTGAGCCTTAAGACTGATGTGGTGCGTGACGGAAACCGTTATGACGTAACCATCGCCAACGAAACCGACACTCCTGCAATGATGATACGTCTGAATCTTAAGGCGGAAGACGGCGAGCAAGTGCTGCCCGTGTCGTACGAGGACAATTATTTCCATCTTATGCCGGGCGAAAAGCGCACGGTAAGAGTGGAATGGAATCAGGCAGACACCCGTTCCTTGCCTACGTATGTGGAAATAACAGGATTTAATGTAAAATAATTGAGAGTAAAATAATTGAGAGTTGAATATTGAGAGTTGAGAGGTATGATATGTTATATAGATAACATTGTTAACACAATAGTTATTAAAGGTAATCATAACTCTCAACCCTCAACTTTCAACTCTCAACTAAAAAACGGCGAGCTGCACGTTTTACGGTGTCACGAAAACAAGAACCATATCAAGATCGAGAACCGCACGCACACCTTTTCAAAATCAAAATCATGCTCAGCCCGTCAAGGCTTCATAGCTATCTTTTATATATGCGGTGCCGCGTGCGAAATTTTTTGATTAAATTCTCAGTTTTCTTGAACCCTTATTTATATATATTTCATTTGAGGAGACACCGTGTATGGTGCATACGCCGAAGTTTCCCGACAAGCGTTCAGTCTTCGGCTACCCGCCGCCGTATGTTTGTTAAGGACTGGCTATATCCTTATTATTCTTCCTTTCCAAGACCAGCCACAGTCTCGTAAATCTCGCGCAAGTCATTGGGGATGACAATCTTGAGGCGTGAAATGCGCTTCTGTTCCGTATCTTTATATACGGTGAAGTCTTTCTCAAGCTTCGCCATTTCCACGAGATAGTCGGCGTTCTTTATGTTATACTCGCCACGCTTACGCTCCTCGTCTTCACGCAGAGCCTCGTCAATGGAGTGGTTATATCCGTTAAGCTCTGCCTGAGCCTTGCGATATTCGCCTTGCAGAGCGAAGAAACAACCCTCCAGATCCTTCAGTTCCACGCTTGGTTCGTGGCGATAAAGCAAGGTGTCGCGTCCGCTACCGTCTATCTCAGCCTCCTGACACATTATCTTCATATATTCCTTACGTGCCTCAGAGAGGTGACCGTCAGGATGTATGAACTTGCCGAAAGCAGCTGCCTTGGCTTCCAAAGAGAGAATGCGTGCGCGGTCTTTCACGGAAAGCGTGGCTATCTGCTCCTCGCGTGTCATCAGCGTTTCCATAGAAGGCTGTTCCGGCATATCTATTTTCTTCTCCTTGCAGTAGTCTTCCATTTCCATATCATGGAGGTCGGATAGCATCTTTGAGCGAAGTTTTATAGCCTCACGCAGCCATGCTATGAGCGAGTTGGCGAGTGAGATGCTGCGCAGTCTGTCTGCTATACCCTGCATCTGCTCTTTGTCCCATCCGTGCTGCACGCGTTGCTCCTTGTCGGAACCGATGATGGTGAGGTAGCTATTGAAGAACTCCACGTTCTCCAACTCTTGTGTCTGTGCCTGCACATACTCCTTGGCGAGGTTAGCGATGTGATTGGCGGACGTAGATGTCAGTCCGTTAGTGTCGAAAAAAGTCAAATCCTGTTCCATATCGAAAAGTGTATTTGATGTGAATGTTTATCTTTGTTTAGGCTTTCTTTTTCATTCTCTCCTTGTCCAGCTCATGCGCCATAGCACGCTGCACTTCGAAGAATCCGCTAAGCATAGCCGTCATGTAGTTGTCGAGATTTGGAATCTCTGGTGTCAGTAATATCTGTCGCTTCGTATGCACCACCATACGGTTGTTGTCCGTGTCCATAGTGTAGAACAGAGTATGACCGCCGTATTGGAAGTTTATTTCGTTTATTATCTTTCTCACTCGTGACACCTCATCGATGTCGTCAAGTTCTACGCTGCCCCACGAGAAGTCGTAGATGGTGGCAAGCAGGCAATCGTCCGAAACGATGATGCAGAAAGTCTCTCCCTGAAACTTGAATGCCAAGCGGTCGCTGCCTTCCTCCTCATCCTCTTCCGTCTTGCAGTTAAGGTCGTGTAAGATGGCCTTACACAGCTCACGAGGCTTCATTCCTGCATAGGCTGCTGACGAGTTGTCAGCGTCTGATGTGTCGGTCTTGTTCGTACTATTGGTTTTGTTGGCTGTCTTTAGCTTGTTCTTGTGTTGTAGTGAAAAATAGATAATTGCGATAGTTATAAGTACCGCTATTGCTGTTATTGTTATGTTGTATCCCATAGCTTCTGATTCATTAGAATGGTTCTGCTAATATATTGCAAATATAATGCTGATAATGCAAAGATACAAGTAAATATGAATAAGGACAAATATTTTTATGATATTTTAATGTATTGTCTTGATTGTTCAGAAACAAAGTAATAACTTTGCATAAAATAAATATCATGAACATACTACTTATTGACAATTACGACTCATTCACATACAACCTTTCTCAATATCTCGAAGAAGAGGGCGGTGATGATGTGGAAGTTACTGTTTGGCGAAACGACCAGTTCGATATTGACGACGTGGAGCGTTTCGACAAGATAGTGCTGTCTCCAGGTCCCGGTGTTCCCGATGAGGCTGGGCTTCTCAAAGCTGTCATCCGACGATATGCCCCGACGAAGCCAATTCTTGGTGTTTGCTTGGGCGAACAAGCCATCGGCGAAGTGTTTGGAGGAAATATTCATAATCTGAACGCCGTATTCCATGGCATACAGTCGAGCGTCCGCATCGTAGCTTCTGACTATATCTTTGACAATTTGTCAGAAAGCATTAAGGTGGGGCGTTATCATTCGTGGGTGGTAGGTAAAGAGGATTTTCCTGCCGAATTGGAGGTGACAGCTGTTAGCGATGAGGGTCAGATAATGGCTTTAAAGCATCGTGTTTATGATGTCCACGGCATACAGTTTCATCCTGAATCGATCCTTACCCCGGAGGGAAGGACCATCATCAGGAATTTCATAAACGGATGTTGCTGAGATTGAACTTATAAGCAGATGTTGTTTATGGCAATCTCTCGCTCACCCAACTCAATCATTGCATTTATCAGACTCACTTTCTCGGCTTTCATGAGCTGCTCCAAAGTTATGTCTGCCTCTCGCAGCTTACCTTCCCCAAGCAACTGTGCACGTTTGGTGCCCATAAGCAAAGGTTGTTTGGGCGTTAACCATACATCGCCGTCGTACACGGCGATGTTGGTGAAGGAGGTGTCGGTCACCAGACCGTTCTTCACGATGATTATCTCGTCGCTGTCACCTTTCATACTGACCAGTCGGTTGAGGAATGTTCGGTCGGTGCTCTTGAATGAATAATCCACCGTGTCGTCCCTTACCACCTTTAATGACTTGATTGTGCGCATTGTGTAAGGAGCGTACTGCACATCCTCTATGCCTCCTTTGCCGTATACCACTCTCGCTTTATAGAAGTGCATATCAGCTGTGGGCGAAAGTATGTCATTGAGGTTCGGGACTGCTTGTCCTTTAAAGAAATGACTGACGGTCCGTTCCATCCTTGTCTGATGACAGGAAAGGTTCATGGCCTTTCCGTCTTTTATCTTTATGGTTTCAACAAATTGCTGCGACATAATATATATAATGTGTATTGTTGCTATGTAATCGGACATTTATTCCGTAATGGGAAGATAAACCTTCTGCAGCACTTCCTCATACTCCTTTCTGCATTGGCTTTGTGAGGTTATGCCGCCTCCAGCCTTGAATGCCATATCGTCCTTTTCCTGTTCCACGAAGCGTATCATCACGGCGGAATTGAGCGTTCCGTTCTCGTATATTCCCATCACGCCGGTATAGAAGCCTCGCTTGTAGGTTTCTGCCTCGTCAATAATCTGACAGGTCTTCTTCTTTGGAGCTCCCGTAATGCTACCAGCAGGCAGTTGTGCTGCGATGATGTCGCCGATGTGGTGTGTATAGTTGTCAGGCAGTTTGCCGCTAATCTCCGAACTTGTCTGCAGTATGTCGCCCTTATTGGTGTGGAGAACGTCAACATAACGGTATTTGTCCACTCTAACGTTGGACGCCACTCTGCTCAGGTCGTTGCGTATCAGGTCAACGATGGTGGCGTGTTCGGCTGCTTCCTTCTCGTCGTTCATAAGTTCTTTTTCCGCATTCGGCAATGAAGCGTCAATGGTGCCCTTCATCGGATATGAGAATATTCTTCCGTCTCTTATCTGAAGAAACTTCTCTGGAGAGAAACATACGAAGCTTCCTATATTGTCTGTGCTGTCGTTCATCAGAAGCTTATACTTTCCTTTGGAACGGAGGAATATTTCGTGAAGGGAGAGATTGCAGCGCACGGGCACTCTGCAAGTGAGATTGGCAAGATAACTATTGCCTGCCAACATGTTACGCTTCACTATATCGAAGCTCTTTTCGTATTCCTCATACTGTGGTGCGTCCACCTCCCATGTTATCTTGGACGTAAGCGGAGATGCGGTCTTTTCATTGATGTTAGTCTTGCCGTCGAAATCGTAGAGGCAATCTTCTGGATTTATGTCAGACAGTTTTCGGACGTACGCCTTGCTGCCGTCATAGCTGATGACGAAGAGGAACGGGTCGCCGGTGCTACCCAACTCGTTGATTTTCTTTATAATATCCTTATCCATACAGTTTGATTTGAAACCAATATCCCCATGGACTCAGACTGCACGCAGCAGCGGTCCATGGGGATTCTTCGGTTTATTGTATTATATAAGTGTGTGAGACGCTTTACTTAGCGATAATCTCAAACACTTCCACGTTTCCTTCTATCTCTGCCTTCACGGCACCCTTTGTGAGAGTAGTGGTGAAGAACGAGTTGTCAATCTCTGTTGAAGAAAGCAGCTTGCCTTTCTTGTTATATTGGTTGAACTTCACGCCGCTGTTAGGCTTAACGTCGAGCAACATTGTGTAAGAAGTTTTGCCTGCCTCAACGCCGAACGTCAGCTTGCCCTCGCTCTTGAACGATGTGCACGGGTTCTTGTCGAAACCGAACATGGCAGCCTCTGTGTTTGTGGCGCTGACTGTGAAGGGAAGGCTTTCGGGAGTTGTGGGGTTGACCATAAACTCACGAACGGCTATCCAGCTCTTCTTGTCAGACTGCAACTTACGGATGCGCACATAGCGGGCGTCCACAGGCTCACCCTTCCAGTGGATGATGTATGTCTTCGCCAGTTCTCCGGTCAATGCCTTCCATGTCTTGCCGTCGGCAGAAGCCTCAAGGATGGTGTTGTCAAAGTAGTCTACGTCATCCACAGAATTGCGTCCCTGCAGAATCTTCACCTCTCTAACCTTACGCACAGCTCCAAGGTCGGCACCAACCCAGTCGCCCGTCTCCTGGCTTCTTCCATTATGGTAGAAGGTGGTGGAGTCGTTGTCGAACATCAGCTTGTTCTGTGTTGTAGCGAGAGTGGGGTATGAGCCTACACCCTTGTAGAATGCCGGCACCTCACCAGTGAGATTCTTGAAGAATGCTGCTGACATGTCGTCCATGGCGTTCTCATAGAACGGCTGCAGAGCCATAGTGCCCGACTTGTGCTTCTCGTAAGCGGCACGGTCGTCCTGAGTCATGCGGTTGCGGATGTATCCGTTCCAGAACTTGGCGTTGTCGCCGCCACGGTATGTCTGCATCAGCTCGAGAGTCTGCTTGCCACGCTTGCCGAGCTTCTCAAACTCTACCAGCCAAGGCTTCAACTCATTAAGCAGCAACTGGTTCTTGCAGTCGCGCTCCATTGTTGACTTCGACTTCTCCACTCTGTCGAACTCAGCGTAAAGGTCGTCATAAGCCTTCTGTGAGAAGTCGGCGAGGCGGAATGTCTTTGTCTCCCACGACTCGTCGCGGCGATATCCAGTCTCGGTGTCGCATGAGTGGATGGCGAAAGTGCGGTAAGCGTCATGTGCTTCAGGTGTGAGGTCAACAAGACCGCGCTCCCAGTTGTCGATGGCATTGTATGCTGCCACGTTCCAGTTATAGTCTGCCACGCCGTAGAGAGCCAGCTTCGATGCCTCTCCGTGCTCCATCGGGTTAGAGAGCACACCGCATGTCATCTTGTCCGTGATGTCATTCTCCAATCCGTAGGCAGGACCCTGCATAATGATGTGACGAGCATAGTCAGTAACGGGGAAGTTCCACCAGTAATATGCGGGGCGCTTGATGCGTGAGTCAACGAAGTCGAGAGTTTCCTTGGTAAGGTCAGAGCATACCACTGCACCTGTCCAGAACACGTTGATGGACGGGTCGAGACGCTTGCCGTAGATGGCGAGCTGTCCGTCCTCCTTCGGGTTAGCCCAGAGCTGTGAGTAGTCTGTGGGGCAAACTACGAGCGGCGATACGTCACCCTTAGCCTGCACAAACTCCTTGTTAAGACGATTCAGGAGGTCCACCTGCTTGTTCGAGTCGGTTCCTTCTCCCTCGATGTCGTCAAAGTGGATGGCGAATGAACGTACGCCGAGGTCGTACATATCGTTGAACTTGTTTACGAGGTTCTGATAGTCCTCTTCGTTCCACTTAATGTCCTTGCCCGGATGGATGGCCCATACGAAGTCAACGCGGTTGCGGCGACATGCCTCCACCAGTTCGTGGATGTTACGTGCCTGATCGGCAGGGTAGGGCTTGCGCCAGTTGGGCGAGCTGTGGTAAGGATCGTCCTTCGGTCCGTACACGTATTCGTTCAGCTTGTTGCGTCCATAATAGTCGATGAGCGACAGGCGCACCTGATGCGACCATGGTGTACCGTAGAATCCCTCCACTACGCCACGCAGGGGCAGGTCGGGATAGTCGTTGCAGGTGAGGTAAGGCAGGTGCATCTTGCCCTTCGCAGCCGGAGAAGCCAGAATCTGCTTCATGGTCTGGATGGCATAGAAGGCACCACGCTCGTCATAGCCCACGATGTTTATGCCCTTGCCATTGACGGTGAGGAGATAAGCTCCTGACACCAATTTCTTCAAGCCTGCTTTCTTTGCCTGCTTCTCGCCGAAGTCGATGGTAAGGCGAAAGCCCTTCTTGTACTGCTTCAGGAAAGCCAGGTCGTCAGCGAAGCGCTTCTGCTTGTCCTGAATGTTCAGTCCGTTTTCAAAAGAGATCCAGTTCTGGCGGTTGATGTCTAAGTTGTGCGGTGTTGGGTTTACGACGATGCCCTGGTGGTCGAGCTTCTTTCCCGGCACCACGTTCACGTCCTGCTTCTCACCGCGTTGCGATGTCAGGTCGAAAGCCTCTTCCTGTGCCATAGTGGAGGTTCCGCAGGCAACAGCAAACAAGGCTGAAAGCAAATACTTGTTGTTAATCATTCTTATTGTTTTGTTTTAGTAAAAATCGTTTAAGGATTTTGTTGCCGGTCCGGCGCTATGCTGTCCTTCTTAGAACTTCACGTCGAACTCTACGTCTATCATGTTATAGTCGGGCTTGGCGAGGCTGCGGTCGTTGATGCGTGCATATTCTGCACCTATCATTATTGACTTGCCAATCCAGTAGTTGGCGCCAATTTCGTACTGTGTTCTTGACGTACCCCATTCAGCGCGCGGACGATAGAGATCGTAGCGAGCCTTGGCATACAGCTTCTTGCTGATGACCGGGGCTATCATAAGAGCATAGAAACCGTCTGCCTGATCGCCAGCTGCGTAGTTGACGTTACAGTCGGTCTCCTTGCCGCTTGTGAGGCTCTTCGTGAAGCCATAACTCTGGCTGTGTATATATTCAGAGCGTACCGTCCAGTCGTTGGCTGCATACTCCGCACTGAAGGCATAGCGGTTCTTCGAGAGCGATCGCACGCCTTTCTGTGTCTTCACGCTGCCGTCCTCGTTCTTCACCACGTTGTGGTTGGCGTCGGTCACGTCCCATGTTCCCTTGCGGGCTGACGAACCAGTCCATCCGAACGCACCGATGCGCAGTCCCTTAACGGGTGACACCCAGATGCCACCGATGACATCCTTGCGTTGGTCAACGTCCTTGTGGTTGGTGCCCTGTCCGTTGAACACGCCCACCTGATAATGCAGGAGGTTGCGTCCGGCTGCGTTTTTGATAAGGTCGCCCTGAATCTGCACGCCTATATCTCGTCCGTTGCTGGCATGCTCGCCTGTGCGGTCGCTGAATCCTGCCAGCTTGCTGACGTTCTGCGAGTAGCCCATAAAGCCCTGTGTGATGGGGTGCATGGGGTTTTCGAAGGTGAACGGGCGCTTAAACTGTCCCGCCTTTATCTTGAAAGCCTCATACTTCTGCCATTCTGCGAAGGCATCCACCATGCGTGGCGACGATCCAAGGTCTGAGGTGTTGCCGTTCACCTGGAGCTGCACCTTCCAGTAGAAGTCTTTCATCAGTCTGCCCTCAAGTGCCATACGCACCATACGTATATTGAAGGAATTGCTTTCCTTTGAGTCTTGGTCGCTGTATTGATACTGCGACATCACGTAACCGCTGAACTTTATGTCGCTAAGGACAGACAGCTTCGGTGTGTTTTCCTGTGCCGACGCACTTGTAAGAGCGAGGGCAGCAAGTGCGAGAGATGCAATTTTTTTCATTATTAGAGTATTTTAATTATTGGTTTGTCATTATGCTCTTTCCTCAAGCAACACCACATTCTCTACGTGTGGCGTATGAGGGAACATGTCCACCGGCTGTACGGCTGCCACCTTGTAGTCCGTATCGAGAGCCTGCAGGTCTCTTGCCTGAGTGGCAGGGTTGCAGCTTACGTATACGATACGCTTCGGGTGGGCACGCAGTATGGTGTCAATAACGTCTGAGTGCATTCCGGCGCGTGGAGGGTCGGTGATGATGACGTCAGGTCTGCCGTGCTCTTTGATAAACTCGTCGTTGAGAATGTCCTTCATGTCGCCGGCGTAGAACTTGGTGTTCTGGATGTTGTTCACCTGCGAGTTCACCTTGGCGTCCTCGATGGCTTCCGGCACATACTCGATGCCTACCACCTGACGAGCCTGACGTGCCACGAAGTTGGCGATGGTTCCGGTTCCGGTGTAGAGGTCGTACACCAGCTCGTTGCCTGTCAGCCCTGCAAATTCACGAGCCACAGAGTAGAGGTGGTAAGCCTGCTCGGTGTTGGTCTGATAGAAGCTCTTCGGACCGACCTTGAAGCGGAGGTTCTCCATTGTCTCGTAAATGTGGTCGTTGCCCTTGAACAGGGACAGGTCGAGGTCGCCGAACGTGTCGTTACACTTCTGGTTGTCCACATACATAAGGGATGTTATCTCAGGGAACTTGTCAGCTATGTGCTGCAACAGGCCGTGTGCACGCTCCTCGTCGCCCTCCTCGTCGTAATGGAACTGGATGAGAACCATCCACTCTCCTGTGTTGGAGTTGCGAATCATTATGTCGCGCAGCAGACCGTGCTGCTGTCTGAGGTCGAAGAAGGTCATGCCTGTGGAGAAGGCATAGTCGCGTATGGCGTTGCGAATCTTGTTGTGCAGGTCGTCCATCAGCCAGCACTTCTCGATGGGCAGAATCTTGTCGAAGGCTCCGGTGATGTGAAATCCGATGCCGTTCATATTGTCGAACGTAGTGCCCTCGGCTATCTGCTCGCGTGTCAGCCAGCGCTTGTTGCAGCAGCCGAACTCCAGCTTGTTGCGATATTCCTTAGTATGCACAGATCCCATGATGGGGCGAAACTCTGGCAGTTCTATCTTGCCGATGCGTGTCAGCTGGTCGTGCACCTGCTTCTGCTTGGCTTTGAGCTGCTCCTCGTAGGGCAGGTTCTGCCACTTGCATCCTCCGCAGACACCGAAATGCTGGCACATCGGTTCTTCGCGTACTTCACTCTTCTTGATGAATCGTATAACCTCCGCCTCGCAGTAGCTGTGCTTCTTCTTGCGCACTTGCAGGTCCACTACGTCGCCCGGCACAGTGAAAGGAACGAAGACCACCATGTCGTTTACATGCGCCAAAGATTTGCCTTCAGCAGCCACCGCTTCAATGGTCACGTTCTCAAGTATAGGTAGGGGTTTCTTTTTTCTTGACATTATAATATGGATATTTTGCTTTGTTTAAAATGCAAAATTAGGCAATTTTATTGAATTGTGACACCCTTTTAATCTAAAACTTTGGTTTTTAGACATGGAGATATGGTTTTTAGACAAGAAGACATGAAGACATGTTTGTCCTATCAATTCAAAATTCCTAATTCGGACGGCGTCCGCCATGCAAATATCGTACAAAGAGTAAAAACTTGTTACAAAATAAAAATTGATTATAGAGATTTAGATTGCTGTTTTTACGGTGTTTTGCCGTGCAAACAGCACCCATGCTTAACAATAGCGCCACTTTTACAGTGCAATAGTGCCACTATTAGAGTGTAAAAGTGGCGCTATTGCATGATAAAAGTGGCACTATTGTAGTGTAAAAGTGGCGCTATTGCAACCTATGAGGCTTGTTTAGCTCAGTCATTCATTGCACACTTCTCTTCTTAGTAGCGTAATCTACAGAGTGTCAGTATGTTGTCGCTGCACGCTCAAAACTCAAGAATTTCGCACCAAAGATTATGTTGTGCGCTGAACGAGGAGTATTGAGCATTAGAAATGCAAATATTGTCAGGCAAACTAACCGCCAAACTATATCATGAGTGATACTGGAGCATCACTGTGCCAACAAAAGGACAAACCATACACTTGTGCCTGTGGTATAGATATCGATTTTGATGAAGAACATCATGATCGTGTCCCAAATTGTTTTATTCGTGGTAAAGTGAAAAGAATCAGATCTGTATTTGTAGATCGTTTTGCCGGGACAGGTAGACACATAGACAATCTCTAAAAGAAGTGGAATTCCAGTTTTTTTTGTACTTTTGCTATGTCATTTAGGATATTATTTGTTTTGACTCGCAGCACTAAGACAAGTAAAATTTCTGATATGGTCAAATCTTGGACAACTTTTTGTTGTCTATATGCTGATAAAAATGTTAAATTATAGTGCTGCGGTATTTTGGAAGATTACGTCTATTAGGTATGAAACTATTTGTAATAAGACTATTGTATTCTCTATATTGTGCAGAAAGATGGAGTTATCGCACCCCGATGCGAATACTTTGGCCTTTTGTCAATCGTGTATGCAAACGGCTATATTTTTGGAATCCGTTTGGCTATATTCAGAAAAATAATCCAACGTTGGAGCACTATATAAAAAATGTGCATAAAACGATGGAAGTGGTTTTTTATGATATAAAAATAGGAATAGGTATTGCGCGTGCAGAAGGAACATTAGCTTTTATATTTGTTCCGTATGAAATGCTTATTCTGTCAATTTTTAAGAAACTTAGAATATTTCCTATTCAGAATTCCCATTTCCTTATATTTCTTATAATCACTTGTGGTATCTCTATACTGTTTACCCATTTCTTGGGTCAAAAAAATGAGGAATATATAGGCTATTTCCATAAATTTGAAAGTCATAAGAATAATGCAGTTTGGCATGTTATTTCTTCTAT